>SAMEA3663085__coassemble_29_pt1 | contig 86134 bp, 68 predicted proteins | sample SAMEA3663085__metabat2_low_PE_011 | metagenome-assembled genome bin SAMEA3663085 (sample SAMEA3663085) | pig gut metagenome | biome: pig gut; feature: pig-associated habitat; material: faeces | place: France | collected 2012
CCTGCGACATCCTGGTCCCAAACCAGACGCGCTACCAGCTGCGCTACTGCCCGTTTGATGTATTAATAATATATATTAAATCACAAGTTTATTCAATAGGTAAAATGTAAATTTTGAATTTTTTTTAAGTTTTTTTACAAAATTATTTTTGCTCTTGCTTCTATTTCGCCACCTTTTATAATTCGGTCTTCTAATACTTCTGTAATTTCAATCTGAACTTCTTTGTTTATTTCCAGTTTATTTTCTGTAATAATTTCACAATGAATAAAGTTTTCTGTCATTCCATGATATATGTTTGTTTTACCATTTAATGCTCTTACAGTAGGATTTCTTATGCTTTCAATAATTGCACTTAATTTTTTACCTTTATTTTCTTCTATATAATTAATTTTCTGCTTTATTGCCCACTCAGTTAAACTTGCCGCTCTTTTGCCAGAAATAGACTGGGGAACTTTATTTTTTAGTGTAACAGCTACTGTTCCAGGTCTTTCTGAAAATGGAAATGCATGGATCCAAACAAAGCCGCACTTTTTACACAAATCCATTGTTTGGGCAAAATCTTCATCAGTTTCACCGGGAAATCCTGTAATTATATCACAGGCAATAAATGGATTTTCTTTTACTTTACGAATTTTTTCACATGCCTGCAAAACTGCATCAGCTTCATAATTTCTGTTCATCAATTGTAAAATTTTATTGCTGCCGGATTGTACAGAAATATGAAAAAATGGCCTTACCCTTTTATCAGCAATTACATTACAAAAATCATCATCAACAATCTGGGGATAAAGACTGGAAATTCTAAAATTAATTTTTTCTGTATTTTGCAGCAAATATTTTAAAAGCTTTGCAAAATTAAAATATTTTCCATTAAATTCCCCTTTATATTGGGAAATATTAACAGTAGTTAAAACAACTTCATCATAGCCTTTATTTTCCAACTCTTGAACCCGTTTTAAAGCTGTATTAAAATCAACAGAAACACTTTTTCCACGAGCCATGTGAATTGCACAATAGGAACAATTGCTATTACACCCATCTTGAATTTTCAGTGATGCCCTGGAATGGGCTATAAATGATGTTGCAGAAAGTTTAAAAGAATTTTCCGGAACATCAGATTTATCCTGTTTTTTTGATTTAATTTCTTTTTCCAATAAATCCTTAAACTCAGAAATTTTCCACTGATCTTTTTGCAATTCAGCATTCAATAATTCAGGAACAGCCGTAATGCGACTTTTTAATTGACCGGGAAGGACAAAAATTCTTTCATCAATTTCTGCAATTTCTTTTGGACTCATTTGTGCATAGCAACCAGTCACAATCAATAAGGCACGAGGATATTTTTTTAATATTAGTCTAATAATTCTTCTGGCTTTCTGCTCTGCTTTTTGTGTTACTGTACATGTATTTAAAATACACAAAGCCGTATCCTCATTTTCTTCTTGAAGGGCGTTTGTAGGAGACATTGTAACTGTAAAATCTGATTGTAAAAAATATTGGGCTGCAGCTTCACTTTCTATTTGATTCAACCTGCAACCCAATGTTTCAATGTGTATATTATTCACTTTATTTTTATAGTTATCTGATTTGTGCTGAAACTCTAGATTTTCCCTGAGTTGCATCAACATTTGAACTATTTAGACGCAATGCTTCATCATAAGCTGCAATTGCTTCTGCATAGTTTCCTGCCATCTCTCTTGCAAAACCAAGTCTAACCCACCAGCTGTCAATCATTGGTTCAAGTTTTACAGCAGTAGAAAGAGAAATGTCTGCATGCTGATATCTGGCCAATTTTATGTAGATTTCTCCCATAAAATAGTAAGCTTTACCAAAACGACCAGCATTTTCCTTAGCATTAGAAACATACAATTCAAACTGTTCAAGTGCGGCATTATTTTTTCCCTGATAGAACAATGCTTCACCAAGAATTTCAATCAAACGTAATTCATATGGACTTATTTTTAAGCCGGCAGTTGCTCTCTGTTCTGCTTCTGCATACTGTTTATTTTCAACCAAAGACCAGCACATTACAACATAAGATTCAATTCGATTTGGATTTGACTGCAATTCTTCCTCACAAACCTGAATTGATTCCCGATATCTTCCATGCTGATACAAGACCAATGCATCCTTTTGCTGAGCATATGCTGAAATAAAAATTGAAGATAAAATTAAAGATAACAATAACTTTTTAATTTTCATATTTATTTTACCATTTTACATTTACCAGTAAATTCGCTGCCTGGCTCAAGTACTATTTTTTGACTTGTAATATCACCAATTAAAGTTCCTGTAGAAGCAACAAAAATCAATTTATTACCCTTTACATTTCCCTTTACACGTCCCTTAATAAGAACACGTTCCGCATTAATATCTGCTTCAACAATTGCATTTGTATCAACAACAAGATCACTTTCAGAATCAATGTGACCTTTAATTTTACCACGGATTAAAAATGTTTTTTTGATTTTAACATTACCTGTGAATGAAATATCATCTTCAACAACTGTGTCAAAAGCGTCTTCATCCATATCAAAAAAATCTGAATCTTTTAAATCGTACATAGATAATATTTTAACTGTTATTACTTAAACGGTCAAGATTGAATATATTTATATAGAAACTAAATGAATGATTCAAAATGTTGTGGTAAAGGAATCTCAAAAATTTTATTTTTACCATCAATAGGTACTGTTAATTTTACAGAGGCCAAAAGCATTTTCTTCAATTTCATTTCTTTTTTTAAAAGTTTATTTATTTTAAAATTTCCATGGTGCTCATCTGCTGCTATAGGACAATTCTGTTTAGAAAGATGAATACGAATTTGGTGCATTCTTCCGGTTTCCAAAATAAGTCTGATTCTAGATAACACCACAGGACCCGTAGAAAGCTCTACATTTTTTTCATTTTCTACAACATAGTGAGTAACTGCATTTTTTGATTCCCCATGTTGCAAAAGATTTTCATTAATAATCCCTTTTTTTTGTTTTAATGAACCAACACAAACTGCAATATATTCTTTTTGAACTATTTTTGAACTGATAAGATTTGTCCATTTTCCAGCGGCCTTTGAATTTTTTGCTACAATCATTAATCCGGCTGTATCTTTGTCAAGGCGATGTACAAGATAAATTTTGTAACCTAATTGGTCTGAAAAATCTTTATCTAATGAATGAGAAATATTTTCACCACCTTGAACAGCAAGGCCCGAAGGTTTATTTAAAACGATAATTTCATCATTTTCGAATAATATTTGTATTTGTTCCATCCGATTTACTATAATAGAGGTTTTTTAAAATGACAAGATACAAGTTTTTTCTAGCTGGATTAATTCTTTTTTTTATTACAAGCATATCTTTTGCACAAACAACTAAATCACTACAAAAATCCATAACGGAACACTTTTTAATGGATGAAACTAATAATTTCCAGATTTTAGAAGAAACAGAAGATTCTATTGTCATTTATAATCAAGATTACGAAATTTCTATTATTGGAAAACTAGTTGATAAATCCCTGTATGAATCCAGTGAAGAATATCTTGTAACTATGTTTGAAAAATTAAGTGCAGTTTATGAAGAATGTGAATATGACTGGAATAACAGAAAATGTGCTTTTGGTACTTTTGAAATGACTATGGACACTTTGTATTCAGGGTTAGCCCTTGCCGTACCAACTGCCGACAACAATCATTATCTCTTATTTTTAGGTTATGCACCTTATTCAGAAAATAGTTTTTCCCAATCCATTATTATGAGTTGTTTAAATAGTATTTGTCTTAAATCTGATGAATATTATACACCAGGTCCAGTTACATCTTTTGCCTTTCCATTAGAGAATTCTAAAGAAATATCAATCACCATTGATGATGACGAAATTAAATCAACCATAAATGAAATTGACGAAGAAGCAGCTGAATTTTTAATTGAGATGGAATATACAATTTTACGACTTCAAAAATATGCTTCAGATGATGAAAGAATAGCAGCCTGGCAACGTTATTACAGAATTATTTACAGAGATAATTATGGTCGCATAAAAAATATTCTTGGAGATGTAATCAATTATTATTATCCACTGGCAGGAAAACCTGACAGACAAAATGAAATTGTTTTTGCACAAAAAATATTATCTTGGGTACAAAATTTCCAGTATGACAGAGCAAAAACTCAAACTGAATCGGATTTTGTTAGCTTACCAGCTGCGTTTTGTGGGCGGGGTAACGATTGTGATTCAAGAAGCATGATGGTTTGTGCTTTTATGCAATATTTAAACATTGATTCAGTTCTTTTAATTTCACAAGAATTTTCCCATGCTCTTGCCGGCATTGATATTATGGCGCCAGGCCAGATGTTTATGTTTGACGAAAAGAATTATTTATTGGGAGAAACAACGGCAAAAATAACCTGGGGAACAATTGTAAAAGACCATGCAGATCAGTCTAAATGGTTCCCCGTTTATTTATATTAGTTAGAAATCAAAATATCATATGCTTCTTCTTTTGTAGAAGCATTAACAATTGCTTTTCTAAGCTCATCTTTTCGTAAAATAGAACTAATATGAGAGATTGTTTTTAAATAATAAGAATGCTGATTATAAGCAGCTGCAATCATAATCATTAAATCAACTGGTTCCTCATCCAATGCCTGAAAATCTGTTAATGTTTTTTTGCAAATACCAATTGCCATAACTAAATCTGTAACAGAAGCAAGGCGAACATGAGGAATTGCAATTCCACGACCAATTGCAGTAGACATTAACTCTTCCCGCTTAAGAATCTCTTTTGTTAATTCTGGAGCATTTTTAATCTGAGGTGCATCGGCCAATGCATTTGACAGTTCAACTAAAGCATCATGTTTTGTACTCTGTGTAATAAATACAATTCTGTCAGGTGATAAAATATTTCTGATTTTTACTTCTGTATCAGAATCTGACATTAAATCTGATGAAAGTCTTGCATTAACCCATCGTTCAACTTCTGATTTTTTAAAACGCCATTCATTTCCAATTTTTCCTGCAGGAATTTCCCCTTTTTCTGCCCAATCACACACGGTTTCATCAGTAACTCTTAAATATTTGGAAACTTCTTCGATTGTTAAAATATCATCAGTCATACAGCCCTCTTTTAATAATTGATTTTTATTACTATAGAATATATCATAAAGTATTATGAAAACAAAGAAAAGTACTTCTATAACAATTGCAACATGTGCAGTTGTTTTTACTCTGTTATATATTATTTTTGCTGCTACCCCCTTATCAAAGGAATATCAATTTGAACCAACATGGAATTTAAATTTAGCGGCTCCCGTTTCCCAAAACATTGATGATAACGCCATAATTTCAAGTTTTTCCTTAGGACAATCTGCTGGTTATTTTACAAATGATGGAAAAATCTCTCTTTATAAATCTTTTCCTTCAAGAATAACAATTTCGGACCATTATTACGCAATATATAATACAGAAGCTTCAAATATTCCATTTTATGACAATAAAGGAAATAAAGCAGGTGTTATTGAAGGCTCTGGATTTCCTTATATTTGTGATGACAGAATATATTTAATGCTTCCAGGTGGAGGCTCTTATTCACTTTGTAATTCTGACGGTTCTATAAAATGGACCTGTGAAAATATAATTACATTAACTGCCTTTTCTTCAAATAAACACTACACCATATCTGGTTATGCAAATGGCGTTGTAAAAGTATTGAACAACTATGATGGCGATACAGAGTTTACTTTTGTACCAGGTGGCAGTGATTATTCTGTAATATACGGAGCAGACGTTTCTGAAAATGGCCAGTATATTGCAACATTATCAGGTCAGGACAAACAACGCTTTATGATTACTCAAAGAATTAAAGATCAGACTAAAGTTATTTTTCATGAATATTTGGACAATGAACTAAATAGAAGAACTTTAGTTCGTTTCAGCAAAGATGGTAATCGAGTTTTTTACAATTATAAAGGTGGTCTTGGAATTTATGATTTAAAACGCAATAACACATTAAAGCTTCCATTATCAGATAAAATTATTGCATTTGAAGAAAGCCATAACCTGTTGTTTGTTTTAGGTCAAAATGAAAATATTTTTACAGTATATATTGTAGAAAAAACAAATACTTTCGAAGGTTCATTCTCATTTGAAGCAAATAATGCATTTATAAAAGCAATGGATGATGCTTTATATGTGGGAAAAGATAACTCCATTTCTAAAATTACATTAAAGAGGGACTAAAATGAAAAAAAGAATTATCACTTGTGTTTCTATTGCTTTCGTTATAGTTTCAATCATTTCTTCACTTTATGCTTTTAACTGGCCTGTAGAAGATTTTGGTGCAAAAAATATGCAATCTTACTTTGGTCAATTAAGAGGAAAATTAATTAGTCCATCCTTTATTTTTGAAAACCCAGATGATGTAAAAGCCATTGGAGATGGAAAACTACTTATCTATATGAAGGATGATGTAAATGACACTTCCATGTTTCCTTCAACTTTAGGAAACTGCGTGTTAATTTCTCACAAAGATGATTTAGTTTCTGTTTATGGAAATCTTGATGAGCCTACTATGGAAAAAAATCTTGATTCAAAAACAAATTTTTCTCAAGATGAAAAAATAGGTTCAACTGGCACTTCAGGATTTCAAGTAAGAGTAAGTAACCTTGAATTCCAAATTTTTGATTCTAAAAACGGTTCAGCAATTAATCCAAAAATATTTATGCCAAGAACAAATAATGAAATTCCTCTTGTACTTTCAAACATTACTTTGCAGAACAAAAACGGATCTTTATTTAATCTTTCTGAAGTAAAGAATCTTGCTTCTGGTACATATAGAATTTATCAGGGACGAAATTCTGTTGCCTGTCCATACAAATCAAAAGTAACAATTAACGGTGTTGTAGTTGACGAGCTTACTTTTGACACAATCAATGAAGAAAACAGCAGAATATATATAAATGGAAAAAAACAATATTTAAGTAATGTTATTTATCCAAACTCAGAGCTTCAATTACTAGGAGAAGCAGTTCTTACCCCAGGCCATTCTACCTTAGGAATTGAAGTTGCTGATTATCTTGGAAATAAAAAGAATATCAGTTTTGCATTAATCATTAACTAAAAGTTAATAAGTAATAATTTTATCTGATTACTTTTGAAATTATTCCACCACCCTGGATAACTCCATCATTATAAATGACAACGGATTGTCCAGGAGCAACAGCTCTTTGAGGAACATCAAATACAACTTTCCAGCACTGACCTATATAATTAAAATCATCATCAGAGTCTGGAGTATATCTTGAAATTGTTGCCTTAACCGGTTTACTTGCTAATCTGATTTTTACATAGCCTTCAAAAGAATCTTTGGGTTCAATACCAGCAGGCCACACAAAATCATCGGCAATTAATCCCTGGGAATTTAAGGCATCATTGGGTGCTAACACAACAACATTATTTTTAGCATCAATAGAATGAACATAAACAGGATAATTAACCGCAACTCCAAGTCCACGTCTTTGACCAACTGTGTAGTGTTCAATTCCTCTGTGCTTTCCAAGAACATGACCATCCAAATCAATAATATCACCTGGAACACTTTCTTTATCAGAAAAAAGCATATCAAAATACTCTTCACCAATAAAATCCTGACTTTCTTCTCTATTCGCAGCTTCCAGATTAGCTTTTTTTGCCAGTTCAAAAACTTCAGACTTTTTTAATGAAGCCAAAGGAAATCTAACCTTTTCCAAAATTTTTGATGGAATTCTATACAAAAAATATGTCTGATCTTTTGAAGCATCTATTGCCCCGGCTACCATACAAGGTTTTTCATCTGTATTAAAAACACCAGCAACAGGTCTAACAATTTTTGCATAATGGCCAGTACAAAAATAATCAAACTGAATTCCCAGCTTAGAAACACCTTCCAGCAAAGCGCCAAACTTCATTGTTGCATTACAACGAATACAAGGATTTGGTGTGCGGCCAGCTCTATATTCACTTTTAAAATATTCCAATACATTTTTTTGATACTCTTGCTGACAATCTATTTCATAATATGGAATATTATTTTCCGAACAAAATTTACGGCATTCAGCACAGTTCTCTTCTTCTCCAGGACCATAACAAGCTTCTTTTATGGGTTTATCACTTTTTATTTCAGGAAGTTTTCCATCCCATAACTTCATTGTAACGCCAATTACATTACAACCTTTCTGTTTTAATAAAAGAGCTGTAAGTGTTGAATCAACTCCCCCAGACATTCCAACTATAACTGTTTGCCCTGCTTCAGGCATGCATTCATCTACGTAATTCATAGGTTGATTATAACAATCTTTATTTATACAAACAATAAGAAAATTGTTAAATCTTACAATCCATGATAAAATAAAAGTTATGATACATAATATGATTTTATCAGCTTCGGGCTGGAGAAAGGTTTTTGCACAATCAGGTGAAGAGCAGGATAAAAATCCAGAAATCAACGAAAATGACAAAAAAATTAGTGTTATTGCAGCCTGGGTTTTCTTTGATTACATAAAAAATGCTACAGGCCAGGATAATCCAGTAATTGCAGTTGGAACAGACTCAAGACCAACAGGGCCAGCCATTGCAGATGCTATGCTTCGTGCTCTTATAAAAAAGGGAGCAATAGTTCAATATTGTTCAATTGTTTCTGCTCCAGAAATTATGGCTTTTTCAAAAAAAATTGATGGTTTTATTTATATTTCTGCCAGTCATAATCCAATTGGCCATAATGGAATCAAATTTGGTACAAACGAAGGGGGAGTTCTAAACGGAACAGAAAATGCAAAAGTTGTAAAAGATTTTCTTTCCATTCTTGATGATGATGAAAAGGTAAATCAAATTTATGCAGAAGCATATTCTTGTAATAATTCTGAACTTCGTGATGTTTATAAAGCTAGTGACAGTTCCAAGTTTAATGCTCGAAACGCATATCAGGCTTTTATTCAGGAAACAATTACAGGCACACAAAACAAAGAATATCAAACTGATTTTTTCCAAATGCTTCGTAATTATATAATTGAAAAACCAATTGGCGTTGTTTGCGATTTTAATGGAAGTTCCCGTTCACGTTCTATCGATAAAGAATTTTTTACCCACAATGGAATTAATTTCTATTCGTTAAATGATAATGAAATTGTTCACGAAATTATTCCAGAGGGGGAAAATCTTACTCATGTTGCAGAAGCAATGGAAAGATTGCAGGAAGAAGGTCATACAGATGTAATTCTTGGATATATGCCAGACTGTGATGGCGACAGAGGGAACATTGTTTATTGGGATGAAGCAAACAAAAAAGCTGTTATTCTTCAAGCACAAGAAGTATTTAGTCTTTCAGTTTTGGCAGAAATAACATATTCAATTTGGCAAAACGATGGTGCCAAAGATTTTAAACCTGCTGTTGCTGTAAACTGTCCTACTTCCATGCGTATTGAAGAAATTACTTCAAAACTAGGAGTTAAAGTTTTTAGAGCCGAAGTTGGTGAAGCAAATGTTGTAAATCTTGCTCGAGAAAAAAGAGCAGAAGGCTACAATGTTCGTATTCTTGGAGAAGGCTCAAATGGTGGAACAATAACCTATCCATCTAGCGTTCGTGATCCTTTAAATACAGTATTTGCAATCATCAAATTACTTACTCTAAAAGAGGAAGGTTTGTTCAGAATTTGGTGCGAAAAATCAAATCAAAAATATAATCCGGACTTTACACTTACAGATGTTCTTTCTTCTCTTCCAACTTATACAACTACTGGAGTTTCAGATAAAAGAGCATTACTTCACATTAAAACTAAAGATCATAGCATCCTGAAAGCAAAATTTCAGAAAGTTTTTGAAAAAGAATGGGAAAAGAAATTTCCATATCTTTCAAAAGAGCATGCTATTTTCAATTACGAAGTTGTTATCACAAATGGCACAAAAGAAACCCGTAACGTTGATGATTATTCTAAATCTGGAAAAGGTGGATTAAAAATTATACTAAAAGATATAGATAACAATCCTCTTGCCTTTATGTGGATGCGTGGAAGTGGTACAGAACCGGTTTTCCGTGTTATGTGTGATGTAAAAGGGGATGACCGGGATTTTGAAATTTATTTATGTTCCTGGCTGGCAGAAATGTTAGAGGAAGCAGATAAATAAAAAATATATCTTTATTAATATTTATTATTTTATTATATTATATAAATAATTCAGTTTACAAATAAACAGGAGTTTTTAATGGATAAATCAGAAATCTTAGAACGCGCAAAAGCTTATATAGCTGCAGAACAAGATGAACGTTTTAGCAAGGAAGTTGAAGAACTTATTGCAAAAGAAGATTACAAAGAACTTGAAGACAGATTCTATCAGACTTTGGAATTTGGTACAGGTGGTTTAAGAGGTATTATGGGTGGAGGAACAAACCGCATGAATACTCTTGAAATTAATCTTGCTACACAGGGACTTGCAAATTATGTATTAAAAGCATTCCCAAAAGAAGCTAAAGAAGGAACATTAAGTGCTGTTGTTGCTTATGATAGCCGTTTGAACTCTGATGTTTTTGCTGAAGCTACAGCATTAATTTTTGCAGCAAATGGTATTAAAGCATATCTTTTCTCTAGCTTACGCCCTACTCCAGAATTATCATTCGCAATTCGTACATTAAAAGCTCAGACAGGTGTTGTTGTAACAGCTTCTCATAACCCTCGCATGTACAACGGTTATAAAGCATATTGGGATAATGGTGCACAGGTAATTGAACCACATGATGTTGGAATTATTGAAGAAGTAAACAAGGTAAAAGAAGTAAAAACAATGACTCGTGTTGAAGCTATTTCAACAGGAAAACTTGTTATTATCGATAAAGAAATTGATGAAAAATACTGGGAAATGTGTAAAGCTCAGCTTTTCCGTCCTGAATTAATCAAGGAAAAAGCAAAGGATGTTCGCATTGTTTACACACCACTTCATGGTACAGGTGCAATGCACGTTGAAAAAGTTCTTGGTGATCTTGGATTAAACATTATTACAGTTCCAGAACAGAGAAAACCTGATGGAAATTTCCCTACTGTTGAAAAACCAAATCCAGAAGAAAAACCAGCTCTTACTTTAGCTGTAGAACTTGCTAAAAAAGAAAAAGCTGATGGAGTTATGGCAACAGACCCTGATGCAGACCGTTTTGGTACAGCATTCCCAGATAAAGATGGAAACTTTGTTCTTTTAAGTGGTAACCAGATGGGTGCATTACTTATGGACTACATTCTTCGTACACGAACAGAACTTGGAAAAATGCCAGAAAATCCTGCAATTATTCGTTCAATTGTAACATCTCCTTTTGGTGATTATATTTGTAAAAAATATAACGTTACAATGAAAGATTGTCTTACAGGTTTTAAATGGATTGCTGCAATTGAAGATGAATTTGAAAAAGCAGGTACATTTAATTATGTATTTGGCTTGGAAGAATCATATGGTTATAAAGTTGAAAAAGAAGTAATGGATAAAGATGGTGTTTCTGCTGCTGCAATGTGTGCAGAAATGATTCTTTACTGGCGCTCACAGGGAAAGAGCCTTCTTGAACACCTTGATGATATGTATAAAGAATTTGGTTACTTTGAAGACCGTGCAATTTCACAGAACTTCCCAGGTGCCTCTGGTGGTGAAACAATGAAAGCAATGATGGCTTCTATGCGTAATAACCCACCAGCAACTCTTGGTGGAGAGAAAGTTGTTCGTGTTCGTGATTTAATGAAGGATCCAGATCTCCCAAAAAGCAATGTACTCCAGTTCTATTTGGAAAGTGGTACTATTGTAAGTGCAAGACCTTCTGGAACAGAACCAAAAATCAAATTCTACATTAATTCTATGGTACCTGCAGGAGATGGAACAGACGCTTGGTATGCTAATGCAAAAACAAAAGCAGCAAATCTCTGTGACGGAATCTCTAACGATATCAAAAAGATTATTGATGAAGCATCCAAATAGAATTTTAAAAGAATTTAAAAAATTGCACCGTCTATATAATGAGGGTGCAATTTTTACATCAATAGATACTGAAACCACTACATCTTCCAGCAAAACAGGAAGAATTATTGAGATTGGTGCAGTACAATTTTCAAAAGATGGTGTCATTTCAAAATGGCATCATCTTTTTAATCCTCATTGCGAAATTCCAGATTTTATTACAGAGCTTACACACATAACAAATGAAATGGTATATTCATGTCCATATGTTGAAGACTATATTGCAGATTTCAAGGAATATATTGGCAAAACAATTCTTATTGCCCATAATGCCCAATTTGATTTGAATTTTCTTAATATGGAATGTGAAAAAGCTTCTATTACACCAACCACAAACAATACAATTGACACCTTGCAATTTTCCAGATGGGCTTTCCCAGATTTTGAAAGTCATAAGCTTGCTTTTTTAGCAAATCAACTTCAAATTGACAAAGGCAACTCTCACAGAGCATTAGATGATGCCATAACTTGTATGGAATTATTTAAGAAATGCGTTGAAATTAAAATTAAAGTTAAACCTAATTACGTGGTGCCTTTGCAGGATCAATAGACTGTCCATTTTGGAATACCATAAATGTAATCTGACTTTTTCCTGTTAATGAGTCAACACCAGCAGTTCCAAGCTCCTTGCCAAATAATACGTAATCACCTTTTTTTACACTTATTGTATTTAATCCTGCATATGCATAAATTATCCCCGTTTTTGACTGAACAAAAATTATCTGGCCATAACCCCGGTAAACACCAATATACATTACAGAACCTTCTCTAATACAAGTAACACTCTCATTTTTCTGAGCTGACAATTGTACCCCATTAACCTTCCCTTTTACTGTTGTAACAGTTGGATTTTTAACAGGCCAAATAGTACTTTTATCTGCATTAACTGAAGTACCATATGTACGTGTATCTGGAATAGGAGTAGTTACTGTTGTAGTTGTACCAGCACTAGAAGTTGTAGTAGTGGTAGATGTTTTTGTTGTTGTGGTAGTAGTTGTTGTTTTTACCGAAGAGGAAGTTGTTTTTATTTTTAATTTTTGACCAACTTTTATTACAGAATTATTATCTAATCCATTAAGTTCCATCAAATCTGCAACTTTAATACCTTGCTTTTTGGCAATTCCATAAAGAGTATCACCTTTCTGAACAACATACTCTGTAACTTCAGTTTTTATTTTTGATGTTGAAGAATTATCATCTTTTCCTGGAATCGTAAGTTTTTGACCAACTTTAATTACATCAGTATCCGTAAGATTATTTGCTTTTCTAAGCTGATCTAAAGTAATTGAATATTTTTTACTGATTGAATAAAGGGTATCGCCTTTTTCAACAGTATGTTTAGTATCAGCAAAAGCAATACAACAAATTGAACATAAAAATACAAATGTAACTAATTTTTTTCCAAACGATAATTTCATGCTTTTATTATCGGCAGAAAAAGGTCAAAATAAGAGAGATAATATAATTTTTTAAACTAAATCTCTAAATAATTGATTAACATTAATTCCACTGATAATCAAATTTTCTTCATAATGATTTAATATGCCTTCCCTTCCTATTTTCAAATGAGAAGATGTAATACCATGCTTAATTGAAATATCAGCTTCTAGTAATGCAGATAAATGATCGCAAATTCTAATTAATTTTCCATCAACAGGATTAAAATTATCATTATTATATTTCTGATTTAGTTCTTCCCAAGATACTTCTTTCATTTTTTTATTATCATCAAGAATTCTATTTGAAAATTCATCCGATGTATAATAAATAACTTCGTCTTTATAATATTCATCCATCAAAGGTACCAGCTCTTTATTTACAATCTCATCTTCAATTTTTTTCACAATAGAAGGAAGTCCATCAGTAGCTTGTTTTACAGGTGAAATAATATCCCTTGTAACTGCTTCTGGTAAATCATGAAATAATGCACTAAAAAAATTATTTACAACTCTTTTAGTACACATTTCAGGATTTGATTCACGGCCTAAAAGAATTGTCATAATTGCCACAAAGAAACAATGACCAAGAACAGATGTCTGAGGAATTCTAGGAGTTTGATTCCATCTAGTTTGAAATCTAAGCTGTTCTATTTTCAAAAGAAAATCAAATTCTTTCTGATGAGTCATTAATTTTTGCAACCCTTCTAAATCTAAATAAGGTTGAATCTCTTTTTTCAAGTCACTATCAATTTTAAATAAGCGTTCTTTTTCATTTACAACAGACAACATCTCCAACTCACGCATAGTTGAATACTTATGAGCCGCACTATATACATGAAATGATTTATTCAATTCTTCTGGTATATTAAAAGAACCGGCTTTTTGTCCAATGTAGATTGTAAATTGAGAAAAAAGTTTCTGATCTTTAATAAGATTTTTATATTGATTAAGAACCCATTCATTTAATCGCAAATATTCCTGTGGAAACTCACGCTTTAACATCTGTTGAACAGGTGCTTTTATATCACACAAAGCAATTTTTTTTAGAAGATCAAAAATAGAAGCATAAATCATCCAGTTCCAATCTATATAAAAACCTTTTTTTTCTTCATATTTACCGATTATATAGGCAATAATCATTTTTTCTGCAGCTTTATCCATCTCAACCAAATCAAATGGGCGAACCAAATCGTTCCATCGTTGAATAGAAAAACCTTCGAAAATTTTTATAGCAAAATCTTTTTCCATTAGTTACTGAGACCTTTTTTCTGATCGGCATCCATTTTATCTTTCCAAACAATTGCCTTTTTCTTAACTTCTTCTGCCTGCTCTGAATTACCTAAAAGAACGTATATTCTTCTTAATGCAAGAAGATATTTTATTGCATCACGCATATCATCAATTCGTCTTGTAGAAAGTTCATATCTATCTCGATATCCAGTAGCAGATGAATTCAACAATTTAATAATCAATCGTATATATAAAACTGTAGTTTCATAATTTTCTGCTCTAGGATCAAAATAATCTTTAGAGGCTTCTTTCATATCAATTAAATTCTTAGCAACAGTGGAAAAACGGCCCTCCAATTCAACAAAGGACCATTTCCACTTACTATTATCACCAAAAGAATCTTTTACAATTCTAATGGAAAGGCCCAGTTTCCTAATAATCAAATAACGTTTTTCAATATTAATATTTGTTATAGTATCTTGATTTTTTTGTAAATCGGCATAGGAAACATCAATAAAGTTTGTTACTATATCTTCAAGATAAATGATGGCTTTATACAAAATTTTACGTGCTTCATTAAGAGCATCATTATTTTTAACTTCCATCAGTTTTACAGATAAACTATTCTGGGCAACATAAAGAGAAGATACATATATCATGTCTTCACATAACATTAATTTCTTAAAGTTTAAATCACTATCACCAGAATGCATTGCATTAAGCATTGTTTTTTCTTTTTCAAGAGTTTGTTGTATTTTATTTTTATAAGGTTGAATTGCTTCCTGAAAATGTAATCTTGTCTCTTCTGATATTTTAGCCATTAATTACCCCCACAATACTTATTAAGCATGGATCTTGCATGTTCAAGTGATTGTGATGTGTCTGAATCACCAGAAAGCATTCTGGCAATTTCAGCGACTCTTTCTTCCCCCTGCACATAATGTACATTAGACGAAGTAATTCCACCTGCAACACCCTTTTCAATCTTAACTTGATTATCGGCATAAACTGCAATACTTGCAAGGTGTGTAATACAGAAAATCTGTTTTTCTTTTGCCAATTGCTTTATATGACTTCCAACAGCAACTGCAACTTCACCACCAATACCAGTATCAATTTCATCAAAAATCAAAGTTTCAACAGAATCAGATTTTGCAAATATTGTTTTCAATGCAAGCATAACTCGTGATAATTCACCACCAGAGGCAATTTTAGCCAAAGGTAATAATGGTGACCCCGGATTTGCACTAATCAAAAACTCAATATTATCAATTCCATATGGTCCACATTTTTGAATTGCTTCTGTACCATCTTTTTCGACAATACTAACACCAAATTTTGTGCCAGTCATACCAAGCTTTGAAAGGATTTCATCAACTTCATTTGATAAAATTTTTGCAACTTGTTTTCTTTTATTTGAAATAACAACTGCCCGTTGTAACACATCTTTTTCTATAAGTTTAATTTCTGCTGCAAGCTTCTCTCTTTTATTATTACCATCAGCATTTTCATTTAAGAAATTTTGTGCATTTTCATAATACTGAAATACTTCTTCCAAAGAGGCGTTTACAGATGAAGCATATTTTTTCTTCAAATTATATATTAATGATAATCTTTCCTGCACTTCCTGCAATCTGGAAGGATCAAAAACAAGTTTTCCTTTATAAGAATCAAATTCATCAGAAATATCAGATAATTCATAAAAAGCAGATTCAATTCGCTGATCAAGAATAGAAACTGATTTATCCATTTCTGCAAGATGTGAAGAATCACGTTTTATTTTTTTTAATAAACCAACAATACTATTTTCTGAATTACCAAGGATTTCTGTAATTGTTTCAACATCAGAATAAATCTTTTCGTAAGAAGATAAACGAGCTTCTTCCTCTTCTAAAAGAACATCTTCGTCTTTTTTTAATTTTGCCTCAGAAATTTCTTGAACTGCAAATGAAAGCATATCTATTTTTCTTAAGCGTTCACTTTCTGACATAGAATATTCTGAAAGCTGCTTTCGCTTTTCAACAAGAACAGTAAAAATTCTTTTAAACTCTTCTACTTCAGCATTTATTCCTGCACGACTATCAAGAAATTTTCTATGTTCAGGAACTTTCATTAAAGACTGATGTTCATGTTGACCATGAATATCAACTAAAAATGCAGAGAATTGTGCTAAATCTGTTCTGGTAACAGGAGTATCATTAATCCATGCACCAGACTTACCTGTATCTCTAATAAATCTTCGTAATAAAACTCTATTATTTTCGATTTCAATTCCATGTTGATTCAACCACTGATATGCATTTTCAGCGTCTTCATCTTCACCAAGAGGTTTTACTTCTACAGGCGGTTTTATATAAAATACTCCAGAAACAGATGCTTCTGTTTTTCCAGTACGTATTTGAGATACTTCCGCTTTACCACCTAAAAGAAAAGATAAAGCACCAATAATAATTGATTTACCGGCACCAGTTTCACCAGAAAGAACAGTAAATCCCTTATTAAACTCAAGATAATGGGATTCTATGAGAGCAAAATCTTTAATTGTTAATTCTTCAAGCATGAGGACCCCCTGTCCAATTTAGTTTCGATCTAAGTGCTTCATAAAAGTTTTCATCATTACATGAAACTAACTTAACTTTTTTTTCATTCTCAACAATAATAATTTTATCCTTTGTTTTTAGTGGAATTCCATCCTGCCCATCTACAATCATATTAATTTCTTTTGTTCGACATGGTTCAATTTCAATACTTATCTCACCATCAACGCCAAGAATAATAGGACGTGATGACAATGAAAAAGCATTAATTGGTGTCATAACAAAAGCATTCACATCAGGAGCAACAATAGGACCGCCGGCAGCAGCAGAATATGCTGTTGAACCAGTTGAAGTACTAATAATTACACCATCAGCTTTCAAATTGCATAAATGTATCTTTTTATATTTAATATTCAATGAAACAGTTCTGGCAGAATTTTTTGCACTTATAACAACATCATTTAAACCAAGCTTATTTTCAATACATTCACCATCTCTAAAAAGAGAAACTTTTAACATACTTCTATTTTGTATTGAAAGATAATCTTTTATAAATAAATCCAGTTTTTCATGCCATTCATTTTTTTCAACTGATGCAAGAAAACCAAATTCTCCAAGATTAATAGAAAATACTGGAATTTCCAAATTCACACAATTTCTTGCTGCATAAAGTACAGTTCCATCGCCACCTAAAGTAATAACAAAAGCATAATCTTCAAAGCTTGTATCTTCTGAAAAACCATCAAAATTTATAAAGTCATATTGAAAATTTTTCGAACTTAAAAAAGCCGCAACTTCTTTTGCAAGGGTCATAGATTCATCTTTTGTAATACAGATAACAATAAGAACTTTTTTCATTAACTTTTCTCGCTTAAGGTAAACTACCCAAAACTTTTACAATTTTAGAAATCTCATTATGAGTCAATCTAGGATATAATGGAAAATGTGCACATCTTAAAAGCAAAGACTTTGCATGAATACATTTTTCTGATAATTCATCTTTATATTCTATAACCGAGCCGGCAAAAGCAGATTGAACTTCAATATCTTTTTTTGCAGCATACTGTTTTACATCTTTAAATGAACTATTTAAAACTAAAGAAAAAGAACTTATTGTAGAACCATCATCCATTTCTCTTGCAAACATTTTATGTCTACCTATCATACATGAATGCTGATACATTGCAAAAATTTCTTTTCTTGTTTTTTCATTTCTTGCAAATTCTCTAACCTGAACCCAAGACAAAGCACAATTAATATCAGGTAAAAGATCTGTCTGAGGTGCCTCGTCAACAAATTTCTTTAATACAATCCATTCTCGACGACCAGGAGCCATTAAAACAGCTCCACCACCACCTGTAATAACATCTCTTTCTTCAAGTCCCATTATTGTAAAAACACCAAACAAACCAGCAGATTTTCTTCCTGTTTCATTGCCATTTTCGTCTTTAATCACAACAGAAGCACCTGCACTTTGTGAAATGTCTTCAATATAAGGAATTCCCAAAAGATTAATTGCTTCAAAATCAGGAAGAATACCTTCCGTTTCATGAAGAATCAATACTTTTCCACCAGCAGCAATGCCTTTTTGAATTTCTTCGATTGAAACCAAACCGTTTGTTTCATCAACATCAAGAACAATTGGTTCCATTTCTTTATCTTCAATTAATTTGTATTGCCATAATGGAGCAAGAGCAGAAATTAATACTTTACATCCTCTTTCAAGTCCAAGAGCCTTAAAAGCATAATTTAGTGCGATAGCCGGGCTTCTTAAAGCAACAGCACCATCACATTTTATAAATTCCTTAACTTGCTGGATAAATCTCTGATTTAATTCTCCAGGACCAATCCGTTCATCAACCATACAAGTTAGAACGGCATCCATCTCTTTTCTGCGAATTGTTGTACTATATGTGCGTATCATTTACTGAATATCAATAATTTTTTGTAATTCTTTAGGATTAAACAACTTCCGAATATTTAACATAATAAGATATTTATTATCTTCTCTAATTACACCTTCAATATATTCAGAACCGATTCCACTAATCATCTGAGGTGGTTCTTTTACATCTTCACCTTTTACAGAAACAACTCTGGCAACTTTATCAATAATAATACCAATTTTGTTATTTTCAATATTCAAGATGATAAATCCACCTTCAAAATCTGTTTCATCTTTTGGAAGAGACTGTATTCTAAAGCGTTTGTGCAAATCAATAATTGGAATAATATCACCACGAAGATTAATAATTCCTTCAACATAATATGGTGCATTAGGAATAACACGAACATCTTGAAGTCGTACAATTTCCTTTACATCCATAATATTCACACCGTATAATTCTTCGCCCAGCTGGAAAGTTACCAACTGAAACTGTGCATCAACGTTAGCCATATAAACCCCTATTTAATAAATAGTTTTATCTATATATAATAACCCGATTTTGATGAATTTGCAACAAAAACCACATAACACAACTATACATAAAAAAGAGTTATTGCACTCACTTCTTTTACACCTCCTTTTTTTAAACAGCTGCTGCAACTTTCTAAAGTAGCACCTGTAGTCATTACATCATCTAATAAACATATTTTTGTTGGAAGAATCATTTTTTCTTTTTTAATGATTTTTAAAATTTCCTTTTCTTCCTTCAAACAATATGACTCACTAGATATTTTCAATCGATTTTCCCGATTTAACTTTTTCATTTGCAATTTATTTTTTCTTTCAAGAATTCGTAAAATTTTTATATCAAAAAAGAATTCAAGAAAATTACACAATTCATCAATTTGATCCCATCCTTTTTCTTTTATTTTACCAGGGCGTGGAGGAACAGGAACAACATTTTTAATATTTAGAATTTTTAATGCATGATAAATAATAGTAGCAAATTGAAATGATAAACTTCTTTCATTTGTAATTTTCCATTTAAATAGCAAGTTTTTATTCCACAAATCATAGGGAAACAAGCAAAAGGCTTCATCTAAATTTTTAATAATACTATTATTTTTAGAAAAAACATGAGAAGGAATAACATTTAATTTATTTTTAAAATTATTTTCTAGGCAATCATTACAGAGAATTGTTTTAAACGTTTTCCGTCCACAAATCTCGCATTCATAACCATTTTTAACAATCGAAAAAAATAATCTGAAAAGTAATTTTGAATAATACTGTATAAAAAAATAATATTTATTCACATAAATAATATTGCATTAATATGAGAAAAAAGACCATTTTTTTGAAAAAAAAATATTTTTTATTGTCCCGAAAGTTCTTTTTTCCATCTTGAAACAATTTGCAATGCTTCAATAGGAGTAATATTATTTACATCCGTAGAAAGGATTTCTGAAATAATAATCTCTTCATCACTAAACAGACCTGGAGTATTTAGTGAATTAATTTTTTCACTCACAATTTCTTTTTCAATATTCATTACCGGTTTGTCTTGTGCAACAGATTGAATATGAGCAAGAATAACAGTTGCTCTATCAATAACTTCCTGGGGAACACCTGCTAATTTTGCAACATGAATACCATAAGAATTTTCAGTAACACCTTCCATAACCTTACGCAAAAAAACTACAGTACCATTGTTTTCCGAAATTGATAAACAAAGCTTTATTAAAGAAGGATGCTCCATTCTTGAAAGCTCATGATAATGTGTGGCAAACAAAGTTTTACATTTAATTCTATCAAGCAAATATTCACTAACAGCCCGAGCTATTGCAAGCCCATCCTCTGTAGACGTTCCTCTACCAACTTCATCCATAATAACAAGAGACTTTGTTGTTGCAGCCCGTAAAATATTTGCAGTTTCTGACATTTCAACAAGAAAAGTTGATTCACCTTTTGCAAGATTATCCGAAGCACCAACACGACAGAATATCCTGTCAATAATTCCCAGTTTTGCTGAAGTTGCAGGAACATAAGAACCAATTTGTGCAAGCAAGGCAATTAAAGCATTTTGCCTTAAATAAGTACTTTTACCAGCCATATTTGGTCCAGTAATCAGTGCAAAAGAAGGTACTCCGTCATTTTCACTACTAATTTTTATATCATTAGGAATAAATTCACCTGTTGGCATATGATTTTCTACAACAGGATGTCTTCCTTCAAAAATTTCAAATATATTATCAGTTGAAATTTCTGGACGAATCCAATTATTTTTTAATGCAGCAAATGCCAATGTAGAAATAACATCAGTTTCAGCAATTTCTTCTGCAATTTGAAATAAATATTGCAGATATTCATGAAGTTCAGTTCTAACTTCAACAAACAAATCTCTTTCTAATTCAAGAATTTTTGTTGAGGACTCATTTAACTCCATTTCTAAATCCTGAAGTTTTTCAGTTGTATATCTATCCCCATTAACCAGGGCCCTTCGCATAATAAAATGACTTGGAACACTGGAAAGCTTTCCTTTACTAACTTCAATAAAATAACCGGCATTATTGTTATATTTAATTTTCAAAGTTGAAATACCAGTTCTTTCTTTTTCTTCCTGTTCATATTCAGAAAGAATCTGATTAAAATTGTTATTTATTGAACGCCAATGGTCCAGTTCTTCAGACCACCCGCTTTTTATAATTCCACCATCAGTTAAAGACGTACTAGGATCATCTAAAATTGAATTAGAAATTAAATCTATAATTTTTTGAGATTTTTCTGATGAAATAAAAGAAAAATCGTACTGATTCAAATAATTTTTTGCTTTTACCCATGCTTCTAAACTAAAACGCAAAGCCTGCAAATCTTTAGGATGGGCCTTATCCATGGCAATTCGTCCAGTTAAACGTTCTACATCAAGAATCGAAGCAAAATCCAGGCGAACTTTATCTAACAAAGACTGATCTTTATAAAAAGCAGAAATTTTATTTTGTCTGTTTTCAATTTGTTTTAAATTTGTTAATGGAAAATGAAGCCAGTTTCTGATTTTTCTACATCCCATTGCTGTTTTTGTATAATTAACACACTCAAGCAATGTATATTGACTGGTACCATCCCTCATATTTTCAGTAATTTCAAGATTTCTTCTAGAAGAATCATCCATAATAAGATACTCACAATCCGAATAAACTTGAATTGAATTCACATGAGGTAATTGAACATTTGTTGTTTTACTTAAATAATCCAGTAAAAATCCAGCAGGAATAATTTCACTAGAATTTTCATCTAAACCAAAGGATTTTAAATTTACTGTTTTGAATTGTTCTGTAAGTTTTTTATAAGAAACATCAAAAGAAAAATCCCAATCTGGATAATAAGAAATAGCTATATTTGCATTTGAAGCTAAAACTGTCTGGATATCCTGATTTGTTTTTAATGAAAGTGGAAGCAAAAATTCCCTGGGATTTGAACGCCCTAACTCTTTTGGAAAATTTTCCTGCATTTTTGCAGCAGGCCAGGAAGTTGCTTTAAATGAAGATGTAGTTACATCTATATATGCAAACCCAACTCTTCCTTTATACACTGAAAGGGCTGCTAAATAGTTTGCATTGTTTCCTTCAAGATATTCTGATTCCAGGGCTGTTCCCGGTGTAATAATTTCAACAACTTTACGTTCTGCAATCCCCTTTCCACCTTTAGGAATATCCCCAACCTGCTCACAAATAACAATCTTTTTTCCCATTCGCAATAAACGGGCAATATAAACTTTAGCTGCATGATAAGGAATACCACACATTGGCTGATTTGCACGATGGGTAAGAGTTAAATTTAAAAGACGAGAGACTTCTACTGCATCATCATTAAACATTTCGTAGAAGTCACCTAATCTGAAAAAAACTACTTCGTTTTTATAATTCTTCTTCACCGACTGGTACTGAACCATCATGGGTGTAAGATTGTTTTCCTGTGGGTCCATTAGAGACCTAATTCCTGAATTACCTGGTCAGTAATATCAACAGAACTACTATACCACAAGATTGAATTAGAATCCTGCAAGCTTAAAATCATACTATAACCACCACTTTCAGCTACTTTCTGAAGAGTCTTATAAAGTTTTTTATAAAAATCATCAGATTTCTGAAGATTAGCTAACATTGTTTCCAATTCGGCATTTTTTGCATTTGTATAATCTGTAAGATATTCAGTTTTTTTTGTAATATCAGCCTGTGTTTTCTGAGCATTAGCAGTATCACCAGCAGCTTCGTAATCAGCCTTCTTTTTTCTAAGCTGTTTAATTTCATCAGAACGTTTTGCAATTTCCTTCTGAAATTCAGCTTTTTTATTTTCATAATTTTTTACTGGTGCTGCATTTCTATAATATGCACTGTAAACTTTAGATGTATCAACAACAGCAAATTTTGTAATCTGCTGCTGAGCAAAAGCCTGTACACAACCTAACATAAAAATTGATAAAACTAATGTAAAAATTTTTGTTTTCTTTGTCATTTTTATAACCTCTAAAAAAATTATTTATTTACTAAGTTGAAAGATAATGTAAATTGATATGGATTATCTGCCCATTTAAACCCATTTCCATCATATTGGTAACGGAATGCAAACAATAAATGTAATGGGAATTGAGGCATAAGGATTCTTAATGCAGGTCCAAAACTGAAATAGAAATCGTTTAAGCTCAAATCAGTCATCATAGAATTAAAATCAGGCTTTAATGCAATTGCATCATGGAAGAAGTCTAAACCAAGAATATTATTTACAATTGGCATTCTCAATTCAATCTGAGTATTCCACAAAGATTCACCTTTTACATCTGTTGCTTTATATAATTCTGTCCAACCACGACCATTAAACATACCATCAATGTACAAACGATTGGAATCACTAATAACTGTATTATTTGTTGGGAAAAGATTAACAAAGTTTGTATAACCAGCCAAAACAAGATTAAAACTCCATGATTCAGATACAGGAATATTACATAAAGTATAATAAGCTTCAGCTTTTGTATCAGATTTTAAGAAGAATTCCTTTTCCAAACCAGGAATTAATCCATACCATGAAAGTCTTTCACTTAAGAACCACCCTTTTGAAGGATTATAACTGATATCTCGTCCGTCTAAAGAAACACTAGACCATAATGTATTCTGAACACCCCACTTGTTACCGTAAGTAGAAATTCCAATGTCAGCAGGAGTATACAATTTATCATCATATACATAACGAGTAATTTTATTGTTCATACCACCAGTTACTGTAAGAATTGCAAAATCAGGAGTCCATCTTCTACCAAAAGAAGTTCCTATAGCTGCATTCCATCCATCATAAGCCATATAATAATATCCATTATTAAATGATAAATAAGGATCAAACATATTCATTTGAGAATAACTCTTTGTATGAGAGAATGAAATTGACTGACTGTAAGAAATTGGTAATCCGAACATCCAGTTTTGTGCATATGAAAAATCTATTGACTGTTCATTTTTTGCAATAGTTGTTTTTGCAGCAATAGATTTGCCTTCCCCAAACAGGTTTGAATTTTCAAGCTGGGCAAACATAGAAATTGGAATATCATTTGGTTCTGATACGCCAGAGAATGTAAGACCAAAATTTAAACTGATTGTAGATTGTTCTTCTACATTAAATACAAGATCAACTAAATCTGATTCAGAACCAGGCTGAAAATCAGGTGCAACGCCAGAGAAATACTGAAGACTATAAAGATTTCGCATACCAGAAATAACTTTATCTCTTGAGAAAACATCACCTTCTTCAATAGGAATTTCACGACGAATAACTTCTTCTTTTGTTTTTGTGTTACCCGAAATAATAATATTTTCTACATGGCTTCTAGAGCTTTCAACAATTGTAAGATTATAAGATATTTCTCTTGTTTCAATATTTTTTGAAGGAACTGGATACATCTGACACTGCATATATCCATTATCAACATATGCAGACTGAATATTCATTAATCCTTCCTGAAATTTTACAGCATTAAATACGCTACCGACTTTTAATTTCATCAATGCTGAAAGTTCACTTTCTGAAAAAATTTCATTACCAGAAATTGTCATGCCTTTGTAGGTGTATTGAGTACCTTCATTAATAACAAATGTAATAATCAATTCCTGACGCTGTTTTTCTTCATTATATTCTGAATCAATCTTTACATCTTGAATGGAAGCATCAACATATCCTTTTTCCTGATATAGACTAATAATCTGTCTCTTATCCTGCTCTACTGCAGAAGCCTGAAAAGCACCATCTTTAAGGAAACCAACTTCTTTCATAGAAATTTTTGATTTTAATGATCTTTCTGAAAAAACTGTATTTCCTGTTGTATGAATTTCCTTAATAACTGTATTTTTTCCTTCATTAATGATAAAGGTAACTTTTTTACCGCTGTCGGTATCTTCTATTTTGTGACTTACAACAGAGTCTGAGTATCCTTTTCCAATGTAATAATCTCTGATTAATCTTTCATCAATAAGAATTTTTGATTCAAGATAAATATCTGAAGCTTTTGTTTTTATAACGTCTCTTAATTCACCATTTCGAATTTTCTGATTTCCAGTAAAGAGAATTAAAGAAACAATAGGTCTTTCTTCAACTTCAAAAGTAAGAATAATATTTGAATCATTTTTTGGATCATGATTTACATAAGAATCAAATGAACTGAAATATTCAAGAGAATTTATTCTATCAAGAAGATCTTCATATACTTCATCTGTAAATGCTATTGATGTAAATGTATTTTCAATTGAAGCAAGGTCAGTTTTTTTAACATTTTTTAAACCTTTAAATTCAATTTTGGAAATATTTTTTCCATAAAACCAGCCATCACTTTCTTGAGCTGGCAATATACTTAAAGCAAAAAGCATCAAGAATACAGTGAAAATATGTCGTCGCATTTATAAACTCCTGACTTTTTAAAAATTAAACTTCCATGATAATGTAAGGGATGTAGAAGGCACGTATTGATTATTCATCAATGCATTTATATCCGGTGCCATGTTCCATCTGATATTAGCAATAGGAAGCTCCAATTCAAGACCAATTTCAGGTCTAAAAATAAGATTTCCTGCAGAAGTAATATCTGTAGAATCAGAATCTTCCAATGAAAGATGCAGCATTCCATCTACATATAAAGCACTACCAAGGTATTTACCTATATAAACAGTTGAATTATCTAAAAAGTTACCAATAGTAATTTTTTGTTTTTCAGAACTTACTTCATCACTAGAGGTACCATTTGAATTTAATGTTCCAAAGGTATTCTGTAAGAAATTAGTTCTAACTGAAAATATATCAAAATTAAATAAATCTCGCAACTTGTTTTCTATACCACTCATAACTGTAGACTGAATATAATAATCTCCAACGGAAAGCAGCACTTCTCCAATATTATCTGAATCAGTTTTCATAACTTGTCCAAGCAGACTCATAATTTCCTGTTCCGATTTTGATGGAACAGAACTAAATTTAGGATTAAGATTTTTCAAATTCTGATTTTCAACTGCAAAAATAATTTTTACCTGCTGACCTAATGAATCTTTTTCACGAGTTTCGGCTCTTAATGTTATTACAGGATTTGTCAAATCATTTGGATTAAACTTAATATTACCTTCCTTGATATAGAAGTTTCTTTGCAAATAAGCAATATCTCCAGAGCGTAATCGTAATTCACCATCAACTTCGTATTTAGAAGAATCTGTATCAATTTTAAGGGCAAAATTTGTATTTGGAGCAAAAATGGCTCTTAAAATTGGTTTAAAATTAATACTAACATGAGTTCCAAAACGCAATTTTATATTGGTTCGTAAACTTAAACTGCTTTCATTCTGAACATTTTGAGCATTTTGATTATTTTGAGCATTTTGAGCATTTTGAACAGCAACCTCCTCTTTTTCACCTCCACCTGAAGTTGCAAGACCTGGAATATTAATTATAAAGTCAACATCATCGGCAAAAATATTTCCTGTTACATTCCAAATGTTTCTTTCATAAATAACACCAATATCGGTTGTAAGATCTCCATCAAATTTACAAACATTATTTTTAAATCTAATAGGAATAATCTGTTTATTTAATGTTTTTAAATTAAAGTAAATTGTATCAAGTGACCATTTATCTAAAACAATTTTTCCATTGGCAGAAAATCTTTGGGTATTTTTAACAGCACAATTAAATGGCTGAAGAATAATTTCATTTCCTTCTGCAGTAATTGTAATCACATCTGTTGAAAGAGGCTGATCAAATACCGCAGGAACCCGGAATTTAGGAGAAACAATGCTTAACACACCATTAATATCTGGTTCATCCAGAGAACCTCCCAGTTTAAGTTCCCCTTCCAGCATACCAGAATCCAGTTTGAACATATCTTCAAGATTCAAATATGATAAAAGCTGTTTTAAATCAACTTTTATTCTGGATAAATTTCCATCTAGATGTGTTAATGAGATAATTCCGCCAACATCAAAACTAACAATTCCGAATGAATCAAGAGAACCAAAAATTTCCCCAGTTTCAGGAATATAGGTTCCAACAAGACCAAGATTATCAGAAGAGAAAATAGAAATAAAATCTGGAGAATAATTCATAGAAAGTTCAAATTGAGCTGGCTGTTTTATTAGATTACCAGTAATTTCTCCTGTTGAAAGTGTAACAGTAAAAATATCTGGAATAAACTGAGATTCATTGTAGAAGGAATCATAAATTTTTAGGGATAAGGGCATCTCTAAATCTTTTGATTTTCCCCCCATAAAGAATAAGGAATTACACTCTCCTTCAAATTTTTCTAAATCTATTTCCCCATTCAAATTTGAAAATCCCCATGTAGGATATCCAACAGAGGCATTTATAATAGAAAGTAATCTATCTTCTAAAAGAATATCGCCTTTTGCAGTTAAGGAAGAACTTCCAAAGAAAAGTGAAATATTATTTAAAGCCACAGCAGCATATGGATGTTCTAAAGTTCCTGTTAATGAAAGTGAACCTGTAAGTGTATTGTTACTGTTTTTTACAGGTGTAAACCTGCTTATTGCAAAATTATTTATATCAACATTTGCATTTAAATACATATTTTTCATTAATGTTTCAACATTTAAGGGAAGTTCATCCGGATTGCTGGCAGAAATATCAACAGCAATTTTTTCTTTTGTTGAATCATTTAAAACAATCATATTTATGGCGGCTGAATTGAAAATTCCATCATTTATGTTAACTTTAATGTCTGCAGAGCCATCCAAAACAGAGTATTTATCTGAATATATAATTGATGAAAGCTGTGCACCATATTTTGTTCCTGAACCGGCAAGGGTAATTTTTGGAGAAATTGAGGCATTAATATCATATTTTTCTACTTCAAGTTTTGCTACCTGAATTTGTGGACCAGATTCTGAATTGTATTCAAATAAAGCATCAGTAGATAAAATAAATGAATTTGTATTTATCATAAAAGGCAAGCTGGCGATTGATAATGTACCATCAATTTTATCTTTGTTAAAATTAACAAAAGCGTCTATTCCATAATCCCCGCTTATAGAAACTCGGTTACTATCAATATTTCCAGTAAGATGATAAGGAATTGAAGCGGCAATTAATTCTACATCAAAGAACATATCATTTGTATCAGGAGCAATATCTAGTGAGCCAGTCAGATTTACTGCATAGCTGCCAAAAATTAAATCAAAGCGATTTAATTGAACAGACTGTTCATTACCATTTGCTGAAGCAAAAATATACTGATTATCTTCCTGTACATTGGCAAAAATGACATAAGGAACATTGTATGAGATTGACTTTAAATCTGATGAAACATACATATCACCTGAGAATACATATGGTTGTGTAAAATCTATTGCCCCTTCCAATGAGTCACGAATACTTTGGGGAACAACCTCCTGAACATATTCCAAAATACTTTGAATAGAAAGACTATTTAAAGAAACATTTGCCTGAGCATAATTTGATGACATAAGATAACTGCCATCAATTTCAATTTTTCCCATTAATGCGTGAAGATCATTTGCATTTTCATCATTTTCAGGTTCTTCCAGAGTTTTAAAATCAGAAACTTCAAATTCAAAGTCTATTGAGTCAGTTTGAGGAATAACCTTTGACTCAATACCCGTTAATGTTTTTTTACCAATATTTACTTCTGGTGAAAAAATCATAAAACCTTTGGACAAAGGATTTACATAAACTTTTGACCTGACAGAATTTCCGTTTGGAAGTGAAAATCTTTGAATATCAAAAACGCCGTCCAGTTTTAAGCCGCTGTAAATAAAATCAAAATTTGACTTTACATCACAAAGAGAACCATTTGCATTTAATTTATTTACCATAAGGTGATTAAAATCACCATAAACATCATAATTTACATTCAATCCCTTTGGAACATATTTATTTGGAACATATACATAACCATTTGAATCATATACCATCTTATCCTCTGGTATTCTGTATTCCATAGAAGCATCAACAGAAAGTCTAAAATCTTTTACCATTTCTTCCAGCTGTTTATCTTTTGTAGAAAAAACTGTCATTGGAGCAAGATTGTCTGTTTTGAAACCTGCTCTGGTAAACATTTCCTTAAAATTGTACATTCCCCAAATATATAAAGGATTTACAGTTTGAATTGAATGAGCTTCTACTTCATAATTTTTATATGATGCCAACAAATTCTGTTTTGAAATTTTGTAACCGTATACATCAAAATTTGAAGCGGTAATTTTTGCAGTTGAATCATCTAGCTTGTGAGTTACAGAACCAGCTACAAAAATATCACCATCAACATTTAAATTAATAGCCTTTACAAGTAATTCCATTCTACCTTGCACTAAAACATCAATTAGTTCTTTATTTTTAAAATTAGAAAGAGATACTTCATCAACAAAATATGTAGAATCAATATGAGTATTATTATAAATAAGAGTTAAATCACGGATTTTACAATCTGCTGGAATAAAATCTGCAATAGGTTTAAAATCAAAAACATATTCTTCTTGCAGCTGGCTATCCTGGATTTTTTCAGCTGGTTCTTCCTCTGGATTTTTACTATTATCTATAGCTTCAAAAATAATATCCAGAAGTCTGCCCAGGTCAACTTTAATGCCATCAATTTTTACAGTTTTGACAATATCAGAATACTTTCCACCAATAGCATTAAAAAGCTTATAATTCACATCAAGTTCTTCAATTACAACTACTTCATCCAGATTTCTATCCACACATTTAATATCAGAAATTTTGAAAGAAGCAAGGATTGATGGTGAAAAAGTCTTATAAGAAACGCTAACACCAGCTTTTTCATAAAGGATTTGGTTTAATTGCCGGGCATAATCACTTACAATTGATTCAAGCTTATTATTTAAAGGGCGCAATAATACTAATGCTAAAACAATGAGAATAATTGAGATGATTGAACATATTTTTGCACCACGACTTAACTTAATCATTTTTACAAACTAAAGATTAAAATGTGTATAAAATGGGCATTTTAATCTTTTCTATTATAGCAGAATTTTTATATAATGACATTATGATACTTAATAATTTTATTGTATTTGAAGGAATTGATGGCAGCGGAACATCAACACAATTAAAACTTTTAAAACAGAACAATCCAGATTTTGAAATTACAGCCGAACCTACATCAACAGAAACCGGAAAATTTTTACGACGAATGTTAGGTGGAGAATTTAAGGTTGATGAAAAAACAAATGCCTATCTTTTTGCAGCAGACAGATGCCAGCATTTATACGGTGAAGGTGGAATTATTGAACTAACAAAAAAAGGGAAAATTGTTGTAAGTGACAGATACTTCTTTTCAAGCATGGCCTATCAGTCGGCTACTTGCGGTATAGAATTACCAGCTTTGTTAAATTCACCCTTTCCACTTCCACAAATTTTATTTTATTTTGTTATTAATCCTGAAATTTCTTTGAGTCGTGTTACTGCGAGAAATGAAAAAAAAGAAATTTACGAAAAAATTGAACTTCAGAGAAAAATTGCAGATATGTATGAAAAAGTAATTTCTTCCTACGAAAAAGATTCTGAAAATAATCACATGAAAGTCGTTAGAATTGATGCTACAAAATCAATTGAAGAAATTGAGCATATTATAAACGAAACTATTAAAAACGAAATAAAATAACATAGTTTTATATTGGAACATTAAACTAAAACTTTTTTATTCCGATAATCTAATTGTGAAAAAATCTATTTTAGTTTTGTTTTTTATTCTTCTCTTCTCTGCTCTTCCCCTTAATCGTGCTGAAGCATATATGATTAGTTTTAAGGAAGAGTATTATAAACTTTACCACATTCACTATCAGCAATATCCAGATGATTGTATGGAAAATATTTACTGGCTGGAAAAAGCTGTAAAAGCAGATTTTTGCAATCCTCAATATTTAGATTTTAAGGTTACTACGGAAAAGCAATGGGAAAAATATAGATATTTATTCCAGATGCATATTAATTTGAAGCTCATTGAACAGCATCTTAGATTAGGAAGAACCTTTGATAAAAAGGAAATATATTTTTACGACGCACCCCACAAGGATGAATATTTAAGAAATTTGGAAAAATGTCTTTCTTTTTACCAGGCAGGTTTGTACTATTGGCAGGAAGCAAAGCTTTGGTGTGAAAAAGCAAATACGGCAGATTTTAAATTTCTTTTTATAACTGAAAAACAAGCCTGGGAAGATGAAAGAGAAAGAATTTCTACAGGTAAACTTGATTATGAAAAAATCTTAAATCGTGAAATAAAACGCGTAGAAAAAAACATAGAACAACTTAACCAAATGTCTGAAAAGTATTAATATAGACCCATGAGTAATAATTCATTTTGCATTTCTTATCCACAAGTTTATCTTTCTACAGATAAATCACAAATCAATTTTATGACAGGTACACCAGATTTAGTTTCTATCTTTAAGCCTGGTGAAAATAATTCTGAAAGAAGATTCTTTGTTACAGATGCTACTGTTGCTTCACTGCCATGTATGATTCCTTTTATTTCTAAATTTGAAGATGATAAATGTGGTAATGATTGCCTTATAATTTTAGGTTCCGGAGAGCCTTATAAAACTATTGATAGTGTTTTAAGAATAGTTACAGGTGCAATAGAAGCTGATTTTTCCAGAAATGATGTTTTTGTGGGAATTGGTGGCGGAGTTATATGTGATATTACAGCTTTTGCGGCTTCAATTTTTAAAAGAGGTGCAAATGTTGAGTTTGTTCCAACTACACTTTTAGCTATGGTTGATGCATCTATTGGTGGAAAAACTGGATGCGATTTTGCAAATTATAAAAATATGATTGGTGCTTTTTATCCTGCCCGTCAGCTTTATTACTGGCCAGAATTTATTCAATCTCTTCCTGAAAATCAGTTTAATTCAGGTTTGGCTGAAGCATTTAAAACAGGAATTTTATTTGATACAGAACTTTTTGATTTGTTTGAAAAATCTTCTGAAAAAATTCTTTCAAGAGAAAGTGAAATTCTTGATATTATTATTAAAAAATGTGTTGCGGCAAAAGCTAAAATTGTTGAAGAAGATTTTACTGAAAAAGGCATTCGCTGTTATTTAAATCTTGGTCATACATATGGTCATGCATTTGAAACATTAGCCGGATTAGGAGCTGTAACTCATGGACAGGCTGTGGCCTGGGGAATTGGAAGAGCCGTTTCTTTAAGTCATATTAAAGGGTACTGTTTAGAATCCTTTAAAAATCGTATTTTGGATACAATGAAACTTTATAACTGGGAAATTTCTGCCCTCCCTTCTGCAATTAAAGGCGGTGCAATTGGAGAAAGATTCCTGACTGTAATGCATAAAGATAAAAAGAACATGTCTAGCTCTGTAAAAATTATTATGCCAAAAGCAATTTGTGATATTGTTTCAGAAGAAGTTTCTGATTCAGATATTCTACTTTCATTAAAAGATAATTAATTATGACAAATATTGATCATTATTTTGATTGGGCTGGAACAAGTCCTTCCGATGAAGATATTCTTACAAGTTCATTGCAGGAAACTTTGAAAAATTGGGGAAATCCTTCTAGTTCCCATCAGATTGGAAAAGACGCAAAAAGTATTTTGGAAAATGCAAGAAATGTAGCTGCAAAAGCCATGGGGGTTTCTCCCCAGACTATCTATTTTACATCTGGTGGAACAGAAAGCGATCAGATTCCTTTACTTGCACTTTTAGCAAAACCAGCAAAGGGAACAGTATTATTTAGTTCAATTGAACACCCTGCTGTTAGAGAACAGGCCCTTGCTCTTAAAAACTGCGGCTGGAATGTAGTTTCCATACCTTCTGATAAAAATGGAATTATTACCCCCCAGGCTGTTTTAGATACATTAACTTCTGATACAATGCTGGTTTGCGTAATGGCTGTAAACAATGAAACTGGAGCCATTCAACCAATTTATGAAATTGCAGATGCTATTACAAAATGGGCAGATGGTAAAAGAAAACCAAAATTTCATGTTGATTGTGTTCAGGCGGCAGGAAAAATTCCATTAAAACTAGCCGGGTCAGGTATTGATTCTGCAGCCTTTAGTTCACATAAAATCTGCGGTCCAAGAGGGATTGGCATTCTATATCTTAAAAATTCCATGGAAGTTTTTTTAAGAGGAGGCGGTCAGGAAAATGGCATTAGAAGTGGAACTGAAAATGTTTTTGGTGCCCTTGCATTTTCAAAAGCTCTGGAGCGATATTACAACTGCCAGCATTATGATACACAAAAAAGAATAACATCTGATTTTATTTCAAATCTGACTTCTCTTCCTAATTGCACTATTATTCCACCTGGAAGAATTGAGAATCCGGATTTGTATTCTCCATATGTAGTTCAAGCGGCTTTTAAAAATATTCCTGGCAACGTAATGGTTAGAGCCTTAGATTCAAAAGGATTTTGCATTTCAACAGGAAGTGCCTGTTCAACTAAAAAAAACAACAGACCTGTTCTTGAAGCTATGAAGGTTTCAGCTGACTTAAGAGAAACCTCTGTACGATTTAGTTTCGGTCCTAAAACAACAGAAAATGGTGTAAAAGAGCTTTTTGAAGCTGTAAAAGACGTTTATAAACAATTTAATAACCTTGAAAAATAACACTTTATGTGATAATTTTTCTTATACAATATAGGAGCAAACACATGGGAGCACGTGGCGAACTTTTCACAACTCAAGTTTATTTAGACAACAGATGTTATTTCTTTAATGTAAAAGAAAATAGAACTGGTGATGTATTCTTGCAGATTGTTGAAAGTAAAAATAGGGATGGCGGAGAAGCTGATAGACATCAGATTGCTATTTTTTCAGAAGATATGCAGAAATTTCTCCAGGGGATGGAAAAAACTCTCGATTTTATTGAAAAAGACAGAAAAGCTAAACAAAAAGCCGCAAGAGAAAAGAAAGCTGCAAAAGAAGCTAAATATAGCACAGGCAAAAAAGTTTACCGTACAAAGAAAAACGGAGAAACTAAAAAAACTGATGATGGCGTAAAAAGAACTGGAAGAATCCACGTTGTTTCAAAAAAGCCAGCAGAAACACCTTCTAACTAAGAAGTTTAATATTTAAAGCTTAATCTTTGAATTGGAGATGGTCCTAATTTGTGACAAATCTCTTTGTGATCCCGGGTTGGATATCCTTTATGCTTTGCGTATCCATAACCGGGATATTTTTTGTCCATTTCAACCATAATGCGGTCTCGACATGTTTTTGCAAGAATTGAAGCGGCCATTACACATGGATATTTACCGTCGGCTTTTGGTTCCCATTTAATTTCAATGGCCACATCAGGGCAGCGAGTGCCGTCTGTAATTCCATTTAAAATATAATCATTGATATTTTGACCTTTAAGCCATTGGGGTAGCATTTTAGTAAGATTTTCAAAGGCAATTTTCATTGCAAGCATACTAGCTTCAAGAATATTTATTTCATCAATTTTTTCATGATCCACAAGGCCTATTCCCCAGCAGGCTTTTTCTTTAATGATTTTTTCTGCCGCTTCCCTTTTTTTTTCAGATAGCTTTTTAGAATCATTAAGAATTTCATTGGGAAAATCATCTGGTAGAATAACCGCTGCGGCACTTACAGGTCCTGCTAAAGGTCCTCTTCCCGCTTCATCAAAACCAACAAGCAATAATTTAGAAACCATAATCTTCGTTTTCTTTTATCTCCAGCAAGCATTTATTATCAGAATAGATTGCAACAGAATTATTTTTATTTGTTAAATCAGATTTAAAGTCATTATCAAGAATTTCTCCATTTACATTAAATAATTCAAATATGCGACCAATTTGACCAGTTACTTTGAATGAATTTTTTCTTGCTTTTACATCACCTTTATTTACAGAAAAAATAACAGCCGTATTTGAAGTAGCATTGATAATGGAATCTGTTGCAATAATATTAGTATTTGTTCCAGAGATTACAGAGGCATATTTTGCAGAACTTATAGCAATAATACTATCTTTTATGTTTACAGAAGAATTAAAACAAGAAATAAAACTTCCATTTTTAGCAAAAATGGCACCTACCTGACAATTAAATAAATCTAAAACTCCATTTTCAACCTTAAACAAAGAAGTATTTTTATCACTGGCAGTTGAATTTTCCTGAAGAATAACAAAATCTTTTAAAACAAGACTAGAAGATTTAATTTCAATCGTGCTGTTTTTTGAAAAAATTAATTCCCCATCTTCCTGATTAATAAAACTACAATTTGATAAGATTGAGTTTTTACCAGAAGGAATATGCATTGGACCTTTAATCATTAATCTTGCATAGCGGCCTTTATTAATAACATCGAAACATTCTTTAAAAGAATTATATGGTCTTTCTGCTGTACCATCTGGCTTATCAGTAATCTGATTTTCACAGTAGTAGAAATTATATTTATCAATTATTACGTTATAGAAAACTTCCTGACTTTTATTTTCGCCATTTACAGAATAAGCTTTTACAGAATAATACCATACACCTTCACCTTCTGATTTAAAATCTAAATATACAGAAGAAGTGTCTGCTTTTTTATAATCACCCATTTGTACATCAGAAAAAATTGCACTGTCGGAATTATAAGATTCACTATTATCAGTAATTAAATATGGTTCGCTAATAGAATAATATAAAACATCATCTGATTTGCAGGAAAGCTGAACTATTACGTCTTCTCTAGAATAAAAGCCTTTGCTATTTGAAGCAATTACTGGAGGTTTTGGTGGCCGCTTATTTAAAACATAATCAGTTTCTAATTCCCCCTGAAAAACAGAATTATAGAATATTCCAACCTTTAATTTTCCAGAAATAGAATCACCATAAAAAGTATCAAGATCTAAATCATAGAACAATTCCTGATATTCATTTTCTGGTTGAGAAAGAATACTCATTTTATATTCATTATTTCCATCTAATTTTAAGGTAATACTTCCATCCGAATTAATCTGCTTTTGCAATTCAGGTTTTGCTGGAAGTTCAAAATATTCAATAGGATTTCCAATTTCGTATGAAAGACTTTGCCAGTAAATTGTATGAGGAACAGAACGATCAATTTTCCAGGAGTTTTTTGGTAACTCCCAATAATTATCATCTAATCTAAAAAGTAAGTCGTTATCATTAAAAACAATGGTATTCCAATCTATAATTTCAAAAGGAACATGGTATTTGCTGTAGCTTCCATAATTTTGTGGAAAAACTTTAATAACAAAGCGCCATTTTAATTTTTTAGCAGGATCATAAATTTCACAAGGCAAAGTACGTGAAAAAACTGAATCCTGGGACATGTAAATATCTTCCCCAGGAATATAATATTCACTTCCAAGTCCAATTGCATAATTTAAATCATAAGGAATAGAAATTGTTGAACCGGCAGTATAATTAATAATACCAGAATCAAAAAAAGTGTTTATAAATGAATAATATTTTTCATTTTCAGCTTTATTTAACTCTACTGAATATTTAATGATTTTTTCTTCGTTTCCAGTTGCCTTTTGTATTCTAAGAGTAACATCACCTGTTAAATCAATTAGAACCGGACCATCATATGCAAAACCTGAAGTTTTAGGATCTTCTCCATTTAATGAATAAAAATACTCAGCTTTATCTTCGGTATCTATAACCAGCATCTGTTTATTAGACCATTTTCCTTCTGCAGGACTTATGATATTAATCTGAGCATAGGCTCCATTGAGAAAAACTAAAAATAAAACAAAAAATGCAAGTATAGATTTTTTCATACATCACCTGTTATAAACCTAAATATGGATCCAGAACATCTTTTAATTCAGGATCTACATCATAGTAATATTTTTGAAGCTCATCTTTTGTAAGACCAACCAGTTCATGACTCATATAATGAATCCAACGATTTTCTTCTGGCTTAGTGATAACAAATTTTCTGCTGTAGTAATCTGGTTGAATTGGAAGCTGTTCTTTCTGATATGTAAAATATTTGTAATCATGAACAACAACTTTAATATCTTCTCTTGGTAATCCTCTTGAATTCATAAGAGTTTCAACTAAACTATTAATGGTACGTCCAGAATCAAAAATATCATCAATCAACAAAATCTTATCACCAGGACGAAGATTTTCTGGAGGATAGGTCCAGCCGTCAATAAACACTTTAGTGTGTTGTGCTATATCAGAATAAGAACGAGCTACAACACCAGCATATAAAACAGGATGGAATTTTTCTATTTTACTTAAAATCTTAAAATATTCACTAATGACGTTTGCCATATATGCACCGCCTCTTAATGAACAATATATTACATCAGGAATAAAACCATCTTTATAAATCTGACTTGCCAGTTTTAATGCATCATTTCTTATTGTCTCATATGGAAGGAATTCTTTTATCATTTTATACCTCTTTTTTGTAAAATACTATTATATCCTAAATAAACATAATTTACAAAAAATAATTTTACGCTCCAAAATTATCTTTATCATAATTCAAATCTTTTTCAGTTATTATAAAATCACACAATTTCTTTAGTTTATCTAAATCATGACTGACTATTATGGCTGAAAAATCTTTGGTTTCTTTTTCATGTATTAATAAATCAATAATATTAGCAGCATTATTTTTATCTTGAGAAGCAAAAGGCTCATCCAACAGCATTAATTTTTGATTGGAAGCAAATGCCCTTGCAATACAAACCCGTTGCCGCTCTCCACCACTAAGATTTTTTACCTTTTTATTAGAAATTGAATCTAGCCCTAAGAGTTGAATCCATTTTCTACACAAATCCTGTTTTTTTTCTTTATTTTCAATGGAATTCAGAGTCATATAAATATTTTTTTCCACATCCCTGCTTTCGATTAAAACAGGTTTTTGAAATACATAGGAAACCGGCGTATTATTTATAACATTTCCCTTTACCTCAAACTCCTTAGAAATAGAACAACCGGCTATTATATTTAATAAGGTTGTTTTTCCACTTCCATTTGGACTATATATGCCCATAATCTGCTTTTCATATAGCTGCAGCCCTTTTATTTTGAGTAAACTTCTTTGTTTAATATTTACAGATAAATTCTGAATTTCAAGAATCAATTTTTCCATTTTCTTCTTAAAACTCCTTTTACTGCAGCTTCAATTAGCCAGCTAAAAAAAACAAATAAAATTGTAATTGCAAAAACACCGGCAGTTTCTAAATGAATTTGATTTTTTTGTAAAACAGAACCTAATCCATTTTTAGGTAAACATAAAACTTCACCGGCAACAACAACCTTCCAGCATAATCCATAGACGGAAATCATAGCTGCTTTAATATTATTTTTGCAGGCAGGCAACTGAATATAAATCAATTTTTGTGCTGAAGTAAAATTGTATATTTTTGCCATATTCAATAAAGATGCATCTACATTATCAAAACCATGAAAATAGGATGTAACTATAATTGGCAAATTCATTAAAATGCTGATGAAAACAGGAAGTGTTCTTGATGAAAGTAAATATATACTGATTAATATAATTGCAATTACAGGAGTAGAGCGTATAACAGCTAATGGAAATGCCATAAACTCTCTGAAAAAACTGTTTTTTCCCCCGGCAATACCCAAAATGGAGCCAAGGAAAAAAGAAATTAAAAATGAAAAAAAGCAGCGAATTAAGGTTGTGAAAAAATTATTCCAAAATTGTTTTGTAAATATTAGTTCTTTACATTTTATAAAAACAGAAGCTGGTGATGGAAAAATCAGTTCTGAATTGATGATTGTGGAAAGAGCGAGCCATGTGAGTAAAAGAGCGAGGAATGATAAAAAATATGGAAAAATTTTCAGTGGAGATTTATTCATTTTTATAATAAAAATCATCTTCTGGTAATTTACCATTAAGGAAAGAATTGTCTTCTTCTATAAATAATTGTAGCAATGATTCAATATTCAATTTTCCCTTAACAGCAGGAATAAAAACATAATTTGACTTTGGAATGGATTTTTCTACAACATTCTTTTTTAATCCAAAATTATATTTTTCACATAATTGTCCCGCATCAGAAGGATTGTCTAAGGTCCAGCTTAAGGCACTTTTATATTGTTCCAAAAATATTTTTAATAAATCAGGATTTTCTTCTGCAAAGTCAGAGCGGACAACCATTACTGTTAATGGGTAATTTTGTGGAAAATATTTTAAGAAATAATCTTTTTGCAAATCTATAATATTGATTTTATTTTTTGATTTTTCAGAGGCAATTGTAATAAAAGGTTCTGGCACTATTGCATAGTCAATTTTACCGGCAAGTAATTCTGGAACAATCTGATTTGTAGGAAGGGAAAAATCTAGAAAAATTCCTTTTTCATCATTAAGCACAATTCCTTCTTTTCCAAGAATATATTTTGTAATATATTCAGGAGTTGCCCCAAGTCCTGCAACGAAAACTGTTTTTCCTTTTAAATCTTTCAAGGATTTTATATTTTTATTTTTAGTGATTAAGGCAAGATTTCCTTCCCCTGTAATTCCACAGCAAATAATTTTGTGATTTGTTGAATCATATACTTTTGCGGCAACATTCACAGGCATAAAACCAATATCTATCTCTTTTTTAATCATTTTTGGAAGAAGTTCCTGTGGAGTTGCAAACATTTCATATTCAACTTCAGTTTCACCAATTTTATGTAAATTTTCATTTAATTGTGCACAAGGAATACAACTAGGTCCGTTTAACAAACCTATATTTATAGATTGAGAAAAGACATTAATACTGAATAAAATACATAATAATGATAAAACATTTTTCTTCATAAAAAATCTCTATCTTGCAATAATTGCTTCTTTTTTAACAGCAACAGCCTGCTTATTTACCAATTTAATAATCAAATGATTACTTTTTCCACATTCAATGCTAACTTCATCAAAGAATTTTCCCTGATTTGCAAGAATTTCCATTGCTAAAGGGTCTTCAATTTCTTTTCTGATTAATCTTCGCATTGGCCGTGCTCCCATAGAAGGATTATAACCATGTTCAATAAGATATTCCTTTGCTTTTGGTTTTAAGGAAATTGTAAGATTTTTATCCTTTAATCTTTCTGCCAAATCTGCAATCTGAATATCAAGAATTTTTGAAACTTCTTTTTTCGAAAGAGCATCAAAGACAATTACATCATCAATACGATTAATCAATTCAGGACTTAAAAGCTTTTTCATTTCATTTAAAGCACTAGATTTAATTTCTTCGTATGGTAAAACAGTATCTGCACCGGCTAACCCAAAACCAACTCGTCCTGCATTTGTAATCTGTCTTGCACCTGCATTACTTGTCATAATTACAACAGTATTTCTAAAGTTTACAGTATGACCAAGATTATCGCTTAATTCACCTTCTTCCAATAACTGCAAAAGCAAATTAAAAATATCAGGATGAGCTTTTTCAATTTCATCAAGAAGAATAACCGAATATGGTTTATGTCTAACCTTTTCAGTTAATACGCCACCTTCTTCATAACCCACATATCCTGGAGGTGCCCCAATTAAACGACTGGCCGTATGTTTTTCCATATAATCAGACATATCAATGCGAATTAATGCATCTTCTGAACCAAAAAGATAGTTTGCCAAAGCTTTTGCAAGCTGAGTCTTTCCAACTCCTGTAGGTCCTAAGAAAATAAAGGAACCTAAAGGATGTTTTGGTGATGAAATTCCTGCTCGACTTCTTCTAATTGCACCAGAAATAACACTTACTGCATTTTCCTGACCAATTACAGTATGGTGGAGTTCGTCTTCCATATGAACAATTCTTAAAGTTTCTGATTCACTCATCTGTTCAACAGGAATACCAGTCATTTCACTAATTATATTTTCAATATCTTTTCTTGTTACAACTTTTGTAGGATTTCCACTGTTTTTTTCCCACAAATCGGTATACAAATTTAATTTGCGTTTTAATTCTATAACTTTATCACGAACCACTGCCGCCTGTTCATAATCCTGATTCTGAATGAGTTTATACTTTTCTTCTTCCAGCTCAAGTTTTCTTTTTTCAAGCTCTCCAAGCTCAGAGGGTTTTTCCTGCTCAAGAATTTTTTTTGCAGCACCAGCTTCATCCATAATATCTATAGCTTTATCTGGCAAAACTTTTTCTGGAATATATCTTTTTGAAAGTTTAATAACACTTGGAATAACATCCTGGGCATATATTACATTATGATACTGTTCATAACGTTCTTTAATTCCTTCAAGAATCTTTGCAGTTTCATCTTCTCCAGGTTCTTCAACTTTTACAACCTGGAATCTTCTTTCCAATGCCAAATCTTTTTCAATATGTTTTGTATATTCTTTTGTTGTAGTTGCACCAATAATCTGAATTTCACCCCGGGAAAGGGCAGGTTTCATAATATTTGAAGCGTCCATTGTTCCTTCATTTCCACCGGCCCCTATAATTGTATGTAATTCATCAATAAATAAAATTACATCCTTATTTTCATGAAGTTCATCCAGAAGTTTTTTCATTCTCTCTTCAAACTCACCCCGATATTTAGTTCCTGCAACAACAGCTGTTAAATCTAATGATAAAACCTTTTTTTTCAACAAATCAAAAGGAACATTACCTGCAACTATTCTTTGAGCAAGGCCTTCTACAATTGCAGTTTTTCCAACACCAGGTTCCCCTGTTAAAACAGGATTATTTTTTGTTCGTCTTGATAAAATCTGAATTAATCTGTGAATTTCTTTTTCACGGCCAACAACACAATCAAGTTTATTTTCACCAGCCATTTTTGTAAGATCTCGAGAGTAGGCATCTAATGCTGGAGTTTTATTTACAGTTTTTGATTTGTCCTGTGGAGTTTTAATTTTCTTTTCATCAAAAACCGAAAAAATCGTTTGTGAAGTTTCATTATCCAACAAACTTTTAAATACATTTGCAACTAAAGAATCTGCTTTATCTGAATTCATAGAAGAATTTTTGACTTCCTGTAATTCCATAACAATGAATCTAGCATCCATAATTGTATAATCAGCACCTGCAAAAAACCTTGCAGTAATACTGCCCTCTTCTCTTATTGCTGCCAGAAGAAGATGTTCTGTACCAATGTAATCATTATGTAAAGCATTAGATTCAATATCTGCAATATCCAACATCTGTTTATAACGACGACTTGGCATTATAGAATCTAGAGTTGGTGTTTTAGGTTCGGAATCAAAAAATTTTTCAATAAACGACTGTAGTTCTTTAGGTTCCAAAATAAGCTTTGGAAAAACATTATATGCAATTCCTTCGTGAGATTTTAAGATTGCCAAAATTATATGTTCTGGTAAAAGCTGTTTACTTCCTAATTTTCTAGCTTCATCCTGGGCATAAATTGTAACAATCTGCTTTGCTCTGGGAGAAAAATTTTTCATAATAACTCCAAAATGGAAAATCTGACATTATATTATCGGTAAGAAAAGACTGATTCGACACTGGAATTAATTTAAATTAAAGAAAAAAACAAACAAACTACACACAGCGTCTTAGAGTAAAAGTACTACCGCTACAACGTGCCTACGAAGTTGCTCGCTGAAGCTGTTTGGAAGTTATCCATCTCGCTGCGCTCGTCAGCTTCAGAGGCACTTCGTAGTCCCGTTTTCGCTCCCGTACTTTTACTCTAAGACTTCCCTGGTATTTTAATTTTTCTTTATTCAAACCATGGCCCCGGAAGGGGCAGAATTTATAAAACACATCCCCACCTTCAAAAAAAAATCACTCATTTACGGCCATAAATGCCTGAAACTCTCGCAAAGCATTTTTTTCACTTAAAATCCCCGCTTTTCTCAGGCGCCGGGTTTATTAATGAAAGAAAACATTAAAATACCCGGGGAGCAGTTACCTAAAATGGCGGGAGCAGAAAAAAGAATTCTCAAAAAGGCTCTAAGGGCGGAAACAATAGTTTCCTTGCCGCCCTTAGCGTCTAGCGACGATATCTAGCGGTTTTGAGAAGGCTTTTTTCTGCGGTAGCCATTTTAGGTAACTGCGCTGTGTGTTGTTTGTTATTTTTCTTTAATTTAAACCTACGCTTTTCTTAGTATATCCAGGGGTTTTTCTTTTCCGGCTTTTATTGATGGAATTAATGAAACAATTATTGATAACAACAACGTACTAAGACCAATCATAATAATCTGCCCCCAGGGAATAATTACAGGAATATTTTGCAAATAATAAGCTGGATCCATTAATTTTATCTGTGTAATCTGTTCAACAGGTATTCCATTAATCATAAATCCGATTTTAGCAAAGCCATTAACTATTTTTTCTATAAAAGACAGAATAGCATTGGCATTCATGGATAATATTAAACCAACTGGCATACCAATAAGTAATCCACCAATGCTACAAGTTACGGCAGTAATCAAAAATGAAAGTGTTATGCCCCAGGGAGAAGCCCCTAAACTTTTAAGAATTGCAATTTCTTTTTGGCGTTCTATAACAAGCATAATTATTGCAGATGAAATGTTAATTGAAGCAACAAGAACAATAAGCATCATAATAAAAATTAATAAAACTTTTGTAGAAGAAAAACTTTCAAACTCCGACTGATGTATTTTATCCCAGCGATAAAAATTTGCAATTCTTCCATATTTTGATTGAAGATCTTTTTGAAGCTTTACAACCTGTGGAGAAAAAGCATCTGTGGTTTCCAGCATTATTGTGTATTTTGCATTAGACAAAGATAAAGATTTAAAAGTTGTTTCAATTGGTACAAAACACCACAATGCATCTAATTCTTGATACCCGGAAGAAATTATTGCACAAACTTTAAAAGATGTAAGTTTGGGAGCAACAATTCCATTTAAGGTTCTGGTTGTTATGATTCTAAAAGTATCTCCCGATTTTAAATTAAGTAATTCAGCAGCTTTTTTACCAATAACCACCTGATTTCCACCAAAGTCAGAAACACTTCCCTGTTCTACTTCAAATAATTCTCTAAAAGCCTGATTTTGTTGAAAAATATTGGAATCCATACCTCTAATTTGTATTCCAGTTTTATAATTATTTGCAGTTGCTAATGCTGAAATATTAATTTCAGGATAAAATGCAACAATTTCAGGATTATCATTTTTTAATGTCTGACCAAAATCATATAAATTTTCTAGGGATTCAGTTTCCTTTATGTTCTGAGCTACAAAGGCCTGAACATGACTAGAAGACAAACCAATTATTCTGTCTGTCATTCCCTGAATCATACCATTAGTAATTGAAATTACAACAACAAGTGGAATTACACTTAATCCAATACATAAAAGTGCTCCCCATAAACTTCTTCTTGCTGATGATTTCTTTTCAGCCTTTGGAAAAATTAAACTCTTTGCAAACAAAAATGATGATTTAATTGTCATTTTTTTAATTCCTCTAGTTTGCAATTGTTTATTGAATAGCATAAATCACCCATAGACGCTAAAACAGGATCATGAGTTACTAAAAACAAGGTTTTATTATATTTTTCAACCATTTCAAAAAGGATGTTTCCAATTAATGAAGCATTTGTTCTGTCAAGATTTCCAGTTGGTTCATCAGCAAGGATTAATTGGGGATCGTTGATTAAAGAGCGGGCAACAGCAACCCTTTGACGTTCTCCACCAGAAAGCTGAGAAGGAAGATGATTCTTTCTTTCATATACCCCCACATCTTTTAGTAATGCTTCTGCTTTTTCAACAGCTTGTTTCTTCGGAACTCCAGCCATATAGGCAGGAAGATAAACATTTTCAAGTGCAGAAAAATCCTTTAATAAATAGTGAAACTGAAAAATTAAACCTAAAAAAGATTTTCTGTACTCTGCAATATCTCTTTCTGACAAATCAGAAAGATTCCATTTTCCAGCCACAATGGTACCATTTGTAATAGTATCAATTCCGCCAAGCATATTTAACAACGTACTTTTGCCACTACCACTTTCCCCAGTAATAACAACTTTTGTTCCCTGTTCTACACAAAGGTTCACATTTTTCAGAATTGTAAGTTTTTCACTATCAGTTTCATATGTTTTTTCAAGATTTTTTATTTCTACAATTTTACTCATGATGTAAAACCTCCGCAATTGTCATTTTTAATACATTTTTACTTGCAACCCAGGAAGCAAATAAAGGTGATATCATACCAAATAAAAATATAAACACAACCTCTTTATAAAAGATTCGTGCCGGAATACTTGCATATAAAGCATAAGTTGAATTTTCCTGAACATATACCAGATTTTGTGGAGAAAATATACTTGTAATAATATATTGAACCCAAAACATTACAGATGAAACGAATGAAAAAACAAAATCTGTATTTACACTAATAAGAAGCCCCAAAATTAATCCTGAAATGGCACCTATAAAACCAGTTGTAAATCCCCTCACAATAAAAATTGATTGAATCTTCCTGCTTTCAGCTCCCAGGGCACTTAAAATTGCAATTTCACTTCGTCTTTCAAAAACCAGACGACGCATACCATTATAAATGTTAATTCCAACTACAACAAAAATTAAAGCCACAAGAAGCATAAGCATATTTTTTTCAATTCTCAATGCCCCAAAAAAAGATTTATTATATTCCCGCCATGATGAATAATTAAATCCGGTAACATTCTTTTTTAATTGGGAAATTACCAGTGCATCTTTTTCCTTATCAGCTATTTTAATTCCATAAGTAATAGTTGCATCATTACCAAAATATTTTTCACCATCAGCTAGGTTTATAAAACAATAGGATGCATTTAATTCCGAATATCCACAAGTAAAAATTCCTTTTATTTCAAAATTTCTATCATTAGAAAATAATGAAACATCATCAGAACCACTTAGTACAAATAAATTTACTACATCACCAACAGCTACACCTAAATTTCTTGCCAGTGTTGATCCTATAATAATGGAATTTGGTTCTTCTAAATCAAAACTGCCTCTACGCAATCTAAGCTGTGACGAAAATCCATCATCATAAAAATAACAATCAGGATCTACAGCTCTAATAATAGCAGCACTTTCCTTATTATATTCACTAGTCATTAAAGTTTGTGCTTCATAGTAAGGACTTACCGAAAGAATATTTTTATTATTTTCGCAAAAAGTTTGCAACTGCTTTTCTGAAACAGATAATTCAGTTTTTTTTGCCTGAACATGGTAAGATGAAAGCTCCAGAATTGAGTCTATAAAACTCATCTGAAACCCATTCATAACACTCATAACAATAATCAAAGTCATTACACCAAAACAAATTCCCAAAGTTGCTAAAACAGAAGTCACTGCCGATTTACCTTTTCTGTCAACACGAGCAAATCTTTGAGAAACTAAAAAAATCCATTTTACGTTATTGTTTTTATCTTTTTTTTTCACAGATTAATACTCCCTCTCTCTCACCACTTCCCCAGATTGAATATACTGCTCCCTAACCTTATTTCCATTTTCATAATAAGTTTTAACAGAAAAATCATCTTCAAAATAAATCTGAGTAGAATAAGTTGTTTTTGTCACATACTTTGTAATAAGCTGAACTTCATCATTTTCATAATATTCATAATCAGGAGGAATTTCATCATTTTGATTATATTTATAAAGTTGAGCTTTTGATGTACGTTTGTCTTTTTCTATAACAGTTTCTTTTTCATAAGTTATACGATTTTTTTCATCATATTGCCAGGTGATTTCCACAGTTTTATCTTCATATTTGGTAGTCTGAAAAACAGGCTTATTATTATTTCCGTACAAATATTCTTGCGTAAAGAGAAGTTTTTCATCCCCCGGTTTTTCTCCATTCCAAATCTCTTTTTTTGTTAATTGATAATCCTTATTATAAAAGTCCCGTACTAAATAGGAATTACTTTTATTAATAAAAACAAGACTATTTTGTTTTTCAACAGGAATAAAAATTTCATTACCATATTCCATTATTTTTAAACGTCTGTTTGAATCTGAAAGTCGCTTTTCTACAAATTCAACTTCGTTCTGATTAACAGAAAATGGAGATTGTATAATACTTTGAATTTCCAGCAAATTTTGGATTTCTTCTGCAGCAAGCTCTTCCTGTGTTTCATTAACAATTTCTTGAACCCACTTTCCATCATCAAAATCAGGAACATAAAACCCTTCAAATTCAGAATCGTAAAAATCTTCCCCTGATATATTAGAAGAATCATCCACTTTTTTTTGAGAACAAGAAAAAAATAATAAAATAAGAAAAAAAAGAAATATTTTCCTTAATTTTTTACAAGCCGAGGAAATCATTAATATATTCTTCTGCATTAAAAATCTTAATATCAGAATATTTTTCTCCAGTACAAACAAAAGCCACTGGAATATTTAATTCACGACCAATAGAAACTGCACATCCGCCTTTTGCTGTAGAATCGTATTTTGTCATAATAACTGCATCAATGCCCACCGCTTCATTAAAAACTTCCGCCTGCCTTAAAGCATTTTGACCAGTTGTAGAATCAATTACAATAATTTTTTTATAACAACCTTCACTTGCTTTTGAAGTACAAGTTCTGTCAATTTTCTGAAGTTCTCTAACAAGATTTTCTTTATTGTGAAGACGACCTGCTGTATCTGCAATTACAAGCCCCGGTCCTTTTGAACTTACAGCATCAGCCGCATCAAAAACAACTGCAGAAGGATCAGAACCATGTTGATGACTTACAACGCGAACTCCAGTTTTTTCACCATGCATTGCAAGCTGTTCAATTGCAGCAGCACGGAAAGTATCTGCACTAGCAAGTACAAGATTTTCAACACCATGATTTTTAAACCACAAAGCCAGTTTAGCAACACTAGTTGTTTTTCCAACCCCGTTTACACCAAGCACCATCCAAATATTATTTTTACCTTCCTCTGGTTTTAACTCGTATTGTTTTACAGTGGCAAGCAGCAATTTTTTTAATTCATTAAGAATATCTTTTTCATCGGTGATTTTATTCTTCTTGCAATTTTCTTCCAACTCATCAACAATTTCGTATGCAGTTTTTGCACCAATATCACCTTCTACAAGAATGTCGATTAATTCTTCATAAAAGTCTTCATTTCCTTTGTTTTTTGAAAATAAGGATTTAAATTTTTCACCAAATGATTGCTTCATTTTATTCTCCAAATTTTTATTTAACTTCTACTGGTAAAACTTTATTAGCCGTATATAAATAACGAATTAATTCATAAGTAAACCAGATTCCACATCCAATTGAAATACCTGTTGTTATATTAGATGCAGTAATCCACTTATTTGCCTTTGCCAGGTCTTCATTAGATGTTATATAACCTAAACTATTTGCATTAATATAAGAATTTACTTGTCCTTTGCAATAAAAGACAGGAATTAGAGAAGTTACAAGAACACTGTATGAAGTATACATCCAACGTCGTCGTTTTTCAATGTAATCACTTGTATTCTGAAAATTCACTGGAATATCGTATATTTTTTCTTCAGTAAGATTCTGCTCTGAAATATAAAAAAATGAGTTTGCATTTTCCTGGGAAATAAATTGTCCTAAAACAGTTTTTCCATTTATTGTCAAAACAGCTTTATCATCTTCCTGTTTACCTTCATAACCATTTGCATAAAAACTACCTATTACAGGACTTTTTGCCTTAAAATAAATTATTTTAGGGGACACTTCTTCCATTTGGACCTGAATATTATATTTTTGATTTCCCTGAAAAAAGTAGGATGTTCCCGTATTTTTATAATCCTTTGCAGCGAACTCTAATGAGTGTACTCCTGCATCAACAGAAAAAGCTCTGGCTGTTTCAGGAAGCAATTTATTATCAACATAAATTCTTCCATTTTCTGGTAAGCCTGATACTGTAACCATTGAAGGCAAGGAATTGGTTATTGCGGCATTTAATTCAGCAACAAGATTCAATACAATAATATCAATTTCATCAATAAGTCCATAATCTTTTAAAACTGCAATTGTTTTTCCACCTGGATACATTGTTAATTCAATTGAAACTGTAATATATTGAGAATAAACATTTATATGACCTGTGATAAAACCATTTATTCCTGCAGAAACCATTTCTTTTTCCAAGGCAGCACTATCTTTGGATGCAGTTTTATTACCATCTGAAACTTCATATAAACAAGATGAATCATTTTTATAAAGAGCTATATTCTCAATATTTTTTGTTTCTTCTTCAGTTTGAAATCTTTTTGATAAAAAATCTGTATGTATTTCAGGTTCTTTGTATGTATTTTCAATAATTGCTTTTTGAGTTTCCAGATTCTTATCTATTTGTTTTTGAATATCAGCTATTTTATTTTCAGCTTCTTTTAATTTTTTTTCATAGGCTTTATCTGAATAAGAAAGGACCAAAGCATCCCTCTTTTTTATTTCTGCAGACAGTTGCAAAAACAATGAAGTTCGCTGATTTTTTAAATCATACAATTTCCGCTGATTACTTTCTTCTAAAAGGATTTCTCTAGAAGAATATTGTAAAACGCTTTCAAGAATTTTTTCTGGAACAGTCTTAGAAAGGCCTCTTGTTACTCCATTATTCTGCTTTTCTGGAAAAGAAAAAGCTTGAGCACCAATTACCCAGTCTTTTCCAAAACAAGAGGCGCCTTTAAGAGCGAGGAAAATAAATGTTAATATAAAAATTGTTTTTATATTATTATTCGTCCTCATCATCTCCAGAATCATCCATTGGAAGACCTTTCCATTTAGCAACCAGGTATGAATTCATAAATTCATCCAAATCACCATCCATTACACCCTGAATATTTCCAACAGAGAATTTTGTTCTGTGATCTTTTACCATTGTATAAGGACAGAAAACATAAGAACGAATTTGACTACCAAAAGAAATATCTTTTTTTTCTGCAGCAAATTTTGAATTCTCTTTTTCTTTCTGTTCCCTGTAATATTCATAAAGACGGGCTTTAAGCATATTCATACAAGACTGACGGTTCATAATCTGGCTTCGCTCAGTCTGACATGCAACAACAATTCCCGTTGGAATATGGGTAAAACGAACAGCAGAATCTGTTTTGTTTACATGCTGACCACCTTTTCCACCAGCCCTATATGTATCTACACGCAAATCTTCAGGACGAATATCAACTTCAATTGTATCATCCAAAACAGGATACACATAAACAGACGCAAAACTTGTATGACGACGGGCATTTGCATCAAAAGGAGAAATTCGAACCAATCTGTGAATGCCTCCTTCCCCTTTTAAATAGCCATATACAAAATCACCTGAAACCTGAATTGTAATGGATTTTAATCCACCTTCAGCTTCCAATTCATCCATAATCTCGGTTTTATATCCGTGACGTTCAGCCCACCTTAAATACATTCGGCTAAGCATATAAACCCAGTCACAAGCTTCTGTACCACCAGCCCCTGCATGAACTGTAAGGTAAGCATCATTCTGATCAACTTCACCAGACAAAAGATTGAGAATATTTAATTTTTCAAAATTTTCTTTTGCAAGTCCAAACATGGTCTGAACTTCTTCTTCATCAGCAGGATCCCCGGATTCTTCAGCAAGTTCATACATAGCTTCCAAATCATCCATGTCGGCAAGGAGTTTTCTCCAAGGTTCAACACGACTTTTTAACTTTCTGATTTGAGCCATAACTTTTTCAGCAGCTTCATGATCATCCCAAAAACCGGGAGCTTCTGTAAGTTTTTCTTTTTCTTTAATTGAATTGTCTATGCTGGCAGAGTCAAAGACGCCCCCAAACATTCAAAATATCTTCTTTTAATTGTTCAATAGGAATTTTTATTTCTTCTAACATATATATTAAAATAACAAGAAAATCACATTTTTACAATGATTGACAAATAAAATAGAGGACTTTATTATTTAAATATGAAGAAAATAATTTTGTTGATTTGTACACTTTTAACAACTACTCTTTTGTGGGCTGAAAAACCTATTGTTCAAAATATACAAGCCAGTGTTGGAAAAGGAACAAAAATTCATCTTTCTTGGACACTTCCTCAAAATCCAGAATCTCCTGTTACTTCATTACTAGTTTACAGAAGCAACAAACCTATAACCAGTTACAAACAGATTATTCAAATGACTCCAATTCAAGTTCTTTCAGGAGATGTTTCTTCCTACACAGATTCTGTCAGTGATTATAATGATTATTTTTATGCAGTTATTTCATTTACAGATAAAGTTTATGACCTTGTTCTTGTTTCTGTAAATAGCACTGTAAATGGCGTTCATCTTTCCTTGCCAAAAACAACTGCCGAATCAAATACAAAACCTAAAGAAGAAAAATTATATGAAGAAGGAACCTTGCGGGAAACTCCACTTCCTTATCTTGATATTCTTTCTACAGAAAAAGAAGAATCAAAACTGTCTAATGATGCAATTAATTCAGCAAAAAATTTAGCAAAATCTACAGCATCAGAAACAGAAATTCTTTTCCCATATTTTTTTGAAGAAGATTTAGTTTCACCTGATGGTGGAGATGAATATATTCTTTTTGAAATTTTAAAAAATACCTTTGTTCAGGAAAAATACTCAGAAGCAAACAGTCAGCTTAGACGTCTTGTTAATAGAAACATTAACAAAGATGTTATGAATCGTTCCTATTTTTATATTGGAGAAGCTGAATATTTTCTTGGAAATTATGAAGAAGCCATAAAAGCATTTATCCAGGTTTATGATTATCCTTTACAAACTAAAAAATGGATAAATGCTACTCTATCAAAAATGACTGTAGATACAGAATAAATTAATAAATCTCTCTTAACAATTCAAGAATTGAAGGCTTCTCCACGTTCTTCTTAATATCATTAATAAGACTCTGTCCTTTCACTTCCGAATTTACAACCGTATTTCCATTTTCGTCTGCGGCAGGAACTGTATCAATAGCATTTGTTTCATTAGAGTCTTTCTGGGGCAGCGCTACTAAAACAATTTCATCATCAATATTTACCCGATCATAAAAGCCCATATTTTCAATAACACCTTCAGAAACTTCTTCCCCAGGATTTGTAATCTTTAATGTTCCGTATAAATCTTTATCTGAATAGAACAGTCCAAAAGAATTATCTGCCGTCTGAATTGCATCTTTTTTTACAATATGGAATTCTGCATCTTTTATAATATTTTCACTTTTTCCTAAATCCACCAGAACAGTTTTACCATTTCTGGCAAGAATTTTTCCACGAACAGTAAGCTTGTCCAAAACGGATTTTCTAAAGCGACGTAATACAGTTGAAAAACGATTGTTTCCAGTACTGTAGAATGAATTTTTTTCAATTTCCAAACCTGTTCTTCCGTTATAAATTGTTGAAGCAAGTGTTAAATCATTGACACCTTCGCTTAAAGAAACAATAATAAAATAATCATATTGATTTGTTCTTGCATTTTTAAATGCTTCCCCATAACCAGAAACTGGTGTTACCTGAGTTTTTACAGAAGTAATTGCCACTCCAGAAAAAACATCGGCGCAAGCTCTGGCTGCAAGGCTATTTGTATCTGCATGGATAAAACTTGAAGTATTATCTTCATAAAAAATTGCAATATTCCATCTGGTTTTATCAAGATAAAAAGGTTCTACTTTCCATTTTTTTGCCAGTGTTGAAGACAGCAAGGAATCGTAGGCTTCAATTTTATCATTAAGCTCTGTAAGTTTTTTTCCACTCAATGAATCAGCATTATGTTCTTTCATAAACTTTAATTGATCCAGATATAATTCATACATGCCGTTCATTTCGATAATATCTGCATAAGCACTTCTTGCTTCATAATTCATTGGATCAAGCAATAAAGCCCGCTGAAATTCATAAACAGCACCTGAACCGTCATAACGAGCTTTATACTGCTTTGCATTTTCAACATGATATTTAGACCATAATGAGCGTTTTTTATCTTCAACTGTAAGCAATTGTCTGATTTCCAGTTCCATTGCCATCCTCATTATTTCATCCTGAGGTTGAGCAGTTAATCCCGATGACCATGTGTTTATTGCCTCTGATGTCATACCTAGTTTTGAGTATGCAATTCCTTTTAAATACCAGGCAGTAGCATTTTTTCTATTGCGTCTAATAAGAAAGTCACTTAAATCCAAAACTTCCTGATATCTTTTTTGCTTATAAAGAACAGTTGTTAATAATTCATAAGATTTTTCAAGATTTCCATTAATTTCAACAGAAATTCGAGCCTGATTTTCAGCCTGCTTATAATCCCCTTTCATAGAATAGATTACTGCCGCTAAATAATGAACTTCAGGATCTCCAGAAAAATAGCTTAATGCCTGTTTTAGATATTTTTCTGCATCTGAAAATTTATTTCTTTCTGCATTCAAAAGAGATAAGGCTAAAAGTGCATTTCTGTTGTTACTCTGACGTTTCAAAGCTTCGTTATATTGCTTTTCTGCACCTGAATAACGACCTTCGTATAATTCAATTTCAGCCAGCCCAAAATGAGCTTCAACATCATTTGGATATTTTTTTAAAATATCATTAAATATATCTTTTGCCTCAGTAAGTTTTCCCAGAGACACAAAGATTTTTCCTTTAAGATTTAAATATTGGGAATTTGATGGTTCATATTTTTCAGCACTTGTAAGATAATTTTGTGCAAGTTCATATTCACCAAGTTTATAAGAACATTCTGCCAGTTTATACCAGGCCTGAGAATAAGCAGGATTTATTGCTACTACTTCAAGATAATATTGCTGTGCAAGGTAAAAGTTTTCTTCTGTTTGAGCCTCTTTACCTAAATTAAACTTTTCTACAACAGTTTTTGTCTGCTGTGAAAAAAGCAAATTGCACGCAAATAATACACAAAAAATAGCAATAAATGACTTCTTATTATTCATCAGTTTCCCCTTCTTTTACATTCCGAATAACCTTAATCACATTAATTCTGTGGCCTTCCATATCTTGAACAATAAAATCATAATTATTCCAGCTGGCCTTTTCATATTTTACAGGAACTTTTCCAAAGATATCGAATACAAATCCACCCAATGAATCAAAATCTTCGTTTGGAAAAGATGCCTCAATTATTTCATTTAAATCATCAAGATTAACACGGGCATCACATAACCATACATTCTCATTTACGGTTATAATATCTTCCCTTTCTTTATCAAACTCATCCTGAATATCACCAACAATTTCTTCAATAATGTCTTCCATTGTGACAATACCAGAAAGTCCGCCATATTCATCAATTGCAAGGGCAATATGAAGATGATGCCTTTTAAATTCCAGAAGCAAACTATCAATTCTTTTGCTTTCTGGAACAAAATATGGTTTTCTAATTACTTTTGTTAAATCTATGGCTTTATTTTCTGCAAAACATTTTAACAAATCTTTTACATATAAAACCCCAATAACATTATCAATTGAATCTGTATAAACTGGAAAACGGGAATGTCCACTGGCAATAACTTTTGATAAAAGTTCATCCGTTGGTGTATCTGATGATATAAAATCTACATCAATGCGAGGTACCATAACTTCTTTTACAGAGGTTTCCGCAAGACCTTCAACACCATGAATCATATCCTCTTTTTCTTCATTCAAGATTTCCTGTTGTATGTTATCAGGTTCATCATTTTTTTGTTCTACTTTCTTTTTTTTGAATATACTCATTTAATTATAATTTCATCCTTTAATTTTTCTAATAATTGTTCTTGCAAAATAAGCATTTCACATTCTGGAGCAACACCTTTTTCAATATGTTCTTCTCCATGATCCATGCCGTTCAGATGTAAAATTCCATGAACTAAAAGTCTTTTGAATTCGCTGTTTATATCAACTTCAAAATACTCGCTATTCACAGGTAATGTATCTAAACTGATAACAATATCACCAACACATTTCCACTTTCCTTCTTCATCTTCATATACATCATCGTTTTCAAAAGATAAAACATCTGTAGGTGCATCTATGTTACGATATTGTTTATTTAACTGCTGAATATATGGATCTTTGCAAAAAAGCAAAGAAACTTCCTGCCCGTCAAACTGTAACTCCTTCAATACTTTCTGTAAAAAAGGTTCCACAGAATCTGCCCAAGAAGGAATTTCTAAATCTTCATTGTAATTTATTAAAATTCTATTCATCTATTTTTCATCCTTTTTTTCTGCTGCTTTATCTGGATCTTGCTGATCAGGATATTCAATTCTGCTATGATAATATCCTACAAGAATCTGAACAAAGGCCTGTTTTATTTTTGTTACATCTTTAAATGTTAAATCACAATTATCTAATTGCTTGTGTTCCATTTTTGCATTTACTAATTGGGTGATAAATTTTTCCAGTCTTGAAACCGATGGATTTTCCAGTGTTCTGCAGGCAGCTTCCACTGTATCTGCAAGCATAACAACGGCTGATTCTTTTGAAGAGGGAGGATTTCCAGGATAAGAGAAATCTTCTGGTGTAAGTGATGGATCTTTTTCTTTTGCTTCATTGTAGAAATAAGCAATTACACTATTACCATGATGTTCTGAAATTACATCAATTATAACCTGGGGCAAATGAAGACTTCTTGCTTTTTCAACACCCTTTTTAACATGGCTTTTTATAATTGATGCAGATAAAGTAGGATTGATATCATCATGTTTATTTGTTCCAGTTTGATTTTCTACAAAATATTCACTCTGATCAACTTTTCCTATATCGTGATAATAAGCACCAACCCTTGCAATTAAAGGATTTGCACCAATTTCACGACACCCGCTTTCAGCTAACTGAGCAACCATTAATGAATGATTATATGTTCCGCTGGCTGTAATAAGCATTTTTTGCATAAGAGGATTATTTAAATCACTTAAATCCATAAGGCGGAAGACAGATGCAGAATTCAACATATATTCTAATGGTGTTAAAAATCCTAATGTTAAAATTCCAGAAAGGAAGCCATTAAGGAAAATGCCTACAAAAATGTATCCCTTATTTGTTATATCCTCATTAAAAATAATAATAAGGAATAACATCATAATTACATCAAAAATTGAAAGTACTATTGAAGCAAAAACAAGATCTAACCGTCGTTCAATTTTTCTTACAATAGAAACTGCACATAATGATGAGGCAAGAACAAATAATGCAGGAGGAAGAGTCCAGCCGCAAGCTACTATAATTGAAAGTCCTGAAATAAATGCGAAAATAATTGCAGATAATTCACCATACAAAATTGTAATCAACATAACACAAAGACCAACAGGAATTATTATACAGATTGAAAATGGATTAGCGAAAAAAGAAAATCTGCTTGAAAAGGTTGCTGTACTATATAATATCAAAAACAAAATAACTTGTAGCAATGGCTCTCTAAGCTTTATTTTCCGTCCGAATTTAAAAAATGAATATAACAGATACCAGGCAACGGCAATAAGAAACAGATACAATACATTATTTGCGAAAGCCCGGTAATCAATAACAACACTAGAAAGGGACATTTTTCTAAGTTTTGCATACCCTTCTTCTGTAACTGGAAAACCTTTTTTTATAACTTTTTCACCTTTCATTACTGTAACAGTATCAATTGCATCTGGTGGCAATGTTCTTTCTGCAATAATAGTTCTATCTGCAATCATGCCGATTTCAAAATCCTGCAAATCAAAACCTGCTACAGAATTTGATGTACTAACTTTCAGGAGATTAATTCCTGCAATAATTAAAAATCCAAAAAATAATAATAATAAAAAAGGGTATTTTTCTTTAATATAATTTCCAGCAATAGAAAAATTAGCTGTTATAAAATTTTTTTTCTTATTCTCTGTCTTCTTCATTTTCATAAGCCTTAACAATTTGTTTTACAAGTCTGTTTCTTACAACATCTTCTGCTGTAAGTTCCATAAAACCAATATCTTCTATTTTGTATAAGAGACTAACACTATGAACTAAACCTGATTTTACTTTCTTAGGCAAATCAATCTGTGTAGGATCTCCTGTAACAAATACTTTTGAATTATCTCCCATACGAGTCAAAAACATTTTCATTTGTGAACATGTAGTATTTTGAGCTTCATCAAGAAGAATAACCGCATTATTTAAAGTACGTCCACGCATATAAGCTAATGGTGCAACTTCTATTATACCAGATTCAGAAAGTTTACGCACGGTTTCGGCAGGAATTATAGCTTCCATTGCATCTCTAAGAGGTCGCAAATATGGATCAATTTTCTGTTCCAAATCTCCCGGAAGAAACCCAAGGTTTTCACCTGCTTCTACAACGGGCCGTGTAATAATAATTTTATTTTTTTTATGGGAAAGAACAAGACGTAATGCTTCTGCAACGGCAAGAAAAGTTTTTCCACTGCCTGCACTACCTGTACAGAAAACCATATCTTTTGTCTGTAAAAGATTAATATATTCTGCCTGATGCTGTGTTCTTGGATATATTCTTTTAAGACTGCCAGGAACAAGAATAGAAACTTCACTGGCATTTACTTTACGCTGGGTATTTAAAACGGAAACAATAACATCCTCTGTATTTTTTCCACCAATATTAACTTCATCAATAACCCGATCAATAATAAACTGAAATTTCTGACATAATTCATTATCATCGGATTCAATAGAAATTTCATTTCCTCTTGTATAAACAGGAAGTCCTAAACTTTCTTCAATAAGAGTTAGATTGCTGTCATTAGTTCCACATAAACAAGAAAGAACCTCATTGTCTGGAACTATAATCGTATATTCCCTCAAATATTAATCCTTTTAATCTACTATAATCAGTCTATAATATCTGCTTTTAATTAGCAATAAAAAATCATTCAAACTTCCAGGTTCCATATTCATCTGTAACTGAAGTTTTCATAGATTCCATAGGTTTCCAGGTTACACCAATAGAAAAATATGGATTATAACTATATGTTTTTTTGTTTTCTGAAGTTATTAGTCGTGGTTCTATTTTCAGCGTCATATTAAAATCCCAGTCATGTAATTGATGGGTTACAGCAAGATTAAGTGATTTTAATTTCCACCCAGAATTTTCCCGCTTTACTTTATTGTCAAAACGGAAGGAATCAAATAAATCTACAAATGGGTTTTCCTCTCCTGGAATACGACCTTCGTAACCAAGGAAACTCTGGACATATCTATATAATACAGAGTTTCTGGAAGTTGATGAGAATGTAATTGTTAAAAATTCGTTAATTTTAAATGATAAAGATGGTGTAAATATAAAATAACTATTTGTTGGTCTTACAAGATCGGCGGTAAGACTTGTTTCTAATCCTGGTGCAACAGAAATTCGATTAAACCAATAATAAAAAGTTTCTGGTTTATAAGAATAATTCATAGAAAGTGAATATGGGATTAATTCTTTTTCTTTTTCCTTATTAATAATCCATCCTTGAGATGAATCAAAATCGTATTTATTTGTATATAACATTGAATAGGCTGCAGAAAAATTTTTATACTTTGTAGAAAAACGAAGTGAATCTACATGATTTTCTTCTAAATTATAATTAAAATTTTCAGAAAAAGATAATTTTGAATCAAATAAGGAAACAGATAAATTTTGAACAAAAGGATTCTTTTTCCAGCTGTTATCAGTTTTGCTTTTCTGGGAAATTCCAGTAGAAATGGAAGTTGTAACATATGGGAAAGTTAAATTTAATGTTCCAGATAATTTTGGTAATTGAGGATACAAGCTGGATGTAAGAACTAAATTTTGTTTAAAGGAATTATCTTTTTGGGATGTAACTAATGATACAGACAGGTTATGAGTTGTAACAGACTCATCATCTGTCCAGTCTGGTCCAAAATACTTCCATTCTGGATTTTCTGCTGTACCGGTAAATTGTTTTCTGAATAAATTTATGTTTGTTTCATAAGTAATTGAAGATTGTGAAAAATATGGTAAATATGCAAAAGGTTTTACACCAATAGTATTTTTACTAACAACAGTTTGATTTTCAGCCTTGTAATCTGATAGCAGAACACTATTTTTTTCTGAATCAGAAAGGCCAGCTGTAGAAGTGTGATGCTGCCATACAGGAGTATATGAAATTGAATTTTTAAGCGTAAATAAATCTCTTCCATAAGACAGATTACTGTTTACAGTCAGGGGTGCTTTTATTGTATACATTGCAGATTTTAAATTAGTCCATTGAAAATCCGACGGATTATTAATTTTATCAACAGCAAAAGTAATCTGATTAATATAATTTGGAGTGAAGTTATAGTTTAAATTATAATTAATACCTGCTGGTAAATCATAACTTGCAATAACAGGATTTATTTCTGGAAATGTAAAATTAATTTCATTCTGATTTTCTTTTTCACTTTCTTCTTTATTTTCATTATTTTTATTATTTTCATTGTTTTCAGATGACTCAGAAGCTTTTTCGCTTAGGATGTCATTTGGCAGAATCAGTTCTGTTACAAAGTTTTCTTCTTTTTGAGATTTTTTATCTGCAGGATATTTATACAAGGTTCCAGACAAATTACCGTTTACATTTATTGGAGTTACCATGAAAGGATAAAAAAAGTCTTTTTTAGAGTTAAAATTCATATCTGCCGCAGCCTGAACCGAGGCTGTAGTAATATATGGTTTTATATTTTGTGAAATTGGAATATTATAGGATGCTGAAATTTTCCAGCTGTATGATGTTACAGAATTACCCGCTCCCTCTTCTTCATTTCCAAAGTTTGAAAGAAGACTAATCCAATCCATATTTTCATTGCGATTGTCAAAATCACTGGCAAAATCAGGATCGGAATACAAAGGGAAACTTATTTTTATTGAAAAAGGCTTTGTAATAGTTAAATTCAGATTTCCTTTGTATCGAAATGGAAGTTCCATTCCAAGAAAATTAGTTTTATATAGCTCTGTTTCCATATTCTGATTAAAAGGCGTATAAAGCCCACCAGAAGATTTTAATTTATATCCAAAACCTAAAGAAAGATTAAAATCTAAATCTGAAATGAAACTAACCTTTGAAGGATTTATTTTCCCATCAACACCAATCATTCCACCAAGATTTGAATACCAGTCTGCCATTAATTTTATGTAATGAGTTGTGTCACCAGAATAATTTTCATCAAGATTATGAAGAATCAAACCTTGTCTTTCCTGCTGCTTTAATGAGTTAGATTTCATGAAGTTATAAATATCCTTCATCGAATCATCACTGTCAGAATCACTTTTTTCTGAATTGGAAGCAAGAGGTTTTCGGCCATATAAATATGTTGTTGTCTGAAAATAATAACCTTCTTTTTGTCTGTAGCCAAAATTCGGATTAAAAATTAATTCATCTTTTGGATAATAAAAGGCAGGAAAATACATTACAGGAACGGGACCAGCATATAATAAGGCATTAAAAAATGCAAATTCTCCACCAGGTAAAAGCCAGGTTCTAGTAGCATCTATGTGCCAATGAGGATTATCATCATCACAAAATGTAAGGCTGGAATTTTTAAATACAATAGTGTTATTATCACTTTTTCCAAAAACATCAGAAAAAACTACAAGTGTTGAACCAGCAGGAAGATTAATGGCATCACTTTGGGTTTGAATAACCTTTCCCCCATCAAAAACACCTTCAAGTGTGGAAGTATTCATTATCAAAGAATTTGCACTAATATTTTGTTCTCCACTACTTCCACCTTTAGTTATAATTTTTACATTTCCTTCTGCATATAACATCGTTGTTTTTCTGTCATATGTAACAGAATCAGCAGAAATTTCAGATGAAGAAGAACCTTTTGAAACTGATAATTGAACATCTCCACTTAATAAGATGCAATCATTTTCAGTTTCTTTATCTTTTACATAATCAGTCTGCCGTGCTTTGAAAATAGTAATGGTGGTAACATCATTCTGTTGAGAAAAAACTTGCCCCGCAAATAAAACTGCAACAACTGCAATAAATATTCGCTTATAAAAAGAGAAAGTTATTTTTTTAAACAGAAGTTTTTGTTTCATATGATTTTATATTCTCTATTTTTTTTCCAGCAATTCTTTTATAAAGTGGCCAGTATAACTTTCTTTCACTTTTGAAACCTCTTCTGGTGTACCTGTTGTAATAAGAGTTCCACCACCTGTTCCACCTTCTGGACCTAAATCAATTACATAATCTGCCTGGCAAATAACATCCAGATTATGTTCAATCATTACAACAGAATTTCCCTGATCTACCAGACGTTGAATTACACTCATAAGAAGTTTTACATCTGCAAAATGAAGTCCTGTAGTTGGTTCATCAAGAATATAAAGTGTTTTGCTTGTTGCAGGGCGGGCTAATTCATTGGCCAGTTTAACACGCTGGGCTTCGCCACCTGAAAGAGTGAGGGCATTCTGTCCAAGCTGAATATATCCAAGACCAACTGACTGTAATGTTGCAATTTTTCTATAAATGTGGGGAATACTTTGGAAAAAATCACAGGCTTCATCAATAGACATATTTAATACATCATTAATAGATTTTCCCTTATACTCAACTTCCAGGGTTTCGTGATTAAAACGTTTTCCATTACATACATCACATTGAATATAAACATCTGGTAAAAAGTTCATTTCAATTACAATTTCACCAGCCCCCTGGCATGCCTCACAACGCCCGCCTTTTACATTAAAACTAAAGCGTCCCTTCTGATATCCACGAGCTTTGCTTTCTGGAAGTGATGCATACAAATCACGGATGGCATCAAATACACCAACATAGGTTGCCGGATTAGAGCGAGGAGAACGGCCGATTGGACTTTGATCAATATTAATTACTTTATCAATTCCATCTAAACCAGTAATGCTGTCACATTTACCAACAGGATATTCTGTTCTCATAACACTATTACTTGCAGCAGGATAAAGAATATCTGTCATCAATGTAGATTTTCCACTTCCACTTACTCCTGTTATACATGTAAATGTTCCTAGTGGAATATCAACATCAATATTTTTAAGATTATGTTCTTTTGCCCCTCTAATTGAAATATACTTGCCATTTCCTTCCCGGCGCTTTTCTGGAATATCCATTTTTAATGTTCCGGCCAGATACTGTCCCGTAAGACTTTCTTTTACCTTTGCAACTTCAGCTGGCGTTCCTGCCGCTACAATATTACCACCATTTACACCAGCTCCAGGTCCCAAATCTACAAGGTAATCTGCTGTGCGAAGAGTCTGTTCATCATGCTCTACAACAATTACTGAGTTTCCATGATCTCTTAAGGAAATAAGTGTATCTATAAGCTTTTGATTATCCCGCTGATGAAGTCCAATACTTGGTTCATCAAGAATATACATTACACCACAAAGAGCCGAACCAATTTGAGTTGCAAGGCGAATACGCTGGGCTTCACCACCAGACAATGTTTCTGCAGCACGTTCCAGCGTAAGATAACTTAATCCTACATCATTAAGAAACTTTAAGCGGGAACGTATTTCTTTTAGAATCTGAACAGAAATCTGTTCTTCTGATGGTTTAAGCTTTAATTCATCAAAAAAACAAATTGTATCTGTTACAGACATTTCTGTAATTTCCCAAATATTTTTCCCGCCTACTGTAACACCTAAAGCTTCATTACGTAAACGGTGTCCCTTACAACAAGAACATTCACTTACAGTCATAAACTTTTCTTCAATGTTTGTTCTTTGGGAATCTCCCCAGGCTTCGTTATAACGGCGCTTCATTTCTCCGTAAACACCTGGCCATGGACGATTATATTCAGAATATCCTTCTCCACTTTGTTTTTTATATATCCAGCGAATCTTTTTTGTTTCATCCCCATTCCACAAAAAATCAAACTGTTTTTCAGTAAGATCTTTTATTGGAGTATCAAGGTTAAATCCAGCGGCTTCAGCCACAGCCCCAAACATAGAATGATTCCATTCACTTTCAGGATTAAAAAATGGAAATGCCCGTTCATTAAAAGATAAAGCTTTATCTGGAAGAATCTTATTTATATCCCATTCCATTTTCTGACCAAGACCAGTACATTCAGGACAAGCACCAAAGGGATTATTAAAAGAAAATAATCTTGGCTGTAATTCTGGAATAGATATACCACAATCAGGACAAGCATTTTTCTGACTAAAGAAAACTTCCTCATCCTTATCCCCAACACGGCGTGTTACAACAACTATTCCATTTGCACTTGTCAAAGCAATTTCAATTGAATCTGCAAGACGTGTTCTAACATCTTCTGAAAGAATGATTCTATCTACTACAATTTCAATAGTATGTTTTTTCTGCTTATCAAGCTTAATAGAATCTTCCAGTTCTGCCATTACTCCATCAATTCGTGCTCTAATAAAGCCAGATTTTTTTGCATCATCAATTACTTTTTGATGCTCACCTTTTTTTCCACGAATAACTGGAGCCAAAATCTGAATTTTAGTTCCTTCTTCCCAAGACATAATTGTTGAAATAATCTGGTCTACAGACTGTTCCTGAATCTCTCTACCACATTCCGGACAATGAGCATGACCAATTCTTGCAAACAAAAGACGATAGTAATCATATATTTCAGTAATGGTTCCTACTGTAGAGCGAGGATTTTTATTTGTTGATTTTTGTTCAATAGAAATTGCAGGAGAAAGCCCTTCTATTAAATCTACATCAGGTTTATCCATTCTTCCCAAAAACTGACGAGCATAAGAAGAAAGACTTTCCATATAACGGCGCTGTCCTTCTGCAAACAATGTATCAAATGCAAGTGAAGATTTTCCTGAACCACTAAGTCCAGAAATCACAACAAGTTTATTTCTTGGCAGAGTAACATCAACATTCTTTAAGTTATGTTCTCTTGCACCTTTTATAACTATCTTATCATTCATATAGTATATTTTATCGCAATATATTAGAATATTCCACAGGTTGAGTGTGATATGAAAAAAACAATCTTAGTTATATTACTTCTTATATCAGTGACAAGTGTTTTCTATTCTCAAGAAACAGATGAACCATCAAATTTTCATAATCATTTTATTAACACTTCTTTTACAGTTCCTTTTTCAAAAGAATATCAAAATGATTATTTATCTATGAATCTGGGATACCGCTATGAAAATCTTTATACAAAGGCTTCTTGTGGACTTCAAACAGCGGAATCAAACATTAAGTTTTTTATGAATGATACTCTATGGCTTATTAATCAAACAAAACACAATAAAAACAATGAAGAATATTTTTCACTCAGGTTTGGTCTTAAAACATTTTTCAATCTTATTCACTACAATAATCTTGTAACATATTACAACATTTTATTTGGTCAGGAGTCAACTTTTAACATTATTCCTGATACCTTTTCAATTTCCACAGAGTTTATGTTTGATGCAACAATTGGAAACATAGATACTGATGACACGGATTCCATTATTATTAACTGGTGGGATTTTGCATTCAAAGTTACTTTCCTGTACATTATGCCTTTTCAACCGGAGCTTACCTTATATCTGGATATGTCTAATTATGATGATTATACCCTCCAGCGTTTTTATGCACCGATTTTTTCATTGGGAGTAAAATATGACTCTCCATATAAATTCTCTACCTCTGCAGAATTCAATCTTCACTACACAGACCTTTTTTCTTTTTCAAGATATCTTGAATATGCAGCCTTTACTTTAAAAGGAGAATATAGATTTTGAAAACTAAATTAAGTATTTTGATTATTTTATTAAGTTTATTTACAATCTCCTGCCGTTATGATTTCAACCTGATTCCAAGAAAAGACAATATTGAAGAAAGAAGTCCAGGCTTTTCAAAAATAGATTCACCTTTCAATGCTTCTTCAAATGATAAATTCAGTGTGTTATTGATTGGAGATACACATTTTGGAAGAAACGGCTGGTTCAAACCCAAAAGAAATGAAGAACCTTTTTACGAAAAATTGACACAACTAAAAGATGAATATGAAGCAAAAGGATATCCTATTAGATTTTCAATAAATGTGGGTGATATCAGCGATTCTGGAAAACAAAGTGAATTTGATGATTTTCTGATTTTTGAAAATAAGATTGCAAGCATATTATCAGCAAATGGAGCTTCTTATTATGAAAAAATGTTTTCGGTAGTAGGAAACCATGATTTATATAACAATGGATGGAATGTATGGAAAGAAAATTTATTCCCTCATACATCAACTTATTATTTTACAACAGAAGGAACAGGCTCTAGTGTTTCCTGGTATTTTCTTGATTCTGGAAGTGGAATGCTTGGAAAAAATCAGATTTCAAAATTAACAGATATTGCAAGGAAAGATCCAAATGAAAAATTAATCTTTTCTCATTATCCTATAAATGCAAAATTCGTTGACTATTACACATTATCAGATCCATTGGAAGTTGCCCAATTAACAAAATTATTGTATCAGACAAAAGTAGGTTTCACAGTAGAAGGTCATTATCATCCAGGTGGCTCCAATGATATAAAAACCAGCAGTGGAAAATTTGTTTGTCACGAAGAAGTTTTACCAGGTTTTGTTGATCATTTAGGCTTTGGAATTTTAACTGTAGATTTATCCAGTGAAAAACCTGATTTTAATCTTAAAATTTATCACTATTAAATCTTTACATATTTCATTTTAACTTTTTTTCAAGTTACATAAAAAGCCCTGAAACTTATGAATAATTTACTTTCATAGGCTTCAGGGCTTTTCAATTAAAAATAATTAACACTAAAAATAAATATTAATTAGCTTTAACTGTATTTTTTACAATAACGTCGTGAGCACCACCTTCCCGAATTGATGCAGAACTAACCATTGTAATTTTTGCATTTTTCTGTAAATCAGGAATATTTACTACACCGCAGTTACACATTGCATGAATAACTTTGCTTGTTGTAAGTGTTACATTATCATGTAAAGAACCTGCATATGGAACATAAGAATCAACACCTTCTTCAAAGGCCATTCCTTTCTTTCCACCAAGGTCATAACGCTGCCAGTTTCTTGCACGGTTAGAACCTTCACCCCAATATTCCTTTACATAGTTTCCATTAACAATAAGTTTGTTTGTTGGAGATTCATCAAAGCGGGCAAAGTAACGACCAAGCATTACAAAATCTGCCCCCATAGCCAAAGCCAATGTAACGTGATGATCATAAACAATACCACCATCAGAACAGATTGGAATATAAATACCAGTTTTTTCATAATAAGCATCCCGAGCCTTTGCAACTTCAATTGTAGCTGTAGCCTGACCACGACCAATACCTTTCTGTTCACGAGTAATACAGATTGAACCGCCACCAATACCAATTTTTACAAAGTCTGCACCAGCTTCTGCAAGAAAGTTGAAACCATCTGCATCAACAACGTTACCAGCACCAACCTTTGCATTTGGCCATTTAGCGTGAATATCCTGCAAAGCACGACGCTGCCATTCTGTAAATCCTTCTGATGAATCTAAAGTCATTACATCAACACCAGCTTCCAGCAAGGCTGGAACACGTTCCATATAGTCACGAGTATTAATACCAGCACCTACGATATAACGTTTTTTAGAATCAAGAAGTTCAAGTGGATATTCCTGATGACTTGCCGCATCTTTACGGAATACAAAGCTTACAAGTCTTCCATTGTTATCTACAACAGGAAGCTGATTAATTTTATTTTTCCAGATTAAATCGTTTGCTTCTTCAAGAGTAATACCATCTTTAGCCATTACAAGGTTTGCAAGTGGTGTCATATATTCTTTTACTTTTGCATCTGGAGCACAATGGGAAATGCGGAAGTCACGGTCTGTAATAATACCAACAAGTTTACCTGTTGCTGTTCCATCTTCTGTTACTGCAACTGTAGAGTGACCTGTTTTTTCAACTGCTTCTACAAGTTCTGTAAGTGTATTTTCTGGTCCAATGTTTGTGTCAGAAGTAACAAAACCTGCTTTGTAAGCTTTTACTCTTGCTACCATTGCAGCCTGATTTTCAATTGTCTGAGAACCATAAATAAATGAAATACCACCTTCTTTAGCAAGGGCAACAGCCAGCTTATCATCAGAAACAGCCTGCATTACTGCTGATGTCATTGGAATATTCATTGTAAGAGGACACTTTTCGCCAGCTTTTTTATTATAACGTACAACTGGTGTCTGCAATGAAACGTTTGCTGGGATACAATCTGGACCTGTATAACCAGGAACTAACAGATATTCATCAAATGTGTGGGATGGTTCTTCAAAAATGTAAGCCATTTAGTTCTCCTAAAAAAAGACTCTATGATGTAAAAATCATCAGGCCTTTTTTTTTTACGCCATGAAACATTATGGCGAAAAAACTATATAAAGCTTGCGACGCAAACTGATAATTTGCTAATTAATATATTTTTAAGATTATAGAGAGATATTGTAGCTATGTCAATTGCTTTTTCTTTTCAAAAATTTTTTTTGATTTTTTTTTCAAAAAATGGTCCTTTTTTACACATCAAGGCAATACTACTTATGAGACTTATTATCAAGAGGTATTATGAAACTAAAATTACAACTTCAACATGATGAAACTGATTGTGCTTCAGCATGCATCAAAATGATTTTAAACTATTTTGGTAAAAAATCATATATTCGGGATTTAAGAATATCTGCAGGCACAAATACAAAGGGAACTACTGGTTATGGAGTAATTCAAAGTGCAAAGGCAAATGGTTTGAATTGCAAGGGATTTTCTGCACCGGATAAAACAATCATAAACACCATTCCTTGCCCCGCAATATTTCATATAACACAAGAATTTGGTAAACACTATGTTGTTGCAAAAAAGATAACAAAATCTTCTATTATTTTGTATGATCCAGCAGAAGGAATTAAAAAGCTTTCACTAAGTGATTTCTTTTCAATTTGGACAGGTGTATTTTTTTTATGTAAACCAGAGGAAAACTTTTCTTTAAATAAAGATAAAGATTCTCCTTTTTCACCATACTTGTATTTATTATCAAAAAATAAAAATAATCTGATTAAAATAATTATTTCCAGCTTAATACTTTGTTTAGTTGGAATCTTTTTTGCATTTTATTTTAGATTTTTGATTGATGAAGTTTTATATTCACAGGTAAAATCAACACTTCATCTGATTTCCTTTTGTTATCTTATACTATTAATTTTTCAAACTGTTTTATCCTTCATAAGGAATCAATTGTCCCTGATAATGGGCGTAAAAATAAATCTTAGTTTAGTTTGTGAGTTTTATAACCACATTCTAAAGCTTCCACTATCATTTTTTACAAATAGAAAAACTGGTGAAATAGTAAGTAGAATTAGGGACACAGATAATCTTAGAAAAGTTTTATCTTCTACGACAGTTTCTATTTTCATAGATTCTGTGATGATTGTTTTTGGAGCAATTTTCATGTTACTAAATGGTGGAAAATTGATTCTTGCAGCGATTCTTCCAGTTCTGATTGCTTCTGTAGTAGCTTTATTGTTTTCTAAACCGCTTAAAACAAAAATTAAAAATTTAACTATTAGCGAAGCTAATAAAACAGCGTGTTTGTATGAAACTATAAATGGTATTACTACTATTAAGGCATTATCAACAGAAGAAGCAGCATTTAGAAAAAATGAAATTTTAAATGTGAATACTGTTTACAACAGAATTTCATTGGAATCATTAAGTAATTTTAATTGCACATTACAAGGATTCATTAGTGGAGTTGGAACTTTATTGATTTATTGGATTGGTTGTTTAAGAATTATTAACGGCCAATTATCATTGGGACAATTGATTTCCTTTGTTACACTTTCATCCTTCTTCTTAGGACCCTTGGCACGTCTTTTAACAATGCAACCTAATATTCAGGAAGCAATTATTAGTGCTCAACGGTTAAATGATATTTTTTGTACCAAGCAGGAGTGTTTTGAAGAAGAAAATAATCTTGCGCCTGAAGGTTTTCTAGAAAAGATATCTTTTTCAAATGTAAACTTTAATTATGAAAACAAAGAGCAAATTCTAAAAGATATAAACTTTGAAATAAAAAAAGGTGAAAAAATAGGCATTGTGGGTTGCTCCGGGTCTGGAAAATCCACCCTTATAAAGCTTCTTTTAAAATTTTATAAAGCAACTTCAGGCAATATAGAAATTGATGGTACAAATATAAACTATTTAAAAACTAAGGAATATAGAAATCTTTTTGGCTATGTTCCTCAAGAAACTTTACTCTTTAGTGGAACCATTGCTGAAAACATAGCCTGGGGACTGGATTCTTTCACTCCCTCTATGATCCACAAGGCTGCAAAGGAAGCCCATATCCTGGATTTTATAGAATCCCTTCCCCAAGGTTTTAAAACACTTATTGGAGAAAATGGCGCAAATCTGTCTGGTGGTGAAAAACAAAGAATTGCACTTGCAAGAATTTTAATCAGAAATCCAGAAATACTTATTCTAGATGAAGCAACTGCCAATCTTGATAGTATTTGCGAAAAATCAATTATTAATGCAGTAGAAAAGCTATCTGATAAAACAATAATTACAATCGCACATAAACTTTCAACAATCTGCCATTGCGATAAAATTTTTGTAATGGATAAAGGTCAGATTATTGAAAGTGGAACTCATGAAGAATTAATGAACAAAAAATCAAAATACAAAAATTTATGGGAGTCACAATATGAAAAATAATTTAACAGTACTAGAACATTCCCACATGATGCTCTATTCAAGAGAATTGTTGGAATTAAAAACACCAAAGGAAATGAATGCTACACTAATTACTATATCAGCATTTTTTTGTTTTCTGTTTATTTCATTATTCTGCTTTAAGATTAATAACGTTATAAAAGTTCAGGGAATTGTCAGGCCGGCTAATAATACATCAGAAATTAACAATGTAATTGCTGGAAAAATAACATCAATTTGTTATGAAAAAAATCAATCTGTAAAAAAAGGAGATTTACTATATACGATTGATGACAGTCAATATAAAGCCTCTGTAGCAATGTATAGGGAAGATATTAACAACCTGGAAAAGGAATTATTGTGCACAAAAGCAATGCTAGCTGTAATGTATAACGAAATACCAAATACTGTTTCGGAAGATATATACATAAATAGTAAGATTCAGAGTTTTTTAGAAAATAAAAGTCTGTTAGAAAATCAGATTAATCTTTACAAACAACAGTATGATTTTCAGAAAAGTTTACCAGCATCATTGCAAAATAAAAAAACACTAAAAGAATGCCAATTACAATATTCTTTGTACACACAGCAGCTGGAAAAATTTCTTGTTGAAAATAAAACAATGGCTTTGGAAGCTGAAAAAAATCTTACTGTAAAAATCAATAATCTTAAAAAAGAATTGGAACAGCTTGAAGCAAACAACGCTTATTTGGAAATAAAAGCTCCTGTTTCAGGAATTATTCAGGAAGAATCCTCTCTTAATGTTGGAGACTACATTTTTGCAAATCAGCATGTGTTAAAAATTATTCCAAATGATAATAAAGATTTTAAAATTGAAATGTATGTTCCTACTAAAGACATTGGAGAAATTTCTGAAGGAATGAATGTGAATTATCGATTAAGTGCCTTTCCCTTCTTTGAATATAAAGGTGCTGAAGGAAAAATTCAATCTATTGATCCTGATATTCGCCAAACAAATAATTCGCTTCTTTATTGTGTTTATTCAGATATAAATAAAACCAGTTTCCAGAACAAAAATGGAAAATCTTACCCATTAAGATCAGGAATTGAAGTGGATGCAAGAATTATACTAGAAAAAGTAACACTTGCATCTTACATTTTTAGAAAATTAGGATTTTCATTATGAAAAAAACAAAAATTTTACAAACAATATTATTTATCTTTTTATCAAATTTAATATTTCCACAATCCATCTGTGATAATCAGCTTGAGGAATATAACTTTTATAATCTATGCAAAACTTTTATGACAGAAAACTTGAACATAAAGGAAGCTGAATTATTAGAAAAAAAGGCAAAAACAGAAAAAAATGCTACCCTCGCTCTTCTACTTCCAGCCCTGTCTATTGAGGGAGGTTTATTTTATGCTTACGAAAATTTTCAAAAAGAATATCCTTGCGTAGCAGAAATTTCTGGTGCAATTAATCAGTATTTTTTAGGTGGAAGTAATCTTAAAATATCAGGACAATTTCTATATTCCAGCAAGGAAGCCAATACACCCGATTATGAACCATCGGCATCAGCTTCAATGTATCTTCAACAAAGTCTTTGTCCCTACTGGTTGTCTTTTGGAGCAAAAAATCCAGACTTTTATATACCAAAGCAGAATTACAATTACGCATTAGAAAACAAAAAATATACAAATAAAATCCTGCTTAATGATTTTCTTCTCCAGTTCTTAGAATATAAAACCATATTCAAAAAGAAAAAAATTGCAAATATGAATAAGGATATTTATACAGAGTATCATGAGGCTGGATTAAAAATGTTTTCAAAAGGAAATATTACATTTCAGAATCTTCAGGATATAAATCAGAAATATTATGCCACAATTGAAGAATATGAATCCATAATCATTGAAATGAATACATGCATTAACAATTTTTCTAAACTATTAAATTATAAATATGATTTTTCCGCTATGCAAAGCTGGTTGGAATTATGTGTTGAAGAACCTTGGGAAATGATTTTTACTAAACTTTTTCCAGAATGGAATTATGATGAAATTTTGAATAATGAAAGTAACATGAAAAATATTGAGCTTAATATACAAAAAAGCAAATATCTATTGCAAAGACAAAATCTGGCTCCCAAATTAATCATTGGTGCTGATTGCGAATACGATGTTGAAAATAAGCATACCTTTAGTGTATCTTTGGGATTAGATTTTTCTAACTTATTTTCTCCTGCCAACCTTACACAAAAAAAAGAATATAAAATTGAAAAATCTATTCTTTTGGAAAAAAAATCTTTATCAGAAAATTACAATCAGACTATAAAAGATACATATTTACAAAAATTAGATTTATTAACTGCAAAATATAATTATTTGTCAGAAGAATATAATTCATTAGAAAAAATATATAAAGATTATCAAATGCAATATAAAAGAGGAAATTGTTCTAAGCTTGATTTAAAGAACATGGAACTCCTTGTTGAAGAATCAAAAATGAAACTTGATAACTGTGCTGATAATATTTCCTACTATTCGTTATTATTAAATATTGAAATCTACAAATAATTGATTTATTCTTTAATAAGTGGGAGCATTTTATTATGGAAGAATTAATAAAACAGACAGGAACTGGACCAAAACTTACAGGTTATGAAAAAGTTGCAATCCTTTTAGGTGAATTAGATAACGAAGCCTATTATAAGGTAATGAGTGAATTATCTTTATCTAGAAAGCAGTTTCACAAAATCAGAAAGGCAATGAAAAAACTTGGAAAATACAATCCACACGATTATCGCCAGACTGTAAAAGAGACATCTGTTTTATCAGAATTAGTATCTTTCTTAAAGGGAAGAAATCATTATCAAAGTAGTTCTTTAAGAGCCGCTTCATTGAAATTAAATTTAAATCAAAATAATAATACTGATAATGAAATGAAAGATATGGTTAAAAATAATCCGGAGGATATTGCAAATATTCTTAAAACATGGCTAAAAGAATAAATTCTTTATAATTAAATTAATATCCTTGTTTTATATATTAACCCAATTTATCTTTTATGATATACTTTTTAAGTAAAAACACACTGCGATGATTCGGCGGTTGCTTTTACAAAGAGGAATTTCTTTCTCTTAAAAATATCTTACTAGTATTTCGCGATGATTCAGCGAAAAAGGAAGTAACCATGAACGTTGTTGTTATGGGTGCCCAGTGGGGCGATGAAGGCAAAGGTAAAATCGTTGATTACCTTGCTCAAGATGCAAAATACGTTGTACGCTTCGCAGGTGGTGCAAACGCAGGTCACACAATTGTTGTAGATGGAAAAAAATATGCTCTACATCAGGTTCCATCTGGAATTCTTTATCCTAACAAAGCAGTATTCCTCGGTTCTGGAATGGTAATTGATCCTGAAGCTCTTTTTAAGGAACTTCAGATGCTTAAAGACAATGGTATTGATTGGGAAGGTCGTGTATTTATTTCTGACCGTGCTCATCTTACATTGCCAGGTTACCGCGAAATGGATAAAGCTCGTGACGCAGCTAGAAAACGTCCTATTGGTACAACAGGTCGTGGTATTGGTACTACATACTCAATGAAATCAGAACGGGATGGTATTCGTGTTGGTGATTTGGATTGGGATGAAAAATGGAATGACCTTGACGATAATGACAAAAAATTCCTTGAACAGTATAAAGAACAGCTCATTTCTATGAGAGTTAATATTGCTGCTAAAATGCATGAATTCAAAAATGAAAATATCCTTTTTGAAGGTGCTCAAGGTGCAATGCTTGATATTGATTCTGGAACATATCCATACGTATCTTCAGGAGCATCTGGTTCATATGGTGCTTCTTCTGGTGCAGGAATTGGTCCTAAAGCAATTGATAAAATTTACGGTGTATTCAAAGCATATGAAACACGTGTAGGAAATGGTCCAATGCCTTCAGAATTCGATGCTGAAACAGAAGGTGAACTTTGTGATTATGTTCGTAACACAGGTAATGAATTTGGTGTAACAACTGGTCGTCCTCGTCGTTGTGGATATCTTGACTTAGTGGCATTGCGTTATGCTTGTTTTGTAAACTCAATCGATAATCTTGTTCTTACACACCTTGATATTTATGATGATATGAATGAAATCGAAGCATGTGTAGCTTATGATATTGATGGAAAAATCGTTACAGACTTCCCTACTTCAATTCCAGATTTGAATAAAGCAAAACCTGTTCTTAAAAAGTTCCCAGGATGGAAACAAGCTATTACAGCTTGTACTTCATACAAAAAGCTTCCAATAAATGCTAAAGCATATGTTCAATTCATTGAAGAATTCACTGAAACAAAAGTTGGTATTGTATCTGTTGGTGCAGATAGAAACCAGACTTTCATTCGTGAAAAAATTTGGCGCTAGTTTTTCTTTAATTTAATATTGGGAGACAGATGGATTATTACCTCTGTCTCCCAATCTGTTTAATATCAATTTTAGTTTGTTTGAATTACAAAAAGGGTTATATATTGAAAAAACACTATCCATTATTTATTACTTCTCTCATTTTTTTATTCGCATCCTGTCAATCAACAAAAGCAGTCAGTGATTTAGAAAAACAGCAATCTAATGCTCCTTCAATTGATAATACAATTACATTATTATTTGCAGGTGATGTAATGGCACACAATGTAAATTACAATATGAAGGATTACGATATTATTTGGGATGGAGTTCGAGATACTGTTCAAGAATGCGATCTGGCATTTGCTAATATCGAAGCACCAATAGATACAACAAAACCTGCTTCAAATTATCCATATTTCAACATGCCAAAAGCCTATGTTCAAGCCACAATAGATGCTGGTTTTAATGTTTTTTCACTTTGTAACAATCACACAAATGACCAGGAATTATCTGGCATAAAAGAAACTATAAAAACTGTTAATTCACTTAAAACATCAGAAAAAGAAAAGGGCAACGAAATTTATTTTGCAGGCGTAAAAGAACACTCTGCAGACTCTTTTACCTTCCAACTTATTGAAAAAAATGGCTGGAAAATTTTATTTCTTCCAATGACAGAAATATTAAACCGCCCGTTAGCAAATCAATATATTAATTACATAAACAGCAGTTCTAAAAAAAGACAAGAATTTGCAGACTTCTGTAAAAAACTTAGAGACGAAAATCCTTGTGATTTATTTATTTTATCATGGCATGCAAACGAACCAGAATATACTAGAGTTGTAACAGAAGCCCAGGAAGCATTTTATCAATCTCTTTTAGAAGCCGGAGTGGATATTATTTGGGCCAATCATGCACACATTATTAAGGACAGAAAAATAACAATAAATGAAGAAACCGGTTCTACAAAAATCATTATGTATGCAAATGGAAACACAATTAGTGGACAAAGAACAAAACCAGACTTTAAGTCCGAAAATCCAATTGGCGAAAGAGACAATACAGGAGACGGACTATTTTATAAAGTAACATTTGGAAAAAAGAAAAAATCAGACCAAATTACTTTTGTAAAATCTGAAAATATTTTTATTACAACATATATTACTCCAGAAAGAAATTATATAATTCATAAAATGGATGATAATTTTATAAATTATCTGGATGATAACGGTTTTTCAAATTGGGCTAGATACATTGAAAAACGAATCACAATAAACAACACATATACAAAGGAAATTATTGAATGGCAATAGATTATAAATCCCTTCCAGTTTATGCACAAAAACAAAAGATTCTTGATTGCATTGAAAACAATCAGGTTGTAATTGTTGAAAGTCCAACCGGTTCTGGAAAAACAACTCAGATTCCTGTAATTCTTTATGAAGCAGGCTTTGCAAATATGGGAATGATTGGTGTAACCCAACCTCGTAGAATTGCAGCCTTGTCTGTAAGTGAATTTATTGCAAAACAGTTAGGCACTTCATATCCTGGACTTGTTGGCTACAAAATGCGTTTTGAAGACCAGACAAATCAGGAAACAAAAATTAAAATCATGACTGATGGTATTCTTCTTCAGGAAATGAAGCTGGACCCATGGCTTTCTAAATACAGTGTTTTAATGATAGATGAAGCCCACGAAAGAAGTTTGAATATTGATTTTGTATTAGGGCTTGTTAAACGAGTATTAAAAGAACGACCTGAATTTAGAGTAATTGTTTCTTCGGCAACCATGAATACACAAGTTTTCTCTGAATACTTTAATAATGCGCCAATTGTTTCTATTGATACTATTACTTACCCTGTAACTGTAATTTATGATCCTATTCCAGGTGGAGCCACAACAACTACAGAAACAGGTTGTGAATCTATTATAAGAAAAATTGCTAACACAGTTGATAGAGTTTTAGACAATGATGATGATGGTGGAATTCTCATATTCCTTCCTGGTGAAAAAATTATTAAAGATTGTGTAGACAGGCTTTATCATATGCCATTTGGTAGAAAACTTCACATAGTTCCCCTCTATGGACGACTTGCAAAAGAAGAACAGGAAAAAGTATTTGAACCGGCACCAGCTGGTAAAAAGAAGGTTGTTGTATCAACAAACATTGCAGAAACATCAGTAACAATCAGCGATATTACAACTGTAATAGATTCTGGTCTTTGTAAATTAAATTTTTATAGTCCAAGGACATTTACATCAAGTTTAATTGAATCAACTGTTTCAAAAGCTTCATGTAATCAAAGAAAAGGTCGAGCTGGTCGTACTCACGAAGGTACATGTTACAGACTTTATTCCCGTAATGATTTTGAAACTCGAGAAATGTATACAACTGAAGAAATTTATAGAACAGATTTAAGTGAAGTTGTATTACGAATGGCAGAGCTTGGAATTACTGATTTTTATGATTTTGATTTTATTGCCAGTCCTGGAAAAGAAGGAATAATTGGTGCTGTAGATACCTTAAATATGCTAGGTGCTTTAGATTCTGATAATACCCTTTCTTCAATTGGTAAAATGATGGTTTACTTCCCTCTTGAACCAAGAATCAGCCGAATTATTGTAGAAGCAATAATGCGTTTTCCAAACTCTCTTTATTATTCACTTATTGCCGCAGCCTTTCTTTCTACTAATTCTCCATTCATATTGCCGCCAAATGAAGAGATGGAAGCCAGAAAAGCTCATCATCGCTTTCAAGATATGCAGGGAGATTTTTGTACATATTTAAATCTTTATGCAGCCTATAAACAAACTGATAACACTGAAAAATTCTGCAAAAAAAACTATCTTGATGCAAGAGTAATGGCGGAAATAGATAATATAAATCAGCAATTAACTGAAATAGTTAGTGAAAAAATGGGTATTCCAATTTCATCTGATAAGGGGCCGTTAACTGATTATTTATGTTGTATTTCTTCAGGTATGATTCAATTTGTTTGTATTAAGAATGGACGAGAAAATTACAGATCCCTTACAGCTGATCATATTTGCATTCATCCCGGTTCTGTTATGTTCAAGAAAGATCCTGTATTTTTAGTTGCAGGTGAAATTGTTAGAACCAGTAGAATTTTTGCAATGAGTGTTTCCCCATTAACCAAAAATCTTTTAAATACAATTAATCCTGATTTATATGAAAAATTGTTAGCCTGTAAAACAAATTCGGTTGAAGCATTTAAAACTAAAACAGAAAGATTTGAAGATAAATCATCTAAAAAGGCTTCAGGAACAAAATCAAAAGCTACAAAACTCGACAAACAGCAGAGAAAACTTTTGGAAGAAAATGCTGAAAACATATTATCTTTAGGCTCATTCCTTTTTGCAACAGAAAAGATTAAAGGTAAAAAAACAGCCATACTCCCAATTGAACAATTTATTTTAGCCGCATATCAGGAAAAAGATGAAAACAAATTAAAAGTTTGTTCACAATTAAGAGGTCGCATTCTAACAAGAGAAAAAGGTCTTTTAATGGATGGCGAAAAATTAGAACTTATATTAAAAGTAACAAAAAATCTTGATATTAATCCAATTTCCGAAAAGAAATGGAATCGTAAAATGAATGTAAATATTCACAATCCGGTTGAAAAAGAAACTCTAATAGATTCCCTGGATATTATTTTGAGAACAGCCATTGCTAAACAAAAAAATAAAGAATACGGCTTCATTTGTCTTTACAACGATGGAAATGGAAACTATTGGTATAAGGTTTCAAGAGGATTTACAACTGCATTAACAGAAACCCACTCAAGTCTTGAAACCCTTATTGAAGAGAATGTTGATTTTTCTAAAGAAGAAACTGAAAAAATCAACAATGCTCTAAGAAAAGTAAATGTTCTGTACTAATTGGATTTTTCCTGGTCTTTAAGGTCATCCTCATTAAGACCCAGTAATTTCATTGCACGATTTCTATTACTTGCATTCCCTTTTTTATCCATGGCAATTGCCATTACCCCATCCCTTGCACTTGAATACTTAGCTGTTTTATACATATCAAGTCCAAGGCTTACGGTGGTATTATCTTTTGATGATAAATATTTTATACAAACATCAGCAAATACAGCTTTATCATATTTTGCAATTTCCTTTCCAATTGCATATCTTAAATTTTTTAACTTATCATCTTCCAAAGTTTTTTCAGCAAGTTCCACAATTTCTTTATCTCCATTGCCTTTTTCCTGTTTCAATAAAACTTCTACAGCTTTTGTTTTATTAGAATCACTTGCTTTTTTATCTGTAAGCTGGGAAATTAAAAATTCATTACCTTCTTTTGTATTAAGTGCACCAATAGATACAAAGGCTTCGTCCTTTATCACTTTTTCTGAATCGTTTTTTGCTCTGTAAATTAAAAAAGGAATTGCGTCCTTCAAATACATTTCTTTTGCACTTTTTATTGCCTCTTGTCTTACTTTCCAATGGTCATCACGAATACCTTGTAAAATTACATTCTGAGCTTCTTTAGATTTTGGAAAATGACTGATTCCCTTAATAATATATTGACGAAGATTTGGATCTGTGGCTCCAAAATTTCTTTCAAGGACAGGGATTGAACGTTCATCTTCCATCAATCCAATTGATTCTGCGGCATACATTCTTACAAAGGTGTTTTCATCTTCATCTTCAATAATATCAACAAGACGTCCCCAGGTTTCAATTGCATGCATTTTTCCACATACACGCATAATTGTCTGACGCTGTGATGTATCTAAATCGTCTCTATCAAGAAATTCTGCAAGAAAAAGGGCTTCATCAGCACCACCAATTTCACCCATAGTTGTAATGGCATCGTTAAAATATACTTCATTTTCCTGTTCAATCATTGTTTTTACAGGAGGAATTGCTTCCTTTGTTTTTACAGCCGCAACATATGAGAAGGTAGCTTTTACAACTGCAGTCTGCTCATCAAAAGGGTCGTTCAAAAGTTCAACTGCAAAATCTTCCAAACAAGGATCTTCAAGTTTAGTAAAATAAACTAGAACTTTTTCTTTTATTGAAGGATTTTTTGTTGCTTGAAATAAATCATAGATTTCCTCCGTATAGCGAGGATCATCATTTTTAATTAAATCATCAAGAAGGGTGCCAATTTCAGATGCCATTCCATATTTTACTGTATTACGATTTTTTTCATCATCCTCTACAGACTCATCTTTTGCAGCAGCAGCTTCTGCTTTCTTTTTATCAATAGCTTTTGGTCTTTTTGATGATGGAACCGTTCCTGTTTCTGCAATAAGAGGCAGCATAAAAAAAATCATCATCACAACATAAATCAGTTTTTTCATTCCAGTTTCTCCTGTTAAAGCCTATGATTTAAACTAAATACAATAATAAAACCCATAAATTATTATCTGGTAACAAATTACAAAACTTAATTCTTGTTTGCATTAAAACGCTTTAAAAAATCGGTTCTATACTGTTCAAATCTATCTTCATTGATTGCAACACGAATTTCTTTTAACATATTATTTAAGAAATACAAATTATGATATGAAGCTAAAATTGAACTTAAAATTTCCTGTTCTTTAAATAAATGACGCAAATATGAACGAGAATAAGTTCTACAAACTTTACAATTACATTCTTTATCTACAGGACCAAAATCATGAATCCATCTTTCCTGCTTAATTGAAAGCATTCCGTCATGGGTAAAATAAGAACCGTTTCTGGCATTTCTTGTTGGTAAAACACAGTCAAACATATCTACGCCAGCCTGAACTGCATTAAGAATATAATCAGGTGTTCCAATCCCCATAACATACTTTACTTTTTCTTCTGGAAGATACTGACATGTATAATTCATAAACTGAGTAAAAACTTCAGCTGGCTCTCCAACACTTAAACCGCCAATGGCAATACCAGGCATATCTAATGATGAAACAAATTCTGCACTTTGCTTACGTAAATCTTCATAAAAATGGCCCTGAACAATTGGGAATAAATAGCCTTTATATCCTTCTTCCCGTTTTTGTTCCCATTCTTTCTTTGCTCTAAGCAGCCAGTCACAAGTAACTTTTAATGCTTTTTCAGCTTCTTTTCTTGGTTCATCATATCCAGTACATACATCAAGCTGCATCTGAATATCAGAATTAAATTTTGTTTGAGTTTGAACAACATTTTCAGGTGTAAAAAAGTGATAACTTCCATCAATATTACTCTGAAATTTTACCCCTTCAGGATTAATTTTTCTTAATTTTGAAAGAGAGAATACCTGAAATCCACCTGAATCTGTAAGAAAGTTTTTATTCCATTTTGAAAAACCGTGCAAACCACCAGCTTCTTCAATTAAGTCTGCACCGGGACGTAAATAAAGATGATAAGTATTTGCAAGAATAATTTCAAAATCTATTTCTTCAAGAAAATCTTTTGGCATTGCTTTTACAGTTGCATTTGTTCCTACAGGCATGAAAACCGGAGTCTGTACATCACCATGAGGAAGATGAAGTACACCTGTTCTTGCTTTTCCATCAGAAGATTTGTGTTTAATGTCAAAAATATTATAAAGTCCCATCTATATTTTCCTTACAAGTTTCATAAAGCTTAATTACGCTGATATTTTAGCAAAAATATTGAAATTATCAAGAATACAATGTCTGGTAACCAGGCGCCCATCATTGGGGTAAGAAACTGAGTTTTTGCCAGAACCATTGTACACATTTGAAATACATAAAATAAAACAACAGAACCAATTGACAAAAATAAACTGATTAACAACACATTTTTTCTTGTTCGTCCTGTAACACCTACAGCCAACAGTGCTGCAATTAAAAAAATAAACGGAAAGGCAAATTTCTTAAAATAAACTGATTGTGGTTCATAATATGGCAAACCGGCTTTTTTTAGATGATTTATATATATTTTAGCATCCTTCAGTTTTTCACTTTCAACATCCAGATTAGCTCTCTTAAAAATTTCATAAGAATCAGTTAATTGTTCAAGATATTTAGTTTCTAAACCATCCAGCTTTATTTCCTTATTCTGATATGAATATTGATTTGCACCAGCTAAAATCCATCTATTTTCTTCATCATCCCAAATGCCAGAATCTGCTGTTATAATTGCAAGAAGATTTTTATCATCATCTCTAAAAATAAAAGTACAATTTTCTATTAATTTTTCAGAATCATAATACTTCTGTACTTTATAAATTAAGCTTCCATTGTTGGACTGAACCACAACATTGCTGTTATTATTTGATTGTGTTGTTCCTAATAATTCATTTTGTAATAATTTCTTCTGTTTCAAAGTATCAACTACAAGTTTATCTTCCCAAAAAAACATTCCAATTGAACCAATAATGGCTAATATAAAAACAGGAAAAACAAAACGCAATAATGATATTCCAGACGCAAATAAAGCTTCCATTTCATTAGACGAATATAAATCACTTAAAATATATGTAATGGAAAACAAAAAAGCTATTGGTGCTGCATACCAAATTGTTTTAGGAATATAAAGAACCATTACTTTTAAAACAGAAGCTAAAGCTGCTTTCATTTCCATATATTTTGTAATATTCATAAATAAATCAACAAGATTCAGAATAAGTGCTACAAAAAAAAGTGAAATGAGAAAGAATGGAATGATTTTTCGTAATATATATTTAACAAGCTTCATTATTTTTTAAGAAGGAATAATCCCAGAAAAACTCCTATGGTACCAATTAATATATCAGGAATCCAAATACATAAAAATGCATTCATCTGATTATGAACAACAAGCATTTGCCCAGTAATCTGCATTGCCCAATATAAAACGCAAATAAAAATACCAACTAAAAGTCCCATTGTTAATCCATTATGTTTTCCAAATAAAAATGCAATAGAAAAAGCAAGTATTGAAAAGAAAAAAGAAGCAAATGGAATTGAAAATTTTTTGTAATATTCCATGTTCCATGTATTTACCTGATAATCGTTGGAACCTGAAACTTCTTTTAATTTTATAATTCTCTTTCGTAAATCAGAAGAAGTCATTTCAGATGGAGAACTACCAGTATTAGTCGAAAAAACTGTATCAAAAATATTCATAAGCATTTTATCAGCCTGCATTGTGTCATAATTTGATGCACTTCTTTTTTTAGTAAGCATTACAGGTTCTGACATATGAAGCTGCAACAAAACACCAGATTCCTTTGAATCTTTTAATTTTGAAGATTTTGCAACAATAATTGACTCTTCCCCATTTCCTTCTGGATTAAAAAGAATAATATCTGAAACTTCATCATTAACAACATCCCCAATTACAACTGTAGAATTCCCAATTTGTTTAACAGAATTAGGCTCAAGAACAATTGTAGGATTAGATCTTGTAATTTCAAAAAAAAGCTTATTGTATTTTATACGGGACAAAGGCATCAAATAATCATTAACAAAGAATGAAAAAATGGAAATCAAAAATCCTAGGAATATTACAGGAATACAAATATATTTAAAACCAAACCCTGATGCACGAATAATCAAAATCTCATTTTCACTCATCATTCTACCAAGACACATAAGGAATCCTATTAAGGTAGCAAAAGGGGTTGTTTGGGCCACAAGAGCGGGAACACTATAAAGCATTATAAAAAATACATCTTTAAAAGGCGCTCGCTTTGAAAGCAACTGCTCACCAATTAAAAGAATCTGATTGGCAAAAAAAATAACAAATAAAAATAAAAAGCAAACCACAAAATAATTCAGCAATTCTTTAACGATATATTTAAGCAGAATATGCTTTCCAGGAATATCAGTTTGTTTTGTGAGGAAATTTTTTTTTCTTGGAAAAAGAAGTTTATCTATAAACTTATTAAACAACTCCAGTCGAACCGAACCCACTACTTCCTCTTTCCGTTTCTGATAAATTCTGAACAGGATTAAACTGAGCCTGAATTACAGGACTAATAATAATTTGAGCAATTCTATCATTATGATTAATTGTAAAATCTTTATCACCAAGATTAATTAAAATAATTTTTAACTCTCCACGATAATCACTGTCGATTGTTCCCGGAGTATTAAGCACTGTAATTCCATTTTTAGCAGCTAAACCAGAACGAGGTCTTACCTGAATTTCATAACCATCTGGAATTTCGTAAAAAACACCAGTAGGAATCATTGCAAATTTACCAGCTGCAATTGTAACACACCCCTCTGGCAAATAAGCACATACATCAGCACCTGCAGCACCGGCAGTTTTATATTCTGGAACAACAGCTCCCTCTAAAGCAACATATTTTACATCAATCTTGTTCATATTTTTATTATACTTTAATCAGCGAAAAAAAACTATATTCCTATTCCCAGGTTTTTCTTCCGTCTCCAGATACAGGAATCTGTTCTCCTAAATAAGTTGGTTTTACATGAAATGTGACATCAAAAAAAGCTTTTACTCTTGCAAGAATTTCACGACAATTCCACAAAAGATGATTTCTTTTTCCCAAATAAACTTTCTCCGGCGCAATATAACCAACAGCATCAAGCCCAAGTTTTCGGGCAATATATACAGAACGATAAATATGAAATTTCTGAGTTACAACGCAGCAATCAGTTACACAAAATACATCCCGGCCTCTATACATTGTTTCGTAAGTACTAAAACCTGCATGATCCATAAAGATTTTTTCTTCCGGCAACAACTCTCTTTTTAAAACATATTTTCTAGTTGCATTTACTTCATCATATTCTTTAGTACCATGGTCCCCGGAAACAAGAAATTTTTCAGCCTGACCATTATGAATTAAAGCAACTGCCCCATCAATTCGATCTCTTAAAACATCAGAAACATTTCCTGAAACATAAACTGAAGCACCTGGAACAATTGCTGTGTACTTATAAGGAACCTGGTCTATATCATCATAAACATATTTTTTTGAGAAGTTGTATATGTATAGATTTATAATTAAGACGAATAATAAAACTGCTGCAAATAATTTTACCAGCAGTATAAAAAGCTTTTTTATGGTAAAAGGTTCTTTTTTTGTAGATTTTTTGGAACCTTTTACCTTTTTTGATTTTTTTACACCCATTTCTAAATTATACCACATTTAGTTGAGTGTATAAATTAGATATGGAAAAATTATGACTATAATTATTTACGACTGATTTTTTTAAATAATTTTATCAACAAACCAATTTTTCCAAAAAGCAGCCAGTATAATAAAGCACAAATTGCAATTAAAGGAATACCATAAATAACAAGATACAAAGCAACAACAAGCAAACCTTCAAAGAAATGAACAATATTTACACCCATTTTTCTAAAATCTTCTTTAATATCTGGCCAATTATAACCAGTATCAACAAATCCAGTTGGAAGATATGCATTAATAGTAATAGTAGAATACTCAATCTGATTTGAAAGACGTTTCATTCTGCCTTCCATTGATTCTAATTCTGTAACTACATTATTAAGCTGGCGTTCAATTTCTAGAAGCTCTTTTACAGAAGCAGCTTGTTTTAAATAACCTTCCAATTTCTCCTTAAGAATTCTCTTAGTATTAATTCTTGTTTCTAAATCATAAAATTCTTCTGTAACATCATTGGCATTCTGTGAACGATTTTTAACTTCACCTAATGTTCCAGCATTATTCATTGCATTTTCAAAATTAACAGAAGGAATTTTGATTTCAGCAGAATAATTGTTTTCTGAAAGATAAGTATTTGTAATATAACCACCATATAATTTTGCATAATTTTGAATCTGCATATCAATTGAATCAAAAGATGGTACATTTATACAAACATATCCGTTTTTAATAAGTTTTCGTTCCACACCTGATGCAGGAACTTCTATACTGTCTTCCATTTCGTAAGCAGCATCCATATCTACAATATCGTTATTCACAGCAGCTTTTCTCGCAGAAGACATTGTTATTCCAGAATTAAGGACAGTATTTTCCTCTGGAATAGCATATTCAAAATCTTCATATTTTACTGCATTTTTTCCAGCTGATTTGCTACAAGAAATAAATAAAATACACAATAAACTTGCGATAAAAATTAAACTCTTTTTCATTTTATACCTCATATAATAATATAATAATTTCACTCAAAGTTTGTTACAGTTTTACTTCCCCTTTCCATCATCTATGTTTTATTTGTATCCATTTGTGATTATATCCATTTCTGATTGTATCCATTTGTGACAAAAAAAACGCAGATAACTAAAAAGTCATCTGCGTCCTGTTATTTTAAACCCCGTTTATCAGCGTCTAAAATTATTTCTTTTCTTCTTCCAAAGCATCGATGTAAGAAAGGTTCAAGCGGCCCTGTTTGTCAACTTCAAGAAGCTTTACAGGAATCTGCTGTCCTTCTGAAAGAACATCAGTAACCTTGCTTACCCGCTGGCGTGAAAGCTTAGAAATGTGGCACAAACCTTCTTTTCCAGGAAGGATTTCAACGAATGCACCGAATTCCATAATACGTTTAACTGTACCTTGGTAGATTGTTCCAACTTCTGGATCTTCTGTAATGCCTTTAACAGCTTTTTTAGCAGCTTCAGCAGCAATTCCAGTTTTTCCGTAAATTGTAACTGTACCATCATCATCAGTGTTGATTGTTACACCGTACTGAGCACAAAGAGCTTTTACATTCTTTCCGCCAGGTCCAATCAAAGCACCAATCTTATCTACAGGAATCTTCATTG
>SAMEA3663085__coassemble_35_pt1 | contig 83333 bp, 84 predicted proteins | sample SAMEA3663085__metabat2_low_PE_011 | metagenome-assembled genome bin SAMEA3663085 (sample SAMEA3663085) | pig gut metagenome | biome: pig gut; feature: pig-associated habitat; material: faeces | place: France | collected 2012
ACCTCGGAAACTAGTGTACTCAACTTAGAAAAATTTGTTTACGAGGCTAGAATTGGCGGATACGATTAATGTTATACTTCCTTATATAGCACTCATTTCTTTGTGAAGTTCTTTCTTCGGCGTAGTCACTAAAATCGTAATCACATAAATCTTTGTACTTTTTCATAATTATGATTTGAGCTCCTATTTATAAATTTCTCAAATATTCAGTTTAATTCTTTTTATTTAAGATTTTGCTAAAATATAAAAAAAACCAAATAAAAGAACTGCCCATAACATCAAAAGGTAATTTAAGTTCATACATACTACCAATAAATATTATTGATGCTATTAAAAAAAATATTTTGATGAATTTTGAGATACTCTCTATATTCAGAAAATATTCATTAGTTTTTACTTCATTATGAAATAATTTTACCGGATACATTACTGCTAGAAAAAATAGATTTACTATAAAATATCCTTCGATAACTGTATGCAGATTATTAATAAAAATTTGAGAAGAATATTTTATAAAAAGTAATACTGTATATATCGTATACAGAAAAATAAATAAAATTAATTCAATCATCTTAAAACAAATCTGCTACTGAGTTTACTATATTTACTATTTCTTGGCATGAACCTTTAAGAGTTCTTGTACCAGTCCAAAGAACTCCCCCTCCAAAACCAATTCCACCTACTCCATCTATTTTTGCATTATTGTTCAAATCATAAGTTGTATTAACAAAAGCCCCAATTACCGCTTTATTAGAAGTAGAATTATGAAGTGTTTTATTTTCTAAATCTGACCAACTAGCTCCAATGGTTATATCTCCTGAAATTCCAACACCAACACCAATACCGCCGGTTACATATAAATCAAAACCCTCTTTTTCTGAATAAACAACTCCTAGTTCAGCACTTAAGCCACCTAATAAAAAAATCCCTGCTCCTATACCAAACTGATATACCTTATTTGAAAGTATTATTTCATTTGAAGAGGCTTTCTTTTCGTCGTTTACTGTATTAACCACAATATCTTTTGATTGTATTTCAACACCCAGCACATTATACCCTTTATACCTATCTGGTTCTCCCTCATCTTTTGCTCGCCCTTGCAACGACATGTAATTTGCATAGGCGTCAGAATTTTGCTTAATTTCTTCTGAAACTTCAGGTGTGCTTTCTGAAGTTGATGTATTGGATATTCCAGTATTATTAGCTCCAGAACTGGAATTATTGGTGCTTCTAGAATTACTTGTATTATTACTTCCTGAATTGGAATTATTACCGGTTCCAGAATTACCATTTGTATTTCCTGTGCCATTATTCCCATTATTTCCAAGCTATCATATTTATTTATAAAATATTCACTATAAACATGCTCGCCCATTATAGGTTTCACTTCTCCTTTTATATTTCCAACTCCCAGTACATTGTAACCCTTATACTTACCTGTATTTTCCTCACTTCTAGCCTGTCCTTGTAATGCTTTATAATATGCATAAGCTTGAGGATTTGATTTTATTTCTTCTGCGTAGTCACTAAAATCGTAAATTCCAAAATTCTAATAGGTTTTCATGGCTTCTTCGATTCTTTTTTTTGCTCCAAAATTTCATAATGGCCTCTTTTTTAATTTAAATAAACGGAGACAAACATTAATATTTAGATTAATTACCTGCATCTTTTATAGAGTTGTAAAATTCCAGTAACTTTTCATCTGGTTCTGATAAAATATCAACAGTAAGATATTCATACCAACCAACTTCTGTATCTGAACCTTCTTCTGGTTTTATTTCCTGATATTTTAACATTCCTGAAGGATAATATTCTCGCTTAAGAAATGATATACCCTTACCCTTTAAATTTGAGCCTTCATAAAATGATGAAATACTCTGATTACCAGAAAATTCTTTTACATATTTATAATTGGAATAGGTAATTTCCTTTTGTATTATTCCTTTATCATATTCATTTGTTCCAAATAATTCTTCTTTGCTACCAGAATTTTTATAGCAATTATAAATTGTATTTTCGTTTTTATATTCCCATTCATACAAGTTATTATCTATCAAGGTGATTTTTCCATCTTGAAAAATTATTTTTTGTTGATTTTCATCATTACTAATATTCAATTTTTCTATTATTAAAGAACCGCTTCCATCTTCTGTAAATGAATATTCTGTTTCTTTTATTTTCTTTTGTTGTTCTGAATCCCACGCTTCTGGATATTCAATAATTTGAACTTTAAGTTTATTATCATCAAGAGAGTAGTTTCTTTCCTTTTTTGATCCCATAAACACATCATCAACAATATTAAAAGAAATTTTTTTAGTTATCCTTCCATTCTTATCAAAAAAGAAATAATTATAGTCTACCCAAGTATAACAATCACCATATCGAGTTTTTCCATTTTCTAACATTTCATAACTATTATTAACCCGTTTTACAATTTTTCCTTTTACCTCATCTAAATCTGGGAAACTTTCATTATAAAACAAAGGATTATTAATAATAAAATCATAATTATAATAATCTTGCGAAACATAATTTTCCATTATATTTTTATTACAACTAAGAAAACAAAAAGATAAGAACATTAAACTAATTAATAATATTTTTTTCATAAATCACCCCTTTAATAGATTGTAAATGTTTCAATTATATCCCAGTCTCTTTCTTTATCAAATTTTAAATTGTGGATGTAAAATTAAATACAACTTTGCAAAAACTGTATTCAGTGCAGAAGGTTTTTCACGCTGATTTTTTATCCCTAATTCATTTAAAAAAACTGTCTCAAATTCTTTACGAATATCATCTTCTTCTTTCGATGAACAAAGACGATTAATTTTTTTTAAATTTTGCTATTTTTCCTAATTTGTTATACATACATCCAAAGAGCTTCTTTAGGATTATTATTATAAAAATTATAAAAATCTTCTATATTTTGAACCATTGATTCTTCAAAAAATTCCAATACAAAAGTTTTTAAATCTGATTTTGTCACATTTCCTAAAATAATTTCACTAAAAATGTATATTATTTTTTCTTCATCATTCAGATCTTTTTTTGCATAAGATTCGCCTAACTCATTAAAAATTCTAAGAGATTGGCTTTCATTTCCTGAACAATATAAGGAACAGGCATAAGAAAATTTTTGAAATCCATCCAGTGTGCCATTATTATTTAACCAAAGTTCATAAACGCTTTTTACATTCTCGGCACAATTTTGATATGAGCCTATCTTTAGAATTTGTATTTTTTGTTTATAAGGTGCCCACCACTTTGGTTCAATTTCTATAACCTTATCCAATTCATTAATTGCAATGTCTTTTTCTGGTGAATTGTTCATCCATTCAACAATATCTGCATCCTGAAACAGTGTGCAGGCATGATTGTAGAGTTCCTTTGATTCGTTAGTTCGTTTACAAGATGCTAATAACGCTAAAAATAATGTTGCAATAGATAATAATTTTCTCATATTTAAATTCCCCCAGCATATTTTTCTGCTAATTCTTTAGAGGTATAAAGATTCATTTCTTGCAATAGAAAGTCTTCATATTTTTTATATTTATCCAAAACTAGAAACTGGGTTATTTTGTCTTCATCAATCTGATTTATGATAATCCCTGCAAGAACTCCTTCTATAAATACAATATCTTCCTGTTCTAGAATTTCATTATTTAAAATTCTATTATAACAATCATTTAATAACATTATTCCAGCATCTTCTTTTTTTGCAGCAATATATGCACAACCTAAACCAAATTGCATACTTGTATCAATTGTATTGTGATTCGACACCCATTCATCATAAACAGAAATGATACTATTAATATTAATTTTTTTTTCAATATCATTATCCGACTTTACAAGTCTGTATTTATAAATGCGAATTTTCTGGAAATAATATTTCCATTCTTTGGGATCTAATTTTATTGCTTTGTCTAATTTTTCCAGAGTTTTTTCAGATTCAGAATAATCTGTAACACTTTCAGCAGTTAGGCAAGAATTATACAAAATTTCAGCTTTTTGTTTATTATTACTACATGATATAAACAAACTCAAAAGAAATATGGCATAGAATAATTTTTTCATCAGAACAAATCCTTTGTAACATATGTACCACCAACATATGCATTATTTACACATAAGTCAACATTATATTTAATTTTTACATTTGAGCCTTTAGGAATATATGTATTAAAGTAACAATCTCCAATAGGTGGAAAATCTGTCTCAAAGATTTTTGCAGAACCATCATCTGTAAGCTTTTGTGTTTCAACCTCTATATTGTTTATAAGGAGAGTTATTTCTCCTCCATATTGATAAGAAAAGTTGTTCGGACTATATCTTTTTGAAAAATTTGCAGAATTTAACAATGTTAATTTAGAATCCTTTACGATATAACTTGTCTTTATTACTGAAGCATATAAACCTAAATCCTCAACCATGCCAAAACCCATAGCTAAATCAGTAATAGTACCAACTTTTTTTTCGATTGAGTAATCGTTAAATGTACTGATTATCTCCTTACCCAGCACATTATACCCTTTATACCTATCCGGCTCTCCTTCATCTTTTGCTCGCCCTTGCAACGACATGTAATTTGCATAGGCGTCAGAATTTTGCTTAATTTCTTCTGAAACTTCAGGTGTGCTTTCTGAAGTTGATGTATTGGATATTCCAGTATTATTAGCTCCAGAACTGGAATTATTGGTGCTTCTAGAATTACTTGTATTATTACTTCCTGAATTGGAATTATTACCGGTTCCAGAATTACCATTTGTATTTCCTGTGCCATTATTCCCAAGCTGTGCATTGGCGTAATCAATATCTGCTTGTTTAAGAACAATAACATCACCATTCTTTCTTTTAATTGTATCCCCTGGTTTTGCTCCGGCTACTCCTTTATCAGAATTCTCTACTTCTGCCCCGCCATTTATCTTAAACAGTGCGTCCCCAGTAATTTCTTCTGCGTAATCAGAGAAATCGTAATTGCCAATGTCTTTATACTTTTTCATAAAACCTCATTGTACAGAGCATGACTCAGACTGCTGCAACAACCTCAGTTCCTGCAATTCTGTCTCCAATCCGTTTACCCGTTGCCATAAGAACAATAACCTCTACAAAACTCAAAAACCATGTTAGATTTCTCAAAATACGTTTTGATAAAAATGCTTTTTCATTTGTTTTTATGTCAATTATTTCTAATTTCATTATTTGTTTTCCAACACTTCCTTTTTTAAATACATCTTTAAAAATAAGAAGAAATAAGGCAATTAATGTACAGAAAAAAATTCTATCAATCATATTGATTGATGAAAGTCCCCCCGCAATTAATGGCAAAATTATCAAAATAAAAAATGGAATCTCATAAATCACTGCGATTATGATAAAATCAATTATTCCTGCTATTATTCTTTTTGTCTGCATTTTATTCCTCATTCAAAAACTAATTGTGACTGAATAACTACTTTTTATACTTTAATTCATTTCTATATCAAAAATTCTTATTAAAATAAATTCTAATATAGAAAAGACTCCCGTGAAAATTGATAAAACGGTATATCCTTTATCCTTAAAAATAAAACCCAAAATACAAAAAAGAAAACTTGCTAATAAAACGAAAAACAATACCATAACACTTTTATCGCTAATATATCCCTTATTTATCAATTTACAATCAATAAAAAAAAAGATACTAGCAATTACTCCGCTCATCAAAAAAACACAAAATCCACTTATACCTACTTTGTTATACCAACAAGTTAAAATTTCCATAAAACTTATAATTAGTGAAATGTAGAATATATTTTTTTTTAAAATTTTGAACATAGTATTATGGCTCCTTCTTATATATTGGAAAAACAACTGTTCCTGTTTTCCACACACCACCTCCGACACTGCCAATACTCCAGGAATTCGGAAGACCTGATGAAGATAGATTATTTAAGTCATATGTTCCTATTGCACCAAGACAAATATCTGCTGTTAACGATGATGAGGTACCTATTTTATTTGGATCAAGCGTTATATTACCTGAAGGACCAACCGATTTTTTTAAATAATTAATAGTGGATAAGTTCGTTTTTGTAGTTGTTGGAGTTTGAATCCCACATCCTATTGAGCCAGAAAGATAAATGTAAGCATTTCCTGATTTATCAATTATTCCACCAATCTCACCACCTAATCCTAAGATTAAAGCTAACTTAAATCCATATGACACAGAAGCAGAAATATCAGATTGATTATCTGTATTTATCGGTATCCCTAAACTTCTGGCATAATTATAAATATACTTTTCATCACTTAGAACTTGGATTACATTACCATTCTTATCCATGAGGCCTATTCCATCATATACAGTAGTTCCTGCTACACCATCTTTTCCAACAAGAACATAATAATTTAAGAATGATTCAAAATTTTCTGCATCATCACAACTAATTGCCATTACATGTAATTTTTGATTTTGATATATAACATCTTTTGCATTATATCTTTTATCAGTGTCTGGCTCATTAGGATTAAAAGTCCACTTGTTTTCTTCTTTCACGGTTTGAATTGATGTGGTCGTAATACTTGAAACTGAATTATTTCCTTGCCCAACTCCCGAATTTCCACCTGCAGTATTCCCTATATTTGCATTACTGTTACTTGCGTCGTTTCCATTACTGCCCATTTTTTCTTTGGCCCAATTAATATCACCTTGGGTAAGAGTGACTGTTGTTCCATCGTTCCTGGTAAGAGTATCTCCCACTTGAGCATTAGCCTGCGCTTCAATTGAATTTTCAATATGTGCCCCACCATTTATCTTAAACAGTGCTTCCCCAGTAATTTCTTCTGCGTAGTCACTAAAATCGTAAACACCAAACTCTTTGTACTTTTTCATAATAACCTCTTTCTAAAATAAACTTTTTCACTTTTATTATATTACACAAATATAAAATAGCAATAAAAAAAATTAAAAATTGTGAATTATAATGTATTTTTTTTTTTTTGTCAAGTGTTATAATTTTATTAAAGTTTATTAAAAAAGGAAGTTGAAAAGTGAAACATTATCGCCTCGTCCGCCAGCTAGACGAAACAGACTGTGGGGCTGCCTGCATTTCTACAATTGCAAAATATTATGGAAAAAGAATTTCTATTTCCAAAATAAGAAATCTTGCCGGCACTGACACAAAAGGAACTTCTGGAAAAGGCATTGTAAAATGTGCCACAAGTATTGGGTTCTCCTGCAAAGCATTACTTTCCAAACAAAGTGAATTAAAACAGGATTTACCCTTTCCAATTATTGTACACCTAAATAAAGACGATTTAGATCATTATGTTGTTGTATATGAAGTTCGCAAAAATAAAATACTTATTGCAGATCCTGCAGATTCCATTCATTGGGTAAAAGCTGAAGATTTTTACAAATGGTGGTCAGGAGTTTTCTTTTTTATTTCTCCAAATCAAAACTTTGAAAAAACAAATGATGATAAATCCTTTTTTCAGCGTTTCTGGTATTTACTAAGAAATGACAGAAAACTTGCAATCAGTATTTTTACAGCCAGCTTTATACTTACAGTCCTAGGAATTCTTGGAGCCTTTTATTTCCGCTATCTTATTGATGATGTTATCTATTCCTACCTTACCCAATCCCTCATATCCGTTTCCATTGCATATTTAATTGTTTTAATTTTCCAAAGTCTTTTAGGTTTTGCAAGAACAAATCTTATCATATTTTTAAGTAATAAAATGGAAACTTCTCTTACTCTGGAATATTTTAATCATATCCTTCATCTTCCACTCGATTTTTTCACAACCCGTAAAAGCGGAGAAATTCTTTCCCGTCTTGGTGACATTGGAACAATTAAAAATGCACTTTCCAGTATGACCATTGGTGTAATCTTGGACTGCATTATGCTTCTTTTTGGCGGAATTGTACTTTTCACTTTTAGCAGTGCATTAGTTGGAATTGCAGTTATTCCTGTTGTTCTTTCTGCAATTCTTGTACTTTGTTTTACAAAGCAATTCCGAAAACTGATTTATCATCGTTCAGTTTTAGAAGCAGAAAAGTATTCACACTTTGTAGAAACCATAAACGGTATTTCCACTGTAAAAGCTCTTTCTACAGAAAATGAATCTTATGACAGAGCAGAACTTAAAATAATTGATACAGTTCACAAAGATTTTTCATTAAGTAATCTTGGAAACCTTCAAAGTACACTACAGGGGTTTTTCTCTCAGGCAGGAAATCTTGCAGTATATTGGTTTGGCAGCTATCTGATAATGCAGGGAAAGCTTTCATTAGGAGAATTGATTGCATTTGTAACTTTGCTGGGCTATTTTCTTGGTCCATTAAGCAGACTCATAACATTACAACCACAGCTTCAAGAACTGTCAGTTGCAAACAAACGCTTGGGAGAAATTCTTGATTTACCAGAAGAAGAAGGTATTAACGAAGGACTTTTTAGCTTACAGGAAACACAGGGAAATATCACTTTTAAGGATATTACTTTTTCTTACGGAACCCGTGGTAATACATTGGAAAATATTTCAATATCCATCAACTCTGGTGAAAAAGTAGCATTTGTAGGTCCTTCCGGCTCTGGAAAAACTACACTTCTTAAACTTCTTTTAAAATTTTACAAAGCAGACAGTGGAGACATTTTACTTGATGGAAAAAGTATAAAAGATATAAATACTACATCTTACAGAAACTTTTTTGGTTATGTTCCTCAGGAAATTCTTTTATTTAGCGGCACCATTCAGGAAAACATTGCCTGGGGAAATACAGAAGCTACTGCAGAAGATATTTTTACTGCTGCAAAAAATGCAGAAGCACTGGTATTTATTTCAAAACTTGACAACCGCTTTGCTACAAAAATTGGAGAAAAAGGCGCATCCCTTTCTGGTGGTGAACGACAGCGAATTGCTCTTGCCCGAACACTTTTAAGAAAACCAAAAATTCTTGTTTTAGATGAGGCAACTTCCAGTCTGGACAGCCTTTCTGAATCGGCAATTATGAATACCATAAATAAAATCGGTTCAGATATGACAACTATTATTGTAGCCCATCGTCTTTCTACTATAAAAAATTGTGACAAGATTTTTGTATTAAAAGATGGACATCTTGTAGAAACTGGAGACCATAAAAGTCTATTAGAAAAAAATGGTGTTTATGCACAAATGTGGCAAAGTCAAAATCAGGAAAGTTAAAAATGAAATTATATGCAGATGATACAATTCCTTATACACAGGAATATTTTTTACTAAAAAAACCACTTTTTCAAAACATTACCATCTGGGTAATCTGTTCCTTACTGGCAGTTACATTTTTGTTTATCAGTTTTGCAAAATTTGATGAAGTAATTAAAGTCACTGGGTTTATTCGTCCAGAAGAAAATATTTCTACCGTAAGTAATGCTGTTACAGGTCGTATTTTAACTACCGAATATAAGTCTGGACAGTCTGTTACAAAAGGACAGCTTCTTTTAAAAATTGATCCAACCCAACTGGAAGCAGAAAAAGAAAGCCTTGAATCCCAAATGCAGGAAGAAAGTGAAAAACTCGCAGCTCTTTATGAAATTAAATCCAGCATCAAAGCAGATAAAAATGTGATTTCCCAAGACCATTATGAAGCTTATCTTCGTTATGAACTTTGGAAGACAAATCTGAATAAGTTAAAAAATATTCGGGAATTAAATCAGAAAAAGTATGAACAGGAAAAAAAACTTCCTAAAAGCATGACAACTGCCGCAAAATTACGGGAACTTGAATCTGAATATCTTATAGCAGGCAACAATTATGATGAAACAAATCTTACGTTTCAACATGAAATAGAAGCCGAAATAATCACGCTGGAAACAAGCCAAAAGATTAACGAAAACAAACTTAAGCAGATAAAGGATTCACTTTTGTTTACAGAAGTACGGGCCCCTATTGATGGAACAATTCAGGAACTTTCAAGCCTTAACAAAAATGACTGGATTCAATCTGGAGAAAAACTTTTTAACATTATTCCTGATGAAGAAAAGCAAACTAAAGTTGAACTTTCTATTCCTGCAAAACAAGCCGGAAAAATAGAAGAAGGAATGACTGTAAAAATGCGTTTTCCAAGTTTGCCATATCATGAATTTGGCGGAACAGAAGGAAATATAATCACTATAGATCCTGATATTACTAAATCGCAAAGCGGAGAAGCATTTTTCTTAATAAAAACAAACATGAAGGATATATATCTGAAAGATAAAAAAGGAAAAGAATACCCACTAAAAGTTGGACTTCAGGTTGATGCAAGAATTGTTCTTTCAAAGAAAACTATACTGAAATTTATACTGGAGAAGATGAACTTATGGTATTAAAAAAATGTTTTCCATTAAAAAGAAAGTTTTTTAGACTCACCCTTTTTGTGATTTTAACTACCGAGTGTTATTCTCAAAACAACGATTACTGGCAGCGTACTATTCAAACTGCATTTTCCAACAGTCCAGATGTAAATGAAATAAAACTGGAATATAATTCGGCAATAATCAACAAAAAGCAATATGATTATCAGTGGTTTCCCCAATTTCAGGCCAGTATTCAGGGAACAACCACAATTTCTAGTGGTAGCAATTATTACTTGTTGAATCAGGAGTCCGACTCTTCTTATGTGCACCTTTTAAGTCCAAGCTTGCAGTTGGCTTTTTATCAAAAACTGCCTGGAAACGGAAGCATAGGACTTTCCACATCATATGGTCTTAATTATATTGCAGAACGGAATGTATTTCAGCAATGGCCTCAAATTAATTTAAACATTAATCAGACTTTAGGACGAGGAATGTTTGGTATAGCTGGAAATCCAGAATCACGCCTTATGAACGAGCAGATGTATTATTCAGAACTCAACTATAAACGCAAGTTAAATCTACAGCTTTATGAAATTCTTTCTTTATTTCAAAATATTGATTTCATATGCTCTCAGGAAAAATACTATCTTGCCCTGGTACAAGAATATGACAGTGAACTAAAAACTGCCTATGAAAAAGAAAAAACTGGATTACAGTCCTCAATGGAATCCTATTACACAAAGCATCAGCTTACAGAAGCACAAAGTAATTTAAAAGATTTACAATATCAGAAACAGCAGTGTCTAAATGAACTAATACTTCTCATTCCAAATTTTAATGCTGATGTATTATCAAATCAAAGAAATCAACTTTCTTCTATAATAAATAATCTTTACGAAACAACAAATACACAATTACAGTCGTTAGATTCAAATCTCTACAGTTTAATTTATAGCAGCGTTCAAAAACAGTACTTATATCAATTTCAAAATGATGAAACTAATTATGCACCACAACTGGTAATTTCATCTTCTATAAGTCCCGACGGAAATATGAATGCCTACTATTCAGACTGGTATAAATCATTCAGAATCTTCAACGAAAGCCCTAATCCTCTGAACTTTACATTAAGAATAGGAATTCAAAAAAACTTTTGCAGCAAAACATTATTACCCAAAACGAGTTTTACCAGAGCGAAACAACATATTTTAAAATCCACAGCGATTATATAAAAACCTTCTGGACCATTGTTAATAACAAAATAGCAATTATTGACTTATGCTCCAGTGATTTCCCAATATTAACAACTTTTTTAGGAGATTTAAATTGATTATGAAAAACAAACTTATCTATGCAAGTATTTTTGTATTGCTAACAATGGTTTCCGGCTGTTCCCTTTTTGAGCTTCCCACAGGTTCTTGTGAACTAATGGATGATGTTTATACCAGAGATGAACAAGGTTATAAAGAAGAATACTTTACTTTTGGAACATCATCAACAAGTAAAGATAGAGCTGAAAGAACACAGGAAGTTCTTATTTCATACATTTGTGCCACTGTAAAAATCACAAATACAAGTAACAGAAATATTTACAACACAACAATTAATATTCAGGCAAAAGCTGGAGAAAGACCTTATTACAAAACAATATCTTTAGATGTTTTAATAACCCCAGGCAGCACCATTTATATTCCTATAGAAATAGAAAAACAAACAAAACAATTAGCAGCCATAGGGGCTAGTAATGATGACAAATGGGATACTTCATCCGTGAAAATCATTAGTGTTTTCTGGAGATAAAGACACAAAACAAGATTCTAATACTTGGAAATAAATAAAATGAATTATATGATAAAAGGAGAAAAATGTATGAAAAAAATTCAAAAACACAAAACTCTTGATTATGATTTCTCAGACTACGCAGAAGAAATCACTGGGAACGCACTGTTTGAAATTAACGGTGGTGCAGAAATTGAAAATTCAATTGAAGCACAGGCAAATGCAAAGGTTGGAGATACGGTTACCAGAAAAGATGGAACAACCCATACACTATACCAGGGTGATATAGATTGGGCCCTGAAAGAAATGGCAAAAAAAGAAACTAAAACACCTGCTAGTGGAAGTAGTAATAATACAAGTACAGGAAATATTTCAACTGGTAATACTGCTTCAAAAAGTAGTCACAATCAGAGTGTCGGAGTTTCAAATGGACCAACCACAATTACTGAAAAAAAAGCCCCTTCCCCAGCAATTATGTATGATTCACATGATCCTTCCAGAGTATTTGTAGATTTAGATAATCCAAAGGCAATGCAACAGGCAGCAGATTTACTGGCAGATCTAAGTTTAGGACTGAGAGTAACTGCTTATGGAAGTGAGAGTGGGATTACTAAGAATTTTTATAAATATTCTGAGATTAATGATTATTTAGAAAGCATCAGGCCAAAAACTGATGGTGGTATAACAGTTATGGATGTTGTCGGAGGAATAAGTACAGCAACAGGAGTTAGTTCTGATATTCTAAACTATCTTGAAACAGGAACTAAAGCATCAAATGGTCTTGGAAAGATATCTACTTTTACAGGTGCAATATCAACTGTAGATGACGTTGTAGAACTTATTAAGAATCCTTCATTTAGTAATTTCTTAGATTTAGTAATAGACGGAATAGGATTCAAAGCAGGAGGAGGTGCTTTACTAAGTTTAGGACTTAGTGTAGAAAAAGAGAAACTTGAGGAAGAAACTTCTGCAGCTATAGCTTCATATAAAGACTATAAAATTAAAGATACACTGTATAAATTCGTACCATCACAGAATAATGATATCTTTTTTGATCAAGATTATTTTTTTATGAAGGGTATATCTAATCAAATAAAGGAAATATTCAGAGGAAATTAATTATGAGACTTCATCCAAGAACTGTAAGTGGAATATTTTGTATTGTCTGTTGTATTATTTTAGTCTTAATTGAAAAATTATTTAGAATCTGTATACATGATAAAAAAATAATTTATTTTATCATTCCTTCTTTGACTTTACTTTTCTACTGTATATATGAAAAATTCTTTTACGATGGAGATTAAAAAATACTAAACAATATGAAAAAGTACAAAGATTTATGTGATTACGATTTTTCAGACTACGCAGAAGAGATAACTGGGGATGCACTGTTTAAGATAAATGGCGGAGCAGAAGAAGAGAATTCTGATAAAGGAGTTGCTGGAGCCAAACCAGGGGACACAATTAAAAAAATTGACGGTACTGTTAATAGTGATCCGGCTGATTTTTTGGAACATTGTAATCAATATAAAACAAGTAGTACAGTTTATAGTGAATATCATCCATATTCAGCAGGTTGTACAATAGGAAAAGATGGACAGGAGCATCATGATTTATATATGTCTGTATTATTGAATGGTGTATCTAATGTAGAAAATATAAGAAAAGAAATAAGATCAATATCAAATATAGGAGTATAGAATATGAAAAAAAGTGTAATTTTATTATTATTGTCGTTTATATTTTTATCTTGTACCAAAAAGAATAACGTTACTGAGATTGTCGAAAATCAAAAAACTCAGGAAACGGTTGTTTTAGAGGAAGTACAAGATGAAATTACAAAAGAACCTGTAGAACCAGTTCATGTAATGCAGTTTACAGAAGAAGACAGATATTTCTCTTTAGATGGAGGATATATGTGTGATGTGTACAGTGGACTTTCTGGTATTTATATTAACAATAGTATTTTGACTTATGAAGTAAATGAAGAAGTAGAAAATTTTACAGATACTGAACAGAAAATTAGTTTTATAAATAAAAATGGTATTGATTATATCCAATTAAGAAAGAAGTTTCCAAAAGAATTAACCACAGACTATATTTATGGTGATTCAAAAGATATTGAAACAGACGATAAAATTCTTTTTTTAGCAGGTAAACGCGAAAATTCTGAAAATGTATTTTTCCCATATACAAAAGGCTTTTCAGAATTCCAAACTTTTCTTTGGGTCAGAGGAGATTTTGAAAACTATATTTGTACATTTAAAGACTGCTCGTCATCGTTTGTAGAAGAAGGAAAAGATTATTCAATAGATAATTTGCATAAACTTGATTTAGAAACACCCTGGGTAGAAGGCGTTCCAGGAGATGGAATTGGAGAAGGTTTTACAATTAGTTTTTGGAATCAAGAGGTATTACCAACACTTGTATTAATGAACGGATATATTTCTTTTGATAAACCATATTTATATGAGCAGAATAACAGAATAAAGAAAATCAAAGTAAAAGGGTTAACATCTGGTAAAGAAAAAATACTTGATGTAATAGATACCCCACATCCACAGACTGTAGATATTTCATTTATTACAGATAAAGAAGATATTCGTGTGGAAATAGCAGAAGTATACAAAGGGACAAAATACGATGATACCTGCCTACAATATTGTAATGCATATTTAGAAACTATAATTCCTTATAAATCTGGAAAAGCTGATTAAGAAAAAAAGTGAGAGAGTTATATGAAAAAGTACAAAGACATAGGCATTTACGATTTCTCAGACTACGCAGAAGAAATCACTGGCAACGCACTGTTTAAGATAAATGGTGGGGCAGAAGTAGAGAATTCTGATAAAGGAGTAGCTGGAGCCAAACCAGGGGCTGGCGTGTATATAAATCCAGAAAGTGATTTAAGACTTTTTAATTCATTATTATTGATACCAGTTATTCCAAAAGGATTGAAAACAGTAGCTTTAACTAATTCGATAATTACCAACATGGAAGACTTTGGTGTATATACAGGTTTAGAGGCTGGAGGTGGTATTGGACAATCTGGTTCTGTATCAGTTTCTGTAGGAAACTTTAAGAGTTTAGAAGATGCAAAAGGGACTTATGGTTGTATCGGTGGCTCGGGAGGTACTTCAGGTTTTTCAATAGGTGGTGATGCAATTATATCAAAAAATGGTATTGTAGGTTTAGCATTTTCGGTCGGATTAGGAGTTGGCGAAAAAGATGAAGGTCATGGCAGAATTGGCTACACGGGTATAAAATCTTTTAAGGGAGAAATGTGAATGAACAAAACAAGTGAATTTAAAAAAATTTTAACTGCTTTTTTCTCAATGATTATTCTCTTAATCGGAGGCATTACATTTGCGATAGTAACTGGTACGGACATAATTTTTTTTGTCTGCTTTATTTATGCTATTGTATTATTTTTTATATTTTTTTCATTACTTCCAATCAATGATTTACTAATCAATTCGAAAACCTTACAATGTATATCAACGTATAAAATAAAAGAATTTGAACTAGATAATCTTCATATTGTTTCAATAGAGGTAACCCGACAAGGGCCATTCTTTTATATTACAACAAAACATGAAGTTTTTTCTTGTTTTTACACCGAAGACAATTACGAAATTCTTAAAAAACTAATTCAAATGGGTAAAGTTGATACTACTTTGGAAGAATTAGATAGAATGGTAAAGTACTCAGTGTTACCAATCAAAAGGCGAAAAAAAAATAGTTAATTTAGAATTATAAGGAATCCAATCTTTTGTGTCGGAGAATTAAATGAACAGAATATGTGTATTTAAGAAAATGGTTGTCTCATGTTTTGCATCGATATTTTTTGCTATGATAGGTTTGTTATTAAAAGATGTTGGGTATAATGGAGTTGTAACTAATAGTCTTTTTGTTGTATCTATTTATTTTTTGTTTTTCGTTATTTCTAATATATTTATAAAAGATTTATGTTTGGAATCCAAGAAATTAGTTTTTATATCATTATTTATAATACAAGAAATTGAACTTGAAAAATTAAATATAGTATCAATTGAAATAACCCGAACAGGTCCACGATTTAAGGTTATAACAAAAGATAAAAATTACTATTGTTTTTTTACCGAAGATAATTATGAAGTGTTAAAAAAACTAATCCTGATGAACAAAGTTGATACTACTTTGGAAGAATTAGATAGAATGGTAAAATATTCTGTGTTACCAATCAAAAGGCGAAAAAAATGGTATTGATTATTTATAAGATATTTGGTTCGTGGTATGACGATTCAAACGAAAAATGAATAGGAAATTAATTATGAGACTTCATCCAAGAATCGCAAGTGGAATATTTGGTGTTTTGATTTGTATTTTTATGCTATTAATTGAAAAAATAAGCGGAAAAAAAATTTACGAAATAATAATTTATATATTAGGTGCATTCTTAACGTTACTTTTCTATTGTATATATGAAAAATACTTTTACGATGGAGATTAAAAAAATTAAAAGAATAAAAAAGTACAAAGACATAGGCATTTACGATTTCTCAGACTACGCAGAAGAAATCACTGGAAACGCACTGTTTGAAATTAACGGTGGTGCAGATCCATTTGAATATAATTCCATTTTCGATACAAGAAATGGTGGTAATAGAGCTGATTTATCGGGAATAGCATCTGATGATACACCCAAAAATTTTTATGATTTTTGCAATTCCTATTTTACGAGAGATAAATATGAATAAATTAAAATTTATAACAATATTAATTATTATTCTTGCTCTATCTTCATGCAAGAAAACTCAAACAATCTACAACGATACTTATGATACTGAATTTTGCCAAAATAAATGGATTCCCGCTTTCATATCTGAACAAAATGCAACTAGTATTTATTTTGATTATGATTTAGATACAAATGAAGTATGGGGAAAATTCATTGTTGATGATGCCTTAAAATTCTGTCAGAACCTTCAAAAAGCGTTTGTACTAAAACTATCTGAAAAGAAAAAAGATAGACTTCGTAATCTTGGACTAATAACAGAGACTTCAGAAGTATTCAATATATCTTACGCAAATTCAGATTGGAATCTATACTTAAACTCTGAAAAAAATGAAATCTATTATTATGGAAAATATAAATGAATAATTATATGAAAAAAAATCAACCTTACAAAAACTTAAATTACGATTTTTCTGATTACGCAGAAGAAATCACTGGAAATGCGCTGTTTGAAATTAATGGTGGAGCCGAAGTAGAGAATTCTGATAAAGAAGTAGCTGCAGCCAAACCAGAGGCTGGAGGTGGTATTGGACAATCTGGTTCTGTTTCTGTATCAATAGGAAATTTCAACAGTTTGGACGATGCTAAAGGAGCCTATACAGTTTTCGGAGGTTCTGGTGGTCCTACAGGAACTTCCATAGGATTAGATATCATAAAAAACTTAAAAAATGAATATGCTGGTAGTGTGATATCACTTGGAGAATTAAATGAATAGAGTATGTGAATTTAAGAAAATAGTTGCTTCCTTCTTTGGATTTATATTTTCCAGTTTTATAGGTCTATGCATTAAATACTTTGAATCTTCAACTATTGGTATAGAAATTTTCTTTGGTATATCTATATATTTTTTATTGGGTATTTGTTTTGATATATTTGTAAATGATTTACATTTAGAATCATCAAAATTACTTTTTGTATCACTATTTAAAATCAAAGAGATTAAGCTAGAAACAATACATATATCAGCTATTCATGTAACTCCCAGAGGACCAAGATTTAAAGTCAAAATAGCGGAAAAGGAATATTTGTGTTTTTATACCGAAGATAATTATGAAGTGCTAAAAAAACTAATCCTGATGAACAAAGTTGATACTACTTTGGAAGAATTGGATAGAATGGTAAAATATTCGGTGTTACCAATCAAAAGGCGAAAAAAAAATGTTGCGACCTAATTATTTTAATTTTATTCTTTGTGTAATAATTGAACTCCCTTTCTCAGTCTTACATTTATTATTAATGGATTGTGTATTAATCTATTTATATTCTTTCCCGGTTTCCACATCCTTCCATAAAAAATTGCCCTTTTCGAAAATCATGTAACTGTGGCAGGAATTTTCTTTTGGAATAGAAACTGAACCTGGATTCATGTAAATAAAATCACCACAATCTTTATTGGCAGGAATATGAGTGTGACCGTTCATCAAAATATAATTTTTCACTCCAGGAAATGGAGCTGAAGGATTATAGTGATGTCCGTGGGTAACATAAGCAGTTTTTCCTTCAAAATCTACAACCAGATAGTCTGCCATAATTGGAAAATCCAGCACCATCTGGTCTACTTCTGCATCGCAGTTTCCACGGACACAAAGAATTTTATCTTTTAATGGATTAAGCATGCTGATAACCTGTTTTGGACCATATTCTTCCGGTAAATCATTTCTTGGACCGTGATAAAGAATATCTCCTAAAAGCAAAAGGCGGTCTGCTTTTTCTTCTGCAAATCTTTCCAGCATAAGGCGGCAATATTTTGCAGAACCATGTATATCAGATGCTATCATCCACTTCATATTATTTTAACTCCCAGCTTACAAGCTCTACAGTTCCCTGGAACATAATGTAAATGTTACGGGCATTTGTATCTGCAGGAACATTTACTTCTACAGTATTTTCTGCCCCGGAAACTTCTACTGTTGCAAGTATATTATCTTTATTTGGTTTATCCAATGCAAAAATCAACTGTCCATTGCTTTGTTCTGTTGCAGAAACTTTTACTGATTTTACCCCTTTTGATAAATCCACATTCTTTACAAGAATCCAGGCTCCATTTTTTATTGGAACAAGAGTCTGTTTTGAACTTACAGCTACGTTTGCAAAACTATGAAAAGTTGCAGCAGGAACTGTATCATAAGCATTAAAATCACATAATTTTTCGCAACCAGCTTTTGATACTTTCTGAATTGGAAGTGTTCCGTCTGCATTAACTTCTATTTTATTCACAAACAATGAACGATAACCACCACCTGTAAAACCCACCAATTTTTCAGTTGTCTGTCCATGGTAAGCAATGTACCAGTCATCATTAAGCTTAAACATCCAGTGATGATTATTTCCCCATGGTCCGTAATATGTTCCAGGATTTTCCAAAGTATAACCTGCATATTTAAAAGGTCCCAAAGGATTGTCACTTGTCATATATGCAATTACAGCAGTTGGTGGAACTTCTCCTGTAGCACCAGTTCTATCACTCCAGTTTGCACAGTATGAATAAACATATTTTCCATTAATTTTGTTAATACCAGAATCTTCGAAAAGCCATGGAGCATCAATTTCTTTTGGGGTTCCTACAATAGAAATCATATCTTCGTCTAACTGAACGCAGCGAGCTGATTTTGGATGCGCAATATCATCCTGCACACCACCACCGTAATAAAGATAACCAGTACCATCATCATCAACAAAAACTGCTGGATCAAACAACCAATAAACTCCATCTGTATTTGGAGTCTGACGTGAAACTAACTGTGTTCCAATTGGATCTGTAAAAGGTCCTGTTGGGCTGTCTGCTGTTAAAACTCCAATTCCACTGCCATTATCAGCAAAATAAAGAAAAAACTTATCCTTTCCATTAATTGTCTTATATGCAATTGCAGGAGCCCAGGAATTATTTGCCCATTTTGCTGGACCTTTTTGATTATTTTTTCCAGCAACAGGAATTTCACCACAGTCTGTCCAGTTTACTAAATCCTTAGAGGAATACACATTCAGCGTATTAATTCGTTCAAAACCATTTGGCTTCATACCAAGAGTAACTTCTGCCTGCTGAGCATCATTTGTTCCATAAACATAAACAGTATCTTTATAAACCAAAACACAAGGATCTGCAGTAAGTTTATGAATTGCAAACGGATTATTTTCATTTGCAGGTTTTACAGCTTTTTGAGCCATAAGCTTTTGCAATGAAGTAATTTTTGTCATTTTTGTCATATCTGGCTCTTCCCAGATTTTTGAAGCATCTACCACGGGGGTTTCTCCTTTTTTTGAACAACTTGTGATTATCACAATTGCTACAAGTAATATGAATCTTAAAAATGAGAATTTTTTATTCATTTTCTAATTTATACTCCATAAATCTAGTCTTAACTATCAGATATTTTTCCCAATTATTACTCTAAATGCCTTGCATGCATGTGGAGGAAGCACAAATTCTACTGAAGTTCCCAAATCTTTATGTTCCCACAAATCCCGAATATTTGCCCCTTCAATCGGAACATTCATTTTTACAGTCTGATTTTTTTCACTCAGATTAAAATAACATTCATAATAAGACTGATTATCATCACATTCATTTACCCAGATAACAACATCTTCCTTGCTGCTGGCAGAAGTCTGATATGCCTGATTTGGACATTTGTTCATGGCAATAATTTCATCATTTGTAAGAAGAGAAAGATTATATTGGCTGAGCAAAGGCAAATCTGTACCAATCATTAAGGGTGCCCGGAAAATGCTCCACAAAGTAATCATTGTGCGAGTTTCTTCTGGAGTGAATTTACAATCCCAGCCTTTTTCTTTTGCATCAAAGGGTGCCCATCCATACCCAAGGCGTCCCATTGGCAGCATATCACAGTCTGGCCAGTTTCCCTCACCTACATGAGTCTGCCAAACTTCACAGCGTTCAAACATTGCTTTTAGAAGCTTCCAGTCATCCCAGAAATCATCTGTAATTCGCCACATATTTGCATAAGTTTTATAATGATGTGCTTTTTCTATAACGGCAGGCCCAGGTGAAAGACTAAGAACCATCCCTCTGCCACTGTTTTCAATTGCTTTTGACATCATTTCTATTTCTTTTTCTGCAGAATATGGATTTTGTGGATATGCATTTGTATTACATATATCATCAACTTTTACATAATCTACACCCCAAGCTGCATATAATTCAAAAATGGAATCATAATAATCCTGAGCATATGGTCGATTTGCATCAACACCGTACATATCAGGATTCCATCGGCTTGATGAATAGGGATTAGCAATCATGTCCGCAGTAATTTTAGTTCCATCATGTGTTTTAATTGGAAGATGCTGGTGAGCCGCAAAACGAGGAATTCCACGCATAATATGAATACCAAATTTTAATCCCAAGGAATGTATATAATCTGCCAAAGGTTTAAAACCCTGCCCATTTGCAGAAGAAGGAAAACGATTTGGAGCAGGAATCTGACGGGAAAATTCATCAATACAGAAACGACTGAAGGGAATATACTGAATACCTTCTGCATTTCGCTTTCCTGCATCTGGGTCTGACCATTGAATATCAATAACCACATATTCCCAACCATGCTGCTTTAAGTTTTTTGCCATATAATCGGCATTAGTACGAACCTGCTGTTCATTTACCATGGTGTTGTAATAATCATAACTGTTCCAGCCCATTGGTGGCTGTGGTGCTATATCATTTTTGTTATACATAAATCCTCCAATTAAATAGTATATATCAGGTTTGAATTAAAGAAAAATTAAAAACTAATTTATAAAATTATAATTGCCAAGTCTAAACAACTGATATATAATATAAGATGTACTACAACGATTTCGTAGTATATAAAAAAAATAAACACAGGAGAAAATCATGAAATTTGGACATTTCGATGATGCGAATCGAGAGTATGTTATTACTACTCCAAGAACCCCTTACCCATGGATTAACTATTTAGGAACACAGGGATTTTTCTCATTAATTTCTAACACTGCCGGTGGATACAGCTTCTACAAGGATGCTCGTCTTCGCCGTATTACACGTTACCGCTACAACAATGTACCTATTGATATGGGCGGTCGTTATTTCTATATCAATGATAATGGAACAATCTGGAATCCAGGCTGGTCTCCAGTAAAAACTGAACTTGATTCTTACGAATGTCGTCACGGTATGGGTTACACAGTAATCACAGGTAAAAAGAATGATTTGAAAGCTGAAGTTACATTCTTTGTTCCACAGGATTACGATGGAGAAGTTCAGCAGGTTGTTCTTACAAACGAAGGCAAATCTGATAAAACCTTCAAATTCTGGTCATTTGCTGAATGGTGTCTTTGGGATGCTCAGGACGACAGCAACAACTTCCAGCGTAACTTCTCTACAGGCCGCGTTGAAATTAAAGATTCTGTAATCTACCACAAAACTGAATACCGTGACCGCCGCAATCACTACGCTTTCTACTCTGTAAACGATAAGATTGACGGTTACGATACAGACCGGGATTCTTTCATTGGTCTTTACAATGGATTTGGTGATCCACAGGCTGTTACAGAAGGAAAAGCTTACAACTCATTTGCTGATGGTTGGGCTCCAATCGCTTCTCACTACAAAGAAATTACACTTAAAGCCGGCGAAACAAAAACTTTAGTATTCGTTCTCGGTTATGTAGAAATGCCACAGGATCAGAAATTCGAAGCTGACGGCAAAACAATCAACAAAGTAAAAGCTTTGGAAATGATTGAAAAATTCAACACTCCAGAAAAATTTGCTGCCGGTATGAAAGACCTTAAAGCTTACTGGGACAAACTTTTGGGAATCCTTACAGTTGATACTCCAGAAGACAAAGTTAACCGCATGGTAAACATCTGGAACCAGTATCAGTGTATGGTTACATTCAACCTTTCACGTTCTGCTTCTTACTTTGAATCTGGAATTGGTCGTGGTATGGGATTCCGGGATTCTAACCAGGATATTCTTGGTTTCGTTCATCAGATTCCAGACCGGGCAAAAGAAAGAATTATTGATATTGCATCTACACAGTTCCCAGACGGTGGATGTTATCACCAGTATTCTCCACTTACAAAGAAAGGTAATGCTGACATTGGTGGAGACTTCTCTGACGATCCACTGTGGCTCATCCTTTCAGTTTCAGCTTATATTAAAGAATCTGGCGACTGGTCAATTCTTGATGAAATGGTTCCTTATGACAACGATATGTCTAAAGCACAGACTATGCTTGAACATCTTAAAGTTTCTTTCTACCGCATCGTAAACAATCTTGGTCCCCACGGACTTCCACTTGCAATGCGAGCTGACTGGAACGACTGTATCAACCTTTCTTGTTTCTCTGACACACCAGGTGAAAGCTTCCAGACATACACAAACCCTAAATTTAAGGCAGAAGGCGGATACTCTAAAGTTGCTGAATCTGTATTCGTTGCAGCACTCTTTACATTTGCAGGTCCAAACTATGTTTCAATCTTAAATCATGTTGGTAAGAAAGACGAAGCTGCTAAAGCTCAGGCTGAAATCGACAAGATGAAGAAAGTTATGATGGAGTCTGCCTGGGACGGAAACTGGTTCCTCCGTGCTTACGATGCCAACGGTGAAAAAATGGGTTCTAAAGACTGCGAAGAATCAAAAATCTTCATTGAACCACAGGGCTTTGCAATCATGTCTGACATCGACAAGGATGCTACAGAAAAAACACTTAAAGCTATTGATGAAAACCTTAACTGTGAATTCGGTCTTGTTTTGAACTACCCTGCATTCACAAAATACCATGTACAGTATGGTGAAATTTCAACATATCCACAGGGATACAAAGAAAACGGTGGTATCTTTACACACAACAATGCATGGATTATCTGTGCTGCAGCTTATGCAGGAAAAGGTGACCAGGCATTCAAATACTACTCAGAAATAGCACCTAGCTACACAGAAGAAACTTCTGACATCCACAAAACAGAGCCTTACGTTTACGGCCAGATGATTGGTGGTAAAGAAGCAGGTTCTGACATTGGTAACGGTGGAAAGAACTACGGTCAGGGTAAAAACTCTTGGCTTACTGGTACAGCTGCCTGGAACATGGTTGCAATCAGCCAGTATATCCTTGGTATTAAACCTGACTTTGATGGACTTATGATTAACCCTTCAATTCCATCTAGCTGGGATGGATTTAAGGCTACTCGTTTGTTCCGGGGTGCTAAATACAACATTACAATCAAAAATCCTAACCATGTATGCAAAGGTGTTAAATCACTTGTTGTTGATGGTAAAGCTATAGACGGATGCGTTGTTCCATTCGTTGAAGGAAAAAAAGAAGTTAATGTTGAAATTACATTAGGATAATCAGAAAGCCCTCATTGGTTCAAAACCTTTGGGGGCTTTTTTATCTGTTCACACTTAATTTTTTCGTGATATACTTTCATATATTAAATCTGACACCAACGCTTAATAAGGGAAAATCATATGAAAAAAATTCATCCTCATGGAATTAACAGTATTCTCAGTTTAATTTTTGGAATTATTTTCATAATGCTTTCTATTCCTGGTTTACTTTTTATTGTTAATGAAGAATCTTTTAATACCATTTATCTGGTTTTATTTTTTATTGATATTACCATCAGTGTTCTATTTGTTTCTGAATTTTTAGGAAACAAAATTATAATCACAGAAGATACAATTGAAGTTTTTAAGTGGTATAAATCATTTTGCTTTATAGATTTGAATCAGATTACAGATGCAAATTTGGGACACTTTTGCAAAGAATGGTGGAGTCATGGAGACACAGTTCTTTCTGTAAAGGTCTATACAAAAGAAGAATATTTTGCATTTCCTATTGCCAGTTACTCCCGCAAACAGAGACAAATATTAAAAGATACTTTAGAATCTAGAAAAAAAATTTTTTAGTTAAAACATTTTTTATTCTATGATTAACCGTTTCTAAGACTTTCAGAAATGCTGAAACAGTTATCACCAATATTTTCAATACGTCTTACAACATCAATGTACAGAAGCTCGGCTTTAACATTTGCACCGCATTCAAGACGCTTTCTTGCAACTTTTTTAAGATCTTTTCTAAAGGCATCAATACCATTTTCAAGTTCAGCAGCCAATTCCAGTTTTTCTTCACTAAGCTGAGTATTAATGTTTCTTTGAATAAACTGAAGGAACTGACGAACCAACTCAATATATGGTAAAAGACGTTCCATATCTTCAGTCTGGAATTCCATATCTCTTTCAATACTTTTAATGACCAGCATAATTGTTGTATAACAGTTGTCACTCATATTTTCCAGTTCATCAACAATCTGAATCATATTTGTGATGTGGGCAAGCTGTTTTTCTGTAACCTGCAAAGTCTGGCTTTTTACAAGATAATGAGTAATCTGTTCATGCATCTGATCAACATAATCTTCAGCATCAACCATTTCTTGTTTATATTTATCAATAAACTCCCCATTACGTTTTGTAACACCAATTTGAATCTTATCAAACATATCAGTTACAACATCAGTCATATCGGCAATTGCTTTTTCAACCTGAATAATATGTGTTGTAGCATTTTCTTTTGGTCCGGCAGTAAAATCAAGTCTATAAACTTTTGCATCAGCTTCTTTATCATCCTTAATAATAAGCTGAGAAAGTTTTACAATTATTGTCTGCATTGGTAAAAGAACCACTGTAGACAGTGTTTTGAATACTGTGTGGAGCATTGAAATGCGAATTGCAATATTAGAATTAGCACCACCTGGAGTAAGGAACATAACAAGCGACAAGAATGGCTTAAAGAAGATTAATGCCAGTATTGTACCAAATACGTTAAACATTACATGGATTAAAGCAGAACGTTTTGCATCAGCACTAGTACCAATTGCTGCAAGAACAGCATCAATGGTTGAACCAATGTTACTTCCCAATGTCATTGCAGCAGCAAGTTCCCAGGAAATTAATCCGTTATATGCCATTGTAATTACAATTGCAGAAAAAGCTGATGAAGAATGAAGTAAAGCTGTAATGAAAATACCAACAACAAATCCAATAAGGATGGAAAGAACTCCAGTTCCGTGGATATTAAAAAGCCATCCTAACTGCTCTGGTGTAAATACATCAGAAAGACCAGCCAAACCAAGGAAAAGCATACCAAAACCCATAATTGCTTCACCAAGGTTTTTATAAGAACTTTTTTTGATTAAGATAGTTAGGAAATAACCGAATCCAAAGACAGGAATTGCAAAAGCAGAAATTTTAAAATTAAATCCGAAGATAGAAACAATCCAGGCTGTAATTGTAGTACCGATGTTAGCACCAAAAATAACACCTACAGACTGGGGCAAAGTCATCAAGCCAGAATTAACAAAGGTAACAACCATGACAGTTGAAGCACCTGACGACTGAATTATCATAGTAACAACCATACCTGTGAGCAATGCCACAAATCGGTTTCCTGTGATTACACTAAGGGCTCTCTGTAATTTTTCACCAGCACTTTTCTGAACTCCATCTGACATAAGTTTCATGCCATACAAGAGAAAGCCCAAGCTTCCTAGCAATTCCAGGACGGGTTTTAGAACATTCATAATAAGCATATATTACCGAAAAACAATTACCTTTTCAACAATAAACAAATTTGATAAAATTAAAACAAATGAAACGAATTATAATTACTCTCTTATTAATATCAATCACATTTGCTTTTACAGGCTGTAAAAAAGACACCTCAAATAAACCCTTTGCAACAACTTCTAATTCACAAATTTCAGATTCAAATTCAGAATCGGTAAAACTTGAAAACAAGATAAAACTATGGCACGCAACAAATAAAAGAATCTGCGTACTTTATGGTTATGGTTTTAATAGTGAAGAAACTGTATCCAAATTACAAACTATGCTGGAACAACGTTATGGCTTAGATGATGATGATGGATTAATCTATTCATTAGTTTATCCAGACAGTTTTAAACACAATGGTCGTTCTTTTTCTTCTGAATTTTATTCAATATTGTCAGAATCAGAAAAAGACTTTGCAGGCATTGTTATTCTTGGTGCTCCAGAAACAACTCATATTGCACTTGGTCGCTTACAGGATTTTTGGGACATGAACATTCCTTATCCAATAATTGCACTTTTCCCACAAGATGATGTTTTGGGATTAGAATCTACCTGTGACATTGTTGTTGAAAAAGCTCAAAAAACAGAAATTACAGAAGAAGTTGAAGAAGACACTACAACTGTTATTGATGATATGACAGTTACAATTTTACAGAATACAATTGATTACGTACTTACATTAAATGGTCCAATTCCAAAAACAACTGATTTACAGATTCACGCACAGCAAATGCTTAAAAATGACACTGTAACAAAGTACACAGATCCTGATACAGGATTAAAATCAATTAATCACTTTGTTTTAGCTGCAAACTAAACATGAATGAACTTTTTCAATTAGAATCTGGACACATCGGTTCTCAAACAGCCTTAGATGCTTTACGAACAAAGGACCATTGCAGAATTCTTGTAATGTCCGATTCCCATGGAAACTATAGACTTCTCATAAAAATTATAAAACAATATGGTCCTACCTGCCATGCATTTATTTTTTGCGGAGACGGAGCCGGAGATATTGCAGAATTACTGGAACAGGCCCATACAGATGATGAAATAAAACAAGCAATACCTCCTGTTATTGCATTTGTACGTGGAAATGGAGATCCAGAAACATATCCTGTTTCCTTTGATATTGGAAAACATAATCCAGCTTATCAGTTTGAAATGAAAGGAACTTTGTTTTTTCCAGAAGAACAAACTTTAACAGCAAATAAAACCCGTTTTTTTATAACCCACGGTCATAATCAGGCAGTATATTTTGGTCACCAACAATTGGGAATGGCTACTATTTATAACAATTGTACCCACGGCATTTACGGGCATACCCATATAAGCTATCAAGAAAATTTCCCAAAATGTAAACTGATTAATCCCGGCAGTATTTCACGCCCAAGAGGTGGAGATCAGGCAGGTTTTGCCATTATCACAGTAGAAAAAAAATTTACCGACACCGCATTTATAAAAATCAGCGAACGGTTATCATAAAAGTGCAAATTTGAATATATCTTTCAGTTTAAGCAAAAGAATTTTGAAAGTCAGCTTAAGAAAGATTATTCAGTAAAAAAACTTTGCAAAGTTCTTACGGTCAGCGAAAGAAGCCAATGTAAAATGGCTTACAGATATTACTCAAACTCCATGCAGAGACGGCAAACTTTATATTGCTCCTGTAATGGACTGTTTTGGAGACGAAATAATTAGTCTGGCAATGGACGATAACATGAATGTTTTTTACCTAATTTAATACCCTATCCACACAAATCACAATTTGTGTGGGGGAAATAATGGGATTAAATAACTAGGTTATTATATCATGGTTATTTATGTATAAATTGTATATAAAAAGTTACCCAACAAAAGAAAACAAATACAATAAAAAAAATAATTATGAAATAATATCCATAAATTTTTCTTTTTTTATAATCTTTAGACTCTTTATCCAATCTAATCATACACATAAGGTACTTTATGAAAAAATAACCGGAAACAATCATACCAAGAAAACCTAGAAAGAAAATACCTGTCGTTTCATGAAGTGAAGCAAAAAATTGACCTAAAAACTCTTTTCCAAATGGTAATATTAACAAGACAGATAAAATAATATATAAAATTGGAAGTCTTCTTTTCATTTTTAATCCTCGTTATTAAGTATTCCTGGTATTATATATGTGTTCACAATTACCCATGAATATCCTTCATCAAATGATATAAAACGCCCATATCCATTCACAAATCTATTTGCATTTTGATTAAATTTTACGCCAAATAAGTTTATTTTAGACAACTTTTTTGATACTATAGTGTTACCTGAAGCACCCAATGTACATACATCTAGAATAACTCCAGTTGTTGCAAAAGAAAGATCTAGTATATTTCCATCTTCAGTATAATCAACAATTTTACAGCCCAAATTTATTCCATCTACAGCTAACATTGCACCAATAATAAATGGACATGCAGCAGGACAAATAAACATACATATACCATTTGTAATAGCAAGACCAAAACTTAAAGAACTACATAAATCCTCTGTATTTTCTCTTGTCAATGTAAAAGGTTCCCTCAATGAATCAAAGAAAGCTTGGATATTTGTTTCACCATATATTTTTTGTTCTATCTCTCCTTTATCATCGAACAAAACAACATTTCGTACCAAATACCTATTAAAATCAAACAACATTTCTGCTTTACACAGACTTATTTCATTATTCATGAAACAATAAATGTTGTGGTCATCTTTATTATAATAGGCGTAATCACTTCTTCCATCCGGATCCACATACCTAACCGGGTTATTTCCTGCATAATGATACAAATGAAAATTGATGTGGGTATAAACTTAAAATTATACCATTATCCAGTAAAATCCAGATTTTCCTTCCCTAATCTCTATTTATATATTATTTTACCACAAGAAAAAGAAAAAAAATATGTGATGCTTGTAATATTCGTAATTAATTTTTACAGTATATTATAATCGAACTTACCCTTACAACAGTTTTCTTTTTATCATACCCCTTTATTTATTCAACTTAAAGGGGTATGATAAAGAGGTAAGTTAAAGGGGTAAGTAGATGGCATTGCCTATAAGTATTGAAGCATTAATTAAACAACAGATTGTTGAAAACACACGACTTGATTACAAAAGGGACTGGAATCCTGAAGATATAATTCATTCTATTTGTGCTTTTGCAAATGACATTGATAACTGGGGTGGCGGTTATATTATTGTCGGAATTGAAGAAGAAAATGGAATGCCAAAATTTCCAATCACAGGATTAAGCAAAGATTCTCTGGATAAAATGAATAAAGAGCTGCTTCAGTACTGTAACGAAATCAGCCCAAGATATTTACCTGTAGTTGAACAGGTTCAATATGAAGGAAAGGAAATCATTGTAATTTGGTGTCCTGGAGGAGAAGCCCGCCCTTATAAAGCTCCTGATAAAGTCTATACTAAGAAAGGTGAAAGACGGGAATTTGCTTATTACATCAGAAAGATGTCCAATTCAATAAAAGCAAATCAGCTTGAAGAAAAAGAACTGATGCTTTTGGCAAATAATGTTCCTTATGATGACAGAGTAAATTATCAGGCGAAGATACCTGATTTAAAATCAAGTCTGATTCAGGAATTCTTGAGTGAAGTTGGAAGTGACTTATACGAACCTTCTCTTTCAAAAACAGTAGAAGAAGTTGGAACTGACATGAGAATTATCGGTGGTCCAACCGAATTACGAAAGCCATTGAACGTCGGACTTATGTTCTTCAATGATTCTCCTGACAAGTTCTTTCCATATGCACGTATTGAAGTTGTAGACAAACCGGATCCAACTGGAGAAGGAATGACAGAAAAGATTTTTACAGGTCCTTTGGACAGACAGCTTAAAGATTCTCTGAGTTATATAAAGAATTACATAATCAAAGAAAAAATCAGCAAAGTTAGCGATTCTGCAGAAGCTATCCGAATTTATAACTATCCTTATGCCGCAGTAGAAGAGGCTTTGTGTAATGCCGTTTATCACAAATCATATCAGATTGGAGAACCAGTAACTGTAATGATTACTCCTGAGAAGATGGAGATTACAAGTTTACCAGGACCTGACAGAACCATAACTGATGAGGATTTAAAAAATAACCATCTGGTTTCTAAGAGATATAGAAACAGGAGAATTGGTGATTTCTTAAAGGAACTGAGACTGATTGAAGGAAGAAACACTGGAATTCCAACAATCTTAAAAGCTCTTAAGAATAATGGTTCTGATGCTCCTGTATTTGAAACTGATGAAGAAAGATCATTCTTTACTATTACTATTTCAGTAAACAAAGAATTTCTATTGCAGATAAATAAATCCGAAACAGTATCAGAGAAAGATAAAACATCCGTAAAGTCTCGAAGAAAACCTTCTGAAATAAAGCAGCTAATACTTGAAGTATTAATTGAAGAAGTAGCAATTTCAAAGGCAGAACTTGTAGAGAAAATGGGATATGCAAAATTAACAAATTCTGTTTCAAATGCTATTACAGAACTAATAGCAGAAAAGAAGATAAAATATACAGAAGATAAATTAACATCTAAAAATCAAAAACTTACACTTTATAAATAACATTCAGCATTTATGTATGCTGCAATCAGTTTGAAATTTCGATTGTGTCAAATTTAGTTCGCAATTTCGTTCCTGAAAAAAGCCACAAATCCATCATGCTGCGTTAAACAGAATCTCCTTTTGAACTTTTATTGAGCCGGCATTCATGTAGCTCCTCTCAGTCTGCCAGTCTTCTGAATACTCAAGCAGATAGCTTGTTATCAGCCTGATGTAAGAATCAGTTGAAGGGAAAATCCCGACAACAGATGACCGCCTGCGGATTTCACGATTAAGACGCTCAAGCGTGTTGGTGCTTGAAATCTTACGGCTATCAAGTTCTTCAAATGCGTAGAACTGAACCTAATCTTCAAATCCTTCTTCAAGACATTCTACTGCTTTAGGAAATGACTTTTCATATTCCTCGCAGAAATCATCTTTCATCGCCCTTGCTGACTTTTCATCAGGGGCTTTCCAGATAAGTTTCAGCTTGGCGGCAACTTTTTCCTTTTCTTTCTGCGGAACATATGCAAGAATATTCCGCATGAAATGGACCTTGCATCTCTGCCATGTAGTTCCAGGTAAGGTGTTTCGTATCGCAGCCTGAAGCCCCTGATGTGCATCTGAAACACACAGCCAGACTTTTTCAAGTCCGCGTTCCTGAAGCCTTCTGAAAAGAGCTGAATAAGTCTCTTCAGATTCATTTTCCATGGGCTCCACAGCAAGAATTTCCTGCTGTCCTTCAAGATTTACAGCCTTTATGACCATCACGGCCTTGCTGGCAATCCTGTGGTTATCACGTATCTTTTCATAAAGAGCGTCGACCCAGATTACCGGATATTCAGCCTCTAGTTTTCTTGAGCGGAACTCATCGACCATCTCGTCAAGTCCGTTGTTTATCTCGCTGACCTCAGAAGCACTCAGAGTTTCGATTCCAAGCCGTTTCGCAATCTTCTCAATCTTGCGGGTAGAAACTCCGTTCAGCCAGCATTCCTGTACGACCTGAATGAGAGCCTGCTCGCTGCGTTTCTTCTCAGTCACGAAAAACGGAATGTAGCCTCCCTGTCGTAATTTGGGAACCGAAAGATAAACTGTTCCGAGCCTTGTATCAAACCGGCGGATTCTGTATCCGCACCTGTATCCTGTTCGAGTTTCTGAGTGAATCCCTTTTTCTGCTCCCGTTTTGTGGGCAACCTCAATTTCCATGAACTTGTCCATTACCCATTGGAGCATTTCAAGCATCGGATCTTTTGCTGTTACAAAATCCAGTAGTTTATTTTCAAAAAATGTAGTATCGTTCTTCTTGGCCATTGTCTTTTCCTTTTTTGTTTGTTGTGGTAACTAACATTTTGGAATTTTCAATGGCTTTTTTCTACCCCAAATTGCGAACAATTCTTGACGCTATCAAAACTTTTTCATAAAATCTTAATACTTTATTTGTAAATAAATAAACAACACAATAAGGAATATTACCATACCAAAAAGAGCCACAACTCTCTTAATTAATGGAATGCACTTAGGATCCCCTCTTAAATCTTTAATTGCATCTGGTATCTGTAAGATTGATCCAATAAACATAGGTAACATGAATAATTCATCAAAATATCCAATAGTATCAGTTAGTTTATATTTAACTAAAAATACTATAAAAGGAATCCAAAGCAAAAAATTACCAATAAGATTTATTTTTTTCATTTTTACTCCACAAATATATCTATGCAATCATCAATTGTATCTGACATTAAATTCGATATTATATTACCAAACTGATCTCCAATTCCATCAATTAGAATTTTAGATAATTTATTTCCTATAGCCGAAGATGTAACAGTTGATGCTACATCTACAATTGCTTTAGTTAAATCTTTGGTTGTTTGGTTACTATTACAATAATCATAAACTGCTAAAGAGATATCACACGCAAAAGAAACTCCATCTATAACACCTCCAAGTATTACATTTCCAGATGCATAACAAATTGCAGACAATGTACTACCATTATCAGCAAAGAAACGCATTGTCCCAACTATAAGCATCTCATTAGTCACACATTTATATGGACTAATTCGATTATATTCTTGAATTACAGATTCTTCCGTATTGAACAGACTTACTACAGATCCAGATTCATCAACATAGGCTATGCCATCAAATCCTGCACTTAAAAAATTCCCTATCAATGCTTGATTAGCTGGACATGTGTATACATCAAATGCTCTAGCATATGCATCATCATCTCCAACAGGAACTGTTATATATGTGTGATTTCCTGAATCATAATATCCGTAAACAATATTTCGGAATTTTTCTTTTGTCGTTTCACTGGCAAGTCTTCCATCCGGAACCACATACTTCACCGGATTGTTTCCTGCATAGTGGTACAAATTAAAATTGATGTGGGTAACAACTTAAAATTTACACCATTTTTAGCCAGATTCAGCGTTCCTTAACTGAAGATTTACAAATTAATTACGGCTTTACTATTGTAATACAAATCATCAGGACAAATATCCTGTCCTTCAGGCCATTCAATATTATATCCATTTGTTTTTACAGCCCTGAAATAACAATCATTCTGCAACATGCCAAACCAATTTCCTTTTATATATGGTTTCACATCAAATTCTCTCTCTTCTCCATTATCAAACTCGAGTCGTAAAAGATAATTATTTTCTACTTTGACATTTACTACTGTTGGGCGCAGCATTCTATTCTCCTACCTAAGAGGTTCAATCTTAAAAAATTGTTCACCCTCATCTAATAATTTCCAATTAGCCTGAAGATCTTCCCTATGAATTTCTATCCATGCTTCAACTAATTTCTTCTTGTTTTGCGGAATATCTCCTTCTATCTGTTCACCTTCTAATGAAAATACTGATTCTTTATCTCCACATAATACATGTATATGAGGAACATGATGTTTACCACCGTGTTCGCTTTGCATTCGTATAATTATTCCATAAAACATAGAAAGTACAGGCATAAATACCTCTAATTAATTCTTTTTCTAAATTCTATTATATCATCATTTTCAATAAAAGGATAAAAATTTACAACCATATTTAGACATAATCTTTTCAATTCCTTTTACTCACACAAATCACAATTTGGCTTTATAAAATTTTTCAAAATCTGGGCTGGAAAATGATTTTGGAGTTGATTTAAATATAGTTTGTATGGGGAAAAAATACTTATTTTCTAATCCATTTCTATTTATTGGATTATCAATATTTCATAAAACAGAAAATTAATATTTCACTAATAGGAATTTAATTTTAATGTATACATTCCTTTTTCTTCGTTCCAACTAAATATTTTTTTCTGTATTAGCCAGTTTTCATCAACTTGTGAAACTGTAAAACTGCTCGACTCATTATCAATTTCCAAGATTTCTTTGAATTCTGCAATTTCAATTGGTGAGATTAACCTAAAATCATTATCTGAGAATTCATATATTTCAAGTCCATCATAATGATACAATATTAATTCTTTTTTACCGTTATGATTAAAATCTCCTATCCATGATTAATTTTAGTTCCAAAATCATTCTGTTGAACATTTCGTATGAAACAATCATCAGAATAAGGAATCAAATACCTATTAAGTATTTTACCTTCTTCAGAAATTGTATATACACAAACGTGATCTACTTTTCAAGAATTTGTGAAACATCATAAAAAAACTTTACCTCCCCTTTTTCATAACTTCCTCGAAAAACATAAACAGAATAATTATAACCTGTTAAATCACTACCACCTAAATTCGCAATCATAGGTCCAAAAGCGTTATCATATGAATAAGAATTACTTACACTAGCAATGTGGCCATGTATAGGTGCTTTTCGTACTCCAAACACAATATAACCTTTGTTTGCTAATATTGTAATGCCTAAACGCAACTTAGACTAAAACAGCAAAGCTAATAAGGTGTATAGTACAAAGGAAGGACACCTTATTAGCTTTTGCAAAAAAATCCAAGTTCACTTTGGGCAGAACAAAAGTATCATTCTTTTATGGCCGTAAATGATTGGAATTCTCAAAAACCAATACTTATAACTTAAAATCCCCGCCATTCTGGGGCCCAGGTTTACCAATGAAAGAAAAATCAAAATACCCGGGAAGTCTTAGAGTAAAAGTACGGGAGCGAAAACGGAACTACGGAGTGCCTCTGAAGCTGACGAGCGTAGCGAGATGGATAACTTCCAAACAGCTTCAGCGAGCAACTTCGTAGGCACGTTGTAGCGGTAGTACTTTTACTCTAAGACGCTGTGGGAAGTTTGTTAGTTTGTTTTTTCTTTAATTTAAACCTAGATATTTCCAAATGGTTCTTTATCTTTTGCAGCTTTTTCTGCAGCAGCATATGCAGCGGCATCTTCGGCAGCCATTTCTGCTTCAGAAATTTCTGCTTCACTCATAAATCTTTCTTTTGGAGCATCAGGGTCTGAATCAGCACCTTCTTCTTTCTGGTGACTGTAGCTTACTGCAAGTTTACGACCACGATAATCATATCCGTTTAATTTATCAATTGCAGTCTGAGCGTCTTCTGTATAAAGCTGAACAAAAGAATAATTAGCAAGAACTTTAATATCACCAATTCTTTCTCTATCAATTCCGGCAATAGCAATTAAAATTCCAACTAAGTCTCTTGGATATACACGACGGTTTTTTCCAATACTGATAAAAATTGATGTTGCTTTATCAGGGTCAATTTCAACTCTTGGATGTCTTGGTTTTTCTTCTGTATCTGTTACAGCTGCTTCTACAGGTTTTTCTGCTTTAGCCGACTGCTTATATTCATTTTTGTAGTTTTTAGCTTCATCTCTGGAACGAGATTTCTGATTGTTTCTGTTATTAGTTTTTCCAAATGAATGGTAATGTTTCAAAGTTTCTTTTAACAAATATGCTGTAACATACTTGCGGCGTGTTAAAGGCACGTTCTTTTTAAAAAGTTTGATTAATTCTGTAAGAGTGTCAATGTCTTCTTCTGTTGTAATCTTTTCAACTGCACTTGTTAATAAATCTACAGTTTTATCTTCGTTAATTTCAAAACCACGCTTGTAGTTATTGTAACCCATAATGATTAACTCCTTATTAAAATAAAAAAAATTGAGCTTTATTAATTTCCCTATTGCAATAAAGCTGCGTATACGGATCCTACTTTCTTAAAGCCTGTACTAATTAATAAAGGCTGAATGATATCCGCTGCAATTGTGCTGGGCAATAAAATCCATTTCTTTCCACATTCCTTCAATTTTGAAAGATACATTGATAATAATTCTGTACCGATTCCTAGTCCGCGGAAATTAACAGGAACAAATAGTGTAGTTAACATCATAATATTGTCCTGCTTGCCTGCCACAGGTGAAGCTGTTATAACTCCTGCAAAATCATCTGAAAGACTTCGACAGATAAGTCCTGTCTGCCCAATGGATTCACCGGATTCAAAACCCTTTTTCCATGTTTCAAAAAAAGCAATTCGTAGTTCTTCCGGAAGATCTTGTTCTTCACCTAAAAAATATGCGTTTAATTGTTGGACAATGTTTTCGTTATCAACATCCGAATCATAATCTACAAAAGTAAAATCATCGTGAATTAAATATTCATCGGATTCGGGGATATAATCTAATTTTTCAAGTCCCCATATTTCACGCAATTCGTTATACCAATTGTTGATATAAAGCCCCATTACCTGATTTTTGTAATGAAACCACTTTTTTTCAACTTCAGGATACTTTTTTAATACTAATCTAAAATTCTTGAATACCCCCCTTCCAGAATGAAGAACTTCCTGCAATTCCTCTTTTGCAATTGGCGCATTAAGAGCTGAAACAAAATCTTCGCGTAATTTAAAACCATTTGAAGACGTCCATTCCGGAAGTTCATAAAACCGGATATTATCAGATTTTATTTTTCCATCAATCTGTAAAAGAGATTCCTTTTCTGCATCCACCAGAAATTTTGCATCCTGATTTTCCAACGCCGTTGAAATTTCATTTAACAGACTGACAGTAAGTTCAAATTTCATAATTATTTCTGCAAGTCACTTCTTTTTGAAATAATGGAATTAATCAATCCATATTTAACAGCTTCATCACTATCCAACCAATAGTCACGATCTGTATCTTTTGTAACTTGTTCTAAAGCAGTACCTGTTCCATCTGCAATAATCTGATTAATTTTTGCACGGATTTTTTCCATATCCTTAGCATAAATTTCAATATCAGTTGCAACACCACGCATTCCACCTAATGGCTGATGAATAAGATAGCGACTGTTTGGAAGACCAAAACGTTTTTCTTTTGGCACTGCAAGAAGAATTAATGTAGCTGCAGAGGCAATAAGTCCCATACCAATTAAATAAACTGGAGCTTTTACAAATCTAATCATATCAAAAATTGCAAAACCAGCATCAACATCACCACCAGGTGAATCAATATACATATAGATTGGTTTTGTATCATCTTCTGTATCAAGAATAAGCAACTGTCGAACAATCTCATCAGCAAGTTCTTTATTAACTTCACCAGTAAGAATAATCTGTCTTGTCTTTAAAAATCTGTCAGAAAAAGGATCTGGTGCTTTTGCTTTCTTTTCTTCGTTTTCTTCATCATCTAAAAATGGAGAACCGTAAATTGCTTTCATTAAATGCTCCTGTAAAATCTGTGAATGAATAATAATTCTTTGTATAAATATAGTAAAAAAAATGCCAACTTTCAACATAATTATTTTTTCAATTTTACGAAAACGATTTAGCTTGTACTTTTTTAATATTAAGAGTACCATTATAAATAAGGAATTTTTATGGTTACTTTAAAAGATATTGCAAGAGAATGTGGCGTTTCTTTTTCAACAGTTAGTAAAGCACTTCAAGGTAGCAGTGAAATCAGCAGCGAAACCATAAAACTTATTCAACAAAAAGCACAGGATATGGGATATCACCCAAATATTGCCGCACGAACCTTAAGAACAAATAGAACAAATGACATTGGTGTAATTTTCGAAGATAAAACTGGAAGCGGATTTCAACATCAGTATTTTGCAAAAATAATCAGTGGTATTCAGCAGGCTGCTCAGGAACATAATTTTGATGTAACCTTCACGGGCCCTGGCACAAACTCCACCTACGATTATTACAAACACATTATGGGTAAAAGCTTTGATGGTATTATTATTCTTTCTGCAGATTTTACCCGTCCAGATTTACAACAATTAATAAAATCTGGAATACCAACTGCAACTCTTGATTACAGTTATGATTCAAACCATATTTCAATTCTAAGTGATAACAGACAGGGAATGTCCGAACTGACTAAATATGTTATTTCTAAAGGACACACCAAAATTTCCATGATTTATGGAGAAGACACACTTGTAACAAAAGAAAGAAAAGAATGCTTTTTGGAAATATTAAAAGAAAATTCCATTGATATTCCAAAAGAATATTTAGTTCAATGCAGATATCATGATCCAGACTTAAGTGAAAAAACTACAAAACAGCTTTTATCTTTACCAGAACCTCCAACCTGCATTTTTTTCCCAGATGATTATTCGGCATTAGGCGGTATAAAAGTTATTAACGAAAGAGGATTAACAATTGGAAGTGACATTTCTATTGTTGGATATGATGGCATTATGCTAACTTCAATGCTGATTCCTCCATTAACAACTTTTGAGCAAGACGGTGTTGAAATTGGAAAAAAGATGACCTCTCTTTTAATTAAAAATATTGAAAACAAAACAGAACCCATTCAAGGACCAATCACAATTAGTGGAAGAATGTTGGCCGGAGGTACTGTTGCAGATTTAAAATCAAGCCGATAATTATTTTATGAAACTGAAAAAAGCTATTCTTATATTTTTCTTTATTGCTATTTGCAGTAACCTTTTTTCACTGTCGCTTTATAAAGAAAAAGTAACCGCCTCCTATTATGCAGAAAAATTTCACGGAAAAAAAACATCCAATGGTGAATATTTTAATATGTATGCCCTAACTTGTGCACATAAATCCCTTCCATTTAATACTGTTATAAGAGTTACAAATCTTTCAAATGGAAAACAAGTTGATGTACGTGTAAATGACAGAGGCCCTTTTGTTGTTGGAAGAGAAATTGATTTATCAAAAGCAGCCGCTGTTAAATTAAATATGATTGGAACTGGAACCGCAAAAGTCCGCCTTGAAATTGTAAAAATGGGACCAAATACAAAGCTTAGTATTCAAACAGCAACTAAAGCTAAATTAATGATGGCAAAACTGGAAGGCAATAGTTATTCATCTACAGCAAAAACAAGCACATCATCAAGTAAAATCAGCACAAAAACAGTGAACCGTCCTGATGGAACTTTCTGGGACATTCAGGTTGGAGCTTTTTCATCAAAAGACAATGCTACAAAACGAGCAAAAAGTCTTAAAAATGCAGGTTTTTCAAAAATTGCATTCCAAACTGTAACTTCTACAGGCGTAATCAGAGTTGTAATAAAAGAAGTTGCGGCACAAGATGTTCCTAAAATTGAGCAGCAACTAAAAAACAACGGATTTTATGAATATACAATCAGAGAAAGAAAAAAATAGTTTTATAAATCCCATTTTTTCAATTTAGTATGATATAATTATAAATATACTAAGAGGTGTTATTTATGAATGATACAGAACTCGATCCCGAAATTGCGGCACTACTTTCAAATGCTCAAAGTTCGGTACAAGTTGAAGAATATAAAGCTCCTGGAGATGCAGTAAAACTTTCAAAAGGATTTTCCAGAGACGAAGTAAATATTTATGGAACAGAAGCAGCACCAAAAGCCACATCTATTCATGAAGTTGATTTAAGCAAGACTTGTTTTGAAAAAATTGAAAACAAATTATTAGACACACCAGCTTCAACTTACGATGACCCAAAATATTATAAAATTACTCTTACAGGCGAAAATGCATCTGCCCAGAGGGTTCATCAGATTCTTTCTAAATATCTTACTTGTACAGATTCAAAAGACAGAGCTGTATATCGTCAGCAGATTGTAACAGCATATTGGGAACTTTTAAGAGGAATGGCTCCAAAAATGCCAGATCCAAATCTTCCAATTTCTAAAAAAATGCTGATGCGTTTTGGTGTTCTTTTACCTTCTCTTTTTAAGCCAGAACAAAAGGAATTCTTTTCTAAAGTAATCTTAGAAAATAAATATAATGAACCAGTTCTTTATGTTGATGAATGGTTCAAAGAAATTGCATCTGGAAGAATGTCAAACTCTGCAACTGATGAAAAAAAACAGGTTAGAACTGCCAACATGACAGCAGAACAAGCCGCATCTGCAGAACAGGCTCGTTTAATGCAACTCCAGTCTAAAAACTCGGGTAAACTTCAGAGCTCTGAAAATATTCTTAACATTAAAGAAAATGAAAGAGCTATGATAGAAACTGAACTTAAAAATCGTGTAGACACACTTTGTGATCACATGCCAATTATGGGCCTTGAGCCTCATAAAAATGCTATGTCAGAAACTCAGAGAAAGTTGTTTACAGAAATTACAAATCTTTTGCATAGACTTTCAAAAAATGACAAAGAACTTTCTAAAGCCCTTTCTGAATATAGAGAAGCTAAAGGTACTTATGATCAGGTTCAGAATAAGCTGGAAGCAAATGGTGGTTCAGAAGCAATTCCGGCTGATACAGGTGCTATCAATACAGAATTTGATACAATCCGCCAAATGGCTAAAATGACAATTGGTCGTCGTGGTAATCAGTTCCCACTTTTTACAAGAGAATTCTACCATTGTACAGAAAATGGAACAGGAACCCGGGAAAATGTTCTTGATGTTTTACGCTGGATTGAATCAATTGATCCGGGGGTATTCCATCGTGTTCATAAAAATGTTCCAAACCGAATTGTTCCTTACGTTCTACTGGTTCCTACATATGGTGACAGGGGATTCTGTTGGGAACCATTTGACCGCTATAACCGTGTAACAAGTCGTGGCCGTATTGTTATTCCAATGTATCCAAGAGATTTAAAAATTGCTGTACTTACAGCAGTTGCAGATTTAAGATGGCAGGTAGCAAAGGAAAAGGCTTCTTACTATTGGATGGAAGAAGGATTAACAGGTCAGTATTACCAGCACATTGAACAGATGAAAATAAAGGGAGATTTGAAAGAATTCTTCATTGAAGACTATATTTTGTGGATGACAAAGGAAAGTGAAGGTGTACAGCGACTTGATAAAGATGTACGTGGTATTTTCTGGCGTAATATGCCTTTCCCAAAAGAAAAGAAAGAAGATTTACGTAAGCGTTCTTTAGTATACGATGAATTGTGTAAGAAAGATGCTAACCGGGAAATGTCAGATGGATATTGATATATGTACTTAAATCAAGCACTGCACAAAGGCAATTTTTATTTTACTAACTTACCAATTATATCTGCACCACTAACAAAAGTTGCAACCGAACTTCCCAAGGATGACAAAATAAATACAAGCAATACTCTTAAAATTCTGTTTGTATAAAAACCTTTAAGTGTTACATCATCCTGGAGTGTTTCCATATCTTTTACTTTTGGTTTACAAATTATAGCTTGCACAATAGCAGTTACAAAACCACAACCAATAAAGGGACAAAGGGATGTTATTGGTGCACTAACAAATGCTACAAGGATTGTGACAGGATGCCCCGCAGCAAGTAAAGTAAGGAGGGCTGCACAACAACCATTCCACAAAACCCATGATAAAATCATTTGAGAACCAAGTTTTGTTCCACCGTAAATAAAGCCTGCAACAATAAGGGCAATAATAGCGGCAGGAATTAACCAGCCAATAAGTTTTCCCACAGGCGATTTTTTTGGAATTACATTATAATCTTCAATGTTTGTTGTTGACTCAGAAGCGGCGAGTTTTTTAAGATATTCTTCAACTCCATCAAGATGTCCTGCACCTAAAACTGCAACTATAGAATTTCCTTTCGATTCCCAGATTTTTGTAGCAAGATATTCGTTTCTTTCATCAATCAAAACTGTTTTTACAGCAGGAAGATAATCAGCAAGTTCATTCATCATAGAATCCATTTCATTTTTATTTTTAATGTCTTCTATTTCTTCTGCAGAAAATTCTTCTTTAGAAAAGGCACTTGCTATCAACATAGACAAAAGCTTGCATTTTCCCCAGAAACTATTTTTTGCCCAAGCTCTTTTTAATGTAATCTGAATTGCACGGTCTGCCAAAACAACAGGAATTCCCATCTCTTTTGCCACGTTCATTCCAGCAAGCATTTCATCCCCTGGTTTTACGCCCACATTCTGTCCCATTCTTCTTTGAAAAGAAGAAAGAATAAGGTTTGCCATGAGCAAGAAACCTTCATTACGTTTTAAAACCTGTACAATATCAAACTGACTATATTTTTCTTTATTTGTAATTGAATCTGCACGTTTATCATCCAATTCAACAGCAACACAATCTGGCTTTAATTCCTTAATTGTATTTTCTACTTCAGTTATACTTTCGGCACTAATATGAGCTGTACCAATCAAGGTAATTGTTCTGCCGTTAAGTGTAAGTGTTCTATTCATTATTTTATTCCCCACTCTGCAATTCTATATTCGAAAAACATTGGAGCCTGCATTTTTGCAACTTTTGCATAATATTCTTTTGCATAATCTTCAAACCCGTTAATTTCGTAATAAAGACCCATATAGAATAGCATTTTACCTTTTTTATTGCTATTATCTTCTTTAGAAAGTTTCTGAGTTATAGAAGCTTCGGCATTTCTGTTATATGATTCGCTAAAAAAACGAGCAATATTATATTCCAGAGACTCTCTGTCTAAAGGCTTCATAATTTCGGCAAGAACTTTTTTTGCATTAAAAGTATCTTTTTTCTGTAAATAACAGGCCGCAATCATCATCTGATAAGAATAACTTTTTGAATATTCATTTGCTTTTTTAAAATACTTAATTGCCTGATCATAATTTTTTGCATGATATTCCAAAATCGCGGCTTCTTCATAAGCAAAATAATACTGAGGATTTGTTTGAATCACTTTATTGTAGTTGTACAAAGCATTATCAAAATCTTCCATTTCATCATACATACCAGCAAGATACGCATAACCCAAAAAATAATCAGGATTCATGTTTACAGCTTTCTGTGTTACTTCAATTGATTTTGCAACAAGATTTCGTCTCTTATAATAAAGACCTAGTTCCAAAAGATAATCATAATTATCTCCACCTACTTCCAGTGCCTTTTCCATATATTCACAGGCTTTTGCATTACTATTATTTTCTGCATAAAGCTTTCCCATAAATGCCAGTGCCTGAACATCGTTACTATTTTGAGACAGAATCTGTTCGCAATAATACTGAGCAATATCAAGATCATCAAGATAATATGAAGTCATTGCAACTCCATACATAGCATCTTCATTTTTAGGATCACTCTTTAAAACCTTTTTATAAGCTTCTCTTGAAAGCTTATATTTTTTTGCCAAAGAATAATCCTCTGCCTGCATAATATTTGCAGAAGCGTTATATGGATCTTTTGTAAGGATTTTTTTATTTACTTCATTATATTTTGCTTTATCACCAGCAGCCCGAGATGCCATGGCAATCAATTCCATTGCTTCAAGATTGGAAGAATCTTTATCTAGAACCAGGTTTGCTGCATTTATAGCATTTTTATATTCGCCATTGGAAATATAAAGAGATGCCAATAAAACCTGTAAATCCTCATTGTCTGCTAATTCTGCAGGCATCTGACCAAAAAGAGCAATGGCATTTTCAATTGAACCTGATTCAAGTTCATTTTGAAGATTCTGAACAAAAACAACATCAGCGGGAATTTCAGATTCGGATTCTTCCCCTTCTCCTTCCATGTCAAAAAAGAACTGGTCTTCAACAGAAATCTCTACTTCTTGGGCAATGAGTGGAGTTGCAAGGGCAAATAAAAAAAATCCCAAAGTTGATAAAATACATTTTTTCATCACTATTATTCCTTTCTTTCTACCTATATTATGGTTGAAATTACTTTCATTATTATCTAAACTAAAACATTATGAGTATGCATTCATTTAGAAAAGGCCTTATTATTTTTTTAGCCGACATCTTTATTATCATCGGCATTTTTGTTCTGCAATTTAGAACTGATTCTACTATTATTGAAAAAATTGGAGGCCTTCAGGTTACACTTGAAAAGCAGGAAAATCCTGAAAATGATGTTTTCTTGAAAAACAACATGGTCGTTACATACAATGGTTTAAATTTCTTTAGTGATGACCAGAATTCCATCAAAATGCTTCCTGCAGGAAAATCAAAAACCCAGAATCTTACACTTAAAAACTGGGCAAAACGAGATGACAAGGGAATTTCATTGTATTTCTCTGATGATGTTACTCTTATGTTTGATTTGGGAGATGATGAAGAAAATGCACCTCTTACAGTAGGAATTTCAATGCCAGCTGAAGTTGAAACTGTTTTTGTTCCATTCAATTTTGCATATAATATGAAAGTACAAAAAGATGATGGCAACAGAGTTGTATTAAACGGCAAGAAAAATTCATGGAACTTCTCTACTAATCAAGTTGAAAAAGGCTATATTAAGTTTAATGGTTCTGAATATACAGCCCATTATGCCTTATACACAGAAGAAAAGAAATTCAGTTTCGATACAATTACAGAATTGGCACTTGCTGATGAAACAATGTATAAAAACACAGTTTCTACACTTACAAATAACTTGATTTCTTCATTCAAAAATGTAATTTCAGAAAATAACTTTACAGAAGCTTCTGCTGTTGCCTATGTTGCCGCAATGGGTGAAAAAGGAAGATACCAGCAGGCTGTAGAAGAAATTCCTTCATCATATAAAAAGAGCAATAGCAGAACTTATGTTTCAGCACCATTCTTTAATAACCTTTCTAAGATGAATGCAACTTTGGAAAAAGAACTTGCTTCAAATGAAATTGATTTTACAAACGCTCTTACTTCAAACTCAGTTGATGTATTTACAAAAGATAATGTTGCTGCAAAACTGATTATTTCTTCTAACAAGACAGGAACTACTGAACTTCTTAAGCAGGCTGCAGCGGTGGATGTAGAAGCATGTACTCTTGCACAGGTTAATGGATTACTTAAGACATATGTTGAACTGAAAGAATATAAATCTGATTATGCAACACTTCTTGCACCTGTTGTAGAAAAATGTATTGAAAAAATTACTGCAGCATGTGAATATGACGGTTCTATTCTTACATTAAAGGAAAATAATCAGTTCCTTTCTGTAATTCAAGCTGTAGACATTGGTGTTACACTTTTACGTTATGGTGATATTTCATCACAATCTGTATATCAGAAAGCTGGTCGCATAATTGTAAATTCATACCTTGCAGAAGGCTCTGCTTTCGATTTAAGAACTCTTACAACAATTTATCCACTCCTTGCATATAATAACTGGTACTACCCACACTATGTAATTCTTGAACAGGATAACAACTTAATGTGGGCATGGACTTGTGCTAAAGCTATTACAGCAGAACGAAACGAAGAATCTGAACTTAATCTTTCTATTAACTTCCCAGAAGGCGAAATCCATCATGTTATCTTCAAAGGAATTCCTAAGTTCTCTAGCATCTATATTTACAACATGGCATACCGCACAGACCCTCGCTTTGAAACTTATAACTCTTCTGGTTATGTATATAAAGAGGAAGGAAATACATTGTTGCTCAAATCTAGACACAAATCTCAGATTGAAAATGTACGCATGACACCTAAAAAATAGTCACATATAATAAAAACGAGGTAAATATGGGAACCCCAAAACAGACATTTTATGCAAATCAAGCTGCTTCTATTATTAAAAAGCTGGAAGCACGCAAAATGAAAGGTTACTATTGTGCAACAATTGAAGAAGCTAAAGCTAAAGTTGTAGAACTTTTAGGAAATAAATCAAAAAGTGTAGCTTACGGCGGTTCTATGACAATTGATGAAAATGGGTTCAAGGATTCTATTACTGCCGCTGGTCACAAGCTTATTGTAAGAGAAAATTATAAAACTCCGGAAGAAACAAAAGAACTTAAAGCATTGCAGATTAATGCTGATGATTTTTTAATGAGTACTAATGCCATTACTTTAGATGGAGAGCTTGTAAATATTGATGGACGTGGAAACAGAGTGTGTTATCTTATTTACGGACCTGATGAAGTTATTGTTGTAGCAGGTATGAATAAAGTTGTTGCAAATGTTGATGATGCAATTCGTCGCATTAGAAATGAAGCAACCCCTCCAAACTGCAACCGCTTAAACTGCGATACTCCATGTGCTGTTACAGGAAAATGTGGCGACTGTTATACAAACAGCATTTGCTGTCAGATTGTTGTAACAAGAGTTTCCTTAATTAAAGACAGAATCAAGGTTATTCTTGTTGGCGACACTTTAGGCTATTAATTTAAAAGGTATAGCAATTAGGGAATCAATTTTAAACAAGCCTTAACACATCAGCTGGCTTTTCACAAATAAAATCGGCACCGCAATCTTCAAATTCCTTACGGCTTCCAAAACCCCACAAAACTCCACACCCTTTCATTCCAGCTGCATGAGCACCGTTTATATCATAATTTCGGTCTCCAATCATAAGACAGGAATCTTTTTTATTTACAAGATTATTTTCTTCCAGAACATAATTAATAACCTGAATTTTTTCGATTCTTTTCTGTTCTGCTAAATCAGCACCACCAATAAAATCAAATAAATCTGTCATTTTTTTGCGTTCAATTATTTGTTTTGTATAAAGCTCTGGTTTACTTGTAGCAACATAAATATGTTTACCGCCAGCACGGAGTTCTTTTATTAATTCAACAATTCCATGGTAAGGTGTGCACATGTACATTCCTTCCACACCGTAAAAATCTCTGTAAACTTTAATGGCATTGGTAATTTCCTTTTCTTGCAAATGAAAAATAGTTGTAAAACTTTCTTTAAGAGAAGGTCCTATCATCTTTTTAAAATCGGCCTGCCCATAAGGCAATTTATAGTAATCAACAACCTTCTGCATGGAAGCAAAAATTCCTTCAGAAGTGTCACAAATAGTTCCATCAAAATCAAATAAAATATTTTCAAAATTACTCATAGGTGTAGAATATCATTTTTGTTAGTTTTATGATATAATATTTACCATTATATATTTCAGGAGTAATTAATGGCAAAGACATTTGACGACAAAAAAATCATTTACACTATGGACCGGGTTGGTCGCGCTTATGGTACAAAGGTTGTTTTAAAAGACATAAGCATTTCATATTATTACGGTGCAAAAATCGGTGTACTTGGTTCTAATGGTGCCGGAAAATCTTCCCTTTTTAAAATTCTTGCAGGAATTGATAAAGACTACACTGGTGAAACCTCCCTTGCTCCTGGATACACAATTGGATATTTGGAACAGGAACCATATTTGGAACCAGGAAAAACTGTAATGGAAGTTGTAAAAGAAGGTGTAAAACCAATTACAGACTTACTTGCAGAATTTGATGCAATTAACGAAGCTTTTGGTGATCCAGATGCAGATATTGATAAACTATGTACTCGTCAGGGCGAAGTTCAGGAAAAACTTGATGCTTTGGACGCATGGAATCTGGATGCAAATCTTGAATTGGCAATGGAAGCTCTCCGCTGCCCTCCTTCTGAACAGGTGGTAGATGTTCTTTCTGGAGGTGAACGCCGTCGTGTTGCATTGTGCCGTCTTCTTTTGCAAAAACCAGACATTCTTTTATTAGACGAACCTACTAACCACCTTGATGCTGAAACTGTAGCATGGCTTGAAAAACATCTTCACGATTATCCTGGAACTGTTATTGCTATTACTCACGATCGCTACTTCCTTGATGAAGTTGCAGGCTGGATTCTGGAGCTTGACCGTGGAGAAGGTTTCCCATTCAAAGGAAATTATTCATCTTGGCTTGAACAGAAAAATCAGCGACTGGCAATGGAAAGCAAACATGAATCTGAACGTCAGAAAGAAATTCAGAAGGAATTGGAATGGATTCACATGGGTGCAAAAGGTCGTCAGGCTAAACACAAGGAACACATTACACGCTATAACGATTTAATGGCTCAAGGTTCTAAAAAACAGCTTAAAGACACACAGATTTCTATTCCAGCAGGCCCTCGTCTTGGTGGCCAGGTAATTGATCTGGAAAATGTAACAAAATCTTTTGGTGACAAACTTCTTTTTGAAAATTTAAGTGTTCATATTCCAGCCGGTGCTGTAGTTGGTATTGTTGGTCCAAACGGTGCGGGTAAATCAACTTTGTTCAAAATGATTGCAGAAGCTGCAGGCCTTGGTACTGGAGAAAAACCAGATTCTGGAGAAATTAAAGTTGGTTCTACAGTTAAATTAGTATATGTTGATCAGATGCGCTCTGGTCTTGATGAAAATAAAACCGTTTATGAAACCCTTGGTGGTGGCGGAGACCTGGTAAAACTTGGTGCCGTAGATGAAAAAGGCCGTGCTCTTGAAGGTGGTGTTCGGGAAGTTAATGCACATGCATATTGTGGATGGTTCAACTTTGCTGGTGCAGATCAGAATAAAAAAGTTTCTGTTCTTTCTGGTGGAGAACGTAACCGTTTGAACCTTGGTATGATGCTTAAAGAAAGCGGAAATGTACTTTTATTCGACGAACCTACAAACGACCTTGATGTAGAAACTGTTCGTGCATTGGAAGAAGCTTTGGAAGACTTTGCAGGATGTGCAATGGTTGTAAGCCACGACCGTTGGTTCCTTGACCGTATCTGTACACATATTCTTGCTTTTGAAAACAATTCAGAAGTTCGCTACTTTGAAGGTAACTGGTCTGAATATGCAGAATGGAAGATGAAGGAATTTGGAGAAGAAGCCGGAGTTCCAAAACGCACAGTTTACAGAAAACTTTCACGCTAGCTTTATTCATTTTAATTGTTTTTTTTGAATTATATTTGCATTATATGAGGTTATATGTCATTTAAAAAGGATTTTCTTTGGGGGGCAGCCACTGCTTCTTATCAGATTGAAGGAGCCTGGAATGAAGATGGAAAAGGCTCAAATATTTGGGATGATTTTTCTCACATTCCAGGAAAAGTAGATTTTGGAGCAACAGGTGACACAGCCTGCGACCATTATCATCGCTACAAAGAAGATGTTCAGCTGATGAAAAAATGCGGACTAAAGGCATATCGCTTTTCCATTTCCTGGGCACGCATTTTACCAGAAGGTACAGGCACAGTAAACGAAAAAGGAATTGAATTCTATAACAATCTGATTAATGAACTGATTGCAAATAATATCACTCCTTTTATAACTTTGTATCACTGGGATTTACCTTCTGCACTATATGTAAAAGGTGGATGGCTTAATCCAGAATCTGTACTTTGGTTCGAAGAATATGCAGCACTTATTGGAAAAACCTTTGGTGACAGGGTAAAAAATTTTATTACTTTCAATGAACCTTCAGTTTTCTTAGGTTGTGGATATAGCATTGGCGTTCATGCTCCAGGCTATAGCCTTGGAAACAGAGATTTACTTCGTATAGGACAGAATATTCTTCTTTCCCACGGCAAAGCAGTAAAAGCTTTACGTGCCACTGTAAAAGATGCAAATATTGGAATTACACTGGCAACCCAACCAAAAATTCCAGTAACAAAAGCTGATGAAAAAACATTAGAGCAAACATATTTTAGCTGTGGTGTTGACAATTTTATTTGGACCACAAGCTATTGGCTCGATCCTATTGTAAAAGGACAATATCCACAGGAGCTTTTAACTCAGGCTGGAGACCTAATGCCTTCCTGCTCCAAAAATGATTTGGAACTTATTAATCAAAAAATCGATTTTATTGGTTTAAATATTTATGAAGCCCAGTATCATGGAGATTATAAACGCCCAGACGGAACTGCACACACAGAACTTAGTTGGGATGTTTATCCAGACGCATTAAAGTGGGGCGTTTTGCTAAATTACAATCACTACAAGCTTCCAATTTATATTACAGAAAATGGAATTTCTACCCACGACTGGATTAGTCTAGATGGCAAAGTTCACGATCCAAACAGAATTGATTTCTTACATCGCTATCTTAAAGGACTAAAAGCTGGAATTGAAGCAGGAGCTGATGTACGGGGGTACTTCCATTGGTCATTTATGGATAACTTTGAATGGGCCAAAGGTTATAATCCTCGCTTTGGAATCGTTTATGTTGATTACGCAACAAAAGAACGAACTCTTAAAGACAGTGCCTTCTGGTACAAAGATGTCATTGAATCTAATGGTGAAAATCTGTAAAAGATTATAATCCTTTTTTCTATGATATTTCAAAACCATAGTGTATAATTTAATTCAGTCCTTAAAGACTGTTTTTAATATGAATTTTTTTATTAGGAGTAAATAATGAACAATTTTATTTTCTTAGGTGCACCTGGTGCTGGTAAAGGATCCCTTGCTGTAAAAGTTGCAGAAGAATACAAAATCCCACACATTTCTACTGGTGACATTTTCCGTGCAAATATTAAAGCACAGACTCCACTTGGAGTAAAAGTAAAGGCAATTATTGATTCAGGTTCTTTAGTTTCTGATGATTTAACATTTGAACTTGTAAAAGACAGACTTGCTCAGGATGACTGCAAAAACGGATTTATCTTAGACGGTTTTCCTCGCACAATTCCTCAGGCAGAAATGCTTGAAACACTTGGTCTTGAACTAAAATGCGTAAACTTCGAAATTGCAGAAGAAATCGTAGTAAAAAGATTAAGCACACGCCGCGTTTGTAAAGCATGTGGTGCAAACTACAACATTGTATCTCTTCCACCAAAAAAAGAAGGTGTTTGTGATAAATGTGGTGGCGAAATCATTCAGCGTGATGATGACAAACCAGAATCAATTCTCCACAGAATGGATGTTTACAAAGAACAGACACAGCCATTAATCGATTACTACAACAAAAAAGGTAATATGACTAATTTGGATGCTTCTATTGAAACACCAATCTTAATGGGTGAATTCAAAAAGATTTTCTAATTAGAATTTCTGATTATATTGCATCTTTAATAGAACATAATTTTGAACTTGTTTCAAAAATTAAAAAGAGGTTGTTCCATTTTTTAGAGCAACCTCTTTTTTATTTAACAAGTAATATTACTTATTATTTCTTAGCTTTGCTTATAACGGATTAACGTTTTTTAGCTTGTTTTACGAAAGTCTGAATACCTTCAACAACAAGAATAACAGCAAGTATAACCATTGCAGCAGCGAAGAGTAACTGGAACCAGTTACCCCAGAAGAATGCGTTTTCTGCACCTGCAACCATTGCTTTAATTTTACCAATTACAGTAAGAACAAGGCTTGTCAATGTAGCAGCAAGCATGAATACCATTGGAATATAGAACATTTTGTTGTTCTTTCCAACTTCACCGAGCCATGCAGCAACAGCAAGAAGAGCAATACCTGCAAGCAACTGGTTTGCAGCACCAAAGAGTCCCCAGATTGCAGAGAGTTTGAGGAATCCAAGTGTAGAACCGATGATTACCATGAATGCTGTAGCAAACAATGGGTTAGCCAATACTTTACGAATACCAGATGCATCTTTCCATGTAGCTTCATCTTCTTTCAAGAACAATTCAGAGAACATAAAGCGGCTTAAACGAGTAGCTGAGTCCAAAGATGTTAAAGCGAATACAGAAACTGCAAGTGTAAGAAGTGCCTTAATTGTGCTGTTAACAGCAGTTCCGTCGTTACCAAAGAGGAATGCGATACCAGAACCAAATGCAGTAGCTGGAGACCCTTTGAATGACCATACACCATCATTGTTTACAAGGAACTGATTTGAAACAACACCAATAGCGATTAAAGAAATAATACCAAGAGCAGATTCGATTAACATTGAACCGTAACCGATTGCTTTAGCATTCTTTTCGTTATCAAGCTGTTTTGAAGTTGTACCAGAAGCGATCAATGAGTGGAAACCTGAACATGCACCACAAGCTACTGTAATGAACAATGCAGGGAACATAGTACCAATAGACTGTTTCCAACCTGTAAATGCAGGAAGATTGAACTGAACTCCACGAGCATTTCCTGTAAATGCAGACCATACGATACCAACGATAGCAATCAACATCATTGCATAAAGAAGGAATGATGAAAGATAGTCACGTGGCTGAAGCATAATCCATACCGGAATTAAAGATGCAACTGCAATGTACAATGCAACGAAGATAATCCATGCTGTGCGGTTCATTACGATACCGAAGTTAAGACCCAAAATAACAATTCCTACAATTCCTACAATACCAATGATTGTTGCAGGAAGAGTCTTAAGACCACATTTGTTTGTAAGAATACCATATACTACAGCAAGTACGATAAAGAGAACAGAAATCAAAGCAGTTGTCTGATTTCCAGTAGGATTCTTTACAAAACCGAATGACATTCCAGCTTTTGCAATATCTTCTGCAGTAGAGAAGAATGTAGATGCTACTACGTTTACAAAAGAAGCAATTACAAGAATCAATACAAGCAAAGCAAAGATAATGAACAACTTCTTTGCTGTTTTACCCATTGAATCTTTAATGATTTCACCAACAGATTTACCATCGTGACGAATAGATGCGAACAATGAACCAAAATCCTGAAGACCACCGAAGAAAATACCTCCGATTACACACCACAAGAATACTGGAACCCATCCAAATACAGCAGCCTGAATAGGACCGTTAATTGGACCAGCCCCTGCAATAGATGAGAAGTGATGTCCCATCAATACAGCTGGTTTAGCTTCTACATAGTCAACACCGTCTGGCATTTTCTGTGCAGGAGTTTTTTTTGAAGGGTCAATACCCCACTGTTTTGCCAACCATGAACCGTAGAAAACGTATCCGATGAAGAGCAAAGCGATTGCAGCAAGAATAATTAATAATGCTGTCATGTTTCCTCCAGGGAAATCAATGAAATAAAAACATCGATATTCCTTTTTTCAATAAAACGAGAAATTTTATTTTTCAGTTTTCAACGAAAACCTTCTAACTTTTTTATTTAAAGATTTTTCTTAATGAACGGCCCTGAAAATTCGAAGAGATATGTCCATTAGAAACATCCTTAATTACTACTCTTAAGTGAGAATATCCCCACAATGAAAACTTGTAAGACTTGTATTTTTTTACTTTTTTAATGGAACTGAAAACTTCATCTTCGATTTTGTTTGAAAAGAATACTACTGTAATGTCAGAATTACGGTGTCCGTTATATGGTTTAACTCTCCCAATCCCTGTTTCCCATGCTTTTTCAACACATGCTAATAGATTGTCTAAAGTAAGATTATCTGAGGCGTGAAAATAAACAAATTCATTTGAATCAATATCGGCAATGTGAGCAGCTTTTACCAAAACATATTTCTCTGTATGAGAAATAAATTCTGCTTCACAATAAAATGGTTCGGTTACGTCTTCTTTTTTTATTGTATAATAACGACTGTATGAAATAAGATGCTTTTCTAAATCTTCCTTTGCATCCATAAAAAAACCTCTGTTTTTCTTATAATAACAGAGGTTTTTTTATTATTCAATTCGAAAAGCCTTAAAATTTAAATATTTTTAATTATTTTTAGTATAATTAAATATACATTTGTAAACTAAAACAACATCTTTTTCACTAGAATTTTTATTTGCAGAATTCCATAAGGACTTCTTTATAAATTTTTAATCCTTTTTCAATTTCTTTATCACTGATGTTTAATGGTGGAAGGAATCTAACAACATCACTGCCAGCTGTTGTTGTACAAAGACCTTTTTCCAAACATCTTACTTCAATGTCAAAAGTTTTTACAGAAGGGCCAATCTGTGTTCCAATCATAAGACCTTTACCACGAACATCTTTTACAATAGGAAGATTCCAACTAGAAATAGCACCTCTAATGTAATCTCCAGCATGATTTACTCTGTCTAAGAATGCAGGCTCACTTACAGTTTCTGCAACAACAAGACCTGCAGCACAAGCCAAAGGATTTCCTGCAAAAGTAGACTGATGGTCACCAGCAACAAAAACATCTGCTGCTTTTCCTCTGAACAAACAAGCTCCCATTGGTACACCACCGGCAATTCCTTTTGCCAAAGTTACAACTTCTGGTTTAAATCCTAAAGCATCGCTGGCAAGGAAACTACCTGTTCTACCAATACCAGTCTGAACTTCGTCTGCCATTACAATTGCACCTGCTTTTCTTGCAGCGTCTGCCGCAGCCTGTGCCCATTTAGGCTCAATTAAGTTTACACCACCTTCACCCTGAATACATTCAATTAACAAAGCCGCAGTTGTATCGTCAAAGGCATCTTTTAAACAGTCAAAATCGTTTGCTTTAATTGTTTTAAAATGTAATGGATATGGGGCAAAACAGGCAGGATGAAATTTTTCCTGACCAGTTGCTGTTAATGTAGCCAAAGTTCTTCCATGAAAAGAATTTTCCAAGGTGATTACTGTTCTTCTTTTTTCGCCACCATTAAGATAACCATATTTTCTTGCAAGTTTGATTGCAGCTTCATTTGCTTCGGCACCTGAATTTCCAAAATATCCTTTTTCGAAGCCTGTTATTTTAAGCAATGCATCTGCAAATGCCAAACCAACATCGCTAAAGTAGTAGTTTGAAATATGAATTTGTTTTTTTGCCTGAGCAGAAATTGCTTTTACTAATGGTTTATAATTATGTCCTAAACAATTTACACCAATACCAGAAATAAAATCTATGTATTCTTTTCCATTTACGTCCCACATTGTGGAACCCTTGCTTTTTGCAAATGTTACATCAAAACTTCCATAGTTATTTAAAATCTTTCTTTCCATATTTTACCTTTATTCACTTATTTCCATCCATTTTTCAGTTGCATGTTCTATTTTTTCGGCAATTTCTTCTATTTCACGTTGTACAGCTTTTGCCTTTTCACCATTTGAATAAACAGATGGATCTGCCATTTTATTTTCAAGTTCTTTTTTCTTATCTTCCAGCTCTTGAATTTCGTTTTCAAGCCGGGAAATTTCTTTTTCTTTTTTCCGCCGTTCCGCTTCCTGCCTTTTCTGTTCTTCCCAAGACAATTTTGTATCTGAAACAGAGTCGGGGCGTTGCGGGGTACTATTTGAAGAACCCTTTACCCCGCTAGAAGGGGTGGCGGAAGACGCTTTTGCGGCTGAAGCCAGGGGAAGGCTTTCCCCATTATCCAGTTTTTCCAGCTGTTCCATATAGAACTGGTATCCACCAGGGTAATACCGGCTGATTCCTGGTTCCAAATGAAGAACTTGAGTTGCAAGCTGTTCAATAAAACCACGGTCATGGCTTACAAAAATTACTGTTCCACCAAAATCTTTAAGAGCCTGCAAAAGTACATCTTTTGAATGAATATCAAGATGGTTTGTAGGTTCATCAAGAATAAGAAGATTTACAGGACTGAGCAAAAGCAATAGAAGTGCAATTCTGCTTTTTTCTCCACCAGAAAGTACATCTAATGATTTATAAACATCGTCGCCCCGGAACAAAAATGCACCAAGCATGTCCCGAAGCTTTGGAATAAGCTCCAAAGGTGCACGAGCTTCCAGGTATTCAAGTATAGTTTCCTTGCCTTTTATTGTTTCTGCATTATCCTGGCTAAAGTAACCGATTTTAATGCCTGCTCCAGGAATTATTTCTCCAGTGAAATCTTTATCCTGCTCTGCAATAATTCTGAGCAAAGTTGATTTACCAGCACCATTTCTACCTGAAACTACTACTCTCTGACCATTTTCTACTGTAAGTTCCAGATTATCTAAAACTTTGCGTTTACCATCATAGCTTTTACAAATATTTTTCAGGCGCAATACAAGACGTCCTGCATGTGGAGCTGGAGGAAAAGTAAAATGGATTTTTTTAAGGCTTTCTGGAATTTCTATGCGAACCATTTTATCCAGTTTTTTCTGATATTCTTGAGCCTGTGCTGCTTTTGTAGCCTTATAACCAAAGCGATTAATAAAATCTTCTAATTTATTGATTTCCTGTTGCTGCTGTTCGTATTCTGCAATAAGTGTTTTTAACTCCACTTCCCTCACTTTTTCATAATGAGAAAAGTTACCGGCGTATCTTTTTAACTCCCCGTTAAATAATTCATACACTTCGTTAATTGTGACATCAAGAAAATAGCGGTCATGACTTACTAAAAGGAATCCACCATTATAATTCTGTAAAAAAGATTCCAGCCAGTTTCTAGCTTCAATATCAAGATAGTTCGTTGGTTCGTCCAAAAGAAGAATATCGGGATTTTGCATGAGCGTTTTTGCAAGAGCGATTCTCATTTGCCATCCACCGCTGAATTCTTCTGTATTTTTTTCAAAATCCTGGCGACTAAAACCAAGACCTAATAAAACAGATTCTGCAGCAGCTTCTCTTCTATGCCAGCCACTATCTTCCAGCTTCTGAATTAATTCTGATTGTTTAATAACAAGAACATCTGTGTTAGATGGATTAGATTCCAGCTGAGAACCAATCTCGTCTATTTCTTTTTGAATTTCATAGCCAAACTCAAATGCTTTATCAGCTTCTTCCTTTAATGTACAACCATGATGTGTAAGCCCACTTTGTGGAAGATAAACTATGCGGCTGTCTTTTTGAACAGCTCTGTTTCCACTATCTGGTGCAACAATTCCTGCCAGCACTTTTATAAGAGTTGATTTTCCAGCACCATTGGCTCCCGTAAGTGCAACCTTGGAACCTGTCTGGAGATTAATTGTTACATTCTTTAGAATATCTCTATCGCCAAAAGCTAATGAGACTTGTGAAAATTGAACAAATGCCATTTATATAAAATTATTTATTTGCCTTAAAGTAAATAACAAGTGAAGATGAACTTCTTTCAAGAATCATACCTTCTTCAAATTTTGCATTAGTTGCATTCTCAAGACGTAAACCATCAGATTCAGTCTTATACAAGAAGTTTACTTCGCTTGCTCCATCAAATTTAAATGTTAAAACACCGTCATACTGGGACTTTAATTTTTCTCCAATTCCATATTTCAAAAGTACTGAACCACCAGCTTTTGCAGATGAAGGAATTACATTTGGAACTAATAATTCATAATTAGTCCAGTTAAAATTACCATTTAAAGTCAAATTAAGATTTCCATAACTTGAACTTACATAATTTGGACCGCGTGAAACAATCTTAGAATATAAATCAGATCGTCTTCGCTTTTCTTCCTTAATGATATCAGTCAAATCTTCTTCTGTTGCTATTAAAGAAAAATCCTGGGGTTTACCAGAAGAACCTGTATAGCGAACAACAATAAAATCATCTTTACGGTAAGTAATTGTAATTGGAATGTCTGTAAGCTCGTACTGATTTCTTCCAACCTTTTCATAACCAGAATAATCCCAGCTTTTCTTAACTGCTTTAAGTTTTGCTTCTTTATTTTCTGGCATATTCAAAGATACGGTACCTTTTTCACTATCGATTGTAAAATTGAATTCTGCTTTAACAATTGTTGTATCAATATTCTTTTCTGCAATCATTGCCTGGAATTTTTCTGGATACCAAGGTTTATCAAAAATGCCTTCAAATGTGGAATCACCAAGGTTTTCTTCTGTTAAAACTTCAGAAGCACCAGATTGAACACCGGCTGCATCCATATCAAACAAAATTAAATTGTGAGAGAAACACCATCCTTCAGTTCCATTCTTTGTAAGTACTTTTAGCCAGTCACCTTCCAAAGCTTCTTTTCCTGCCATTACAGTATCACCCTCGCCTTTTGCAAGAATTTTAATTGTTTCACCTTTACGTAAACGGTAAACCTGTTTTGAAAGGTTAGCTGGTTCTGCACGACATGGAAGTCCATCCAATTTTACACTTGCATATTTTCCAACATATTCCTTATACTGTTCAGCTTTTTTAATTGCTTTTGATTTTGATTCTGGCTGAGTAAGCTGCCATAATGGAACTTCCAGTTTTTCTCCATTTGGTGCGCCAATAATATATACATGACTGATATTCGAAAGAGCATAAACTGGTACAACTTCACAATCCTGAATCTGATATTCTGGAATATTCCAAAGTACTACACTATATCCTTCCATTCTTCTGCAAGAAAAAAACAGAGAACTAACCAATGTTAATGAAAAAAGGATAACGATTTTACTAAACAACTTCTTCATACAAACACTCCAAATATATTAAGAAAATATACCAAATATATAGAAAAAAGTCATTGGGTTTATGTCTACTTCCTATTTTTATCTACCTATTGTATAATTGTAACTATGAAAAAGGTATTGATTATAGATAGCCATCAGCTTTTCAGAGATTTTTTAAAAAACAAACTTTCTCTAGATCAGATAGAAGTTACCCTTTCTCAGCAAAATAGAGATGGATACACAAAAATGATTTCTACTCTCCCAAATCTTGTAATTATGGATATGGGTGAAGATAACAAAAATGAAATGGATTTGCTTGAAAAGAAAGCATCCGACATCAACACAGTAAATATTCCTGTTATTATTATGGGACCGGTAGCTGAAAGAGCGAATATTGCATCTTTAGCAAAATATGGTGTTATAAAATACTTTGCTAAACCTATTCAGTTTGATGTTTTCTTTGATGCCATTGGTAAAGTATTAAAAATTCCTTTATCTATGGATTTGACACCAAGTGTTCTTGATATCCATCACAACGGAAATATTATTTTTATTGAATTTGCCCAGGGACTTAATCAGGAAAAGCTTTCTCTTTTACAATACAAACTTACAGATATGATTGAGCATGAAGGTATTGAATCTCCAAAAGTTATTATCATGTTTACCGGCTTAGATTTAAGTTTTGTAGATGGATGTAATATTGAATTCTTAATTGAAAATATTCTTGCATGTCCAAAAATTCATACAAAAAATGTTAAGATTCTTTCTACTAATAAATTCATTGCAGATTTAATAGAAGGTCATAAAGCTTATGCAGGTATTGAAGTTTCTGATAACTTACCTCGCATTCTCAATTCCCTTGTGGACACTTCAATAACATCCAGCGTTTCAGACCTGATTACAGACCGGATTATTACTTCAAGTGCTGTTTCTGATGAAGAAATCAGTTCTATTAATAATAATTTCTTTTCTGATAAAAGTTCCGATGCCATTGATAGTACAAATTCTGGTACTGTACTTCATGTTGCAATTATTGACAGCGATACACAATCCCTTTTACTTACAAGAACTGTTTTTGAAACTGTAGGCTCAAAATGTTCTCAATATATAAGAGGGGAAGATTTCTTAGCTGACTATGAACCTGGAAAATTTGACCTTGTTATTCTTGATATTCAATTAAGCGATAATCGAGGATTGGAAATTCTTCAGACCTTTCAGCACCAGCATGATGCTCCTCCAGTTGTTATTTATTCACAAAGCTTACAAAAAGATTTGGTTGTAAAAGTCTTAAGTGCAGGTGCAAGAAGCTATATTATTAAACCTCAAAAACCAAATGTTCTTTTGCAAAAATGCCTTTCTCTTTTGCGAGGCAACTAAAAATGACTCAAAAAATTAATCTGCATACCCACTCTGTTTTTTGTGATGGTAAAAACACTTTCGAAGAATTAATTCAAAGTGCTATAAATAAGGGGTTTACTACTTTAGGTTTTTCATCTCATAGTTTGTATCCTGGTGCAAGAAGCTGGCATATGCCTCCTGAAAAATTTTCTGAATATGCAAAAACTATTATTCAGTTAAAAGAAAAATATTCTGACAAAATTAATCTTCAACTTGGTTACGAGGTAGATTTTTTTCAAGCTTCTAAACCAGATATTGAATTTTATAAGACAAAGCATAATGCAGATTACATTATTGGAGCCGTTCATTACGTAGAAACTGACAACGGATTTTATTCTGTTGATAATTCCACAGACATTGTAAGAAATAATCTTTTACGATTGTATCCATCATCAATTTTAAAAACTAAGAGTCCTGATGAATCAGAAAAGCTTCTTCCTTTTGTTGATGGTAAAGCGGCTGTCTGTGAATATTATGCTACTGAACGAAAAATGCTTCAAACCTGCAATTTTCATATTCTTGCTCATCCAGATCTTATTCGAAAAAGAAACAATGAGTTAGGCTTTTTTGTGGAAAATGAAGACTGGTATATAGAAGAACTTAAAGCAACTGTAAAAGAAATTGTTAAAAATGGCGCTATTGTGGAGATGAATACAGGTGCTATTGCAAGGGGAGTTATGGATGATTTTTATCCATCACAACTTTTCCTGCAAATGCTTTACGAAAACAATGTTCCTGTTTGTATCAATTCTGACTGCCACAATGCTGATTTTTTGGATTGTGCCTTTGATAGAGGGATGGAGCAGGCTAAAAAGATTGGATTCAAGGAATTATCATATCCTGTAGATGGAAAGATTATTCACATCCCTCTATAACCCACATTCCCCCTTTTTACCAACAAGATAAACTAACGATTTCTTCTTTCTTCTTCCTCTGTACAACGCACACACATTAGTGCCCATGGAATAGCTTCCAATCTTTCACAAGGAATATCATTACCACATTTTACACAGTAACCGTATTTTCCCTGACGAATTCTGTCTAAAGCACTTTCAATCAACTGTAAGTTTCTTGCATCCTGAGAACCAAGAGCATTTAATAAAGTTCTGTCAATTGCATCAGAAGCTACATCAGCCTCATCTCCAGATTCAACAGTTTTAATTAAACTCTTCATATCATCACTTTGTTCAGCTAAAGACTCAAGAATTGTCTTTTTCTGATCAGTAAGTTCTTTTTTCATCTTTTCAACAAAATCATTTTCCATATTAATAAATCTCCCTAACTATCAAAAAAAATGACTTAAGCATCTATGTTGTCAAGTTTAATAGTTTTGTATATACTAATATAAATGCAAAATCTCAAAAAGACAAACATTTTTTGCAATAATTTTTTATTATTTTTAAAGGACAAATATGGCAAAAGAAGAAGCTATTGAAGTTGAAGGTATTGTAAAAGAAGCCCTTCCTAACACAACATTCCGTGTTGAATTGCAGAATGGTCACATCATTATGGCACACCTTTCTGGCAAAATGAGAAAACATTACATCAGAATCGTTCCTGGTGACAGTGTAAAAGTTGCACTTTCTCCATACGATTTAAACAAAGGACGTATTATTTTCCGTCAAAAATAATTTTAAACTAAATTACACAAAAGGATTTTATTATGAAACACATTGTCCGTTGGGCACAGAAAATCAATTCCTCTACGCTGGCTTACCTTTATTGTAGCTATGATTTTCTCTCTATGTCTGCGGAAGTTTCACGCTAGTGTGTGATTTTGTATTGCTAAATTAAAATAGTAATTACAGACCTTCCAAAAGGAAGGTCTTTTTTTTTGTATATAATATCAGGAGGTATATAAGTTGACTTTATACGAAGATTTAAAATGGCGAGGTCTTATTAAAGATGTTGCTGGCGAAGAGTCAGAATTACAGAAGGTTCTTGATGGCCCAGCTTTCTCTTTCTACTGGGGAACAGATCCAACAGCAGATTCCCTTCACATTGGACACTATTCTTCACTTTGTATGGCAAAACGTCTTGCAAATGCAGGCCATCATCCAATCTTGCTTTGTGGTGGTGCTACAGGTCGAATTGGTGACCCTCGCCCTACAGCTGAACGTGAAATTATCAGCGAAGAAACAGTAAACAAAAATATTAACGGTATTCGTGAACAGGTACAGACAATTGTTCCACAGGCAGAACTTGTTGATAACTATGAATGGACAAAAGATTACACTTTCTTAAACTTCCTTCGGGACATTGGTAAATACATCAACGTAAACTATATGCTGGACAAAGATATTATTCGCCGTCGTTTGGAAACAGGTATTACTTTTGCTGAATTCTCATATATGCTTTTACAAGGCTACGACTTCCTTCACCTTTTCCAGGAAAAGAAAGTTATTATGCAGGTTGCAGGTTCAGACCAGTGGGGTAATATTACAACTGGTGTAGACTTAATCCGCAAAGTTGTAAACGGTTCTGCTTATGCTTTTACAATGCCTTTGATTTTGGATGCAACTGGTAAAAAATTTGGTAAATCAGAAGGAAACGCCTTGTGGCTTAACAAAGAAAAAACAGCTCCATATGCAATTTACCAGTATCTTATTAATGCAGATGATTCAAAAGTTCTTGAATATCTTAAAGTATTTACATTCTTGTCTAAAGAAGAAATTGAAAAGGTTTACGAAGAACATCTTGCTGCACCAGAAAAACGTATTGCACAAAAAACTTTAGCCTGGCAGATTGTAAAAGATCTCCATGGCGAAGCAGAAGCAAACAATGCAGTTTCTGTAAGTGAAAAACTTTTTGCAGGGGATTTTAAAAGCCTTTCTGTAAGGGATATTATGACAGGAATGAAAGGTGTTCCTACTTTCAAATTTACAGAAGAACTTCCTTTAGTAGATGTACTTGTAAATAACAAAATTGCTTCTTCAAAACGGGAAGCTCGTGAATTCATTAAAGGCAATGCTATTTCAATTAATGGCGAAGTTATTAATGATGAAACAAAAATTATTACAAAGGATATGGCTCTGGAAGGAAAAATCTTAATCTTCCGCCGCGGAAAGAAAAAGTATTTTATTGGTGAAGTTTAATAAAAAAATGCACCTCCTGAAATTGAACTTTATTTGTCCAATTTTAGGGGTGCACTTCACACTTCACTTTTGGGACAGCCCCTTTTTTTATGCCTTTTTCTTAAACAAACCTCTTAAGCCTGTTATAACCCCTCTCACTCCATTTACAAACAAAATTACACAAAGTACAGGTCCAAGTGGGAAAAAAATAAAAAGTGAAAATCTGAAAAATGAAAATGCTAAAAATGTCTGTAAACCTTTTAAAACAACCATAGAAATATATTCAGATTTTGAATAATTTTCTGGCTTCTGTTCACGGTAATAATAATGTCTGGCATTGTGTTTCTGATATTGCTGTGACTCCCCATTAGACTGAGCTTGTTGTGCTCCAGTAAACCACTGCCAGAATGTATCCTCATCTGTAAAAGGATTTCCTCCATATGAATATGAAGAATTCCTGTAAGTATTATAATTATACCCTGTATTCTGATATGATTCAGTCTGCCCAGTTAAATCATAATTGCGACGTTTAGTTTCATCACCAAGCACATCATAAGCCGCAGAAATTTCCTTAAACTTCTCTTCTGCAACAGTATCACCAGGATTTCTATCTGGGTGATATTTAAATGCTAAAGAACGGTATGCTTTCTTAATTTCATCCGCTGTAGCAGTTTTTTCAATACCTAAAATTTCATAATAATTCTTCATACACATTTAAAAATACAAATTTATAATTCATGTTACAAGTAAAATAATCAAATAATAAAAAATTATTAGTATTTTAAAATAACCCATGTTGCACCAGTTCCACCCTCGCTCTTTAACTTAGGGTGCCCAGATGTTCCACACCTTTTATCATTTTCAATAAATTTTCTAACCAATTCTCCAAGAACAGGATCGGTACCTGTTGTATGAATTCCTTTGCCATGAACAATAATAACCTTTCTTATTCCTTTTTTCACACAATCAGTAATAAAATAATTAAGATGTTCTTTTGCCTCTTCCTGACGCATTCCATGTAAATCAAGCCGAGCTTCCGGTTTCATGTTTATTAAATACTGGCGGTTCGCCATTTTAGAAGTTTCCTGATGCTCTTCTGCAATTTTATCCTTATCAACAGTACCATATAAACGAAGCCACTGTTCCATTGGATTGATATGACGTTCATTTTGTTCTTTTATTTGCTTTTCGAAAGCCTTTTCACTTTTTATTGCTCTAGCAAGTTCTTTTTCTTCTAATGATGGAGCGTTGGCTTTTTTATGAGAAACCTGGAATTGTGGAGAAGGCTTCTTTCCATTAGATTTTTCCTGCCTTTTTATTTTCTCCCATTGATTAAGAATATCATTCATGTCCATAATCTGCTCCTATTTAATTTGGATAATGTCTTCTTTCTTGCACCAACCACCAGATTCACCTAAAAGAACATAAATCCATTCTCCAGAAAATTCTTTTATCTCAATATAACTTCCAGGTTTTAGTTCAGTTTTTGCTTCCGACAAAGAATCTGGAATTGAAAAAAGCTGACCACCACAACTAACACCATGTTGTTTTTTCGACTCTAAAATTGAAACAGACAACCCGATAACAGCAAAAATAAATAATGCTGTTGTAATAATATTTATAAAAAGTCGTTTTTTTCTTAAAAAGAAAATAAATATGCCTAAACTAAGAACTACAAACAATATAGAAAAATAAATCCATGAAACGCTGAATTCGGAAGAATCTGCAGGTAATCCTAAACTCAGTTCCTTCTCTATACGCTTACTTTTTTTCAAACCAAAAAATGAGTATCTTTCATTTATTCTTAACTCTGCCAGCTCCTGACAATCTTCCAGGGTAACAATAATCTCTTCTTCTGGAATATGTTCAACTTCATTTACTTCAAAAGCCTGATTAAATAATTCTACAGTTCTTACTGTGTTTTCTACCGCTTTTTCACCAACTTGAATCTGAATAGCAGGAACCTTTATTTCTCCCTTATAACCATTATTACTTGTAATAGTCATTGAAAATACTGGAAATGTTGCTGGGCCTTCCATAAGAGGAATCCATTCAAAAGAAGACACAGGCACAATTTCATCCAGTTTGGACTTATCTTTATATTTTGTTTCAAGAATTTCGTATTCCTTTGTTTGTGTAAAAATGGAATCCTTTGGTAAATTCCAATTAAAACTAATTAATTGAACTCCATACTGAAAAAGAACATCAAAAGTAACTTTTTCCCCCACTTTAAATTCCATTAATGAAATATCAGCAAAACCATTTTCCGAAGTAGCAATCTTTCCATCAGAAAATTCAATAATCATAATTGGATCCTGATCCTTAGGATTTGTTTTTACAGAAATAGGAGCAAAGGCTATTGTTCTTTTAAATCCCTGCACCCGTACTGTTAATGGTTGCAAATTATATGAACCTTTTTTTGAAAATGAATACCAGACTTCAATTTTTGTTCCGCCATTTTCACTATCCAGTTCAGTGCGCTTCAGAGTCTTAAAACTTACATTATCCATATCATCTGGACTGGAAATATCAATTTCACCAGGTCTTACATATGGAACTTCTACTTCAAAACGAATATCGGTATTTGTAAAAAAGTCAGAAGTATCATTATTTGATTGTACAGGTACAAAGCGCAATTTTGCAAAATCACTATTAGTTAAAATCTTTGCATAAAGTGGATTTAGAAAATTTACAAAAACAATTGCGGCTAATAATCTCCTGCTAAATTTTGATCCTGATTTGGTTCGCTGCTTTTCCATTGCTTTTGATCATTCTCCTTAATTCTTTGAAATACTGACTTCTCCATATCCTGTGATGAAGATTGCTCTTCCTGAGCAGGAATAACATCACTTTGTTTATTATTTACTTCAACGTCCGCTTGTTGTATTGATAATTCCAAATTAATTTTTGCTTCAAGATTGGTGCTATCAATTTGCAGGGCCTTCTTAAAATATTCTATGGCCTTATCATATTCACCTTTTTTATGATAAATAACCCCTGCATTATAATAGGCTGCAAAAACGACCCTTTCATTTGAATTAATATCAACTTGATTATACTTTTCCAATGCGGCCTGATTTTCATCCAATAAACTGTAAACTGTTCCTAAATCATAAAGCGCAAAATCAAGCACTTCCCTATTGTTTTCCTGGGCTGCACTTTCACTCACATTATAAAATAAAGAAATAGCATGACTGTATTGCTTTTGATTACATGAATAAGCACCTTCTAAAACTTTTACTGTATCCGATGAACATGAAACAAATAGAAGTAAAGTAGTAAAAAGTAAAGCCATTGTACTTGCTTTTTTTAAATCTGGGAAAAGTTTTGTTAGATCAAATTCCGTAATAATAAATCCTGCTGCAAATAACAAAATACCTATGGCCAGGAAAAACTTATATCTTGGAATAGGTTTTGCCTCGTATGATACTATCTGATTATCACTATACTTTAGCTGGGAGAGTAAAGTTAATGCTGATCCACGTTCCAAGGAATTGATATATAAAAGCTGGGTCTGATTTTTATAAAAGGACATATTCTTCTGAACTGCCTCTATAGTTTCCCGAACTTTATTAGAGCGCAATGCCGATTTTACTTTTGTTTTGCCATCACCAGCAGTAATTTCAATTTCAGTTTCCTGGCCAAATCCAACAATTGATACTGGAATACCAGATTTTACACATTCCAAAAGACTATTTTTTAAATAACTGTCTGTTTCTTCCCCATCTGTAAAAACCCAGATTCTTCCCGCATTTGAATAATTAGCTGGAAAAGAATCTCTTGCTTTTAAAATTCCTTTACCTAAACTCGTTCCAGGAGCAGTCATTAATGATGGAGACATTACTTCCAGCAAAGTATCAATCATTACATAATCTTCTGTAATTGGAATAGCTATAATTCCATCACCCTTTGCCAAAACAACAGAAATTGGAGTTGAATCCATTTTTTCCATTAATTTTTTTGCATAAACAGTTGCGGCTTTTAATCGTGTCGTATTTTGAGGTCCATCATTTGCCAGCATACTGTTAGAAATATCAAATACAAAACATACTGATGTACCATTTTTCTGCACAGGAACCAGGTTTGTGCCCCAGTATATTTTTGAATATGCCAGAACAAGCATACACCATGCTAATCCAAACAAAAGAATCTTTACTTTAGAAAGTCTTGAATAATCAAACAGACGTCTTTTTCCACTTTTTCTGTTATGGGCAGCTAGTTCTGCATCAACTGTTATATCAGCTTCCTTTTTATGAAAAAAAAGGAAAAGGAGGATAGGAATTAAAATCAAAATGCCAATTAATGCATAAGGTCTTTCACAACTCATTTCTTTACCTCCCTTAAAATTTTTCATGCAAAAATATTAATTTAATAATCCATGCAACTGAAAACAATACTATTCCCCAAAAAAGAAATATATCATATAAAAGCCGATTCGTAGTTCTATAAGTAAAATTCTGTATCACGCTTTCTTTTTTAGTTACATTGTAAACAGTCGAAACCAAGTCTTCTGTACTTTTTGTTTCAAAATATTTACCGTTAGCAATTGATGCAATTTTTCTTAATGAGGCAGAATTATAATTTGAATCATAACGCCCCGAAATAACCTTTCCCGTAGCAGGATCCTGATATTCCAATGTTACCACACCTTTTGAACCAATTCCCACAACATAGATGCTAATGCCATTATCCTTTGCCAATGATGCTGCTGTTTCAGGATGAATTGATCCCGCATTACTTTCACCATCTGTTAAAAGAATAATACATTTATTTGGAGCTGCAGAACTAACCATGTGGCATACTGCAGTACTAATTCCATCTCCAATTGCAGAGCCATCACCTAACATCATAATTTGCAAATCTCCAATTCTTTGTAAAACCACTTGATGATCTGTTGTTGGAGGAACTAAAACTGATGCATTACTTCCCAATGCCACAATTCCCAGTCGAACACCATCATTTTGAATAACAAGATCTGCAATTGTTTTTTTTGCAATATCAAGACGTGAATTTCCATCCATATCTTTTGCTGCCATAGATGGACTTACATCAATTACAAAAACCATATCTGTACCAAGTGATGTGTAAACTTTTTCTTGAGTTGAAATAACAGGATCTGCAAAAGCAGCTACAACCAAAAAGAATGCTCCAAAAACAAGAATTTTTGCCAATACGGAAAAGAATTTTTGAGATTTACTAGTCCATTCAAAATATTTTCCTTCCCAGTCTCCTAGCACAGCAGGAAAGGAAATTCTTGTAAAAATCTTTAATTTCCTTAATAAATACAAAAGAGGAATAAATATTAAAAAACAAAATGCTACAGGATTCTGAAAACTAGGCATTTTCTCCCTCCCCCGCAACTTTTACTGTTTTAGCTTCTTCTTCGGGAACGTCAACTGCTTCCAAAGCTTCAATACTATTTATCAATGCACTTATTAACTGATGCTTTTCCTCTCTCTTAAATGAAACATTTTCTCCGTAGCGAACATAATCTGTTCTAACAAAAATACGTACAATTTTTTCTGCCGCAAATATTTTTTTATCAGACATAAGATTGCAGGTTGCTTTATTAAAACCTTCCATGATTTCTGAAGAAACAAGTTTTGTAAAAGGATAATCAAATCTAAATTCCAGATAACTACGGGTAATTTTTTGAATTTCCCTTGCAATCTGACTGTCTGCCATAGTCTTTACTTGTTCAAGCTTTAATAACTGTTTGATAGTTGCTTTTTTATTTTTCTTATATTTCCAAAGCAACACTTCATTTTTAAAGAAAAAAGCCAATGCCTTTCTTTTCATTATGATTCTGACCATTAGGGCAAATAAAATTAAAAGAAGAATGATTAAGCCATAAATTTTATATGTTGTTCCCGGCAATAAAAGAGGAGACTGTATATCTCTTAAAGTACTTAAGGATTCTGTTTTTGTAATTGAAATCACTTCAAAATCCTGAAATCCCATTACATATACTTCGGCATCAGAATTTAATGAAGCCCCCATATCAAAAGCTGGAAATGATAAATTTCCCGTTCGCCATGGAACAAAGGAAACTGTAAGTACATAAGTATTATATCCTGATGAAGAAATGCTAACAGATTTTATATCATATTTTTCTTCATCAATCTGATTAATAAAAAATTCCTTTGACAGTTCTATCTGACCTTTCTGAGCTACAATATTTCTAAATAGAACAGAATCAGTTTCAAAACTACATTTTAATTCTGCACTGTCCCCAATGTAAATCTGGCGGGGAACAAGAACTTGCTGCGACTTCATGTATGCCATTTTCCCCTCCTAATTTATTGTGCCACTAGTAGCAAAAATTTTTGTCAGTATTTGCAACGGTTCATCTGTTGTTTTCATAATTGCAGAACAGATTCCATGCTTTATACAAATATCCTGCCATTTATGAACTGATGCATCATAATAAGACTTCCATTCCTTCTGAAATTTTTCAGACGCAGTAGGTAATTTCAAAACTAAGGAAGATTCACAATCTGTAAAATATGCCGTACCTACTTCTGGTAAATGCTCATCCATCTTATCAACCACACGAATCGCAACTACATCATTTTTATGAGCAAGGGAAGTTAATGGCTTTTCCCAATCTGCACTTCTAAAATCTGAAATAATAAATACAAGGGAACGCTTTTTCAACATTTTTCCTGCTCCTGTAATCGCGTTTCCAAGCACGGAACCATTTTGTTCTTTTTCTTTCATTTTATCCAAATGAGAAAGAATAAGCATTGTCTGTTCACGTCCAAGTTTTGGCGGAGTAGAAAAATGAATATCACCATCAAAGAAAACAGCTCCCAAAGGACAACTGTTCATTTCAGAAGCAATAGTAACAAGAGCCGCAGTTTCAGCTGCTACTTCATATTTTGTTCTTTTGCCACTTCCAATTTGCATTGATAAAGAATTATCTACAATAATAAAAATTTGCAGCTCTCGTTCTTCTTCAAAAACCTTTACATATGGATGATGCATTCTGGCAGTAACGTTCCAATCTATTGTTCGAATATCATCCCCACGGAAATATTCACGAACACCGCTAAATTCAATTCCCTGCCCTTTATAGAGGGAGCGGAAAGTGCCTGCTTTCATTCCATCAGCAAGACTTCGAGCTGTAATTCTGAGATAAGATGCTTTTTTTACTAAAGATTCTTCATTAAATACCAAGGAAGGTTACCCCTTATGGAACTGGAATAAATGATAGAATTCTTGAAATAATTTCGTCTGCAGTAATATTATCTGCAGCGGCCTCATATGAAAGGACAATTCTATGACGTAAAACATTTAATGCAACAGCTTTTATATCTTCTGGTAATACAAATCCACGTCCTTCAAATAAAGCGTGAACTTTTGCACACTGAAGCATTGCAATTCCTGCTCGAGGTGAAGCACCAAAATTGATGTATCTTGTAATATCACTAGAATTTCCAATACCAGAATTCTGATTTTTATGACTTGCATCTGGTCTGGTTACTGTAAGAATTGAAACAATAAATTCAACAAGTTTTTCATCACAAGTAACTTTATCAGCAAGCATACGCATAATTTTTAATGTTTCTTCAGAAATAATTCTATTTACTGGAATCTGAGGAGCTTTTCCACATGACTTTACAATTTCAATTTCATTTTCAGCCGTTGGATAATTTACAATCAATTTCATTAAAAAACGATCCAACTCTGCTTCTGGAAGATTATATGTTCCTTCCTGTTCTACTGGATTCTGTGTTGCCAAAACAAAGAAAGAGTCTGGCAGCTTATAAGTTTCCTCACCAATAGTTATTTGTCTTTCTTCCATAGCTTCAAGCATAGCAGACTGAACTTTTGCAGGTGCACGGTTAATTTCGTCAGCAAGAATAATATTTGAAAAAATTGGACCTTTTCTTACAGTAAATGTACCTTTATTCTGTTCATAAATCAAAGTACCTGTAACATCTGCTGGAAGTAAATCTGGAGTAAACTGAATACGTTTAAAATCCAAACCAAGAATTTCAGAAAAAGTCTTAACAGTAAGTGTTTTTGCCAAACCAGGAACACCTTCCAGCAAAACATGTCCACCAGCGACAATAGCCATCAGAATATCATCAACAAGCTGATCCTGACCAATTAGTCTCTTGCCCGCTTCTTTTCTACAAGCTTCAACAATTTTTTTACAAGTTTCGATTTCGTTTTCCATATTTATATTATACTAAATTCATCCTTTCTATACTATACAATAAAAAATACATATCTTTTCTGCATTTCATATCTGTATATTTATACAATTTATATGCAAAATTATGCAAAATATTGACATTTAGCTTGGAATTTTACATAATTTATTCATTATGATTAACCCTTTAGCTAAAGAATTAAATGACACCTTAAAAGGTTCGGTTGTAGACGGTCTTCTTTCTGATATTGGAGAACGTCTTTACTTTCCAAATGGAATTATCTCACAAGGCGGAGAAGCTGCAAAAGATGCAAAATTAGCCAATGGTACAATTGGAATGGCTGTTGCAAATGGCTCTCCTATTGAATTAGATTCTTATAAAAAAATCATGCCAGATTTGAATTCTAGAGAAACCGTTGCTTATGCAAAAACAACGGGTAATCCTGAATTAAGAAAATTATGGTTAGAAAAAATTATCGAAAAAAATCCAGACCTTAAAACAAAAAAAATCAGTTTACCAGTTCTTGTTCCTGGATTAACAGCAGCACTTTCTTATGTTGCAGATCTTTTTGTTGGTGAAAATAAACCTCTTTTAGCAGCAGACCCATGTTGGGATAATTATGAATTAATCGCTTCTGCTCGTCGTGGTGCAATATTCCATCAGTTCAAATGTTTTGATAATGGCAAATTCAATATTGCTGATCTTGAAGCAAAAATGAAAGAAGATGCAGAAAAATATGGTTCTGTAAGAGTAATTTTAAACTTCCCTCAGAATCCTAGTGGTTATAGTCCAACAAAAGAAGAAGCAAAAGAAATCTGCAAAGTTGTAAAAAATATTGCAGAATCTGGTAAAAAGATTATCGTTCTTAGTGATGATGCTTATTTTGGATTAAACTATGAAGAGAATATTGAACCACAGTCTTTATTTGCTTACATGGCAGATATTCACGAAAATGTTCTTGCAATAAAAGCTGACGGTCCAACAAAAGAAGACTTTGCATGGGGATTCAGAGCTGGTTTCATTACATTTGCTTCAAAAGGTCTTAATGATAAACAGATTGAAGCCCTTACTACTAAATTCATGGCTGCAATCCGATCTTCAGTTTCATGTTCATCAACTCCTTCTCAGAGTATGGTTTTACATGCACTTAACGATCCTGCACACAATGCACAGAAAGTTGAACTTAGAGCAATGCTTAAACGTCGTTACGATGCTGTAAGAAAGTTTGTTAATACACATACATCTTCAGTACTTACTCCTATGCCTTTCAACTCAGGTTATTTCATGAGTTTTATTGTAAAAACTGGAAACGCTGAGGATATTAGAAAAAAACTTCTTAGTGAAAAAGGTATTGGTATCATTCAAATTGATGCCAACACTTTAAGAGTTGCATTCTCTAGTATTGACGAAGAAAAGATTGAAGAAGTTTATTCTGCTATATATAATGTAGCAGAGGCTATGTAATTCGTGAAAATAAACTTTAAATCTATAACAGTAAAAATTCTTGCAGCTTGTCTTTTGACAATTCCTTTATTCACCTCATGCAAAGAAGAAGAACCTAAGAGACTTGTAATTTGGACAAGCTGCAGCGAATTTGCACAATATATTGAACTTTTTAACTCAACACATCCAGACTGTCAGGCTGTGTTAGTTTATAAAAGTAATCCTGCACTAAAACTTCCTCCTGCAAATGATGAAGTAATTCCCGATATTATTGTGGGTCCCTGGCTAAAATCGGATAAATTAAATACAAATTTCAAATCACTTCAATATTTATTTGAAAGACAAAATGTTTCCTCTTCTATTTTCTATCCACAATTATTGGAAAATGGGAAAAATAAAAAAACAACATACTTGTTGCCTGTAAGTTTCAATCTTCCAACAATTATTTTCTCCGATGCAAATAAACAATATGTTACTGATAATTATACTCTTTCGCCTGAACAAATTCGTGAAATCGCCAGTACATACAATGAAAAAAACAGGTCTGGTGCTTTCAAAAAAATGGGTTTCACACCAACAAGTAACGACGCTTTTCTTTATCTTTTAACAAAGTTATATGGAGCAAATTTCCATCAAGAAAAAAACTCCGTAATTTATGATAAATCAAAATTGGACTTTGCTATTACATCCCTAAAAGATTGGATAACAACAGAAAATGGTTCAGTTCAAACAGAAACAGATTTTGCCTATAAATATTTATTTATGCCAGATTATAGACAGGTAACTTCCGACAGAACACTTTTTTCATATACAACAAGTGATAAACTTTTTAAAATTCTTCATGAACAAGATTTAAATATTGATTACCGATGGATAACAGATGGTAACACAATTCCTTTGGAAGATGATATGATTATGATGGGCATTTATAAAAAATGTCAGAATCAACCAAGTGCTTCAGAATTTATTACATGGTTCTTTCGTCCAGAAAACCAGGATGCTATTCTTGATAAAAAAATAAAACTTCACCTTAATACAGAAAGTTTTGGAATTGCCGGTGGTTTTTCTTCTGTAAAAGAAGTAACAGAAAAAATTATTCCAATTTATTATCCTCAGGTTCTTTCAAATCTTCCTCCAGAACAGATGTTAGGAAATGCTCCACAAGTTCCAGCCCGCTGGGAAAGTTACAAAACAATTGTAATTGAACCTTATATTAGAGCTGCATTAACGCAAAAAGAAGATGAAACAATTCCATCTATTGAAGAATTAGAAAAAGAATGGCTTAAAAAAGTATTTGATTAGTATTAAACAGTTAAATTTTTTTAATCTTTATAAATAAAAAAGACTTGCAGTTTGAAGTTTTCTTCAATATTCTGCAAGTCTTTTTATATTCTATACTTATTTTAGAATCTATGAACTAAGCCTTGTTAAGTCTAGCTTCCAGGTCATGTCGCAGCCTTACGGCTGCTTACCAAGTTTGCCTATCGGCAAACTTGCACATAACTAAGCCTTGTTAAGACGAGCTTCAAGGTCATCCAAAATTGCGTTGAGTTCTTTTGGTAAGTGTTTACCGAATTTTGGATAGTGGTTTTCGCGAACGTCTTTAACTTCTTTCTTCCATCCTTCAACATCAACTTTGAGGATTTCAGGTAAAGTTTTCTTGTAGCAATCAGCAAGACCTTCAGTATTCAATGCACCATCAGCTGGCATAAGACCAATTGGAGTGTCCTTAGCATTGTCAACGCCATTACAGCGGTCGAAAATCCAAGCGAGAACGCGTGAGTTATCACCGTATCCTGGCCACATGAATCCACCTGGAAGATCCTTGTTGTTATCATCCTTACGGAACCAGTTAACGTAGAAAATCTTAGGAAGCTTATCCTTATCAGGAGCAGCATTACCTACGTCAATCCAGTGCTGGAAGTAGTCACCCATGTTATATCCACAGAATGGGAGAATAGCAAATGGGTCACGACGGATTTTACCAACTTCGGCAGCGTTGATTGTAGAAGCAGCAGTGATTTCTGAACCTACGATAGATCCAAGGAATACACCGTGTTCCCAAGAACGAGCCTGGTGTACAAGAGGTACAGTTGAAGGACGACGTCCTCCAAACAAGATAGCAGAAATTGGTACACCTTCTGGAGATTCCCAGTCAGATGCAATACATGGACACTGTCCAGCAGGTGCTGTGAAACGAGCATTTGGATGAGCCATTTCTTCACCTTTTGGAGCCTTGTCTTTTTCAAATGCAGGACGTGTATTTCCTTTCCAGTCAACCAAGTTGCCTTTTGCAGGATATCCAATTCCTTCCCACCATACATCACCGTCTTCAGTAAGAGCACAGTTTGTATAGATTGTATTCTTTTCTGCAGAAATAAGAGCATTCTTGTTAGACTGAGCAGAAGTTCCTGGTGCAACACCAAAGAAACCAGCTTCTGGGTTGATAGCGTAGAGACGACCATCTTTTCCGAACTTCATCCAGGCAATATCATCACCTACAGTTTCTACTTTCCAACCAGGGATAGTAGGAATCAACATAGCCAAGTTTGTTTTACCACAAGCACTTGGGAAAGCACCTGTTACGTATTTTACTTCACCTTTAGGGTTTGTAAGTTTAAGAATAAGCATGTGTTCAGCCAACCAGCCTTCATCACGTGCAATAACAGTAGCAATACGGAGAGCGAAACATTTCTTTCCGAGGAGAGCGTTTCCACCGTATCCAGAACCGTAAGACCAGATGAGGCGTTCTTCTGGGAAATGAGAGATGTATTTGTTTTCTACATCAGCACATGGCCAGATTCCACCGTCTGTTTCACCATTGTTCAATGGTTTACCAACTGAGTGGAGACATGGAACGAATCCATCATCCAAGTACTGCCAAACTTTTTCACCAGCACGTGTCATGATGTCCATGTTCAATACAACGTATTCTGAGTCTGTAAGTTCAACACCGTATTTAGCGATTGGTGAACCAAGTGGACCCATACAGAAAGGAATAACATACATTGTACGACCATGCATACAACCTGTATAAAGACCTGTCATAGTAGCTTTCAATTCTTTTGGATCGATCCAATGGTTTGTTGGACCAGCATCTTCTTCTTTTACAGAAGAGATAAATGTACGTGCTTCAACACGAGCAACATCACTTGGAAGTGAGCGGAACAAGAAAGAATTTTCTTTCTTTGCAAGTGGAGTAGCAAGACCAGCTTTAACACATTTCTGCATTAATTCGTCATACTCTTTTTTAGAACCATCACAAACTACAACATTGTCTGGTTCACACATTTTTACACATTCTTCAATCCAAGCTTTAATCTTGGCATTTTTAATGTCAGCAACTGTCATTAATGTACCTCTTTTTATACGATAGAAAAAAGGCCTCTCCAAGAAACCAATTTTCTCCAACTATAATTTAATACTTTTTTAGTCCGTATTCAATAGAATTGAGAAGATTTGAAGATTTTAAAAGGAAGATTATTATTTTATTAGGCTTGAATAGAGAACAGTTCTCCAGGCAAAGGACGGGCCCCAGAAAGTGCATAAGTATTTTTCATTGCAGCTTTCATTTCTTTTTGATATGCCTGAATCATTTTTTCTATTTCATTAGAACCAAGACTTTTTACTGTTGCAGGTTTTTCATTTTTAAGTGCTGAAACTCGTTCTATAAGAGAATTAAGTATTCGTAAACGGTTTATTGAAACACCATTTTGTCCACTGCCAGCTGCTACACCAGATACATGTTCAAAATGAGAATACATTAATGCAGTTTTGTTAACTGGAATGTAAAGTTTCCCTGCATTATTTGACGAAGATAAGCTTTCATATTTAATTGTGTTTAAATTTCCAATAAATGAACTCATATTCCACTCCGAAACAAATACAATTCTTTCAAAAATGTTGTATTTATTTAAGTATCCTTATTTTTTTATCGGAAACTTAAAATATTTATTAAGCAAAATTTTCTTTGATTTCATTTTTAAGAAATTTATAGAAAAAAATCATTAGAATTTGTATACTGAACTATATTTTTATTATCAGGAAGGCTACTATGGGCGGCATATTTGGTGTAGCTTCAAAAAAAGATTGTTCATTAGATTTATTTTTTGGAGTTGATTATCATTCTCATTTAGGTACAAGACGGGGTGGTATTGCAATTTATAATTATGAAGAAAAATTCCAAAGATCTATTCATAATATTCAAAACTCACCTTTTAGAACAAAGTTCGAAAAAGATATTGATGATATGCATGGAAATATGGGCATTGGTTGTATTAGTGATTTTGAACCACAACCATTGCTTGTCCACTCCCGTTTAGGAAACTTTGCCATTACAACAGTTGGAATTGTTACAAATAAAGATGAACTTATAAATGAAATTCTTGCTACTGGAAACACACACTTCCTTGAAATGAGTGGTGGCGAAATCAATCAGACAGAATTAATTATTGCTCTTATAAATCAGAAAGAATCTATTTTAGAAGGCATAAAAAACGTTCAGGCAAAAATTAAAGGTTCTATCTCAATGTTAGTATTAACAAAAGATGGAATCTATGCCGCACGGGATAAATTAGGTAGAACTCCAATCCAAATTGGTAAAAAAGAAGATGCCTATTGTGCTTCCTTCGAAAATTTTGCCTATGTAAATCTTGGATATAATGATTATCATGAATTAGGACCTGCAGAAATTGTATTGATGACAGCTGACGGTATTACCACATTACAACAGCCTCAAAAAGAAATGAAAATCTGTACATTCCTTTGGATTTATTACGGTTATCCTACAGCAAGTTATGAAGGTGTTAATGTTGAAGCAATGAGATATAACTGTGGAAAATATCTTGCTAAACGTGATAAAGATTCTGTTCATCCAGATGCAATTGCAGGTGTTCCAGATTCTGGTACTGCACATGCTGTAGGATATGCAAATGAATCAGGCATTCCTTTTACACGTCCATTTATTAAATATACTCCTACTTGGCCTCGTTCCTTTATGCCTACAAGCCAGGAACAGAGAAATCTTATTGCCCACATGAAGCTTATTCCTGTTCAACCTTTAATTAAAGGAAAGAAAATTCTTTTGATTGATGACTCTATTGTTCGTGGAACACAGCTGCGGGAAACAACTGATTTCTTGTATCAAAGCGGTGCAAAAGAAGTTCACATTCGTCCTGCATGTCCACCATTAGTTTTTGGATGTAAATACTTAAATTTCAGTCGTTCAAAATCAGAAATGGATTTAATTACAAGACGTGTAATCCGAGATTTTGAAGGTGATAATGTTTCAAATGAAGTTCTTGCAAAATACTGTGATCCTGATTCACCAGAATATGCAAAAATGGTAGAAGAAATTAGAAAACAGTTAAATTTCACTTCATTAAGATTCCATCGTCTTGATGATATGTTAGACAGTACAGGTTTAGATCATTGCAAACTGTGTACATATTGTTGGAACGGTAAAGAATAATAGAAAAAAGCTGTCCATGAAAGCAATTTTATAATGTTTTTTCGGACAGCTTTTTGTATTTTAAATAACCTAGATATTATGTTTTTTTCTCATACTAAAGAATAATTCTAAAAGGACAAGCAGGAATTTTTTCTGTATTGTATAAGTTAATATAGAAAGGATTATCTTCCCATAAATATCGCAATTCCTTAAAAACCGCAGATTTATATTCTGCTGGCAAATCTTCCCTGCAAATCATTACTTCTTTATTTGATACAAGTTTTCCTTTTACAGAAACCAATTTTTTATCTTCTGTAACAAGCGTAAAACCTTCAACAATATTACACTGTTTATTAAAATCTACAGATTCATTATTCATTGCATAAGCACTTAAATTACTGCCATCTATATCAAAAGTAACAATCCAGGAATCATCACCAGAATCAACAGTTTGAACTTGTGGGGCGGCTGCAATATTACATCCATAAGCAATTCTCAAAGCCTGCATAGCTGCTCTTGTACCGCCAGTGTATTTTTTTTCTGGATGTAAATCGTTCCATTCACCTGCATCTATATTTACTGAAAGCGCAGTATTTTTAGTACTTTCTACAGCATCCCTTTGTGCTTCCCGAAGTTGAGGCCAGCATAATGCATCTGGAGAATCAAATTGTTTTCCATCACTCCAATTAGGAAGCTGCATAACAACAAAAGGAAAATCTTTTTTAGAATAAGCAAAAGCCTTTCTCCAGGAATAAATCATTTCTTCCAACAAATCTGCATATTCACCATATCCACCTGCATTAGATTCTCCCTGATACCATAATGCACCTTTAATAGTATGATCCATACAAGGAGACAACATAGCATTATATAAAGCAGTTGGTTCCCATTCAAAAAATATTCCACCTGGGGCATTTTCACAGCTACAACCTTTTTTACATTTCCATTGACCTTTTAAATCAATGTAACTATTTTCATCAAATTTGGAATCTTTTCGCTGTTCCACATTTCTGATTGCTACAGGAACAACAACAGCATCTTCATTGAAAATGCAATATTGCTTTTCATCATAAAATACAATAGGATTTCCACCATTTTTCTGAACTCTAACTGTTACAGTATTTTTTCCTTCCTTTAAAACACCTTTTTCAATTGGATATCTTCTAGGTGGATAACAATAACCTGTTTCACCACAATAACTGCCATTTACCCAAACTTTATCTGCATCAATAATTGTGCCCATCCAAATCTGTGGATTTTTCTCATTAAATGCTGCTGCCTGGTCTTTGGAAAGTTCAAATTCTTTTTTAAACCACATAAAACCAGCCGTTTTTATTTCATCAAAATTTCCTGGAATTGAACAAACCTTCCATTCCTCATCTAACTGATTAAAAGGAACAGATTCCCATCTCTCTTTTAGTCCAACATCATTGGAATTAATCAATTCATTCCATTTTGACTGACTTTCATTTACAGCAGCAAGTTTTGCCTTTACATTTTCAGGATTTTTTACAAATTCTAGCTTTTTAAGATAATCCTCTTTTCCAAGTTTCTTAAGTGATTCTTCACTCATCCAAGAAGTTATTGGAGAACCACCCTGACTTGAATTAATAATACCCACAGGAATTCCCAATTCCTCTGCCAGCTTCTTAGCAAAAAAATAACCAGTTCCCGACATGTCACCCAGAGTTTCAGGTGAAGCTGCCATCCACTGGGGATTTTCTATAGTATCTTTTCTTTCTACAAATGAATATGAAATTGGAATTGTAATCATCCTGATATTATCATTCTTTGGAAGAAGAAATTCCTGAGGATATGTAAATCTCATTCTTGCCATTGGAAGTTGAGCATTAGACTGCCCAGAAAGCAACCAAACTTCTCCAACAAAAACATCCTCAAAAATAATTGATTCGCTGCCATTAGAGAGGTTTAATGTAAAAGGACCACCTGCAGCAGGAGTTTTAAATTTTATTTTCCATTCATTGCATTTATTTACTTTTGCTTTATATTTTTTTCCATTAAATTGCAAAACTACAGTTTCACCAATAGTACCAGTTCCACGAATAAGATTTACAGATTTTTGCTGTAATACCATTCCCGAACCATAAATTCCCTTTACACTAAAACTCATTTTATTAAATTCCTTTTTATATCTGATTTTTTTTACTATTTAATTTCTCTCATTAATTTGTTGCTGCAATTGATACTGATATTCGATTTCAGCTTGAATATCAGTAAGTGCACGATGGGCTCTATTATCAAGAGTCTGGAGATATAATTGCTTCATCATATCTCTTGCTCCATAATAATCACCTTTTGCTTCTAGTATAATTGCAGCATTATAATATGCTTCAAAATAATTTCTAGCATTATAAATTTCAACATATTTATTATAACTTTCATCGTAATAACCTTTTTCAGCTAATTTTGCTGCATATTCCATATCATCATCTTTTTTTACTTCAAGCAATGTTAAAGATTTACTTACACTATAAGGTTGAATTTCTTTTGCTATCTGTGCTACTGCATAATATAAATAATCATTTACCATGTCATATGGTTCTGGAAGCATTTTAATCTCAGCAACTTTGGAACTGCTTGTATCCTTACAGATTTCTCTTTTTTTTATTATCTGATTTGTATAACCATCAACATATTGGTATGTATAAATAAATTGAACTCTACGTCTATAAGTGATTTCGGTTAAATATTCAGGTTCATAAGTTGATTTAGAACCACCAGATGTATTTTTACCATAATTCGGATTTTTTATTTTTTCAGTATTTTTTTCATCTGTTATATCAAGTAAAGTAATTTCTCCTTCCAGATAAATATCTGCAGGTGTTCTTCTGTCACTTGTTCCAATAATTTTATAATAACCACGCGAAATCAAAGCGTTTTCAATATTATATTCAAGATAATTTACAATATCTCTAGCATAAGCAGCTTCTGTTCTATTCAAGTTTTTTGAAATATCAATGGGCTCAATTGCAATAGACCTTGCACTACCTAAATCTACTTCTGCCGGTCGATCAACTGTAACATGAATAGTTGTTGCACAAGAAAAAAATAAAATAAATAAAACTGCTAAAGTCAATAAAGAAAAAAAACTATGTTTTTTCATAAATTCCCCAAAAATACAAATTAGTATCCCTAATTATAAATCATAATATTAAAATATCACAGTAAGATATTTCTTATAATTATTAAATTCAAAAATCTTCCATTATATTGATTTTAATCATAAGATGACTATAATACAATTCAATATATAAATAGAGATAAATATGAATGCATTACCAAATACCGAAATTGTTCTTCACATTATATTAGCAGTTGGTCTAATTTTAATAGTAGCTAAATACCTTGGAGTTTCCGCCAGAAAAATCGGAATTCCAGAAGTAGCAGGTATGATTGTTGCTGGTCTTTTATTAAGATTTCTTCCTTGGTTTAATAATTTCGGTGGTACCGAACCAAATATTATTTACGCAGAAACAAATCAGTTTATAACATATATGGCCGAAATTGGTGTCATTTTGATTATGTTTTCGGCTGGCTTAAGTACAAATCTAAAATCACTTATACAATCAGGTCCAAAAGCTTTGGGAATTGCCTGTTGTGGTGTATTTGTTCCTTTACTTTTAGGAACAATAATGTCTTTTTTCTTTTTGGGATTTAATGGATTTGGTACTCCTGAATTCTTTAAATGTTTATTTGTTGGAACAATTCTTACAGCTACATCAGTTAGTATTACAGTTGCTGTCTTAAAAGAATATGGAAAACTAAAAACAGATATTGGACAAACCATTGTTAGTGCAGCAATCATTGATGATGTAATTGGTATTATAGTTTTGACCATTGTTTTAGGTGTTAGTTCTGGCAAAGGTGGATATCTTACAATATTATTAAAAACAGTTGCTTTTTTTGTTAGTGCAATAATTGCTGGATTCATTTTATACAGATTATTCCGCTGGTACGATAAAAGACATCCACATTCAAGACGCATTCCTATTTATGCATTAGGATTTGCATTGCTATTCGCATTCTGTGCAGAAGAATTTTTTGGAATTGCTGATATTACCGGTGCTTATATTGCAGGTATTGTATTCTGCAGTTTAAGCGATGCTTCTTACATGGAATCAAAAATCGATATAAATGCTTATATGCTTTTCAGTCCAATTTTCTTTGCTAGCATCGGCTTAAAAACAGATCTATCAGGAATGCAAATGGACTTATTATGGTTCTCTGTTGCATTTGTAATCATTGGATGTATTTCAAAAATCATTGGTTGTGGTGGCGTTTCAAAACTAATGGGATATAGTTGGAGAGAATCTCTTCAAATTGGTCTTGGAATGATGGTCCGTGGCGAAGTAGCATTAATTGTTGCAACAAAAGGATTGAGCACAAATTTAATCGATTCCAAATATTTCACATCGGTGATTCTTCTTATTATTATTTCTTCTATGCTTGTACCAATTTTATTAAAAAAAGCGTTTACAGAAAAAAAATCAAAAATAGAAAAACAAACTATTCAACCACAGGAAAACTAAACATTAATGCAATTTGATTCAATAATCTTAGACATTGACGGCACCATCTGGAACACAACCCAGGTAGTTGCAGAAGCCTGGAACAAGGCAATTAAAGAAAATTATCCTCAAGTAAAACCTGTAACAGCAGAAATTTTACAAGGTCAGTTTGGAAAAACTATGTCGGTTATTGCTGAAAATCTTTTTTCACCTTTGGATCAAACCCAACGCCAGGATTTAATTAACAAATGCTGCGAATATGAACACATTGCAATTAAAGAAAATAAAAAAAATATTACTTATCCAAATGTAGTTTCTACAATAAAAGAATTATCTAAAAAATATAAATTATTTATTGTTTCAAATTGTCAGTCCGGTTATATCGAACTTACAATGAAAAAAAATACCATTACACAATACATTACAGATTTTGAGTGCTATGGAAATACAGGTAATAACAAATCTGATAACATTAAATTAGTTATAAAAAGAAACGCCTTGAATTCGCCAGTATATGTTGGTGACACACAAGGCGATTGCGATGCTTGCAAAGAAGCAAAAATTCCATTTATTTGGGCCAGTTATGGATTTGGAACAGCAGAAACATTCTTAAAAAAAATCGAAACTTTCGATCAATTACTAAAAATTTAATTATTTTCTTCTACTTTAGGCAATACAACAATACCTAAAGATTCCTGACCAACATTTACTGGTGTGCCAGAAAGAAAAACCAGAGCTACAGATGCCATATTTGATTTTTTATTTTCATCATTATTGGTAATTCTTTGATTTTTTTTGTTAATATAATCTTTTACAATTTCATAAGCATTATCATAATCTTTTGTTAAAATATAAAGCTTAATTGCAACCACAGCATTCATAGTCCCAGAAATACCACCATAAATACTGTTCATATGCTCATCTTCAGTATAAGTAGTAATACCTTCAACTTGAAGTAAACCTCTAATTAAAGAGCAGTCCCTGCTCTTTATGTCGCTCACTTCGTGAGCTTACCAGGTTTTCAAAGAAAACCTGCGGATTATTATAAACTATGTATTTAAAATAAAAAAAAGCCAGCAGCTACCTACTTTCCCGCTAAAGAGCAGTATCATCGGCGTAA
>SAMEA3663085__coassemble_36_pt1 | contig 80043 bp, 68 predicted proteins | sample SAMEA3663085__metabat2_low_PE_011 | metagenome-assembled genome bin SAMEA3663085 (sample SAMEA3663085) | pig gut metagenome | biome: pig gut; feature: pig-associated habitat; material: faeces | place: France | collected 2012
TCACTCATTTCCGGCCATAAATGCTTGAAACTTTCACAAAGCAATGCTTTTCACTTATAAGCCTCGCATTTGGGGGCGCCGGGTTTACCAATGAAAGAAAATTAAAATACCCGGGGAGCAGTTACCTAAAATGGCGGGAGCAGAAAAAAGAATTCTCAAAAAGGCTCTAAGGGCGGAAACAATAGTTTCCTTGCCGCCCTTAGCGTCTAGCGACGATATCTAGCGGTTTTGAGAAGGCTTTTTTCTGCGGTAGCCATTTCAGGTAACTGCGCTGTGTGTAATTTGTTTGTTTGTTTTCTTTAATTTAAACTTAGGTTTTAATTCATTATTGCATCAATGTTTGCTTTTCCGCCTGGAACAAATGGGAGCACAGTTTCTTCTGGATCGACACTGATTCTTACAAAGCAAGGTTTATTTGGACGTTTTGAATCAAAGGCTTTAAGATACCATTGTGGGTCAGCGTCCCCATCAATAACTTCCAGTCCAAAACCTTTTGCAATTGAAAGTAAATCTGGCACTCTATCAAAAACAGAAGCACTGTAATTCTTTTTAAATAAATATTTCTGCTGTTGATAAACCATTCCAAGGGTACCGTTTTGAAAAACAATAATAGTAACAGGAAGATTTAATTCACATAATGTTGCCATTTCCTGAACATTCATCATAATAGAACCATCGCCACTATAACAAACAACTCTCTTATCTGGATTTACAAGAGCAGCACCAATTGCAGCAGGAAGTCCAAATCCCATTGTTCCCAAAGAACCGGATGTAAGGAATGATCGTGGTTTTTCTACTGGATAATACTGAGCAGCCCACATCTGATGCTGTCCTACATCTGTTGTAACAATTAAATCATCAGAAGAAATACCAGCTTTTTCTGCATATTCTGGAGTTTTAGAAATAATTTCCCTTGGATTTGCACCATCAGTTGCTGCACGACCAAGGTTTATTGAATCATTTTCCTTTTTAAGTTTCTGAATCTTTTTAAGCCAGCTTTCATCACTCTTTATTTTCTTCTCTTCAATTAATTGGGCTAAAGCTGGAAAAACAGATTCAACATCAGCAACTATTGAAACCGAAGTGACCATTATTTTCTCTATTTCCGCCGCATCTATATCAATATGAATTATTTCAGCATTTGGACAGAACTGAGAAACAAGTCCTGTTGCCCTGTCATCAAAACGAACACCAGCAGCAATAACTAAATCTGAATCATGGATTGCAACATTTGCTGCATAAGAACCGTGCATACCAAGCATTCCAATAAATTCAGCTGAGCTTTCTGGAACACAACCCAGCCCCATTAAACTTGTAACAACAGGCATAGAATAATTTTTCAAAAATTTTCCAATTCCATCAGCAGCTTCAAAAGAATTACAACCACCACCGCAATACAAAACAGGCTTCTTTGCTTTTGCAATAAGTTCCCCTGCTTTTGCAAGTTTTTCTGCCATGTCCTTTGCAGAAATATGGAATTTAACAGAAGCATCCTTCTTTAAGTATTCTTTGCCTGCATCTCCAGAAGATATTTTCAAAAGCAAATCTTTCCAAACACCATCATCAATTTCTATCTCTTTTGCCTGAACATCCCTTGGAACATCAATTAATACAGGACCTGGCCGACCATTTAGAGCAATGGTAAAAGCTTCAGGAATTGCATGCATAAGTTCTTCTGGTGTTTTAACCATAACAGAATGTTTTGTAATTGGAAAAGATAATCCAAAAGTATCAGCTTCTTGAAATGCATCCGTACCAATTAAATAAGTATTTACCTGACCTGTAATTGCAATAATAGGAACAGAATCACAACGAGCATCTGCAATTGCAGTAAGAAGATTCATTGCTCCCGGACCAGATGTTGCCATACAAACAGCAACCTTTCCTGTTGAACGAGAAATTCCCTGAGCAATAAATCCAGCAGCCTGTTCCTGGCGCACAAGGACGTGGCGGACTGAAGAACGATTTAATTCATCATAAAGTGGAAGAATAGAACCACCTGGAATTCCTGCAACCATTTTAATTCCATACTCTTCCAGTAATTTAACAATAATTTGTGCGCCTGTTAATTTCATAATTTCATCCTTGTTTAATTTTTTGTAATTTAATTATAAAAAAAGCCCTCCATAAATACCGGAGAGCTTTGTTTTCAATATCAGTGTTTTAGTCACAAAATATATCAAATCTCTCTGGCTACTTAGTTGCCACCTGGACGAGAACTGATACGACTTTGACTAAAAGAGTTGTTTTCATGGAATTTATTTTCCTACTTTTATCTATTTCTGTCAATGGATAAATCCAGATTTACAAGCCCCAGATTACCTGGCATTTCTCTTATACAGAATAATTTTTTCAAATCGCCCCTTAACCTTTTCTGGCTCATCAGCTGCCACATCCCAGCTAAAAACTTCATATTCACTGTAAGCAAAATCCAGGCGAGCATTTGTAACTCCACCATTTTCTTCCAGCAATTCCCTGTGTCTTTCCTTATTATAAAAATGACTATACCATTCTGGATAATTTCCCTGCTTGCCTCTAAGAATAAAATCATAACGGAGTAAGTCATATAAGGGAGAAGTCTCTCCCTGGTTCACACTTCGTTGTTCACCACCCTCTCTAGCGGGGCACAAATTACATAAAGAAAGCCCCGCAACGCCCCAGTTGTTAGCCAAAAACTCAAACCAATAAGTCTCCCTATGCTGAACTTCAAAAATATTTTTCTGTTGTCCCAGTTCTGTCATTTTACAAAAGAAATCCCACATACTTATATTTCTTTGAATATAAGCCATAGAATTTTTAAACTTACCACTGTTCCAATATGCATCTACCAAAGTTTCCAAATCTTTTAAAAACATCATATCTTTGTAAGACATATAGGGAGTGCTAAAAGTTTCGTAAACAGGTTTTTCCATCCACTTCCATCCCTTCTCTTTTGCATATTTTTCCATGGCTGTTCCACTAAGAACTTTTAAAAATCCTAATTGAAGAGCATCCGGTTTTAAAGAAATAACAAATTCAAAGGATTTTCCAAAGCTTTCCAAATCTTCATAAGGAAGTCCTGCAATCAAATCCAGATGTTGGTGAATTGTAGAAGGAATTCGCTTTATATTCGCTGCAAGTTTTTCAATATTATCAGAACGGCAAATAGCTTTTAATGTTTTTTTATTTGCAGACTGAACACCAATTTCAAACTGCATAACACCAGCAGGAACCTGTTGCAAAAACTCCAGAGCTTCCTCCGAAAGATATTCTGCTTCTATTTCAAAATGAAACATTGTAATTTTATTATGATGTTCAACAATATATTTCCATATGGCAATATATCTTTCTGGCATAAGATTGTAAGTGCGGTCAACAAATTTAACCAAAGGAACCTTTGCATCCAAAAAAATTTGTAAATCTTTATAAACCCTTTCTACAGGCATAAATCTCACTCTTGTATCTGTAGAAGAAAGACAATAACTGCATTTATAAGGACATCCTCTGGAACTTTCATAATAATAAATTTTGTGAGTCAGCTCAGGATTCTTTTCACAATCATCCCATTTCAAATAAGGATAAGGAAATTTCAGCACATTCAAATCACAAATCAGTTCCTGTTGCCCTGTAAAAATCCCTTCACCCTCATCATTACGGAACCAAACTCCTTTTACATCCCTTATTTGTGCCAAAAAATCTACATTCCTAATTCCTACTTCCTCATTCCTTATTATATTACTCTTAATTTTTAATTTATTAAGTACCTCTTCTCCTTCACCACTTATAATAAAATCAAGATCAGACAGTAATGAAAGGTATTTTTTTGCTCCATAACTAAACTCCGGACCGCCAGCCCCAATGATTGCCTCAGGTAAAATCTTTTTTATATCAGAAATAATTTTACAAATAATTTCAGCATTCCAAATATATGTGGAAAATAAAACAACATCAGGATTTTCCCTATAAATTCCCCGTAAAATCTCTCCCACAGGCTGATTAATTGTAAATTCTAAAAATGGTATATCACAATACCCAGAAAGAGACCGAACCGCCAGACATGTATGCATATAAGAAGCATTCACAGCCACAAGTAAAAATTTCATACCCAAAATTATATCACAAATGAAAAAATCCCGTAATTCCCCATCCCCCACTCCCACATCCTTCATCCTTCATCCTTCCAAACTCCTAACTCCTCCTTCCGCATTCCGCATTCCTAACTCATACTTCATACTTCATACTTCATACTTCATACTTCATACTTCCTAATTCTTAATTCTTAATTCTTAATTCCTAATTCCTCATTCCTAACTCCTAATTCCCCACTCCTTCATACTTCATACCTCATACTTCATACTTCCCAATTCCTAATTCCTCCTTCCTAATTCCTAATTCCTAATTTTTCTGCTATATTATCCCTATGTCTTTAAACTGTAACGAAATTAATTTAATTATTCAGGAACTAAACCTTACTGGTGCTTTTATTCAGGATATTATTCAACCCGGCTTTGATACTCTTGCCCTTTATACATACAAAGAAGGAACTGCAAAAACTGTTTTAGTATGTACAGCACAAAATTCAGTTCGTCTTAATGAAACTCGCAAAAAAATAACAAAGAATGATAAACCATTGCGTTTTATGGAATTCCTGCGGTCCAGAATAAAAGGCTGCAGAATAAACTCTTGTGAACAAATTGGTGTTGAACGGATTGTAAAAATGGAGTTATCACGCACTGTAGTTATAAAAGATAAACCAAATGAAAAAACAAACTCCATAAAACTTGCCTCTACTGCATTCAATCTTTCCAACACAGCAGTTTCAAACAGTAAGATTCGAGAAGAAGAAATTAATGAAAGCTATATTCTATATATAAAATTATGGAATAATGCAGCAAATATTATTCTTTGCACAGAAGACAATATAATTCTTGAACCAATGTTCCGCCGTCCTGAACGAAAAGAAATTAAAGATGAAATTTTTATTCTTCCAGAAATTAAATTGGAAAAAATCGCTGAAGCAGAAACAAAATTTCCTGTAAGAGATTGGCCAGCAAACCAGAGTTCTGAAGATATTAATCAGGGAAAACCCTTTAACTCCTTTAATTCCTATGTTGACTATTGGTATTCGGAACATGCAGATAATTTAAGTCGGGAATCTTTATTAGAAAAAGCAGAAAAATGGTATAATATTAATCTTTCAAAAAAAGAATCTGCATTAGAAAACTTACTTAAAAAACAGAATGAATTTGCAAATGCTGAGCAATTAAAACACCAGGGAGATTTAATTTTATCTTATGGTCACTTAATTCAACCAGAATCCAAATACCTTGAATGTGAAGATTATGAAACTGGTAAAACATTACGCCTTTTAATTGACCCTAAAAAAACTGCTCAGGAAAATGCTGCCCAATATTATAAGAACTATAAAAAAGCAATTTCAGGTGCTGAAGAAATTACCCATGATATTGAGATTGCAAAAACCCAAATTGAAAAACTGAAAAAACAGTATGAAGAAATATTAAATGAAAAAAATCCTGTCAAGATTGAACAAATTTTAAGAAAAGATTCAAAGCCTAAACAGCAGATAAAAAAATCTCATCCAGGATTAGATTATACAATAAATGGCTGGCTGCTTCTTGTTGGCCGTGATGCAAACGAAAATGATGAACTTTTACGACACCATGTTCGAGGAGACGATTTATGGCTCCATGTTCGTGATTTTCCTGGTGGATATGTATTCATAAAAGCAAGAAAAGGAAAAACTGTTCCTCTAGACATACTGCTTGATGGGGCAAATCTTGCCATTTATTACTCTAAAGCAAGAAATGCAGGAACTACAGACCTTTATTATACACACGTAAAATATTTGCGCCGTGCAAAAAATGGACCAAAAGGTCTTGTAATTCCAACTCAGGAAAAAAATCTTTGCGTCACACCAGATAAAGACAGATTAAAAAGACTGCAAATACTTCATGCAGAAAAAGAAGGTTTAAATTAAAGAAAAATAACAAACAGACTTCCTTGGTATTTTGATTTTTCTTTCATTGGTAAACATAGTGCCCCAGAAAAAATCCTTCTCAAAACCGCTAGATATGGTCGCTAGACGCTAAGGGGGCAAGAAAACTATGTTAGGCGGACGGGCTATTGGCCCGCTTATTGTTAATAAGAAAATCCTCCAACATTTTTCTCTAAAAATTTTGTTCAGTGTACACTGGCACTACTCCAATAATGTGGGCAGCAATGTACACATCTAATCCAGATGTAATCGATGTTTTAAAAAAGAATGGAGCAGATATAAACGATAAACGTCATAAAGACGGTTATTCGCCATTAATATGGGCTGTAAGATGTAATAGAAATCCTGCTGTTACAGAAAGGATTTGCGAACTAGGTGCAGACATAACAACTACAGATAAATACACCTGGCATGCATTGGACTGGGCCATGCTGAATAGTCCTTCTTTCAAATGGAACGAAAAGTTTGGAAAAGTAACGGATAACCTATTCGATTATGACTCACTCCAAAAATTAAAAGCTTTCAAAACGCTACAAGAAGAAGGAAAAAACTCACAATTAAAAGTTTTACTAAAGTATTGCTGCAAAAAGGTGCGGATTCAAACACAACATGTTCTTCACAAAAAAGCAGAACTCCTCTTCTTACACAATGTTATATGTATTATCCATCGTCAAAAATCGTTCAACTCTTAATTTCTAATGGAGCTAGAATTAACGCAAAGGATGAAGATGGAGTTTCTCCTTTAATTGCAGCCTGCTATGCAAATAAAAATGATTCAGTTATTAGGATTCTGATAAATAATGGTGCTGATAAAACTGAAAAATACAAAGATTCTTACCCTTATGAATATTGTAATACAACCATAATGAATGATTATTATTCAACCTACGAAACTTTGTACATCGCAACAAAAAATTCATATTGGTAGTAGCTTAAAAATAAACTTGACACCCTATTCAGTAGGGTGTATATTATAACCATGACAAGAGAATTCATCATCACAAAAGAATTTGACCGCACTTGGAAAGAATTAGGCTTGAATGATGATGATTTGGGTGAATTGGAAATATATCTCTGCAAAAATCCTGATTGTGGGGATACATTGGAAGGAACTGGCGGGGTTAAGAAATTCCGCTGGGCTTTGGAAGGTCGTGGCAAAAGTGGAGGAGCAAGAATTGTATATTTGGATATAGTTTTTGCCGAGCATGTTTATCTTCTTACGGCTTTTCCAAAGAATGAAAAGCCAAATCTGACCAAAGCCGAGCGAAATCAGATGAAAACTATAGTAACAGCAATAAAAAATGCTGAGAAGGAGGCACAAGATGGCAGAAAATAAAGTATTTGACAGTATTATGAATGGTCTCAACGAAAGTCTTGCATATGCAAAAGGTGATACCTCAAATGCAAGAAAAATGAGTGTTACTGTGGCAGAACTTCCTCGGTATCATGACAAAGACATCAAGCAGATTCGCGAAGATTTGAACTTAACACAGAAAAACTTTGCTTTTGTTCTAGGTGTATCACCTAAAACAGTAGAAGCATGGGAATCTGGTAGAAATATCCCACAGGGAACTGCACAAAGATTCTTGCAGGTTCTTCGTACTGGCGGTAAGAAACTTCTTCAGGATTATAATGTTGTTACTGTAACTATGTAATATTGCCTAACATGCACTTCAAAGTGGATATCGAGGTCAAGCCGCGCCACCATTTAAATGCGAAGTTAGGTTGATGACATTCTGTGCCACTTTCGATGAAAGTAAAATCTCCAACATTTTTCTCTTTAAAAGTTTGCTGTGTACACTAGCAAGGGATTTAAAGAACACAACAGCAATTTCTACCCTCTGTCATGAAGATGAAGAAGCTAAAGAAGATATGAGAAACGGCAGGTATTCTTCTGTTGAAGATGCAATTTCAAAAATAAGGAAAACTCATGGCTTATAATGTCAGAATCATGGATAGAGCTGAGCAGGATTTATCTGAAATTGTAACTTATTTTACAGATAAACTTTGTAATCCAAAAGCAGCCGAAAGGCAATCAACCAGCTGCGGCACAACCAGTTCCACCCTACAAGTGTTTTTGCCTTTCTCAACCTGCCTTCCCGTATTTTCATGCATGATTTTTTCATGTCTGTAAAAAGTTTTTCTTTATTCAAACCATGGCCCCGGAAGGGGCAGAATTTATAAAACACATCCCCGCTTTTCTCGGGCACAGGTTTACCAATGAAAGAAAACATCAAAATACCAGGGAAGTCTTAGAGTAAAAGTACGAGAGCGAAAACGGGACTACGAAGTGCCTCTGAAGCTGCCGAGCGCAGCGAGATGGATAACTTCCATACAGCTTCAGCGAGCAACTTCGTAGGCACGTTGTAGCGGTAGTACTTTTACTCTAAGACGCTGTGTGTAGTTTGTTTGTTTGTTTGTTTGTTTTCTTTTATTTAAACCTACATATTTCTAAAGACAAATTCTATATTTTATTGTATAATGAATTTGTGTTTTCTAATTATTTTGGCGAAATTCAAGCCGTTGCATTTGATATAGATGGTACTCTTTACAAAGAACTATCCCTTAATATAAGGGTTCTTCCAAGGGTTTTTCGACATTTATATTTCTTTATCAACTACGGCATGGTACGTAAAATGCTTAGAAAAAAGGAGTTCTACGAAGATTTTGGAAAGGCTCAGGCTGAATTAATGGGAAAAAAATTAAAATGTTCCCCAGAAGCCGCAAAAGAGAAATTAAACAACATTGTTTACGAAGGTCTTAAAAAGTATTTTAAAAGATTCAATGCTTATAAAGGTGCTTTGGAATTTATACAGAGACTAAAGGAAGCTGGAGTTAAAATTGCAGTACTTTCAGACTTTCCACCAGAACAAAAAGGTGATATATGGGGAATAAAACCATATTGTGACGTTGTTCTTGGCTCAGAGCAAATTGGTGCATTAAAACCTTCACCTTATGTTTTTTCAAAATTACAGTCAGACTTAAATGTTCCTGCAGAAAATATTTTATATGTAGGAAATAATCATACCTATGATGTTGTAGGACCAAAAAAGGCTGGGATGAAAGCAGCCTGGATTATCAGTAATACAAAAGCCTTTTTAGGCAAAAAATCTTCAGTTGCAGATTTTACATTTAGTAAATATTCACAGCTGGAAAATAAATTTTTCGAAAAATAAACTTTATTTGGGTGGGGAAATAACAAATGGAAGTTACTATTATTTCAATTCTGGTGGCATCTGCTATTGCAGCAGGTATTTCTATCTTTTTTCATGAAGCAGATAAAAAAAATAATGCTATTGAAAAAGTAAAGCGTTATGCAGATAAGAGACAAGAAGATTTGGCTGCATTTTATAAGACAGTAGAAGGCAAAGTAAATCTTTTAATCACAGAATTCGATTCACGTCAGAGCCAGGCAAATGCTGCTGTAAAACTCCTTTCCCAGCATTATGATGAATTCAGCAATAAGATTCAGACTCTTGATGATAATATTAGAGCAGTACAGGAAATTGAAAAACAGATAAATAAGTATGCTCAACTTATGGATGATTTAAATGAAATGACTGGAAATGTAGAAGAAAATCTTCGCCGTATTCAGAAAGAAAGCCATATTGTTGATCAGATGACGGGAAAATTAAACAAACAGCAGGAAATTGTTGATCAGATTGATCAGAAGATTCCTAAAGTTTCTGAAAACTTTTCTAAACATAATGCAGAACAGTTAAAAGCTGTAGGAACAACTCTTTTACAGCAATACAAAGATTATGCAGATAAACTTGCCCGGGAAATTAAACAGTCACAAACAGACGCTGAATTTGCATTAGAAAAAATTAAGCAGGAATTCCAGAATGCTTACAACGAAGCTGCCAGTCGTGCTGATAATCTTGAAAACACAGCCTTTGAACATTTAAGTCAGCAGGCCCAGGAACGTTCAGACAATTATATTAAAAAGCTTAACGAACAGACACAAAATTTAGAAAACAAACTTGCAGCGGCTTTTGATCAGAAATCAAATACTATTACAACAAAATTTAATTCAGATATGGATACCCTCACCCAGTCATATACTGCAAAGGTTCAATCTGCTCATGAAAAATATGAACAGCAATTGTCTTCAATCATTGGTAAAAACGATGGTATCCTTGCAAAAATTGAAACACGCTTTAATGAAGACTTTGCAAAAATCAGTGAAAAATATGATTCTCAGCTTGCTGCAATTAACGATAGATGTGATCGAGATTATCAGCAGATTGTTGAAAATTATAATTCATCATTTTCTACATTCAATAAAAAGTTCAGTGAAGAACATCAAAAAATGCAGAATGATTTCAACCACGCAATCAACACTCTCTCATCTGCAAGTACAGACAAAATCAATGGTCTTGAAGAAAAAATCAATTCTGAAATTAAGACATTTGAAGATACTTACACAGACCGTATGAATTCAATCAATGTAAGTTATTCTAATCAACTTGATGCTATTCAGAATGATTACACTACAAGAATTAATTCTTTCGAAGACACATTCGGTACAAAGGTTTCTTCATTAGAAGCTGATTACAATAAACGTACTTCTGAAATGGAATCTCAGCTTGCAGATATTAAAGAAAGATATTCTGGTGAAGAATCTGGTGTTCAGAATGAAATTTCTGAAAGACTCCATGCTCTTGAAAGTACATTCAAAGAAAGAATTACAAATGTTCAAACATCCCTTTCTCAGGATATTGTTACTTGTGAAGATACTGCTAAAAATCTTCAGCAGAGCGTTGATACGAATGCAACAAGTCTTGAAGCCCTTAAAACGGAACTTAATGCACAGGTTGATACTATCAATGATAAATACGCAAAACTTTATAACGATGCCCTTTCTACTGCAGAAATTAAGCATAATGAAGCATTACAGGAATTTAACAACAAAGCTACAGTTAGTGCTGATAAATATGCAGGTTTAGTACAAGAAAAAATTGCAGCTATGCAGGCAAGTTTAACTGAAACATTAAAGAACATTGCTATGCAGGCAAACAACTCAGCTCAGGAAACACAGGATGCAGTTGATAACCTTAATAAAAAATGTATTTCTGCCTCTGAAAAAGCAGCTGCTCTTAAACCTGAAGTTGAAAGTAAAGTTTCTGAAGTTAATAAAATTATTGAAGCCTTTAAAGCAGAAACAGAACAGAAACTTGCAAACCTTAATAAAACAATTACAGATTCTGTTACACGTTCTGTTGCAGAAAGTGAAAACAGACACCTTTCAATTCTGGAAGGTATTGATGATCAGATTGATGCTTACAAGAAAGAAATTGAATACAAAATTGCTCAAATTGAAACTTCTGGAAGCGATATTGATACACTGGAAAGAAGTATTCGTGCTGCAATGCAGGAAGTTCAAAACAGAGTTATTGGTGATTTTGAATTATTCACAGGTGATCAGAAACGCAGACAAGATGAATTTGCAAAAGCCATCAGACAGGATTCTGAAAGTGTTCAAATGCGATTACAAGAAATTGATGCAAGTTTGGACAGCTTAAAAAACACTGCAACTGGAAATATGAATGGCAAACTCCAGGAGATGGAAACTCAGTTTACAAATACACTAAGAAGCTGGAAACAGAATCTTGATTCTAAACTTACAACTCTTACTTCTACCTATGAAGAATCAAGAAAAACTGTTGAAGAAAACTATCTTACTGGCTTACAACAGTCTGTAATCAGAATTCAGGATGAAACAACAGGTAACATTTCTGATATTGTTCAGACTCTTGAAACAACAAAAAATGATATGCAAAGCAGTATTCAGGAAATGCAATCTACACTTTCTGAATTTGAGGCTGCCACAAAGGAAAAGCTTACACAAATTACACAATCTTCCGAAGCTACTATTCGTGAAAAGCTTGAAGTCAATACAAACAGTATTCACGATAGTATGTCTAAAGTACAGTCACAGATTATTGAATCACTTCAGTCTTTTGAAAATGGTGTAAATAACAGACAGCAAAGCAGCATTTCTACAATGGATAAAGCAATTGAAGATTTTAATAACTGGAAAGACAAGCTTCGTAATCAGTTAGAAGAATCTACAACTACTTTTAACCAGAGAATCTCAGGATTTGAAAATACAACTCAGGACAAAATTAGTGAAGCAGAAGAACGCTCAGCCCAGATTCTTACTAAATTAAAAGAAATGTATTCTGATATGCTTACAGAAACAGAACAAAAAGTTCAGAATCAGAATTCACTGGCTGCCCAGGCTATTGAAAATTTAAAACAGAATATTGATCTGGCAGAAGAAAATAACAGAGCAAATCAAGCTAAATTTGTTCTTAAAATGCAAAATGATGCTTCTGACATGCAGGCACGTATGGCAGAATTAAACAAAGAACTTTCTGTTATTCAAACTAACATTGCCCAGTTCGAAAAAGCTGATTCTATGAGCCGTGATCTTTCAGAAAAGATGGAAAATCTTGAAGATTCATTCAACAGAATGCAGGGCTACAGCGAAACTGCAGATAAGTTTAATGCTCAATATGGTCGGATTGTAAAAATGAATGATGACATTTCTAAACAGATTTCTATTTTTGAAACACAGAAAACACGTGTTGCTAATATGGAACAAAAATTTGCACAGATGCTCTCTCTTTCAAACACAATCGATGAAAGATTACAGTCACTCCATACAACCAGTGATGATGTTCAGACTATGGAAGTTTCTGTTAGAGATTATCGTGATAAATTGGATCAGGTTTCTCAACAGTTCGAGCGTCTTGAAAAGAAAGATGATGTTATTAACAGAGTAATGAAAGATGTTGATACATCATTTACACATCTTAAAACACTGGAACAGAAAATTAACGACTACTCTAGACAAGTTACTTCTCTTCCTCAGGAAATTAAAGATGTACAGGCTTCTGTTGACCGCTTATTACAGAACGGACCAAAAATTACAGAAGCAGCATCTAAACTTAATAATCTTCAGAACGCACTTACTGAAACACAGAAACGTCTTGATGTTATTCAGGATACAAATGGCAGCATTAAGAAAACTGAGCTTGAATTACAGAGCCTTAAACGTGAAATTGATAGTAAATTTGAAATGCTTCATGCAATTACTAAGCAGGAAGAAAGCAAGAAAGTTTCAAAAAAAGACTCAGCAATTTCTCCTGCAGAAAGAGATACAATCAGAGCTCTTAAACGTGAAGGCTGGTCAATTAACGAAATTGCATCACGATTTAATCGCACACCAACAGAAATTGATTTATTGCTTAGTTTACCAGAGTAAGGGATATAAGATATATAATGGTACAGACTAGAGATCCAAACTATTATGTAGAAATTTCTTTAAGTCAGATGATTTTATTCTCCCCATTGATGTTCTTTGGATTCATCATGGGGCATCCACTTACAGTCATTTATTGTTTTGTGGTGATTATTATTTCTGCATTTTATCCTATTATTTTTGGAAAAAATAAATTTGATTTTCTTTCTGGAACTAAATTTTGTACAATATCAACATTAATCCTATTTACAGTAATGACAATATTGTATGGATGGCAGGCAGGATACTATCTGTACCTTTTTGAAGTATTATCCCTTATTTCCATGAATTCTTTCCTCGAAGAATTAAAGAGAAAGCAAAAATCAAATTCTTCAACCATTTTTATTACAGTTATTCTTGTTCTTGCTTTTTTACTGCTAAAAATCTACAGTTTATATTTTGAACCTTATTATGAATTAACCGAAAAATTAACCAATTTTGTCTTTATTGCAAATGGTTTAATCGTAATTCTTACAGTACCAATGTTTGCTGCTCGTTACCGAAAACAAATAGGCAGGTCAATTGATACATTAAAATCTAATGCACTTCTGGACGAATTAACAGGTCTTTTTAATCGTCGTGCCATTCGTCCTTATCTTGATTTATATATGACAGAATTTAATACAAAAGGTATAAATTTTGGAATTGCAATTTTTGATATTGATGATTTTAAGCATATTAATGATAAATATGGTCATAATGAAGGAGATAAGGTTCTTACAAGGGTTGCAGAAATCTTAAAGGAAAATATTACTGAAACTATAAATGTTGCACGCTGGGGTGGTGAAGAATTCATTGTATTACAACAATATGGTTCTAAAGATTATCTTTCTTTCGTAAATCTAATTGAAAGCATTTCAGAAAAAATTTCTAAAGAATCATTTCTTCCAGTTCGTGGTGGAGAATATAAAATCACTGTTACAGCAGGATGTTCCCATTCTGTACACAACATTGCAATTAAGGATTTAATTAATAGAGCTGACATCCGTTTATATAAAGGTAAAAATTCAGGAAAAAACTGTACAATTTATCAATAATTTATTTAGAAAGCAAACAAGTACTCCAGGCCTCAACAGCAAGTCCATTACCAACATCACCAAGTTTTTCACCAGTTTTAGCTTTTACAAACACCTGAGACTCTTCTATTTTTAAAACCTTCGCAATTGAACAAATAACTTCCTGTCTATAGGGAATAAATTTAGGTTTTTCTAATTTAATCACACAATCAAGGTTTTCAATTTTCCACCCCTGTTCATATACCTTTTCTATTACAGTTGATAGAAGCATTGACGAATCTGCATCTTTCCATTTAGCTTCTTCTGGAGGAAAAAAACTTCCAATATCCCCCAACCCACTAGCACCTAAAACTGCATCAGTAATAGCATGAAACAACACATCCCCATCTGAATGACCATCTTCCCCTTTTTCAAAAGGAATAACAACTCCACCCAAAATTAGTTTTCTATTTTCAACTAATCTATGTAAATCATAACCAAGGCCAACTCTAATCATTTATTTTTCCTTTACTTTATTTGCAATTTTTCCAAATCACCAGGATATGTAATTTTAATATTTTTTACGTCCCCTTCAATAACTTTAACAGGTCCTACATATTTTCCCCAGATTTCTGTATCATCGGTATATTCTTTTCCGTCCAGCCTCCCTCTTTCATGGGCCTGCAAAAGTTTTTTGAAATCAAATCCTTGCGGAGTCTGTACAGCAGTAAGAAGAGAACGTTGCAAGTGACGAACAATAAAACCCTTTTCATCAATTTCCTTTTGAGTATCAGTAGGAGTAATACCAGGAACAGCAGCCCCATATTTTACAACATTTTCAATGGTTTCAGTGATTGTTTTTTCTGAAATAAAAGGTCGAGCACCATCATGAATTAAAACAATATGAGGATTTCCTTTAACAGCTTTTAGAGCGTTAAACACTGACATCTGTCTTGTTTCTGCACCAGGGACAAAGTGAAATTCACCTTTGTATTTTGATTTAAATTCACAAATAAGTTCATGCAAATTTTTATCTGCTTTAATTGCATCATAACAAGCTTGAATATGATTTTTGGGATATGTAATTATAAAATCTGTAATTTCATAATTATTATTAAGACAGGTCTTTAAAAAAGTTTTAGCACAGTTGGAAAGAACTGTGCCATTGTTATAAGGTAAATATTCTTTTTTTATACTACCGCCCATTCTTGTAGAAGAACCGGCAGCAGTAATAATAATTGCAATATTAGAATTCATCTTCGTCAAAGTCATCAGAATCATCCAAATCTACATCATTTGAATTATCTGAATCCTCGTCATCATCACCAGAATCATTTCTAGATTTATCATCAACATCATCCATTAAATCATCATCTTCATCATCATCTAATGGAGTAACATGTTTAACCTTAGAAACCATTCCTAAAGGTTCCAGCTTAGTATGAATTTCCTGTTCAATTTCTTTTGATGATTTTCCAAGAGCATAAGAAATTTCATCTTCCAGCAATTTTTTTGCTGAATCATAAAGTTTACGTTCCAAAATTGGAAGCTCTTTGATTTTACTTCGGTTATAAAGACAACGAACAATAGATGCAATGTCTTTTACAGTACCTTTCTTAAGCAAATCAAGATTCATTTGATAGCGTAATTTCCAATCTGATGTAACTGGTTCAACAAAATCAGAAAGAAGATTTAATGCTTCCTGGGCTTCTTCGGCAGATACAATTTGTCTAATTCCAAGCTCTTCTGATTTTTCAACAGGAACCATAACAATCATATCTGATGCTTCAATATAAATCTTGTAATAAAGCTTTAATTCTTCTTTGAATGTTTTTTCAAAAATTTCTTTTACAACACCAACACCCTGACTTGGGTAAACAACCTTTTGGTCTACACTAAATTTTGTTTCCATATAGACTTATTATATCATAAAAATAAAAAAAACACAATTTATGAAAACCATAAGCATCTTCATAATAATAATGAAAATGACCATTGTATAAACAATTCTTTTCCTGTATATTAAATGCTCACGCTATTTAATTAAAGCGAAGGTTTATTTGGGGAAACTGGCGTTTCATTTTTTTTGAACCTTGCTTAAAAAATAGCAAGGGATATTTATGGATACAGATGATGAAACAGTTACTTTTGAAGATTTAGGCCTTGATGATGATACTTTAAAGGCTGTTGAAAAAAAGGGATTTGTTACCCCTTCTCCAATTCAAATATTGGCTATTCCTCGCCTTTTAACAGGTGAAGCTAATCTTATTGCAAGAGCTAGAACTGGTACTGGTAAAACAGCAGCTTTTGGACTTCCAATCATTCAAAACATTAAAGAAAAAGCAAATAATGTTCAGGCATTAATTCTTGAACCTACTCGAGAGCTTGCTATGCAGACTTGTGAAGAAATGAAATCCTTTACATCAGGTGATTTTCCACGCACAACTGTTTTGTATGGCGGAGCATCTTATGCAACACAGATACGGGACCTTAAAAGAGGCTGTGAAATTGTTGTAGGTACTCCAGGCAGAATTAAAGATCATATAGAAAAAAAGACTCTTGATTTAAGTAAAATCAAATATTTCATTCTTGATGAAGGGGATGAAATGCTTGATATGGGCTTTATAGATGATATTCGCGAAATTTTTGAACATGCTAATATCGATGCCCGAATTCTTTTATTTAGTGCCACAATGCCTGCCCCAATTCTTAAAATTGCCGGCGACTTTATGGGCGAATATGACATTATCGAAGAAGAAAAAGTTGTTGATGAAGCACTTCTTATTGATCAGAAATATTGGATGATTAAGGAAAGTGATAAAATAGAAGGCCTTGTTCGCATAATTGATATGGCACCAGATTTCTATGGACTTGTTTTTACAATGACAAAAATGGATGCAGATCGTGTTTGCAAAGAGCTGGATCTTAGAGGTTATGAATCAGATGCTCTTCACGGTGATATTATGCAAAATCAGCGTGAAAAAGTTCTTGAACGATTCAGATCTAAAAAAACTAGAATTCTTGTTGCAACAGATGTAGCAGCCCGTGGTATTGATATTTCAGGACTTACTCATGTTGTAAACTACTCTCTTCCATATGATACAGCAACTTATGTACACAGAATTGGTCGTACAGGCCGTGCAGGAACCACAGGAACAGCTATTACATTTGTTTGCCCTAATGAAAGAAAAAAACTTGGTTATTTTGTAAAAAATGTTCAACGGGCTACAAAAAATGATTTTAAAGAAGAAAAGATTCCAACAATAAAGGAAGTTTTATCTATAAAAGAAGCACGTCTTATTGATGAACTTAAATGCAAATTATTTAAAGAATCTACAGAAACTTCTACAAAAGAACTTTTCCCTGTTGACGATAAATTTGTTGATTTAGCTGCTGAATTATGCAAGGAGCAGGATGGAGAAAAAGTTTTGGCAGGAGTTCTTTCAATTATGTACGGACAAAAACTTAGTCCAAAACATTATGGAAGAATAAGTGTAATTGAAACAGGTCCTAAAGGAGATCAGATGCGTCTTTACATTTCTCTTGGTAAGAAAGATGGTTATAGAGCACGAGAAATTGCACAATACTTTAGCGAACTTCTTCATATTCCAGGACGCATGGTGGACGATATTGATGTTGCACAGCAATTCTCTCTTGTAAGTCTTCCTGTTGCATCTGCAAAAAAAGCTTTGGAAATGTCTAAAAACAATAAAAAAATTCCACACATCCATGTTGACTCAAAAGAAGAAGGAAGAGGAACTAGAAAAGGTGGCAGTCGTGGTTTTGAAAAGAAAGGTCGTGAAAAAGGTTCAAAACCTAATGTTCATAACCAAACAGAACGAAAATCACCAAGAAAGGCTGTAACTAAAAATGTTGGAGCTGCCGGTTTTGTAAAAGGAAAAGCTGAACGTTTCTAAAAAAAATCTAATTTTTTGAACTAATTTTTCCCGCCCGGCTTAAGGGCCAAATTGTTAAAACAGGCTTACCAACAATAAATTTTTTATTAATATACTGAGGTTCCATCATAGATGAATAAGTTAATGACATATTATCATCAACAGTAAGAGCTTTAACAAAAGAATCGTTACTATGGCGCAAATCCAAAGAATTAAAACGATTATCTCCCATCATAAAATAGCAATTTTCTGGAATGTACTGAGGATTTCCATCAGAAGCATTAGCAGGGAAAACAGGCATATTTCTTTCATCTAACAAGAATGAAACATACCAAACCATAATATTTGCTTCTTTTTTAATCTGGTCAACCTTTTCATCATTACTAAGTTCACTATAGGTTTTACCACTAGCAAACAATTCAGAATAACGCAAAATTAATTCACCAAATTTCATTTTCATCATAACATTCATTTTAAAATTAGCTTCTTCATAAATATCTCTATAAGAATCTATATTATTAATCCAGGATGTCATGAATTTTTCGAACCATTCCAACCCTTTTTTGCTATAGGCCATTTCGCCGGCAATTGTAGGTGCAGAAATAAAAATATTAGTATTATCTAAATCTGGTGCAGAAAAATCAGCAGAAAGATCATGGGTAGCAAGATTTTTTACATTTTTGATAATCTGGTTTGCTCTAAAAGCGGCAGCATTCAAATCAAAATTACGACGTTGTTCTTCATATTCCAGCATCTGTTGGTAATCTGCTGAAGACATTCTTAAATCACGTACCATATTTTTCTGACTTGCTGGTAAAGCATTCAAATTCCAGGTTGCATATTTATTATCTAAATCAACTGGAGTAAAATCTGGATTATTCTTTGTTCGGGCATACAAAACTCCATCCTGCATAACCAGCTGTTCACCTGGCTGACCACATATACGCTTTACAAGAGGATCATATTTCTGATTACCATATTCATCAGTATTTAGATTAACCGTTGTAAGTGAAAGCATATAAACCAATTGGGAAACAACACTCTTTACTTCAGACTTACGATCGATTCTGTAATGAGGATTTCTTAAAACAACAACATCACCACGATTATATTTTGTAAAGGTTGGAAGCCCTACATCTGTAAGTGGAAATTTAGGACCACAATTTACTTTTGTAACAGCAACTCTATCTCCAATTAAAAACTGAGGAACCATAGATTCTGATGGAATCTGATAAAGTTGAATTACAAAAATCTGAATTAAAAGAACCATGAAAACGGCTTGAATAAGAGCATCTACCCAATCAATAATTTCAAAACCAATTTTTTTACCAAGGGAAAATTTCTTCTTTTTTTCCTGCTGAGTTTTATACGACGTAAGTTGATTTTTTAGTCTTTTCGGATTCAAAAAATATGAAACCAAAATGGATGAAATAAAAATTAAACACCATAAAATAACGCTTATAATATCATAAGCAAAAGATGTACCTTCTTTTCCAGCTCTTCTTACAATAAAAGAAAAAAGCATAACAAAAGGAAGATATTGAACCAATTTATAATACACAATGGATTTTCTGGCATCTTTTGTTTTAATCATCTTAAAGAAACCAAAATAAATGGAAGCTGCTGTTATTAAAGCTGCAACTGGAAATGCTAAAAGGGAAATATCAAACTTAAAGTTAATACAAATAAGTGTGAAAAGAATACAACTAATAAACTCTACATAATTATAAATACAAAAACGTTTTTCTTTATTCATAATATTAATATAACAAATTTCAAAAAAAAATGTTACCTTTTTATTTATAACTAGTTAAAAAAAAAGACTGTTATTTAAAAATAACAGCCCCTTTTATATTAAATCTTATTAATCTTAAAATTAAGCATTTACAGCAACTTTTTCTTTAATTTCTGTAAGATATCCAGTGCGAATACAGCTTTCAAAAAGTTCCTTGCTGATATAATCTGTTTTAATATCTTCGTAGCCGTCCATATCACGAACGATTTTTACTACAAAACCATCTTCCATTTCTCTAAGAATTGTCATGTAATCTGTGTTTTTTCCAATACTTTTAAGTGTGTAGCTTTTCATTTCTATCCCCTATTAAAATGATAACTTATCATTAAATTACTAAAATAATTTCCAAATATTTTGGTCACTTACTTTATTTTCGGATATAATAAAAAATATGTTAGAAAAAAAATCAAAAATTTTTTGTGATTCTCATTTTCATGTGGTAAATATCCCAAATTTTTTATCAGAATTGCAAGGTTTTGATTCAGAATATTATGGTTGTTCCACGGCTCTCTTTATTGACGAATGGGAAAAACAACTTAATATAAGCTTACCTTCTAATATTCATCTTTATTCAGCCTTTGGACTTCATCCTCAATCAGCAGGATTAATTAACATTGATGATAATCTTTCATTTTTAGAAACACTCCTTTCCAAAGAAAAAGAATCAAACATAAAAAACAAAGTTTGGGCAATTGGTGAAGCGGGCTTTGATTTTTTTACAGAAGAATTTAAAAATCATAAAGATGAGCAGGAAAAAATGTTTCATGGACAAATGGAGCTTGCACTAAAATATAATAAGCCTTTGATTATTCACTGCAGAAAAGCAAACGAAAAACTTTTTGAAAATGCAAAAGAATTAAAAAAAATTCCAGCCGTCTTATTTCATTCCTTTATGGGCTCTGTTACAGAAGCAGAAAGTCTATTAAAACGGGGAATAAATGGATATTTCAGTTTTGGAAAACAAATGATTAATAATAATAAACACGTAATTGAATGTGTAAAAAAGTTGCCCTTGGAAAAGCTTCTGGCAGAAACTGACGCTCCATATCAAACACTAAAAAACCAACCATACACTAAAATCATTGACATAAAAACTATATATGAATCAATTTGTATTCTGCAAAAACAGGATGAAACAGTTATAGAAAATAAACTTCTGGAAAATTTTAAAGCATTACTGAATATTTCTTAATGTTTTTCACCTAAGCTTTTAATTTCTGGGATACAAGTTCAATTGCCTGATTAATTCTCTTTTCTTTACTTTTATCTTGAATCAGCCAGTTAATTTCAACACCTTTCTTTTCCATCATTCGAAACCAGGTTTCCTGTCTTTTTGCAAATTGTCTGATAGCAATAAAAAGCTGATCAAAAAGCATATCTTTAGATTCAATTTTTCCCTGCAGATATTGAGAACAAAACCTGTATTCCAGTCCCAGCTTTTCCAGCCGTTCCCAGCTTATTCCACTGTCATGAATACCCTGAACCTCTTCCAGCATGCCACCTTCAAGACGTTCCCTTAATCGAATGGAAATATTTTCCCACATTAATGGACGGGGTAAAGTTGTACCTATAATAAGTGGATTAATTTGTGGACGATCAACAGAAGTGGTATCATATCCGGCTTTTTTTGCTTCAATAATTTCCAATGCCTTTATAACTCTATCCTTTTCCTGTAAATCAGCCTTAACATGTAAATCTGGTTGTAATTCTAAAAGCCGGGCAGCAAGAACTTCTAATGGAGTTGCCTCTAACTGCTCATGCAGCTCTTTATTTTCAGGAAGATTTACCAGCTGATAATCCCGCACAATAGCATCAAGATACATTCCTGTTCCACCTACAACCACTGGAAGTTTTCCACGTGCTTGAATATCTTTAAACGCTTTGTAGAAGTCCTGCTGGTAATTATAAACAGTATATTCAGCCGGAAGACTAATAATATCTATTAGATGATATGGAACTGGAATACCATTTACCTGATACTCTGCCAAATCTTTTCCAGAACCAATATCTAACTTGCAGTAAGTTTGGCGGGAATCTGCAGAAATAATTTCTCCATTAAAATGATGTGCCAATGCAACACCAATGGCTGTCTTCCCAACAGCAGTAGGTCCTAAGAGAATAATACAATTATATTTATTTGTTTCCGCCATTTATTTATCCTAATTAATTTTACAAATTACACATTTTAGATATTCAGATTTTGGATAACCTAATAAAACAGGATGATCAGGACCAGCACCCCGTTTTTCCAGAATCTGAACTCGTTTATGAGAATCCATTGCAGCATGCATAATCATATCACAGAACATATTTGATTCCATAAAGTATGAGCAGGAACAGGTAACAAGAATTCCTCCCTCATTTAAAAGACGCATTGCTCTAAGATTGATTTCCTTATATCCGCCATAAGCCTTTTCAATCATTTTTGCAGATTTTGTAAAGGCTGGTGGATCAAGAATAATTACATCAAACTTTTCACCATCAGCCTCATATTTTTTCAAAAGGTCAAAAACATCAGCACAAACACCTTTCATAACCTTTTCAGCATGATTAATTTTAATATTATGATTAACCATTTCTACGGCTTCAGGAGAAATATCAACAGAAGTAACATCAACAGCACCCGCTTTTACGGCATTAAGCCCAAAGGCACCTGTATGGGTAAAAGTATCAAGAACTTTTTTTCCTTTGCAGAATTGAGCAGCCGCAGTTCTATTAAATTTCTGATCAAGGAAGTAACCAGTTTTCTGACCATTTTCAATATCAACACCAAGTTTAATTCCATTTTCAATAATTGTGAAAACACCAGAATTATCTGCCCATTTTGTACCTTTTGCTGCAACAGAAAAATCTTCATCATCAAGATTAAGCCAACCCGAAATTAGAGGTAAACCTTCTTTTTCACGAACAGAAGCATCTGAACGTTCATAAATTCCATCTGGTTCACAAATTTTAACCAAAGCTTTTAAAATGTCTTTTCTAAATAAGTCACAACTCATTGAAAGAAACTGAATTACTAAAAAAACACGATTTTCTTCATCACAGAAACGTTCACAAATAAGACCTGGAATTAAATCTGCTTCACCAAAAATAAGACGATAGGAATCTAAATCACTATAATAAAGCTTTCTTAATTCAACGGCATTTTGAATTTTCTTTTCCCAATAAGCTTCTGTATCTTCAAGAATCTGGTCGGCATGTTCACTACCAATAATTCTGATTGTGATTTTTGATTTTTTATTAAAAACACCAGTTCCTAAAAATCCACCTGCCTTTGTATAAATTTCTACAACAGTACCATCTGGCACAGAACATTCTTTTAAAGTCTCATTTTTCCATTCAGATTTTTCATCTGCACGATGCTTTAAATGGGAGATTTCATTATCAAAAACCCAAGGATATCCCTGCTGAATTTCTTTTTCTTCATTTTTATTTAAGAACGCTCGTGGAAAATTATTACTACTCATGTTTCGCCTCAATCTTAATCAATCTTTTTAATCCAGAAATTTTCCATTTTCTTTGCGGTGGTCATATTATTTCTAATAATATTGTGGCATCCTAAAAATGCAAATAAAATACCTAATACAAAATTTATACATTCTGATTTCAAAAATTCTGGTAAAAACAAAATGCTGTTTATATATGCAACATATTCAATGAATGAATAACCAGGATTAGCTCTCCAAATTGCTAAAACAAGACCAGTATATTCTGCAAAAAGAATTCCCACAATAACTGTTACAATGTTAATCACAACGCCAGCCTTAGTAAGCTTGCCACCTGCTTTTGAATAGGCCCAGAAAGCTGCAAAAGCAATGGCATATCCTGCAAAACTGGCATAAAAATTTATCATTCCAAGACCAATCCACAAAACAGAACCAGCAATAGCACCTAAAAGACTGGCAAAAAATCCAGATACAAAATGATTTTTTTGTTCCTTATAAGTTTCTACTTTTTTATTAAGTTCTGCTGCACAATCCAGGCACAAAAGGGAAACACCTTCTGGAGTTTCATATTTTCCAAGATTTTCCTGAGTTCCACAATGAACACATTTTGGTAACTGATTAATTTCAATATCTTCCATTTTATTTTCCTTCTTCTAAATCCATTTTTCCCAAAGCTTACGTAATTCCTTTGCTGTTGTAAACTGAACGGCATTTATTCCCACACTTTCAGCTCCTTTTACATTTTCCATTCTGTCATCAACAAAAAAAGAATCCTGGGCTTTACAACCTTCGGCTGCAAGAATAACTTTAAAAAATTCTGGATCAGGTTTTACTACCCCCATTTTATTTGATGGGTAAGTTTTGTGAAATAGAGCGTAATCTCCTCTTTCCATATGATTTTCCCAATGGCTATCCAATGTATTTGTACCACAAATAACCCGATTTTTTTTCTTTAAATCTTTTATTAACGAAACAGTTTCTTCATTCAAAACAGGATTAAAACATAATCTGAATAAATCATATTTCACTTGTGGATATTCAGTGTCTTTAATTCTATTATTAAATTCTTTCCAGAATTCTTTTACATTAATTTCACCCCGCTGAAGGGCATCAAATAAATTATATCCTTTTGATTTGTATATTTCCTTAAATTTTTCTTCTGGCATTTTAAGCTGGTGGTACATTGAACTAACCTTAAAAGTTGTTGTTACCACGCCGCCCATATCAAAAATAAAAAGCATCTTATATTTCCTTAATTTATTTCCTTAATTATATTTTACAGAATATGATATAACATTTCTTACTGTCTCACCATCTATTTGTAATGCTGTAGGTTTATCAAATTCAACTGTAACTTCATGTCCTGTCCTAAATTCAAGAATCTCGGTGTGGGAAACATGATTTCCCTTGTAAACTTTTGGAAAAACAGTAAGAATTTTGTATTTTGTTGCAGAGTGGCAAACAGCAGCAGTAACCAATTTTTCTTTATTTAAACGATCCTGCATTGGTGTAATCATCATTCCACCACCATAAAAGCGGCCTATCATTGTTGGAGCAAGCCATACCTTTTTATAAGATTTTGTTTCACCATCTACTGTTATAGTTGCATTTCTTGCTTTAAACTTGAACAAAAGACCTTTTAAAGCAATTAAAGTGTAATTAACCTTCTTGTCTGAAGTAGAGCGAATTCTATCACCTTCTTCACAGCAATATCCGTCAATTCCATAACCAATTCCATTAATAAAATGACGTTTAATTCCATTCACACTTACTTCTGGTAAACTTTCAAGATACTTATTTAGTGGAACCAGTTTATTTTCAAATTCACAGGTACTTTTTATGTCATTAAAAAAATCATTTCCGCTTCCGCATGGATATAAAAATATTTTTTGCTTATTTTTAATATCATAAATATCGTCTGCAAAACGAGTTAAAGTACCATCTCCACCGGCAATGACAATTTCATCATCATGGTTAAGTTTTCTTAATTCATCTGCAGCATTTTTTACAGTTGTAATATCAACAAACTCCAGTTCTTTTTCAGCAAAAATCTTTCTTAATTCTATTTCTGCTAAAGTCCCTTTTTTATTATTTGATAAAGGATTAAAAAATACGTAAATCATTATTTCCCCAGCTTCTCTAACATTAATTCTCTAATTTCATCTGCTAGTTTCACTGTTGAACTAGCCTTTACTTCCTCTCCCGAATAAACCCGAAGTATATCAAAATTTACAACAGTTTTCTTCCATAGAAAATTTTTATGAACTTTTTCCGTTCCCTGAATTGTACACACAACAATAGGACAACCTGTTTTTTCAGCAACACGAAGACATCCTGCTTTAAATCTTTTTAATTCACAATTTTTACTTCTTGAACCTTCAGGAAACACACCAACTGAAATTATATCGTTATTAATATATCCTATAGCTTTTGTAATAGTTTCTAAAGCTTTTTTAGGATGACCTCTATCTATTGGCAAATACAATGCTCTGGTCATATATTGACAAGCAAATGGGATTTTAAAATTTTCTATTTTTGAAATAAAAGCAATTTTTTCATGCTTAAGAACAGCACTCTGAACCATATTATCAAAATTAGAACGATGATTACAGACTGTCAGAAACCGTGTCCCAGAAGGCATTTTTTCTAAGCCGGTAACTTTAATTTTCATTCCTGTTAATGAACAGATATAAGAATACCAAAAATTGAAAATGCCGTAATAAATTTTTGAAACCCTGGAATATTCTTTTTTTGTATTAATAGTTAATGCAACTCCTAAAAAAAATAACCAGATTAATAAGAATATGCAGAGCCAGGCAAACATAAAAAATATAATCCCTGCACCAATTCCTTTTAATATATTTTCACAGGTCAAAAACTGATGGCAATAAAAATAATAGCAGCTACATCCAATTCCAAACAACAAACTCAAAACTTTATTTAAAATATTAAGAATCATAATTTCCAGGTCTCTCTTATTTTTATTTTAATATTTCATCAATTTGTTCAACAGTAATAACTTCCAGCCCTTTATTTTTACACTTTCCCCCAAACTCTTGTGAAGGCTCCTTTAAACAGATAACCGTTCCCTGCCCTACCAGATGTTCATATACCGAGCCACCATTATCATAAATCTGACGAATTAAATCAAAAGCTGTATCCACATCCTTAAGCAAATGATGATCAAATTCAAACTTTTTGCCTAAAACAGTTTTAAACTTAGGCTTTGGATTTTTCTTTCCATACAATCGTTTAATTTTTTCAGTCATTTCTTTTCTGTAAGCCCGTTCTTCCTGCTGAATAAGCATCTGCTCACTTGAAATATACATTCCTTTATTTTCAGTAAGAATTTGCTCAACTGATTTTCCCTTTTTATTACATTCAGCTTTTAAACAAAGCATAGTCATAATTGCATCATCAACAGATTTATGACTTTGATATTTAGCAACATTTACACCAAGCTCTTCTGCCCACTCTACCAGCTTCTGTTTTTTTCCATAAGTCTGTTCAAGATACTTTTCTACATCAAAAGCCCTAAACTGAATATAATCTTTTGAATAACGTTCACAAGCACTATTTACAAAACCAACATCGTTGGAAACTGCAAATCCTGCAATGTAACGATTTCCTGTAGTAAAAAGCTTTTTAATATCTCTAAAATATGCATCAAAATTTGGTTTTAATCTAAAGTAATCCTTAGAATAAGCCAGTTGACATCCGCCTTTTCCGCTAAATAAATACCAGTCAAATTCACATTCTGGATTCATTACAACATCTTCAGACTCAATAATGTTTAATTCATCATCAGCAATAACATAACCCAGGGAGCAAATTTTACCAACTCCATCAAAGGTATTAGCACATTCACAATCAAAAAATACAAAAGTTTTATGGTTCATTTTTATATTTTATAGTTTTTTATTTTAATTGTATATATAGAAAAAATTTAGTATATTTTAGTTATGTTATTAGATATTCAAAATTTATCAGCTAGTCTTGAAGACGGCAAACAGATATTAAATGGTCTTTCTCTTTCAATGGAAAAAGGTGAAACTCACGTATTAATGGGACCAAATGGAGCAGGAAAATCTTCTTTGGGAAACACATTAATGGGAAACCCTGTTTATAAAATCACTGATGGAAAAATTATTTTTAAAGATCAGGATATTACAGAAGAAACAACAGATAAAAGAGCAAAGCTTGGTATGTTTATGTCTTTTCAGGCTCCTCTGGAAGTTCCTGGAATTTCTCTTGAAACCTTTATTCGCTCTGCTATTCAGCAAAAAACTGGTGAACGTGTAAAATTGTTCCAGTTCCAGAAAGAATTAAATACATGTATGGAACTTTTAAATATGAATCCAGATTATGCAAAACGTGATTTAAACGTTGGTTTTTCTGGTGGTGAAAGAAAAAAATCAGAAATTCTTCAGCTTTTAATGCTTAAACCTGATTTTGCTATTCTTGATGAAACAGATTCTGGTCTTGATGTTGATGCCGTCCGTGTTGTTTCAAAAGGCATTCAGGAATATCAGAAAACAGTAGGTGGTTCCTTATTAATTATTACTCATAATGCAAAAATTCTTGAAAGTTTGAAAGTTGATAAAACTCATATTCTTGTAAAAGGTCACATTGTTCACACAGGCGACGGTTCTTTAGTTGAAAAAATTAATAAAGAAGGCTTTGAAAATTTTATAAACAAATAGGAATGTGGAAGCAGGAATTATTAACTCATAATTCCTAACTCCTAATTCCTAATTCCTAATTAGGTGCATATGGCAGAAGAAAAAACACAGATTAATGATATAAACCGGGATTTTTACGATTTCCGTTACGAAGAAAATGAAAAAGATTACTATCGTATTGAAAACGGTTTATCACCTGAAATTATACAGAAACTCAGTGAAGAAAAAGGCGATCCCCAGTGGATGAAAGAATTCCGCCTTAAATCTTTGGAAATTTATAATCAATTACGTGTGCCAGAATGGGGACCTGGAATTGAAGGTCTTAATATGGCAGATATTGCTACTTATGTTCGCCCAAAAACTAAAATGAGTGGCAAATGGGAAGATGTTCCCCAAGATATTAAAGATACTTTTGAAAAGCTTGGTATTCCAGAAGCAGAACGAAAATCTCTTGCTGGTGTTGGTGCTCAGTTTGACTCTGAACTTGTTTATCATAATGTTCAGAAAGAAGTTGCGAAACAAGGCGTAGTATATATGGGCTTTGAAGAAGCTCTTAAGTCTGAACAATGGGGCCCAATGGTAAAAGATTATTTTATGACCCTGATTACACCAAAAGACCACAAATTTGCAGCTTTACATGGTGCCGCTTGGTCTGGTGGCTCTTTTGTTTATGTTCCAAAAGGAGTACATCTTTCCTTCCCTCTACAGTCTTATTTCAGATTAAATGCCAAAGGTGCCGGTCAGTTTGAACATACATTAATCATTGTTGACGAAGAAGCAGACTTGCATTTTATTGAAGGATGTTCTGCTCCAAAATACAATGAAGCAAATTTACATGCAGGTGCAGTTGAATTGTTTGTAAAAAAGAATGCCCATCTGCGTTATTCAACAATTGAAAATTGGTCAAAAAACATGTACAACTTAAACACAAAACGTGCAAAAGTTGAAGAAGGCGGAAGCATAGAATGGGTTTCTGGTTCTTTTGGAAGTCATGTTTCATATCTATATCCAGAAAGTGATTTGGTTGGAAAAAACGCTCGGGCAGAGTTCACAGGTGTAACCTTTGCTGGTAACGGTCAAAGTCTTGATACTGGTGCTAAAATGGTTCATCTTGCTCCTAATACAACAAGTTTGATTACAACAAAATCTATTTCAAAAGCTGGTGGTGAAAGCTTCTACCGTTCTGCAGTTTATATTGGAAAAGACGCACAAGGTTCAAAAGCATCTGTTTCATGTCAAAGTCTTATGTTAGACAGCGAAAGTCGTTCTGATACAATTCCAGCAATGGAGATTCTTACAGATAACTGTGACGTTGGACACGAGGCTAAAATTGGTAGAATCAGTAATGATGCCATTTTCTACTTAATGAGCCGGGGAATTAGCGAAGAAGAAGCTCGCAGCATGATTGTTAGTGGATTTGCAAATCCTGTAAGCAAGGAATTACCGCTAGAATACGCTGTGGAAATGAATAATCTTATCCGTTTGGAAATGAAAAACAGCATTTAGGAGGAACAAAAATGAAAATTGAAAATGTAAAAACAAATGTAGTTCCTTCTATTACCTGGAACTGGTTAAAATCCAATAACGACATTGTAACTGTTGATGCACAATTCTCAACAGCAGTACCTGCAATTACTAACGAAAAAAATGTACAGATTTCAGAAGGCTGCACAATTAATAAAATTCTTTCTGCTGATTTTGGTTCAGGAGTATTTAATAAAACAAATGGCAAAGTTAAAGATTTAAGAAATCAAGATGGAACAACAAATCCAAAAGAAGATTCCAGCAAAATTCCTGATTATACAAATCATCCTTTGCTTCAAGTTTTAAATCAAACTGTAAATAATCCTCAGATGATTACTATTTCAAAATCCTTTGAAGAGCCTCTTATTCTTACTTTTGATTTTGATAAACCATCTGCCGCTGCTCAAATTATTTATGCTAAAGAAAATACAAAGGGAACCATTATTCTTATTTACAAAGGAAATGGTCCTACTTCTATTTTACAGACAAAGGTTTATGCAGAAAATTATGCAAATATCCATCTGATTAAAGCTCAATTACTAGATTCAGGTGCTTTACATTTTGATGACACTCAGGTATTTTGCGAAGAAAATGCTTCTGTAAAATTTACACAGATAGAATTAGGGGCTTCTCATGTGAACTCTGGGCTTCATGTAAATTTAAACGGATACCAGTCTAGTTTTGATTCTAAAGTTGCTTATTTGTGCCAAAATGACCAGATTCTTGATATGAATCATATAGTTTATCATTATGGTAAAAAATCTGAATGTAATATGCAGGTTGATGGAACATTAAAAGATAATGCACAAAAAGCTTATCGCGGTACAATTGATTTGAAAAAAGGTTGTTGTGGAGCAAAAGGACACGAAATGGAAGAAACCCTTTTGCTTTCTCCAAAAACTGTAAACAAATCATTACCAGTTATACTTTGTGATGAAGAAGACGTAGAAGGCGAACACGGTGCTACAATTGGTCGTTTATCTTCTGATATTCTTTTTTATATGCAAAGCCGTGGAATTAGTGAAAAAGAAGCTGAAGTTTTAATGTCTCGTGCAAAAATTCAAGCTGCAGTTGATTTAATTCCTGATGAACAGGTAAAAGAACAAATAGGTACTTTCTTAGAAAAATTAATTTAATTGGTAATATTATGAATAAATACAGAAAAGACTTTCCTTTTTTTAAGGCAATAGACGAACATAAATCAAAAGAAAATGCTCAGTTAATTTATCTGGACACATCTGCCACATCACAGCGTCCTTTTCTTGTAATTGACGCAATGTCTCACTTTTATGCCACTGATAATGCAAATCCATTACGAGGACTTTACAGCTTAAGTGAAAGAGCAACACAAGCTTATGAACATGCCCGAGATTTAGTTGCAAACTTTATAAACGCAAAAGATTCTTCTGAAGTTATTTTCACACGAAATACCACAGAAAGTCTTAATCTTGTTGCTTATTCATATGGTCTTTCAAACTTAAAAGCTGATGATGAAGTTGTTATAACTATTATGGAACACCATTCAAACATTATTCCCTGGCAGCAAGTTTGTCGCCAGACTGGTGCAAAGCTTGTTTTTATGGAATGTGATAAAGACACAGGTGTTATAAGCAGAGAAGAAATTGAAACTAAAATTACAAATAAAACAAAAATAGTTTCTTGTGTTCACATTAGTAATGTTCTTGGCGTAACAAATCCTATTAAAGAAATAGCAGCAAAAGCTCATAGTGTTGGAGCTGTTATGGTAGTAGATGGTGCTCAATCATCACCCCATATAAAAATTGATGTTCAGGAACTTGGTGCAGATTTCTTTGCCATGAGCGGACATAAACTTTGTGGTCCAATGGGAATTGGTGCACTTTGGGGACGAAAAGAATTATTAGAAGCTATGCCACCTTTCCTTACTGGTGGAGAAATGATTGAATATGTTACTAAAGATAGTGCTACTTGGGCAGAACTTCCCCATAAATTTGAAGCTGGAACAGTAAGTGCCGGTGATGCAGTTGGAATGGGTGCCGCTGTTAGATATATTCAATCAGTAGGTTTTGATTTTATTGAACAACAAGACAAAAAACTTACAAAATTGCTTGTTGAAGGAATGAAAAAAATTCCTCATATCAACTTAGTTGGACCCAAAAATGCTGATGAAAGAGCCGGTATTGTTACTTTCACTATTGATGGGGTTCATCCACATGATATTGCTTCCCTTTTAAGTGATGAGAACATTGCTATTAGGGCTGGCCATCATTGTGCACAACCATTAGGTCAATACCTTGGAATTCAATCCAGTGCCCGTGCCAGTGTATACTTTTATAATACGGAAAAAGAAATTCAGACATTCCTTGAAAAACTTGCCCAGGTAAGAAAATGGAGTGGATACAAAGATTAATAAACAGCCAAATCGCTATGGAATTAATCCTAAAGGAGTATAATTAAAGTGGATACAAAAGAATTATATCGGGAAGTATTAAATGAACATAATATAAATCCAATTCACAAAGAAAACATGGATTCTCCAACATTCTGTCTTGAAGGTGTAAATCCAAGCTGTGGTGATCAGATTACCTTACAAATGAAACTTGGTTCAGACGGAAAAATTTCAGATGCTTCTTTCATTGGAAGTGGTTGTGCCATTTCTCAGGCATCTGTAGATATGATGGCTGAACTTGTTATTGGAAAAACAAAAGAAGAAGCCCTTGCTCTTGCAGACATGTTCGATCGCATGATAAAAGGCTCAGTAACTGAAGAAGAACTTGAACAGTTAGACGAAGCTGCTGCTCTTCAAGATATTTCCCATATGCCTGCCCGTGTAAAATGTGCAATGCTTGGATGGCGAACAATGAAACAAATGTTAGGTGTTGAATAATTTTCTAATATTTGTTATATTATATTCATTGGTGCTTTAGCTCAGCTGGATAGAGCAATTGCCTTCTAAGCAATAGGTCGGGAGTTCGACTCTCTCAAGCATCAATACAAGGTCTGTCTTTAGGACAGACTTTTTTATTTAACCGGGAATGGGTTTGGAATAGGAATTAGAGAGAAATACATCCTAAATAAACAATATTGCTATATTGTTCTGTTAAAGTTGAGCTTAAACCTATACTGGCTGCAAAAAACTGAACATACCATACATCGGTAGCAGAAGAAGAATTATATTTTACATCAAAATCCCTTTCATTATCATATGTCCAATAAGAAGAATCAAAATTAAATTCATAATTTTCAACAGCTCGTAAAGGTTTTTGTTCTTCTTTACCATCTACATTTATTATTAAAGCAAATTTATTACTATCCGTAAAATCAATTCTAACATCATAATCATCGGAGCCACTTTTAGGTTTAGGACACAGAATGTTAGAATTATTTAACATTGCATATTTATAATTAGTGATTAAAGTTTCTGCAGAAGTACCTGAATAATCATTTTGAGAAATACTTTTTAATCTATCCCGATCATTTCTTGCATCTTCTCTATTATTGTAAATTTTATAAAATACATTGGTCCCTTTAAATGAAATACTAGTATTTTCCGAATTATTGGTTCTGAATGATATATATTTTTGATTTGAATCAATATTTTCTGGTTCAGGGGGATTTATAGTAACATAAGGTGGCTCGTAATATTCTATGATATCAAGTCCACATGACAGGTTAAAAAAAACAAGACACAGAACTAAAATACATGTTGCGAAAACCATAATTTTATTAGTCTGTGTCTTTATCATATTAGTTTCTAGATTTATAAAAACTTATTCAGCTTTACCCTGAATCTGTAAATCAAGAATTCTTGTTTTTGCAAGATTTGCCCATTCATCATCACCGTAAGAGGAAACGATGGTCTGATATGCTTCAACAGCTTTTGCATATTCATTCTGAGATTCAAGAACACGAGCATAACTAAATAAAGCATGAGAAGCCAGAACAAAGCCTTTTGTATCAGCAGCTTTTTTATATGATTCAGCAGCCTTAGTTAAGTCATTAGTCTGTTCATAACATACACCAAGCTGATATAAAGCCAATGGAGCAGTATAAGAACGTTTTCCTTTTGAAATAGCTGCTGTCCAATAATCAATTGCTTTAGAGTAATCTTTCTGTGAATAAGCAATTTCTGCAGAAAGCATATTTGCACGAACACCTGTAATTCCAGATTTTTTTGTATAAGCTTCAAGTTTTTCTTTTGCAGTATTAATTCTTGCACTTAATTCTTCTGCCTCTAAACTAGAAGAGCCGTTTGTTAACTCATAGGAAATTGTATCCAATTCAGAAATATTTTTTTCTGCAATCTTTGTTGAAGTAATATTCCATACAATAAAACCAATCAATGCAACAAAAGCAATTACCAAAACTATAATTAATACTTTTCTATTTTTTTCCAATACTGAATTTACTTTCTGACTAGTAGTCTTTTTTTCAATTTTTTCTGCCATTTTTAATTCCTTAAAATGTTTTTATCTTAAAAACGAATGTCCAACTCGTTTATTAATTTTATCACATAAGTACGTTGAATTCCTAGTATCTTCGCAGTTTTTGTTTGATTCCAATTATTTTCCTTTAAAATTTTTGTAATGTAAGCTTTTTTAAAACTATCCATTGCAGTTTTTAAAGTTTTATCATCTTCAGAATCATTTACTTGCAATTGCTCAGATGAATTATTTGAAATGGCCATATCAATATCAGATATTTCGGGCTTTTTCCCAACAATAAATCCTCTTTGAATTGCATTTATCAATTCATCACAATTACCATACCAAGGTTTTTGTTTTAAAGCTGCAATTGCTTTTTCAGAAAACTGCGTGAAGAAGAACCCAGAATCCTTTTTAAACTTTTCAAAATAATAATTAGCAATAGGAATAATATCTTCTTGTCTTTGTCTTAATGGTGGAAAATTTAATTTTACAACACTCAACTGAAAATATAAATCTGTATTAAACAGTTCTTTTTTCTTCATTTCATCCAAGGATTTACAACAAGAACTAATAATTTTTGCATTTTCAGTTTTTGCCTGCAGCTTTTTAGTAAAATCAAGAAATTCTATCTGCATTGGCAAAGATAAATATTCAATATTATTTACAAAAACAGTACATCTATTTTCTGTAAAATCAGTATTCAAAATCTTTTCTAAAATATAATGGATTTCAATATCTTTTAAGATTCTACAATTAAGTTCAAAAAAAGTCTTCAAACCACAGGCACTTTCACAATGAACCTTTTGAGCATACAGCCTTTTTCCAGTTCCCATTTCCCCTTCTAAAAGAACCGATGCCTTACTTTTTGAAACAGATTTGATGATTCCAACAATATTTCTGGAAAAATTACTTTCTCCAACAAATTCAGGAATAACAGCCACTTGTTTTTGTACTTCCTATCTATTCAAAATTAAGCGCATTGCAGTTAGAAAACATACAATGCGCTTATTTATAGAAAACTTATAATTTTACATCAAAATTAGTCGTTTTTCTGTGATTTAATCATATCTCCAAGAGTATATGCTGCTTCATCATTACCTGAATCCATATACTGAGAGATTTCATCACGCTGCTGCTTTCTCTTATATTCACGAACAGAGAATGCAACCTTTTCTTTATCAGTGTTTACATCAACAACAAATACGTTGATTTTGTCACCAACTTTGTATTTTGTAACAGCTTCTTCATATGGAACATCTTTGTCATCGCTAAGGTTAGCTTTATTTACAAGACCTTCAATTCCATTAGGTGCTTTTACAAATACACCAAAGTCTGTAATAGAAGTAATTTCACCTTCTACTGTTGAGCCAACGCTGTATTCATTTGCAAATGCTTTCCAAGGATTGTCTGAAAGCTGTTTAATACCAACTTTAATTTTGTGGTTATCAGCATCACATTCAAGAACTACAGCTTCAACTTCTGTATCAACTGTTAATTCGCTACCTGGATGTTTAACTTTCTTTGTCCAAGAAATATCATCTGCATGGAGGAAAGCGTCAATTCCATCTTCTAATGCAATGAAAGCACCAATGTTTGTAATTTTTACAACTTTACCAGATACTTTTGTACCAACAGCATATTTGTCAGCAATTGTATCCCATGGATTATCAGTTGTCTGTTTAAGACCAAGTGAAACACGACCAGCCTGAATATCATATCCAAGAATCATTGCTTCAACTTCCTGTCCTAACTGAACCATATCTCCTGGTTTGTTAATTTTCTTTGTCCAAGAGAATTCACTGATATGAACAAGTCCTTCGATTCCTTTTTCAAGTTCAACGAAAGCACCAAATTCAGTAAGTTTTGTAACTTTACCTTTAACAATATCATTTACATGATATTTTTCTTCAAAGTGTACCCATGGATCTTCTGTGAAGTGTTTAAGAGAAAGATTGATTCTCTTATCTGCAGGATCAAGACGAATAACTTTTAATTCAATTTCCTGACCTTTCTTTACGAAGTCTTTAGGACGAGCTACATGACCCCAACTCATATCATTGATATGAAGAAGACCATCAAAACCACCAAGATCGATGAATGCACCAAAACTTGTGAAGCTCTTAACTGTACCTTTAACAGAATCACCAATAGCTGTTGAATTAAAGAAAGCATCTCGTTTTTCGTTGATTGCTTCTTCAAGATACTTACGACGATTAACTACTGGGTTAAGTTTATTATCAACATATAAACGTTCAATATAGAACTTTGATTTTGTTCCAATTAATGATTCAGGTTTTTCTACTTTTTCTGCATCTGCCTGACTGATTGGTAAGAATGCCATGCGATCAATACCAAGATCAACTTCGTATCCGCTCTTAACTAACTTAACAATTTTACCATCTACAGGAGTTTTATCTTTAGATGCCTGCTGAATTTGTTTTAAATAACGTTTAGAATCAGCCTTTTTCTTTGATAAAACAGGGCCACTTGAATTATGACCTGTTAATAACGCCTGAACTTTTTCCCCTTCTTTAGGCAGATTATCTGCGAACTCCTCTACAGGGATTAAACCCTCTGATTTGTCACCAATGTCAACATAAACATAATCATTTGTAATCTGAACTACTGTTCCTTCTACTAAATTACCTGTTTCTGGTGCACTGAATGATTTCAGAGACTCCTCTAATTGTGTCTGGAAATCACTCTTGGAGTTCTGAGTTGTTTCCTTTTCCACTTCCATTTCTTCCATTGTAAACCCTTATATTTATGAAATTTGTTTTAATATTATGGCACAAACATCTTCTATCGTCAAGTTAGAAGTGTCTAAATACAAAGCATCAGGAGCAACCTTAAGGGCCCCTTCTTTTTTGTTTCTGTCAATTTCATCTCTCTTTTCAATTGACTCTTTTATTTGTTCCAAAGTCATGTCACTTACACCCTGATCAAAGCGCCTTTTTGCTCGAACTTCTGCAGATGCATCAAGAAAAACCTTACATTCCGCATTTGGGAATACAACGGTTGTCATATCACGACCTTCACAAACAATACTAAGTGATTTTGTGATTTCTCTCATTAAATCATTTACATAGTGTCTTAATGGAACTATGGCACTAACCTGAGCCACGTTTTTAGCAACTCTATCATCATGAAGATGAGCAGTAACGTCTACTCCATTCAAAATAAAATGACTTTCTTTTGTATATTCAAGTTTCTGTTTCTTACAGAATTCTACAGTTTCATCTTCTTTGCTGTAATCGATTCCCCCATCAAGAATAGCAATTGTAAAGGCCCTGTAAAAACCACCACTATTCAAAAATGTAATCTTTAATTTTTCAGCAATCATTGAGGCAATGGTACTTTTCCCAGTACCTGCTGGACCATCAATAGCAATAATCATATCTATTCTCCTTTCTATTTATGAACAAGTTTTAATAATCCCTGCACTTCAGCTGGGGTTAAATCACGAGAATCTCCAGGTTTTAACTCATCCAGTGTCACATTACCAATTCTAACACGAACCAAAGATTTTGTACCAATGTTTTGACTTTCAAGAACAGTACGAATCTCTCTATTTTTTCCTTCAATCAGTATGATTTTTATTTTTCGAGGTTTAAGAATTTTGCAGGAAACACATTTATAAAAAGTTCCGTCAATTCGCATACCTTTTTCAAAGCGGGCTGGAAAATCTTCAGGAACATCCTGACTTGTTTCTACTATATACTCTTTTTCTAATTGACTAGAGGGATGTGATAATTTTGCAGCAAAATCACCATCATTAGTAAACAGAATCATTCCTTTACTATACATATCCAAACGTCCTACATTATATAAGCGTTCTGAATACTTATCTTTTAGTAAATCCCCAGCAACTTCTCTTCCCTTTTCATCAGATGAAGAACAAACAAATCCTGCAGGTTTATTCAACAAAACATATCTTTTTTCTGCTTCAAGGGCAATTTTTTTTCCATCAACTTCAACGATATCATCATTACTAACTTTTGTACCAAGCTTAGTAATTACAATTCCATTTACTTTTACACGTCCATCAAGAATAATAGTTTCACTAGCTCTTCTGCTGGCAACACCACAATGAGCAAGAAATACCTGTAATCTGATTTTATCTTCTGTGTTATCTTGCAAGTTCGAATCTCTCCTGTTCATTTTCATCAAGCTTAGGTAATTCTGAAATACTATTCAATCTGAACAATTTTAAGAATTCTTTTGTAGTTCCAAAAAGCGTTGGTCTTCCAGGAACTTCTTTTTTTCCAACTTCTTTAATAAGATTTCTTTCAATTAAAAGACGAATCATATTATCAACACTAACTCCACGAATAGACTCTATTTCCGCACGAGTAATTGGTTGGGAATATGCAATAATAGATAATGTTTCCATTGCAGATTTCGACAGGCGACCTTCTCTCTTAGAACCATAAAATTCTTTTAAAACATCCCAATACTCTTTTTTTGGTGATAGACACCATCCCCCTGTAATCATTACAAGTTCTATGCCAGAATCTTCCGAAGCATATTTTTCCTGAAGTTTTTCAATACATTTATCAACAACTTCTTCAGATAATTGGGCTTTATTAGATAATACCTTTACAGTAAGTGGTTCACTTTCTAAGAAGAGAATTGTTTCCACTAAAGCTGTTTCTTTATTAAATTCCATTTTTATATCCATTAATTTGATGTTAATTCTTCTTCTGTTGGAACATATCCGTCAGAATCTTTTCTTGCAGTTATTTTAATATCACCAAAAATTTTATTCTGTAGAATTCTAATCATTCTAAATTTTACAGCTTCAAGAATTGCCATAAAAGCACAAATAATGTCCATTTCATTTCCAGGGCGAGTCAGCAAATCTGTAAACATACATTCTTTTTTATCTTCTATTAATTCATTCATCAATGTAATTTTTTCATTAACAGAGATTTCTTCATACATGTTAAGGATTTTTTCGTTTGAATACTGGCTCATCATGGATTTAAAAAGCGACTGCATTTGCTGCAATAAATCCCAAGTATCAACTTCTTCCCACATCTGATCACTTTCATCAAAAGGCAAAACCCGTTGAATTTTCTTTCGCTCAAAATTCCATTCAGAACTATCTTCCTGCTCTTCCATTAAAGAGGTAAGCTTCTTGAATTTCTGATATTCAATTAATTTATCAACTAATTCCTGTCTTGGGTCTTCTTCTTCCTCATCTTCATAATTAAATTCTACAGGAAGCAACATTCTGCTTTTTATATAAATGAGTTTACTTGCCCAACTGTAAAATTCAGACAAGTCTCCCAAATCTGTTTTTACAGCATAATCAAGATATTCAAGATACTGTTCCGTAATCTGTGCAATTGGGATATCATAAATATTAACTTTACTTTCACGAATAAGTGTCCAAAGTAAGTCTAAAGGCCCTTCAAATTCGCCTGCTCTATAAGCATGTTTTTCTTTTGTTGCAACTACAGTATCAGCAACACTATTAGCCATTTGTCCCATATTTTCCACCTTTAGAAAAAATAAAATTTGAGGAAGAAACAATTTTCTTAATATCCGATGTCTCACCTTTCTCTTTCAGCACCATCAGACATTTTTCACATTTTTCCTTTAGTAAATCATCGGAACATTTTTCTAATAACTCAAGCATTGGAATCAAAACAAATGCTCTTTCTTCAAATCTTATGTGTGGAATTTGCAAATCTGGAGTATTTATAACTTCATCACCAAAAATTTCTATATCAATATCCAGTGAACGAGGTCCAAATCTTATTTCTTTTTCTCTATTTCGACCATATTTTTCTTCTATTTCATGAATCTGTTCTAAAAGAAAAAAAGGATTGTAATCTTCCGTTACATATCCCAATAAAGCCATGTTGTAAAAATCATCTTGCTCTGTAACATACATAGCTTTTGTTCTATACACAGAAGATACAATCACATTTTTTAGAAGAGTGGTCAAATCATGGCAAGCGTCATTCAATAATTCCAAACAAGACTTGCCATTAAAACTTTTATTAGAACCAAGTCCTAATATTATTCTTTTCATTAAAATAAACCATCTTGGATTTTTCCAGCTTCATTTACATCAGCTTTTACAGCTGCTGCTTTTGACACTGTTTCTTTTACGGCCTTTTTCTTTCCTTCATCAGTTTCTTTTGCTTCAATTACTTGATTTGGAAAAATCTCAGCGCGGATTTTTGCTTCAATATTCTTTGCCAGTTCAGGATTCTGCTCAATATAATTAACAGCATTTTCCTTTCCTTGTCCAATTTTTTCTTCACCCATTGTATACCATGCACCACGTTTATCAATGATGCCATGTTTTACAGCCGAATCCAATAAACTTGCAGAAGCAGAAATACCTTTACCAAAATAAATATCAATTTCACATTTTCTAAAAGGAGGCGCAACTTTATTCTTAACAACCTTAACTCTAACTCTGTTACCAAGAGCTTCTTCATCACCTTTACCATCAATAGTTTCAATACGACGAATTTCAAGTCTAACAGAAGAATAAAATTTTAAAGCCTGTCCACCTGTTGTAGTTTCAGGGTTACCAAACATAACTCCAATTTTCATTCGAATCTGATTGATAAATACTACAATACAGTTTGCCTTTCCAATTACAGCAGTAAGTTTTCTCAAAGCCTGGCTCATAAGTCTAGCCTGCATACCCATAACTGCATCCCCCATTTCACCTTCAATTTCCTTTTCAGGAGTCAAAGCTGCTACAGAGTCAACAACTACAATATCAACTGCCCCGCTTCTTACAAGATTTTCTGTAATCTCAAGAGCCTGTTCACCAGTATCTGGTTGAGAAACCCACAATTCATCAATATTAACACCTAAATTCTTAGCGTAAACTGGATCCAAAGCATGTTCAGCATCAACAAATGCCGCAACACCACCAAGTTTCTGAGCTTCCGCAATAGCATGTAAAGCCAGAGTAGTCTTACCAGAGCTTTCCGGACCATACATTTCAATAACACGTCCTTTAGGGTATCCTCCAATTCCTAATGCTTCATCAAGCAAAATAGAACCAGAAGGAATAACTTCAACACCAGTAACATTTGCTTTGTCACCAAGTCGCATTAAAGATCCCTGTCCGAACTGTTTTTCAATCTGAAGACGAGCTGCCTCCAGAGCTTTCATTTTTTCCGACAAATCCATCGAATTTGAATTTCCATTTGTCATGATCAGCCACCTTCCTCCCATGTATAATATGGCTTTAAAGTGCAAAAAAAGACCATTTTTAAGATTTTTTTTTCATTTTTTTTACACTTTTTTTTTATATTTATTGAATTAATCCCTCTTTAACAGACTGATATACAGCCTTTCCTTGTATATAAATCTTTTTATCTTCCTGAGAAAGCTTCCCAAGAATTCTTACACTTTGATCTGTTACAATTTTTGGATCTCTATCAAATTTTACAGTAACAATTCCATCAATTTTTTCACCAGAATCGTATCCTACAAGAAGACGACAGGAATATGATCCATCTTCCGCAAGAATCGCATCAGAAATACGTCCAGACCAGTCTACATAACAATCCAAATATAATGCAGTGTCAGCATCAACCTGAGCATATGTTGGTACATCAGTTATAGAATCAAAAGTTGGGGTTTCCAGATATGTCATCAAAATAGAAACTTTCTGCTTTATTGACAATTTCGCATTTGAATTTAAAAGACGATTAATTTCAACTTGGACAGCATTATCTCTTCTTGCCTGAAAATACATCAGAATATTGGAATAACTTTCTGTAATCTGTTTATTAGTAAGAATATATTTAAATGATTGCGATGATAAATCTGTTTCCTGAGGAGCTTTCTCTTCTTCTTTCGACAAAGTAAGCTCTGTTAAATCTTTTCGTTTTCCATCTGCATAATTATTTCTAGGAATTAAAGAGAATGCAACAAGGCACCCTAAAAAAAGAGCTACAACAGGAATTACAATGCTTGCCGTTCTATCCGGATTTAAACCCAAAGGAGGATAAAACTGTTCCAAACGACCTGTATCAGCCCAACGACAAATTGTATCAAAATCACCACGAGTTCTAATAAACTCTATTGCATCAGTTGCAATCTGATTCCCAGGGTCATATTCACGAACCTCCAGATAATACTGCAGAGCACGGTCTGTATCTCCTCGTCTAAGAAAAATAGCAGCCTGCCCCAATAAAAGGCGAGGATCTGTCATCTTAATTCTTCTTGCATATTGGAAATTTGAGGTTGCAGATCCAATATCACCTGCATACAGACATGCAATTCCCATTACAAGATAATATTCAAAATCATCTTCATAAACATCTGCACGAGCTTCAAGCAAATTTAGGGCAGTTGAAAATTTACGCCTGCGCATGTATTTCCATGCTAAAGATAAAACATCCTGTGCCATAAATTATTTCACCATAGATTCAAAAATTAAATCAAGTTCAGCATTTAAAACATCAATTTCAGATTGATTCACAGAACCATCTTCCTTCAACATTTCAATCTTATCAAGAAGCATCTGAATATACTCATCAGAATATTTTTCATTAGATAAATTCTGTTTTACCGGTTCTTCTTTAATTGTCTCTTCTGTAGAATCCTGGTTGTTTAACTCTTCTTTTTTAGATTCATCCAAAACAGTATTATCAGTCTTTGAATTTGCTGCAGAATCATTTTCATCCTGCTTCTGTGCTGGCTCTACAGAATTTTTATCATTCTTCTTTGCTTCATTTCTCTTTGCTTCATTTTTTTCTGTGGATTTAATCAAAACATTGGAAGTAATTTTTTCATCCACTGAAGAGAGAGTAACATAGAATACTTCACTGAATATTTCATCTACAGAAAGCTTCTTGTCTTCCCACACCGCACCAACTGCAGAATTATTATATGAAAGAATTGTATCAAAAGATCTGTAATCCAACATATTTGGAATCCATCCGCCATTTTCAAAAGTGCTGTAATTTGCCATTGCAACTAAAACAGGGGCAGTTGCTTCAAGCCCTGCAAAAGTAAACATCATAGACCCATTTGCATTTTGAGATACAAACCAATCATCCTGCTTAATATTTCTATATTCTTTTTCACTTTTAACTGGTAATCCGTCAGAGGAATAAAAGTGATGTCTGTCAGTTTCACCAAGAACTGTATCAAACACCATTTTTAATGCAAAGTCTCCCTTCTTTTTACCTGTATTTTTTACTGCCGCAGTAATTTTTACACTATTAATATCCATATTTTTTGGATCTGGAGAAAAACAACTAAAATCCAGAACAACATTTGCAAGACCATCAATTACATAAATTACCTGCATTCCATTTTCAGTTTCTCTTGAATATGATTTTACTGAGGAATTCTGATTTAATTTAATAACTTTTTTACCAGCCTTTAAATAAAAGGCAGAGGTAATATATTCGTTTGAAGTAGAAAGAGCAGGAATTGTTTTTCCATTTTCATTTACAATAGAAATATTAAATGTTCCATAGGATTTTCTTGCTCTAAGACGAACATTTCCATATGTAGCATCAACGTTTTTTGAAGATTTTTTTGTCCATCCCAATTCAAACAGTTCTGCTTCTGCCTGTTTTCGAGCGGCCTCTTTCATCTGTTCTGGAGTCATAAAAACAAATTCATCTTCTGTAATTTCATCACTAGTTTTTTTTGGAGTTGCTGCACAAGAGAACAAGGCTACATTAAATAAAGCAATCAGTAAAATCTTACATGTTATTTTAATCTTCATAGTCTATTCCCCTTTCTTTTTATCCATCATCTGCTGAAGAATCTGAGCCTTATCTTTTAATTTTCTGATATTTTCCTGATTCTGCTTCTGCTGATTTAGTTTTTCTAATTCAGCTTCCTGTATTCTTTTCTGCTCATCAGCCTCTTTCTGAGCAATCTGGGCATCTTTTTCAGCCTGCAGAATCTTCAGCTGTTGAATCTGATCTTCCATTTCTTGAATCTGTTCTTCAAGATCTTTATTTTTCTGTTGAATATCTACCAGTTTTTCCCTTGTTATTGAGTCAGAATTTGAAAGCTTCAACTGTTTTTCATAATCCTCTTTTGCAGAAAGATATTCTTCGCCAGTCTGCTTCAAAAGATAGAGAAGCTTTTCTTCCCGAGAACGTTGTGCAATACTTTCAAGTCTATATTGTGATGCAGAAACTTTTTCTGTGTCGGGATATTCTTTTACAATTCGTTCATAAATTGCTTCAGCTTCTTCGTATTTGTAATCTGCATAAAGAGATTCTGCAATATAAAATAATGCTGATGGATATAATTCACTGTTCTGATTTTTATGACAGAAATCACTTAATGTAATAATTGCTTTTTCATATTCTTTTAATTTGTATAAAAGCTTTCCCTTTGTATACTGAATTCTGGAATAATAAAATGAATTTGGAAAAGAATTTAAGTATTCATCACAATCAGATAATGCACTCTTTTCATCCCCTGCGTAAATTTCTGCAGTAATAAGCATGTAATTTGCATCCGCTGTATTAAAAGCTGGATCAGAAACCGTTTGTCTTAATAAAAACACTGCAGAATCCCACTCTCCCCGTGAAAAAGCAGAACAGCCTTCTGAATAAAAAGCAGCAGAATTAGTATCATTGGCAAATATTGGAGAAGCTATGAAAAAAAGAAGCAGTGCACTTCCTGTCAGAAATTTCTTTAATGTCATGAATACCCCTGAATTATATTAAAAATCACTTATATCAAGTTCATTTTTAAAAAAAGATGAACCAGAAACAACCACATCGGTTCCAGCCGAAATGACAACAGGTAATGTATCTTTATTTACTCCGCCATCCACTGAAATCATGTATTTATAACCTTTTTCTTCCCGGATTTTTTTTAGAAGCTCAACTTTTTTTACACAGCCAGGAATAAGCACCTGTCCACCCCAACCTGGGTTTACAGTCATTACAAGAACAAGATCTACATCTGGCAAAATTTCTTCCAGCACACTAACTGGAGTTCCAGGACAAATTGCAATTCCAGCTTTTTTTCCAAGCTCATGAATTTTTTGAATTAAGCGATGAGAATGGGCTGTAGCCTCATAATGAAAAGTAATCCAATCTGCCCCTGCTTTTGCAAATGGTTCAATCTGATTTTCAGGATTCATAACCATCAGATGAACATCGAATGGAAGCTTTGTAAGTTTTCTAATTGAACGAACAACAGGCTGTCCATATGTAATCTCTGGAACAAACTGTCCGTCCATTACATCAATATGAACAACAGTTCCTTTGTTATCTTCTATTTGTTTAACAGCTTTCTCAAGATTTGAAAAATCAGCGGAAAGCAAAGATGGTGCTAAGTGCAATTTATTCATAATTTTCTATTATAGTAAATAAAGACTGTATTTACAACAAAAAAATATTTTCTAAAAAAAAGTCTTGACAGATTATCTTAATAGGTATATAAACTTTGACCCATTTTTTGTAAAAACATATAATTTTTATTGATTAAAAACAAAAACTCTTATATTATGAAAATAAGACGCTATGAATTTTCAGTTGGAAGAAGATATAAAAGAGGCTCTCTCACTTCTAGAAGCAGGCGATCCTTTAGAAGCACAAAATGTAATTGAAGTTCTGTTTGAACATGACCTTGAATCAACAGAATTATCATTTGCTAACCGCTGCTGTACTTTCTGGATTGATGCAAACAAAAGAATCAGTAATATTTCTGATCCTTTTGAACAAGGTGAAAAACTGCTTACAGAATGGAAATCCTATCAAAACTTCCTTGGAAACGGTACAAAATACCAGCCGGCATTGTTAGCAATGCAACAGGGGTATTTTTCCAAAGCTCTGGAATATTTTACCCCGCTTTTTGAAGAAAAAGACTTATTACGAAGAGCAGAAGTTTATCGTAATGCAGGAATTTGCTACAAAAAAATGGGTAATTTTGAAAATGCAAGGGTTTGTCTTTCAGAAGCAAATAAGTTTTATCCAAACATGGCTTCTGTTATAGCAGAGCTTGCAGATTGCTACGCCCTTTGTGGTGAAGAAAGATTCGGTAAAGTGCTTTTTAGGGAAGCTTTTTATATCGATCCAGAAAAAATCGACATTGATTATCTGGACAGTGAACTGATTAAGTGCTTAATCGAAAAAACCCGTGAAAAAGGTTATACAGGAAAACCTCTTCTTCATTGGATTCCTGTTTATGGCATATTAAGCGGTGTCTTTAGCATAAAACGAGGACTTTCTTCTCAGGAAGTCTGTAGATTGAAGCAAAATATTTACGCAATGGAAAATGAAAACAAAGATCCTTGCTGTAATACGGATATTTTGGTTCCAAAGCTGCTAAACAGTTATTTTTGGCTTATAGACCATTATGTGCTTACACATGAAAGCATGAATAAGGTCAATGAGATATTATTACAAATAAAGTTATTAGATCCAAACGTTTACGACTCATACGTAAAATAATGAATCGAAAGAAAAGAGTTTATATATTTTTTAGGAGTTATTTTTATGTCAGAAAACTTGGTACAGTCTGTACAGGACATGCTCAAAGAAGAAACATGGACCAGAGCAACAATCAGCAACTACACACAGAACAATTTAAAAGAATTGACTGCTGTTATTGAAAAAGCCCGCAGCGAAAACTGTGTTGCAGAAATTCTTCAAATCAGTAATGAACACCTTGAACATTCAAAAGACAGCATTATTGCTTTGTATCTTTCAGGTATGCTTTCACTTCTTCAGGGTGAACTTGATAACTCTTCTCTTGAAATTCTTGTTGATATTTTCCAGAAAAATCACAAGGAAGCAATTGTAAATTACCTTTGTGAAACAATTCTTGATGATGAACCAAATAATAAATTTGCATTAAGAACTCTTGCAGACTGCTATCTTGCAGAAAACAATGATAAAGTCTGGGAGCTTTATACAAAGCTTGTAAAAATTGACCTTTCTGAAGCAGACCTGGCAAAAGCATTGGCAGAACATTACGAAGCAACTGGTGATGCAGAACTGGCAAAAGAATATTTTAAAAAAGCAGCTCTCCGTTACACAAATGCCGGCAATTACAATGCTTGTAAAGAAATCTGGTCAAAGCTTACACTTCTCATTCCAGAAGATATTGAATTCTTCCAGCTTTTAAAACGAAAAATTGCAAAAGTATTCGGTGATTATAAAACAACACCTCTTATGCAGGAGCTTTACAACTGGTACAAAGATAATGAAAAATGGGATATCGCAATTGATATTCTTAAACAGAATCTTGAAATTGAACCAAAAGATACATGGGCACGAAAAGAAATTACAAACTGCTATAAAAACAAATATGCAGGACACAGTCATCTTGATGATTACATCCGCAATTCAAATCTTGCTGCAAGTTACAGAAATGTATTTGAAGCAATTAATGACTTTGAAAAACACATTGCTTTTGATAAAGGCAGTTTTATTTTCCACAGAAGCTGGGGCATTGGTATTATTCAAAAGCTTGAAAACGACACTCTTACTATCAACTTTGGAAAAGTGACAGGAATCCGTACAATGTCATTAAAAATGGCAGTTTCTGCTCTTAAACCATTGGCAAAAGATCACTTCTGGGTTCTTAAAGCTAAAATGAAGAAAGATGAACTTGCTAAAAAAGTTAAATCAGATAAAATTTGGACACTTAAGACAATCATCAAGAGCTTTGATAACAACTGTGATTTCAAACGCATTAAAGCAGAACTTGTTCCTTCAATTCTTACTCCAGGTGAATGGACATCTTGGAATAGTGCCGCAAAGAAAATTCTTGATTCAGATTCAACTTTTGGTGTAAATCCTAGCGACATTAACTTCTACATGGTTCGCGAAAACGAAATTAGTGCAGAAGACAAGCTCTGTAATGAATTTAAAGCACAGAAACAGTTCTTTGCAAGAATTGATATTCTCATGAAGTTCGTAAATAACGATGAAACTGATAAAACAAGTGAAGCCTTTGCAGAAATGTACTCTTACTTTACAGGTTTCTTAAAGAATATTTCAAAAGTAAACGAACAGGTTATTGCATCTTACCTGGTTGTAAAAACTATGACTGCAATTGACAAACAGTTTGCTTTCCCAATCAACAAGACTTTTGCAGAACTATATTCTCGTCTTGAAGATCCTAGAGAAACATACAATCTTTTGAAAGATACAAAAAATACATCATTAAAATCTGACTTCCTCAAAGCTATTAAGCAGCTTCCAGATTGGAATGTTCAGTACATTCGTATGTTCCCAACTGTTTTGGACATGACTTTGTTAAATGAACTTATTAATAACGGTTATACAAAGGATGTTCAGCAGCTTATTAGAACAAGCTTCGAATCTTTCAAGGATTATAGAGAACCAGTATTGTTCTTCTTCAAAGAATGTCAGGACAAAGATTGGTTCAAAGAAGCAGGCGTTCCTTATGAAAAACAGTTTATAGCTCTTATTAACATTATTGAACTTGCTAACCGTGAAATTAACAACCATGTTAATTCTACAGAAAACAAGAAAATCATTAATAATGCTTCTACTCTCCTCTTTGCTAAAGATTCAATTTTTGAATATATGTTTAGCAATGATGAAAATACAGTTAAGAAGATTTATACACTTATTGATGATAATGCAGGTATTGATCCAACATATAAAGCTCAGACTCGTAACAAAATTCTTGAAAAATACCCAGACTTTAAGTTCCGTGTATCTGAAGAAAAATCTCAGCAGCCAAAGGGCATGATTGTAACTGCCAAAAAGCTTGTTGAAAAGAAGGCTGAACTTGAAGATATTCAGAATGTTCAGATTCCAAAGAATGCGGCAGAAGTTGCAGATGCTAAGGCTAAGGGTGACTTGAAAGAAAACCAGGAATACAAATCTGCTAAGGAACAGCAGCACTTCCTTGGTCTCAAGCTTGCCCAGCTTAATCAGGAGCTTAACCGTGCAGTTGTATTTGACCCAACTACAGTTACAACAGCAATGATTTCTTTTGCTACAGTGGTTACATTGGAAAATCTTGATACTAAGAAAGATGAAGTTTATACAATTCTTGGACCATGGGAATCAGATCCTGATAACAATGTAATTTCTTACATGTCTCCATTTGGTGATGCCCTTATGGACAAAAAACTTGGTGAAAAATGTTCTTTCACTGTAAACGACAATCAATACAACTATGTTGTAAAAGAAATTAAAAAGGCATCTATTTAATTTAATTTAATTTCTGCATAAAAAAATGCCTGTCAGATAAGCTAAAATATATCTGACAGGCATTTTTTTAGGGGTTGTACTACCCCCTCAATACAAACTTTATTATCATTCTTCCCAGTTTTCTAAAACTCTTACTCCACTAGAAGTTCCAATTCTATTTGCACCAGCCTCTATCATTGCCATAACCATTTTTGCTGACCGGATTCCACCAGAAGCTTTTACTCCCATATCAGGACCAACAGTTTCTCTCATTAATTTTACATGATGTTCACTGGCACCATTTGGCAGAAGTCTTCCGTCCCCGCTTTTTAAAGTTGCAAATCCGGTTGATGTCTTTACAAAATCTGCACCCGCTTTTTTTGCACATAAACAGCAATCTTTAATTGTAGAATCATCTAAAAGACAAGTTTCAAGAATAACTTTTACAATAATCTTTCTCTTAGCCTTGTTTCCTGCTTTTCTACAAGCTTCAACAACACCAATAATATCACTACTAACTGCAGAAATTCTGCCTTCTTTTGCAGCGCCAATATTAATAACCATATCAATTTCAGAAGCACCATTTTCTATTGCATTTACAGCTTCTGCAATTTTAACCTCAGTTGTTGTTGCACCAAGGGGAAATCCTACAACTGTACAAACCTTTACAGGCGAATCATTTAATTCACAAGCTGCAACTGAAACATTAACGGGATTAACACAAACAGAGGCAAAACCATATTTTTTTGCTTCATTACAAACACTTAATACTTCTTTTACACCAGCATCAGGGGCAAGTATTGTATGATCAATATATGATGCTATTTCTTTTTTAGTCATATTTTCATTATATTAAAGGTACATTATTTTGAAAAGAAAAAACTTAAAAAAATAAAATGGAATACCGTTATTATTATTGCGGTTTTTATTTATATAATATAAAATCAAAATATAAATCCTTATATGTTATAGGAGACAAATATGGCTTTTAAAATTACTGATCAGTGTGTAAACTGTGGAGCTTGTGAACCAGATTGTCCAGTTGGAGCAATCTCAGAAGCTGCTGACGCTCGTACTATTGATTCTGGAAAATGTATCAGTTGCGGTGCTTGTGCAGCATCTTGTCCAGCAGAAGCTATCGTAGAAGAATAATTTATAATTATTCAAAAAAGTAAAGGGCAATCTTAAAAAAGATGCCCTTTTTTTATTTAGAAAAAGTCCATAATTTTAATTAACTAAATGAAACAAAATAACAAAAACTCATCACAATTTTTTAATATTTTACTCATAACCCTTTTTTGTGTACTTCTCTCTTTTCTTTTAGTTTGGCCACTGTGGAAATTTGCCACAGTTGCTTCTTCTATATATACAATCCTTTGTCTTATTTTAATTGCCTCTGGATGTTTATATCTGATAATAGGAAAAATCAAAAAAACACCATTAAAGAAAAACATTAAGTTTATTTTATTTTTTTTGATAATAATTGCAGGCCTTTCTTTTAGTATATATTTTTTGATATTTGGGAAACGTTTCATAGCATTGGTTGTTTTATTTATTGCAATGGGACTTCTTATCTCATTAAATTTATTTCTAAATAAGATATTTAAATGAAAAAAAATATAAAGCTACTTTTTCAAATTTTAATATTTTTCTCTTTTTGTTCTGTATTCTTTGCTCAAACTGAAAACCATGCAAAAGATGATTTTATTTGTGTAAAAATTTCAAAAAAACGAATGCCCCAGATTCCAGATTTAGCATCAAAAGATGGTATTTTTAAGGAATATTCTTTTGTTGTTGATGACAATTATAAAAATCTGGCAAAAAATCAGTCACCAGAAGTCTTGTTTTTTAAGTACACAGTTACAGATGATACAACTTTATTCCAACTAGCTTCCAGATGTAACATTACTTATGATACTATTGCATCAATAAATGGTATTGAAACATCTGAGGAAAAATTAAAAGGCAAAACTATTATTTTACCCACCTGCCCAGGTTTATTTATAAATAAAAACAAAGGGGAAAGCTCCCTTGAAATTTTACTACGAGAATCATATTTTTCAAAAATAACTACAAATAACATTTTGTATGATATTGAAGGGAAACAATTTTTCTTTATTCCAAATCAAAAATTTTCCCCAACAGAACGAGCCTATTTTTTAGATTCCAGTTTGCGTCTTCCAATTGATAAAGATAAATTCTGGATTTCTTCCGATTTTGGAAGAAGAAAAAACCCCTTCTCTGGAGAATGGAAAAATCATAACGGTATAGATTTAGCGGCAAATGTTGGAACTCCTGTTTATGCGGTAAAAGATGGTGGAGTTGCTGTATGTGTTAATATGGATCCTACCTTTGGAAATTATATTATTCTTTCCCACGACAGGGGAAAAATGACAAGCGTTTATGCACATTTATCAAAAATTGTTGTAGAAAAAGACCAAGTTGTAAAAAAAGGTGATATAATTGGATATGTAGGCCAGACTGGTGCTGCAACAGGTCCCCATCTTCACTTTGAAATAAAACAAGGTGGAGTTGCGGTAAATCCTGAAACTAAATTAAAATTAAAATAAATAAAGTTTAATAAAAAACAGGAAAAAAAATGCTTAAACAAAAACTAAAGAAGCTTATCATTAGTTTTGTGTTTTCTTTTTCAACATTAGTATTCGCCGAAAATTTTAGAATCGCAAAATTATTTACCGTAAATGTTTCAGAGGATTCTGATTTTACTAAAACTGAAGTTCTATCTCTAAATGACAGCGTTGCAATTTTTTTACCAGATTCTATGGAGTATATAGATGGACTGGAAGTTAGATTTGAAATTCCAGAAGAAATTGCACTTCAAAAATCCTGCTGCGAATTTTCAATTTATGACAGTGTTCAACCTGCACCCAAATCAGATCAAATTGATTATTCTGGAAACAGAATTTTTCGAGGTGTAATTCCTGGTAAATTATCATGGATAGTTCAAATCCCTTTTTCTCAAAATAACAATCTTAAATCAAATCTATATACAACTAAAATTGGTCAAATCCCTGACTTAAAAGAAAATTATCTGTTCATTAAGCTAAGACAGTTGCTTCCTGTTTTGCCACCAGAATTAGAAGATAGCAGAATCACGGTTACAATAAAGCCAATTCTTTCGAATAAAGGCAAACTTAATATAAAGCTGATTTGTCCGGATGATAATTTAGAATCTTGTGCAATTTACATTGATGACTATGCTTATAACATGAATACAATAAACAATGGTATTTTACTTGATAGTGGAATTCATAGTATTTCCGTAATTTCTGAATATTACAGAACCGAAGTAAGAAAAATCAGAATTGATCAGGCAAAACAAACTGATATTTCCATTACCATGAAAAGTATTGAACCTACCCTTCTCGTAATTGCTCCTGGAGGTGTTAAAATTTATATTGATGATGAAGTGTGTCATACCATAGGAAAAGAATTTATTATTTCTGAAGGAAAACACAAATTAAGATTTTCTGTAGGAGATTATGAGGTTATAAGATCTTTCAATGTTATCAAAGGTAAAAGTTATAAGGCAAATATTGCAATTGACTTCCAGATTCAAGAAGAATAAAAAAGTTTAAAATTTTTTTATTTAGTGATTAAAGTTTTTGGGGGGTAATGACGATAATAAATATATCGGGGGCATTTTCCCCTCCCACCCATGCTCCCGATTGCCTGATGGGCATGGCACGGTATAAACCGTGCCTTTTTTTTTGCCCTTTTTTCACTACTTGAGTTACTTCCTTTTAAAGAGTATAATAGAACATTATGAGAAAAATTAAGATTTCAGGTGTATTTCATCTTTCAGTATTATTTCTAGCCGCAATTATATTTGGTTCCAGTTTAGGTTTTCTTTTAGCAGAAACTCAAAATATTGAAAACACAGAATACTTTACAGAATTTACATCTGCTTTATCAACAAAGCTTCTTGATATTAATGGCGAAATCATTACTGAATTTGCATCTGATGAAAAACGAGACATTATAGAATTTCAGGATTTACCTCAGAATCTTGTTGATGCTCTTATTACTCGTGAAGACAGAGTTTTCTTTTCTCATAATGGATTCACATTTAAAGCAATTTTCCGTGCTTTTGCAGGTAAAATTTTGAATCAGGATTTAGGTGGAGGTTCAACACTTACACAACAGATTGCTGGTACTCTTTACTGTGATCGTAGGGAAATGTCTATTAAACGTAAGATTAAAGAATTATGGTGGGCTATTCAAATGGAACGCCGTTATACAAAAACGGAAATTCTTGAATCTTACTTAAACAAAATCTATTTTGGTGGTGGTACTTATGGTGTAAGTGCTGCCTCAAAATATTATTTTGGACACGATTCATCAGAAATCACACCTGCAGAAGCTGGTATTCTTGTAATTCAGCTTTCGAACCCAGCCTACTATAATCCATTTGACCATCCTGATCGGGCTATGGCAAGACAAAAGGATGTGTTAGATGCAATGGTTAAATCTGGTTATATTACACAGGCAGAAGCTGATTCCTCTTATGACGATTATTGGTCTACATTTGACTTTACACGTACCTCTCAATCAGTATATTACATGCGAGAAGATAAAGCTCCATGGTTTAGTGAATACGTTCGTCGTGAACTTTCAAATATGATTTATGGTTCTGATGATATTAACACAAGTGGATTTACAGTTAATACAACAGTAAACCTTGCCCATCAACAGGTTGCTGAAGAGGTAATGACAAAATGGATTGCTGAAGGTAACCGTCGTTATAAACTTGAACACAGTTCAAAAACAAAGCAGGCATATTCAACTTATATTCCAATGGCAGAACTTATTGCAGGCCTTTTTGGTATTCCAGGACTAAACCTAGGTAGACAGAGAAGCTTTAATCAGGCATGTTCAAAATATATTTCTGAAGTAAACCCTGTAATTGATTTAATTGCAATGCTTGGTGGCTGTGATACAACAAAGCTTACAGTTTCAAATCGTGGTACAGAACTTCTTAAAGAGCAGGAAGAAAGAACTACTATTGAAGGAACAATGATTTCTATTGAAAACGAAACTGGCTATATAAACGCCTTAGTAGGTGGTAGTAAATATGATGCTGAAAACCAGTTTATTCGTGCAACACAGTCAACATTGCAGCCAGGCTCTACTTTCAAACCTCTTTACTACTCAGCAGCAATTGACAGTAAAAAATTCACTCCAACAACTTTGATTTCTGATACTCCAGTTGTTTTCAAAACAGCTGATGGCAAAGATTATATTCCATTAAACTTCCGTGGTGAGTGGATGGGTAATGTTTGTGTATATTATGCACTTATTCACTCTATGAACGTTCCTTCTATCAAAGTTCTTGATGGAATTGGCTTTGATGCCGCTATTAATAGAGCAATAGACTTACTTGGTATACCAGAAAATGAAGTTGCGAACCGTGGATTTACACCAGGATATCCAATTGGTCTTGGGGTTTGTTCTGTTAAACCTATTGAATTGGCAAGAGCATTTGCTGTATTTGCAAATGGAGGTAGAGAAGTTACACCAATTGCCATCAGAAATGTTCAAGACAGAAATGGAGAAACATTCTTAAATCCAGAAAAAGATATTAAAGATGCCCAGGCTGCAAAAGGGGACAAAGTACAGGTTATTTCACCACAAACCGCATTTGTTATGACAAAAATGCTTGAACAAACAGTACATGGTGGTGGTACACTTGCAGCTCAGGATAAGAGATTGGATTACGTTACACCAGCTGGTGTAAAATATAGAATACCTTCTGCCGGTAAAACAGGTACAACACAAAACTGGGCAGATGCATGGACAGCAGGTTTCAGTCCTTATTATACAGCTGCTTTCTGGTTTGGATTTGATAAACGAGGTCAATCACTTGGTTTGAATATTACTGGTTCTACTTTAGCAGGTTATGCATGGGGTGAATATTTTAGTCAGATTCATGCAGATCTTCCATCAAAAGACTGGAAACAGCCGGCAGATGGCGTTGTTCAGATGACAGTTTGTTCTGTTAGTGGTGATTTAATTACAAAGAACTGTACAGAAGGTAGAACAACCCAGTGGTTCCTTGTCGGCACTCAACCAACTAAAACCTGTAAAATTCATAATAATTCAGAGGTTGAAGCTATTCTTCTGGAACGTCTTGATAATGAAAATCTTATGTCAGGTTTAACTTGGGATATTGAAATTGATGATAAACCATTTGATATAAATGAAATTCTGGCAAATCTTGAAAATGATGATGAGCCTGCAATAAAAGAAGATGAAGAAGAAGATTTATTAGAATAGTAAGGTTTACATATGTTAATACAAATCAGTGATATTAAAGTAAAAAAAAGGGTTCGCAAAGATTTAGGCAATCTTGATGATTTAAAAGATAGCTTAAGAACTTATGGTCTATTGAATCCAATTACAGTTAATAGAAAATATGAATTAATTGCTGGAGAAAGAAGACTGCAAGCTGCAAAAGCAATTGGCTGGACTTCAATTAATGCTAATGTAATCGATAACCTTACAGAACTTGATGAATTAGAAATGGAGATTGAAGAAAATAATCAGCGTAAAGAATTTACTGAGCAGGAGCTTTTAGAAGGATATAAAAGACTTGAAAGACTGAGAAATCCTGGATTCTTTTATCGTATTTTCTTGTTTTTCAAACATCTGTGGGAAAAAATTGTAGACTTCTTTAAAGGTAAGAAAAAAAATTAAATTACCTTCTAATAATTTTTTCAATATCATTAATGAAGGCTTCTGTGCTATCTTTAAGCATCCATGGAGAATTTATTACTAACATTCCACTTCCATACAACCGGGGTGGATTTTTTATGTCTTCAGAATGCTCTAGAAACTCTTTTAATGCAACTTCCTTATGAGCATCTTTTTCATCAACAAGAAGCTGTAAATTTGAAATTTCAATATTTTGATTATTTTTTTTGCATCCTTCAATAATCTGGTTCAACATGCTTTCAATAATCTGGCTTCTATGATTTAACAAGGGATACCACAATAATATAATACCATTGTTCCATTTTTTATTAACATGGACTATGGTTTCTGCCGCATCTTCATAATCCTTTATTTCTTCATAACTGGGATCAATTAATACAGCACCCCGCTTTGTTTTTGGTGGTGTAAGAGCTTTTAGCATTTCCCATCCATTTCTATTATGAACAGCAACTGAACAATTGTTTTCATCTTTTAGAATATTAATATTATTTTTAAGATTGCAATATTCCTGGGGATGCAGTTCGCTTAACACTAAAAAGTCACTTTTACGAAGGTTCTTTAATTCAATTACAGGGGAACCCGGATATTGTTTATTATCAATAAAAGCTTTTATAAAATCAAAATAAAAATTTGAATCAACATTATTATTTAAAATGTGTAAAATTCCTTTTTCAGCTTCATTTGTTTTTAAAGAACGATTATCCAGCAAATCATATAAACCGCTTCCGCTATGAGTATCAAAAAAAGTATATGGTTTTTCTTTTTTATTTAATGAATTAAGGACAAACAATAAAACATAATGTTTTAGAATATCTGCATGATTTCCTGCATGAAAAATATGTTGATACGAAAGCATGATTTATATTAGCACAAAAGCAAGGGATGGGGAAGAAAAGAAAGGGGCTGTCCATTCTTTTTGGACAGCCCCTTCTATTTAACCAAAAATCAAATTACTGTTATCAGATTTTATTTCAAGAGTTTCACCATCTTTTATTCTACCTGAAAGTAATTCTTTTGCTAAAGGATTTTCAACAAAGGTCTGAATTGCACGTTTTACAGGACGGGCTCCCATTGTAGGTTCATATCCTTTTTCGCTCAAAAAATCTATTGCAGATTGCTGGAAATGCAATGTAATTCTTCGATCTTTAAGTCTTGAAGCAACTCTTTCTAACTGAAGTTTTACAATTTCACCAATGCAATCTTTTCCTAATTCCTGGAACATTACAGTTTCATCAATACGATTAAGAAATTCAGGGCGGAAAGTCTGATGCAACAACAATTTGATTTTTTCTTTAACTTCATTGTTAGTGCCTTCTTCTAGAATTAATTCACTACCCAAATTACTTGTCATAATAATGATTGTGTTCTTAAAATCCACAACTCTTCCCTGACCATCAGTTAATCGACCATCATCTAAAACCTGTAACAGAACATTAAAAACATCTGGATGTGCCTTTTCTACCTCATCAAACAAAATAACAGAATATGGTTTTCTTCTTACAGCTTCAGTTAATTGACCTCCTTCATCATAACCTACGTATCCTGGAGGTGCACCAATTAAACGAGTCACACTAAATTTTTCCATATATTCACTCATATCAATACGAGTAAGTGCTTTTTCATCATTAAAAAGAAAATCCGCAAGGGTCTTTGCTAACTCTGTTTTACCTACACCTGTTGGACCAATGAATAAGAAACTTCCTAATGGCTTATTTGGATCATTTAAGCCACTTCTATTACGTCTGATTGCATCTGAAACAACCTGAACTGCTTCATTTTGACCAATAACACGTTTATGTAAAACAGATTCCAAATCTAAGTACTTTTGTTTTTCACCAGACATCATCTTGCTAACAGGAATGCCACTCCATGAGGAAACAACTTTAGCAATATCTTCTTCTGTAACAGATTGGCGAAGTAAAGATTCTTTTCCACTAGAAGCTTTATCCTTTTCTGCCTGAATAGCATTTTCCAAATCCTTTTGAAGCTGGGGAATAATGCTATATTTATATTCAGCTGCTTTTTCAAGATTACCTTCTCTGCTACATTTTTCTTCTTCGAATTTAGCCTGTTCTAGTTTTTCTTTAAGCTGACGGCTTTTATCAATGCTGTTTTTTTCATTTTGCCATTGCAATCGCATAGAGTCCCGCTTGTTAGTATATTCTGAAAGCTCTTTTTCAAGTTTAATAAGTCTTTCTTTAGAAGCCTCATCTGTTTCTTTACTTAAAGACTGTTTTTCAATCTGCAATTGCAAAATTTTTCTTTCTACCTGATCAAGCTCTGTAGGTTCGCTTTCAATTTCCATTTTAAGACGACTGGCAGCTTCATCAACAAGATCAATTGCTTTATCTGGTAAAAATCTTGTTGTAATATACCTGTTAGAAAGATTTGCAGCAGCAACTAATGCTTCATCTTCTATAGTTACACCATGATGAATTTCATATTTTTCACGAAGTCCACGAAGAATTGCAATTGTATCTTCAACAGTTGGTTCAGAACATAAAACCTGTTGAAATCGTCGTTCAAGAGCAGCATCTTTTTCAATATATTTTCTATATTCATCTAATGTTGTAGCACCAATTGCACGTAATTCTCCTCGAGCAAGGGCAGGTTTAAGAAGATTGCTGGCATCCATACTACCTTCTGAAGCACCTGCACCAACCAATGTATGTAATTCATCAATAAATAGAATTATCTGTCCTTCAGATTTCTGTACTTCAGTTATAATTGCCTTTAATCGTTCTTCAAATTCCCCACGGAATTTTGCTCCGGCTACAAGACTTCCTAAATCAAGGGCCAGAAGTCTTTTATTTTTTAAGCTTTCTGGCACATCACTGCTTGCAATTCGTCTTGCCAGTCCTTCTACAATTGCTGTTTTTCCAACACCAGGCTCACCAATAATAACAGGATTATTTTTTGTTCTACGACACAAAACCTGCATTACACGACGGATTTCTTCATCTCTTCCAATAACAGGGTCAATTTTATCTTGACGAGCTAAAGCAGTTAAATCACGACAATATTTTTCCAAAGCTCTGGATTTACTCTCTGGATCTTGAGAATCAACGGTCTGATTTCCTCTAACAGATTTTAATGCCTCAATAATTGCTTCATGATTAATACCACAACGGGATAAAACATCGGAAACGCTGTTTTGAACAACTGTCATTGCTAAAAGTAAATGTTCTGTTGATAAAAACTGGTCATGCAATGCAGACATTTCATTTTCTGCTTTTGCAAGTACTTTTTGAGCATCGCTGGAAAGATATACTTGAGCTGCACCACTTACCTTTGGATATGTAAGGATAATATCTTTTATTTTTTTCAACAATTCTGTAGATGGAACTCCAATTCTTTCAACAATAGGAACAATTAATCCATCCTCTTGTTCAAGAAGTGCCTGTAAAATATGAGCAGTTCCAATTTCGGAATTATCATTTTTATTTGCAATAGAAGAAGCATCTTGAATTGCCTGTTGTGTCTTAATAGTAAAATTTTCGTAATTCATTTTAGACCTCCAAATAAAATGTTCTTCGAAGTTTAAATTAGTTATTTTTTTTTCATTCGGCAAGTTAAAAAAACAAAGAGCAGTATTTTTTACTGCCCCTTGTCCTATATAAAATTCAATTTTTATAAATTAATATACTTAAAGATCTGCTTCTTCCGTATGACCAAATTCACATAAAACATTTGTAATTCTAGCAAATTCAATCTGTTCCAAATCGTTTTTAATGCGTTTATACAACTTCAATTCACCAATGCCAGTAGCTGTTTGTACCATATTCAATACTTTTCTTCTTCCTTCTGGTAGCTCAAGGATTCTATTGTACAAATCTTTTTCTTTACAATAAATATCAATATCAATAACCCAGATTTTACTAGAAAGACTAACAGACCAATGTAATCTTTTATCTTCATCCTGATCCAATTCTGGTGCTTCTAAACAATTCCAAACAGCAGAATCAGTTCTTTTCATTGTATTTGGGCAGAATGAAAATTCAGTTCCTTCAAAATCACCCAAGAATGAAATTTTATCTTCAAAAACACCATGAATAGCAAAACAAGAATTAAATAATGTATTTCCAGAAATCAGGCTGGAAAGTGTTGACGATGATAAGTGAAACCATTTTTCTGGGAATGACTTTCCCCAAAATCTTTCTATATAACCAGATGATTTTTTAGGTTCTACTTCATATTCAACGCCATCAAAACTAACAATACCAGAAAAATATGCATGCATTCCAATTGGGAACCATTTGTCTGTTGGATTTTCATAACCATCAACAGATTCTTTTATAACATCATATTTTAGATTCCAGGTAGCAATTCCCTGATCACATAAATATTCAGGATGTTTTTGATGTTCTTCATAGGAAACTAACATTTCACCACAAAGTTCATTATCAGAAATTTTATTATTACCTGTAATAATTTCAAATGGTTTGGAATTGAATTTGATATTTTTAAGTGGAATATATTCGCACAGATGTTTTGGGGAAGAATCTAACTTACCAATTCTAAGTGCTACATATGAAGGTGTAACCATTTTTTCTGATTCTAACCCTAATGCACTTGAAGTACCTGCTAATGCGTACTGTAAGTCGTCTTCACTTATTTTAATGCGAGGTTTAAAACCTAATACGGGTTCAACTGGAGAAAGCCAAGGATTAAGCATTTCATATTCAATGAAAAACATGCTTTCTAAACCCGACTCTTTTGATTTTGCACAAAAGAAAAATCGCCAATAATTGATTCCGACCTTTTTGTGAGATTTGTTTAGCCCGAATCTATTATATTTTAAGCCTTTTTTTGAAACAGCCATATTTTACCACCTATTATTTCCCTATATACAATATCGGCATATATAAAATAAAGGTTAGAAAAATATAAAAATTAGTCAAATAATTTATCGATAGATTTATCTAATTCGTTTTTTTCTTTTGGAAAATTTTCGTCAAGATATTCAAAACAAGCAACAGCTGCTCTCTGAGCATGTTCATACCAAATTGAATACAATTCTGGATCAACATTTCCAGGAAATGGAGCACCCTGAACATCTGAAACTAAATCTCTAAGCATCTGTATACATTCTTTCGTCTTCTTATCCATAAGTATCACCTATTTTCTAAAATTATAATGGTAATTTTAAAGTTTTACCACTAGTTTTACTTTTTTTCTGACAAAATACAACCTTTTTGCACATTTTTAATGTATTTTCATATAATCTTTTTGCAGCATCCTTCACGTCTTCAGGAGTTACAGCCAGCAATTGTTCAAGTTTTTTTTGCATCAATTCATTGTTGTTTGCATAAATCATTCTTTCAAAACTGTCTAATGCAGTTGCTTTTGGGGAATCCGGGCAAATCCGATCCCCATAAATTGTTACAATGGTTCTTTCAATATCATCGTAAGTAAACTCTGCATTTTGCAATTCGTTTAATGTATCAAGGTAAACCTGCAGTGATTTTTCCGGAGATGGATCACGATATGTTCCCATTACACTTAAACAGCTTATGCCATCTATAGTCACCGAAGCTCCATATGCACCACCTGTAGTTCGAAGCTTATCCCACAAAGAATGGGTATTAAGCCAATTTGCCAATACTAATTCTGCTGAAATTTCTTTTGAAAAATATGAAGAATTACTAGAAACAAGAACGCCATAACCAGTTTGAGAATCAACTTTAATATCAGTCTGAGCAAAGTCATCATCACATTGTTTATACTCATAGACATAAGGCTTTAGCATCTCAATTGTAAGTTCTTTTTTGGGCTGAAGCTTTCTAATTTGAATTTCTTCTGCAAATGGTTGAAGCATTGGTTTTATTGTTTTAAGGGAATCCCCATCAGCATAAACATGAATTATTCCACCGGCTTGTCTACACTGATTATATAAATCTTGAAATTTATTCAGAATTTTCACAGGTTTCATTTTTTTATACTTCATAACAGTATTTACTTGTGAAAAACCATACAAAATTTCTTTCATTGTTGAATTTACAGAACAAAGTGCTCTAGCCCATTTTGCAGATAAATTTCTTCCTTCTGAAACAAAAGTAGATTTTGTGTCAGCAATAAGCTCATTAAGTAAAGTGCTAAATCTTTTTGTATCCTTAAAGTCCATTGTTGTAATGATTTGTGAAAATAAATCTAAGGTTTGTTTAGCATAGGAAGTAAGAGCTTTACAAGAAATACAAAGCCAATATCTGCCAATAAAATTATCATCCTTATATTTTTCCATCATTTTTTTGCTGCCTTCTGATGGGCTTGTGGCTCCAGCCAATATTCCACCATAGGTATCACCCATAATACAAGCTGACTCCGCAATACACTGGTCCCACTTTTTGTTATTCCATCCAAGATTTGTAATAACATCTGCCAGAAAAGTAATATATTGAAAATCTTCAGGATTTATACAGTCGAATGGAAAACAAACATCTACATAAAAAATACCATTTGTATTAACATCATTAATGAATAAAGGAATTTTTTCTTTATTAGCATTTGTAAGATATTCTAAAACTGGTTCTTTATATTCAATTTTTGAATCTAATTCACTGATTTTTGTATGAGGAATACAAGCTAATTCTTCGGGAGTTTCTTTTCGCTGTTGTTCCTTATGCAAAGCATCCAGATCTTTTTTTAGATTATTCAAATCAGTTTCTTGTTTTATTTTTTCTGTTAATTCTTTTTCAATTTTTTCTCTTTCTTTAAAATAAAGAGCAGAAGGTTCACTTATAAAACGAACTTTTGTTTCATTTTTTATAAAATATTTATTTATAAGTTCCTTAATAAAGCTTTTATTAATTTTACTCTTTAATTTTTCAAAATCTGATATAGGACTTAATCTCGTGGAACATGGTTTACCAACAGACCAACCTTTTAAAACATATTCCATAAGTCTTATAGAATATGGTCCACCAAATCTTTTTTGCTCACGAAGATTAAAATCAATTCCCATAATTGCAGAATCAATATCCTGCTGGCTGATTTCATTTTCATACAGGTCTGTTATTGTTTTTTCAATTAAATCATAAACTTTTTTTTCATTCCCTTTTTTTACGCCAGAAAGTCCAAAGGTAAATATTTCTGTCTGAAATTGACCAAAATTTCCACAGACTAAATCATCACCAAGCCCGCTATCCTTAAGAATTTTTGACACAGGAGAACTATCATTGCCACAAAGGACTTCTGATAAAAAAGCTTTTTCACAATTATATTCACCAGAATACCAGTTTGTAGTTACAAGACTGCCTGTTGCCCCTTCTTCACAAGCATAATCTTTTATATCAATTGATGCAGGCTGGAAATTTAACTTCATCAATTCTTTTACACTATCTTTTACAAGAGGAAGCTTTGAATCAAAATTTGGAATATCAGTTTTACAATTGTATTTTTCTTGGATACGAGAAATAAATTTTTCTGTAATAAAATCCAGTTGCTGGCTTGTTGGAATATCTCCATACAAAAATAAAAGACAGTTATCAGGATTATAAAATTTCTGATGAAAATCCAAAAATTGCTGATATGTAAGATTTGGAATTTCTATTGGATCCCCACCAGAATCAAAGGCAGGATAACTTTCCGGATACATTGCTCCAACTAACTGAGAAAAGGCAATCTGAAAAAATGATGAATAATTACCTTTCATTTCATTATAAACTACACCTTGAATACTAACCTTACCATTATCATCAATTTCAAGACGATGGCCTTCCTGCATAAAAGTTGTATGATCCAACTTTGGAAAAAACACAGCATCTGCATAAACATCCATCATATTAAAGTAATCTGAAGGGACTAAACTTGCTGCTGGATATACAGTCTTATCGGGATATGTCATGGCGTTTAGAAAAGTATTAAGACTCTGACCTGCCAAAGTTGTAAAAGGTTCTTTTAGTGGAAATCGCTCTGAGCCACACAATGTAGAATGTTCCATAATATGAGCTGTACCTAAAGAATCTTTTGAAATAGTTCTAAACGCAAAAGCAAAAAGATTTTCTTTATCCTCTGCAAGAATATGATATACTTCAAGTCCTGTTTTTTTGTGTCTTAAATAAACAGCCTTAGTTTTAAAATCTGGTAAATCATCAATGGCCAGTAAAACAAAATCTTTGTATTCTTTTCCAATATTTTCTGGAGCTGTAAAATCAAACATATATATATCCTTTTTTTCTGAATTCTTTAATTAAATTCTTTAATTATACGTAAACATCATCATCCCGATCTTTTATAATAAGATGACCTTCTTCATAAGCACGACGTAAAACACTAAAAAAATGAGACGTAATTGCTTCACAATCCCGTTTTCTAAAAGGCTTTAGTATATCTTCCTGTTCAAGAATCTCAACTTTTCTGTTTTGAGAAACATTACCCAAAATCTTATTCCTAAAGGCTTCATCTTTTCCTGCAATTAAATAGCAAATATCTTTATCTTCATATTCACGCAAAGTTTGCTGAATAAAACGATCATCAGATTTAATTACATCGTCAATTGTAAATAAACGGCTGCGTAAATCCTGTCCTAATTCAGGATCTTCTGCAGAAAGATAATTCAGTATATCGCTCTCTGCACCCGCATCCATTTTTTTAAGAATCTGGGCCAGGGCATTTTTTCCATCAATATTTTCAGCTTTTTCAGATGTATAGTTCAAAGATTTTTCATGCATTGCTTCATCAATTCTGCGTATTACATCAGGTTCAATAGGTTCCATTTTTGCAAATCGAACTACAACCTCTTTTTTTTCCTCATCTTTCATTAAATTAATAACGCTGGCAGCTTTTTTTGGTTCCAGATGGGATAAAACAATGGTTTTTACACCTATACTTTCATCACTAATTAAGGCATATATTTTTTCTTTATCAGCATCCTTAAAATAATCAAATGGAATCTTACCTTCTAATGGAACTGCCTTACTAATCATTCTTTGGGCTTTTTCTTTACCATATGCTTTTTCAAGCATTTCCCTTGCAGTATCAATGCCACCATTTTTACGGGATTCATTTAAGAGACATTTAAATTCAGAGAGAATAACTTCTGCTTCATCCTTATCAACACTACGAATTGAAGCAATTTCCGGAACAATTTTTTCTATCTGCTTTTCAGAAAGATGAGGAAGAACTTTTGCAGCTTCTTCTTCCCCAATAATCAATAAGAATTTTGCAACACGTCTATAAACAGACTCTTTTTCATTTGTAACAGTTTTCTGAAAATGCTGAGCCTCTGCATCTTTAGATATACTCTGATTCTGTAATGAAGAATAAGCTCTGGCTCTTAAATCATTTAAATTCATGTCTCTATTTTATCACATATTTACGAAATAATCTGTATACTACTTCCCTCACATGTCTTTTTTGTTACTTTAATTTGCTTGTTAATCTTTTCTTTTAATAAATCAACATGAGAAATAATTCCTATTAATTTATTGTTTCCTTCCGTAATAGAAGAAAGTGCCTTAAATGCTTTTTGCAAAGTATCAGTATCTAAAGAACCGAAACCTTCATCTATAAACATAGTGTCTATTTTGATTCCACCTGCATAATTTGCAATTACATCTGAAAGTCCAAGGGCTAGGGCAAGACTTGCTTCAAAACTTTCACCACCAGACAGTGATTTTACACTTCTTTCTCCACCATTGTAGTGATCAATTACATTAATATCCAAACCACTTTGAGACTGTTTGTCTCCTTCTGTTTTACGAATAAGGTCATACTGGCCGTCGCTCATAATTGCAAGCCGCTTGTTTGCAAGAGCAATAACCTTATCTAGAAATGTCATCTGCACAAATGTTTCCAATTGAATTTTAGATTTTCCAGAACCAATATTTCCATTTGCTGTTGCAGATAAAGCATTCATCCATTGATATTCTGTTTCTTTTTCAATAATTTCCTGGGATTTTTCAGTAATATATTTTAAAGCCTTTTTATTTGTTTCAAGATAATGATGATTTTCATTTATGTTTTCTTCCAATTTTTTCTTTTCTAAAAGTAACTCTTGTTTTTTTGCCACAAGGCTTTCTTTTTCTTCCGCTGAAAAATTTTTACACTGCTCTTTCAGCGAAGATATTTGACCAGAAAGAACATCTATTGCAGAGGCAGTTTCTTTTGCTCTTTTTTCAGTTTGCTCATAGACCTTTGTCATTTCCTCAATTTCTTTAGAAAGCTTTTCTATTTGTTCAACAGCAAGCTGCTTTGTTTCATATTCCAAAGAACTTCCAATTTCTTTAATACCATCCGAAATACTTTTTACCTGTTCTTTTAGAACTTCAATTTCCTGTAACAACTGATTTTTAATATTTATGATTTCTTCATAGTTTTTTTCTTTTTCAGGAAGTTCCTCTTTTATAATATTTTTTCTTTCCACCTGCTTTTCTAAATTTGAAATCAGAGATATTAATTCTTTAACACTCATATTTTCATCATTGGATTTTCCTTTTAAAAAACCACAAATTTCCTGTATTTTTTCTTCATCATATAAAGGTTTATCTTTTATAGAGAGATTTTCATATGATGATTTAAGATTCTTTTTGTGATTTTCCACATCAGCTTTTATACCGGCAGTTTTTTCAGCATATTCAATGGATTTTCTTTTTGCAATTCCAGCAGCTTTTTCTGCTTCTTCAACCATTAATTGAGTAGGTGCGTCTGGACTTTTATGTGCTTTTAATTCATGATGCACAGAACCACAAACTGGGCAAGGCGTTCCTTCTTCCAGATTTTCTGCCATAATTCCAGCCTGATTTTGCAAAAACAGAATTCTCATTCCAGTTTCAGCTTCTGTTTTTTCCTTTTCCTCATCTATGATTTTTTGTAACTGTATTTTAGCAACATCATAATCATTTTTAATAGTTTCATATGATTCCACATTTCTACAGAACATTTTTATCTGAGAAATTATATTTTCTTTTTCTGAAATTAAATTCTGTTTTTTCAATAATTCAGTATCAGAGTTTTCATAATTTTTTTGTTCTATTTTAAGATTTTCTATTTCTTCAGAAAGTTTTTTTATCTTCAATTCATTAGTTGAAAATATCTGGTTCTTATTGGATAACAAATTCTGCTTAAAAGACAAATCATTCTGCTTTTCTTCAAGCACATCATACTGCACCATTTTTTCCTTAAGAATTGCAAGAGCATTTTCTTTGTTTTTCTTTTCTGATTGTCTCTCTTTTTCCTGTTTCAATTTCGTGGATGCTTCAATATTTTCAGTTTCCGCATTCTTCAACAATTGTTCTTTCTGAATTATTTCATTTTGTTGTGCTTCTTTTTCTAAAAAAGCAGTAATATTTGCAGTATTTTTTTCAATTTCTTTTTGATTTCTATTTCCCTCAGTTTGTAATTTTTTTGCAATATTTTCCTGTTCCGAAATTAGAACTGTTAAAAGCTCAATTATTTCAGAAACAGGTAATTGATTGCTTTTTGCTTTTTCCACATTAATAATATTTACATTATCAGAGGGACAACAAATTGTACTAACATGTACCTTTAATTCATTTTTTAATTCGTTGATTTTTTTACTTATTTCTGAACTTTTATTTGAAAGTTCTTCTTCCAATTTTTTATATTTTTCAGTTCTAAAAAGTTTTCTAAAAACAGGAATTCTATCTTTTGTTTCAAGAAACAGAATTTTCTGAAAATCACCCTGAGCAATCATTGCAATTTGAGAAAATTGAGATTTATCTAAACCCAAAAGCTCTCTTACAAATTTGTTTACACTTGTTGTTCCAATAATTGGCTTCATTCCATCTGATGTTATACTAGCTGCAGGACTAGTTACTGTGGTTCCACTTCCCTTTTTCACATTTCTTTCATAAGCCGGAGAACGTTTTATTAAATATTTTTTATGAAGATGTTCAAATTCCAGTATAACGAATGTATCATCATCTAAAGAGGCCATTGTAGAACGCAACATATTTCCGTCTCTATTTTCTCCACTGGCTTCATCAAAAAGAGCATAAGAAATTGCATCAAAAATTGTTGTTTTTCCCGAACCTGTATCCCCGGTAATAAGATACAAACCATTTTCTCCCAGTTTTTCTAAATCAATTATTGTATGATTATAATAAGTTCCAAAACAACACAATTCAAGTTTTAGAGGTCTCATTACTCTTCACCTCCCCAAATGCTGGATATAAGACTGATGGCAAAATCCTTTTGTTCCTTAGACATATCCTGATTATTCTGCAATTTATAAAAATCCTGAAAAATTTCCATTGGATGAATTTTTTCTACATTTTCCAATGCATTAATTTGGGAAAGCTTTTTTGTACGTTTGTTATCATAATCCAAAAAAACAAGATTTGGGAAAATTTTCTGAAGCTTTCCAAATCCATCAGGAATATCTTCTTCATCTGTTAAAACTATTTTATAAAAATCTTCCTTATTATAATTTTCATAAAACTCCTTATTTGAAATTTCACTATAGGAACCTTTTAATTCATGTAAATCTCTCAAGGGAACTAAGGGTTCCTGAGTAACAGACAAAATTCCCTTTTCCCCCATTTCAACTACAGTAACACCCTTTTTATGATTTACCTCTGAAAAGGAATATTTTAATGGAGTTCCGCTATATCTGACTTTTTCACAACCACATGCCTGCTCTTTATGAATATGTCCCAAAGCAACATAATCAAAAGAAGAAAAAACAGAAGTTTCTACATCTTCTAAAGTTCCAATTGTAATATCTTCCGAATCACTTCGAATAGAACCAGTCACCAGCTGATGAGCAACAAGCACATTTCTTTGGGATGAATCCACCTGCATTTCTTCTATAGCGGCCCGAACCCCCTCTGTAAAAGACTTATCAAGAGGTCTTATAAATGGAAGAAGATAGAAATTTACAGAACCATATTTATCATTTAAAACAATTGGCTCAATTTTTCCTTCATAACTTTGAGAAAAATATATTCCGCTTTTTATCATAAGGCGGCTTCCAAATGACATTCTGTCCTGAGAATCATGATTTCCACTGATAATAAAAACAGGCACATTTCTTTTTGAAACCTGGGTCAAAAAATCATCAAGCAAATTTACTGCATCAACTGGAGGAATTGCTTTATCATACACATCCCCTGCAATAATAAGAGCGTCAGGCTTAATTTCATCAATAATATTCAGAATTTTTATTAAAATATACCTTTGATCTTCTATTAAAGAAAACTCTTTTAATCTTTTTCCAAGATGCAAATCTGCAATATGAAGAAATTTCATAAAAAAAACACCCCTTATATGTTAATATAGTATAACACATAAGAGGTGACAAATTGTGTCCCGTTATAATTTTTTTTTACATTGAAACCTTAGAACACATCTTATAGTATTCACCCTTTTGTTCCAGCAACTGATTATGATTTCCTCGCTCTACAATTTCCCCGTGATTTACAAAGAAAATAATATCAGAATTGCGAATTGTTGAAAGTCGGTGAGCAATAATAAAAGATGTTCTGTTTTTCAGAAGCTTATCAAGACCTTCCTGAACAAGTTTTTCTGTTTGTGTATCAACAGAAGATGTTGCTTCATCCAAAATAAGAATGCGAGGGTCTGAAAGAAGAACTCTGGCAAAACTTAACAGCTGTTTCTGTCCCTGAGAAAGACCACCACCATTTGCAGAAAGCTTTGTGTTATATCCATCTGGGAAAGCGGTAATAAATTCATGAGCATGAACAGTTTTTGCAGCTTCAATACATTCTTCATCGGTAGCATCCAGTCTACCATAACGGATATTATCCATAATTGTTCCAGTAAACAAGAAGGAATCCTGAAGCATTACGCCGACCTGCTTTCGAATTGATTTAATTTTCAAATCCTGAATATCAAGACCATCAATTAAGACTTTTCCTTCATCTGGGTTATAGAATCTAGAAAGAAGATTAACTATTGTAGTTTTACCAGCCCCTGTGGGACCAACAATAGCAACTGAAGTTCCCGGAGTAATATTAAAATTAACATCCTTAAGAATAGGATTTCCAGGCTCGTAAGAAAAGTTTACATGATCAAAAGTTACATGACCTCTAATTGGAGGAAGTTCTTTTGCATCTGGTTTATCTGTAATATCTTCTGGTTCATCCAAAAGCTCAAAAATACGTTCTACATAGGCTCCTGTTGTAACCATACTGTTATAGAAGTTTCCAAGATTCTGAATAGGTTGCCAGAAACGCCAGATATAACCGGCAAAGGCTACAAGAGTACCAACAGTTACTGTTCCCCCCATGCCATCTCCTAACCAGCTTATACCTGCCATATAAACAAGACAAACACCCAAAGTAGAAAGATTATCTACAACCGGCCAGATAATATTGTTAATGTTTACAGCTCTAATCCAAACCTTTTTACAGATATCACAAAGACCATTAAAAATCCCCTGATTTACACTTTCCCGGGCAAAAGACTGAGTTACCTTAATTCCATTAATACTTTCAGAAAGGTATGCTGTAAGATTTGAACGTTTATAACTTTCCTGTTTCCAGGCTTCATGCTGTTTCTTCTTCATTAATATAAGAATAAGGAATAAAACAGGAAGAACGGCCATACAAACTAATGTAAGACGCACATCAATTGCAACCATAAAACAGATAATAACTACAAGGGTAAACAAGTCACTAATAAGCTGAATAATACCATTGCTAAGTAAATCTGAAAGAGAATTTACGTAGTTTACAACACGAATAAGAATTTTACCATGAGGACGAGAATCAAAATAAGTAAATGGAAGATTCTGCAACTTTGTAAAAACATCTTTACGAATATTTACAATAATCTGTTGAGCAACTCTTGTCATAATCTTTAATTTCTGAGCAAGAAGAATTCTTACTACAAGTGTAGAAAGCAAAAGAATAACAGAAAGAATTACCAGCATTCTTATATTTTCACCAGGAATTGCCTTATCAATTGCCATTCTAATTAAGTAAGGACTTGTAAGGGAAATGGCAGAAGCAAAAAGCATAATGAAACAGGAAAGAACCATTTTACCTCGGTAAGGCTTTATCCATACAAAAAGGCGTTTAATAATATGAGGATTGATTTTCTGTTCAATTTCTTCATCAGCATCAAACTTATTACGCATTGTTTGCACCTCCATTCTGTTCTGCCCAAACATCTTTGTAATAGCCATCTTGGGAAATCAATTCTTTATGAGAACCTTTCTGCACAATAGAACCATTTTGAAGAACAAGAATAACATCACAATTTTCAAATGAAGAAACACGATGTGAAATAATAAATGTTGTATGACCTTTACTTTGCTGTTTAATGGAATTTCTGATTTTCTCTTCAGTTTCAATATCAACGGCACTAGTTGTGTCATCAAGAATCATAACCTTTGGATTTGCAAGGAAAAGTCTGGCCAATGCAATACGCTGCTTCTGACCTCCACTTAATCCAACACCCCGTTCCCCAACTACAGTGTCATAACCATCAGTTAAATCACCAATAAACTCTTTTACACGAGCCAATTCTGCCGCTTTTTCAATTTCTTCAAAAGAAGCATCATTATTTCCAAAAGCAATATTTCCTTCAATAGTATCACTAAAAAGAAAGACTTCCTGCATTGTTATTCCAATATTCTTTCTAAGGAATTGTAAATCATAATCACGAATATCTTTTCCGTCTAATAATACCTGACCACTAGTTGTATCATAATAACGACACAAAAGATTTGCTAAAGTTGTTTTACCACTTCCTGTAGGCCCAAGAATACCTACTGTCATACCAGGTTCAATTTTAAAGCTTACATCTTTTAAGACAGGTACTTCATTATATGCAAAATTAACATTTCGAAATTCAATTTCACCTTTTACATCCATAGTTTTTTCTGCATTTGCTTTAGAATAAACCTCAGGATTATTAAGATGAAGCTCATAAAGCCTGTCACCAGATGCATTAAAATTCTGAACATTATCAACAAGCATACCAAACATACTGATTGGCTGTGTAAAAGCCCACATCAATCCGTTGAAAGTTACAAGCTGACCAATAGTCATTTCCTTTTTAATTACAAGGTAACCGCCAAATAAAATTAAAATTACAGGAAGAATTCCAGTTAATGCATCAATCCAAGGAGTGTATTTTACACGAACATCAGCATTTTCAACCGAAACCTGTCTGTATTTATCATTATCCTCTGTAAAGCGATCAATTTCATAATCTTCACGAACAAAAGCTTTTACAACACGGTTTCCTTCAATATTTTCACCAACCCGTGTATTCAATACAGCAAACTGATCTCTTACCTTAAGATGGGCAGGTCTTATATTTACCTTAAATTTCTGAATCAGATAAATTACAAATGGTGCAATAATTAAGAAAGCAAGGGTTAATTTCCAGCTGATAAATGAAAGCGTAATAATTGAAAAAACGTATATAAGTACATTTTCCAAAATCTGATATAAAACCCAGGCTACAAAGTGACGTACTTTATCCAAATCGCTTGTTAAAAGTGTCATAATGTTTCCCGAAGGAGCTTTATCATACCACTTAAAATCCAATTCCTGAATGTGAGCATACAAATCTTCTCTCATTTCACGAATTACATTTTGTGAACAATGTTCAAATATTACCTGATACGTATAACGAATTACAGCTTTGCCAAATGTTATACCCACCATAACAAGAATCATTGTAAGTAAAAGGTTTTTCTGTCCACCTTGAATTACTTTATCTACAATTGTACCTGTTATTAAGGGATTTATCATATTCGATGCAGCAACAACTACACTAAGAGATAAACCCAACCCCATTAAAAATCCGTATTTGCGGATATATGACCAAATCCATTTTAACATATTATAACTCTAGCATTTAATTTAGATATCTGATATAAAGAAATAAGGTCAAAATTGTATATTTCTCTACAGAAGCCCTGACCTAATGAGAGTTTTTATGGACGAATTATTTGAATATAGTGATATCTTGAATGCACCATTTCAGGCTTTTGCTGGAGACTGGATGGTTGTAAAACCCCACTGGCATTATTTTACAGAAATGGTTTATCTGGTAGAAGGAACATTATACGCCGAAGTAGAAGATAAAACATATACAATGAATCCCGGTGATTTAATTATATTCCATCCAAAACAGATTCATAGCTTCCTTGATTACCCTGTAAAAACAGCACAACCAACTAAACCTAAGTTTTATGTTATCAAATTTGATGATATGATTCTTTCTAACACAACCCCCGGCTCTCCAAAACTGCCAAAATTACTTGAAAATGTAAATAATTCCTCCCTATCATCAAATCTTATTACTGCAAGAGATTTGCGTTTTAATCCTGTAAAGCTTTTTTTTGAAAACTGCATTTGGGAAACAAACAACCGTCAGTTTGGTTATGATATAAAAGTTGCCTCAACAATCAGTTTGATTATTACAGAATTAATCAGAATCTGGCTTAGACAAGGTTTTGAATTTTCTTCAAAAACCACCTTTGACCAATTCTCATCAAAAGATTTTTCTGTTCTGGAATATATTGATAAACATTCTTCAGAAAACATTAATATTGAAAAGCTTGCTTCCAAGTGTGGCATGTGTTATTCAAACTTTGCAAAACAATTTAAGGCCCAATTTGGAAAGACCTGCAAAGAATATATTGAATTTGTTAGAGTCTGTAAAGCTGACACTCTTCTATTATATACAAACAAAACTCTTGATTATATTAGCCAGGAAACAGGCTTTACAGATTCAAGTCATTTTATTCGCACATACAAGAAGATAAAAGGTATTACACCAAAACAACGACGACAAAATAGAATTCAGGATATAAAATAGTCAGTAAGTCTTACTCAAAAGCTATTAAAACCATTGTTTGATTCAAATGAATATTATTAAGCTGTTCCCCAAAACCTGAAATTCCAAAAAAAGCAGGTGACATATCTTTAAGTGTATTCATAAAAATACCGGTAAGACCTTCTTTTTCAAATAAGTTTTTTCTTGATGCACAATTAACTACCAGCATAAAGCTACTATTAATATTAGCTTTTACTTTTTTCTTTGTTGATGCAAAAACCTCTGGAATGTTTTCTGTTCTCATTAAGGCAATTTTTGTGTAATTATAAATTCGAGAATAATATGAAATTGAAAAGTCTGGGTTTACCTTGGAAGCTTCTGTAATATATACATCATCATCAACACAACGGCCCATAGGTTTTCCTTCCAGCATCCCACTTAAATCCGACACATCTGTTTCTAATTTCTTTGCAATTGCTATAGCAGCAGGCTCCTCGTTATATTCATAAACAATTCTGTTGTCACAATCCACATCTGTTGCTGTAAAAATATTCTTTGTAGGTTTAAAAATGTTCTCCTTATAAGTGAATATTTTACCATCCAGATTCTTCAATAAAACAAATACACAGGCATCCTGATATACAATTCCATTTAAGCTGACCATTGAAATATTAATATCTTCCCGTGAACAATAACCAGAAGTTCCACCAAAAACAGAAATATCTTTTTCCTTTAACAATTTTGAAAAAGTATCAAGAACAAGCTCTTCTCCATTAGAATGAGCTGTTGTAAATTCAATACAGCACATATTTTCAAAGGATTTAAAATGCTTCAACGCTTTATCAAGCTGTCCAATATGCATCATAGGATTTTTACCAATATCGGTAAAAACACCAGAGGAAATTTCTATTCCACCTTCTATAGCCATCACTGAAATACCAAATTGAAAATCCCCACTGGTATTAAACTGATAGCAGGATGTACTTCCAATTATAATGCTCTCAGGAAAGTGTTTTGATAAATTTTCTGATACATAGGAGAAGTAAGGATTACAGGATGAGAAAAAGATTAATTCAGGATTTTTTTTAATCTGCTTTAGCTGTTCCAGGACCTCTGAAAAACATTGCTCTTTTGATTCCAGATTTTTACTAAAGGCAGTATAACTTTTATGCATAATTCCATTATAACAAAAAAAAATAACTGATTCAAATTTTCAAGAAAAAAAAGGAATCTGCCAGCTACAACAGATTCCCTAAACAAAATGGAGTATATCGACTTTATAAAAAAATGCCAGTCATTTCTAACTGGCACAAAATCCAGTTTTTACTGTTTGTTGTAGATTTCGTTAGTCATCTTAACGATATCATCAACTTTAAGATTTTTACAGCTAGATACATAAGCATCCCAATCTTTGTTAATATCTTTCTGTCCAACGATGAAGTTCAAAGTCCAGGCATTGATATTATCGATAAGTGGAACAGCCCAAAGGTTCAACTGTTCACGTTCATCTTCTGTTGGTTTTGCTTTTGGATCAACTTTTGCTACAGTCTTATATTTACCATAGCGAGCATAAAGATCCTGAACATCAGGAGTAAAGTTATCTGTAGATTCTGCAGTTGAGTGACCATAGAAGTAGTTACCACCAGCGTATCCCCATTTAAGACGGATATCCACATCATCTTCGCTACCTGAAATACCAAGACCACCACATTTGAAACCAGGGAGAAGCTGTTTAATCTTTTTTCCATCAACATCAACATAGTGCCATGTTTCACCTTCTGGACCCCATTTACACAATGAGTAAGCTTCTTTTGAGTAGAATAGCCAGTCTACAAAGCGAACCATCTTAACAAATCCTTCTTCACCAAGTTCATCAAGAGCTTTCTGAGAGAGCATTACACCACATTCAAGACGTGAAGTTTCAGCAAGGTTTTTGTTTGTTCCAGATGGATAAGCTGTTACATATACACTGCAGTTTCCTTTACCAAGGATATTTTCAATACCTGTAATATCATTAGCCATAGAACTTCTGTTTGTTGATTTGATTACAGTTTTACCATTATAGAATTTGTTATTTGCTGTATCATCTGACTGTGTAAATGTTTCTGGGTCAAGAATACCATCTTTTATGAAGCTGTTAGCAACAGTTACCATTTTTTTGAAGTCATCGCTAATTGATGAAGAATAGAATTCTTTCTTGTTCCAGTCATATTTAATACCACCGTTTGAACCTTCAATAGCCCAACCAGAAAGTACACCGTAAGAAGCACCCATTAATTTAAGAAGGTTACCACCAGTTCCTTTTCCTGATTCACCACACCAAAGATCAGACCAGATGTAATCCTTTTCTGAACACATTCCCTGTGCTACCATATATTTTTTTACATTAACCAGTACATCGTGTAATGATTCCCATGTCCAATCTTTTTCCAATTCACGAACATCATAACCAGCAGCAGCAAAAATATCATCACGAACCATGATTGTATAATCCTGCAAAGCAGCCTGATGAAGACCTGGAAGTCTGTAATATTTTCCATCACTCTGTTTAATTGTTTCAAGATCAGGTTCCATATCGTAATTTTTAACAAAAGCTGAATAGTTAGGCATATACTGAACATAATCAGAAACAGCTACAACACCGCCACCAGCAACGTACTGATCTTCGCTATATACTTTTGGAATAATGTATGTAGCAGCACCAGAGTTGATTGCCAGGTTAATCTTCTGGTTATAGTCACCACTATCATATGATGTAATGTCTAAGTGAACATTTGTTAAGTCTTCAATTTTCTTGAAGATACCTTCTGACTGCCATTCTGGCTGCATAGCATACCAAGATGCATCACTAAATGAAATTGTGTAAGTTACAGGTTCATCTGAATGGAAAGTTTTTTCTTCTCCGTATGTATAACCTTTAGCTTCGATATTACCCTTTGTTACAGCTTTTTTGTTTCCACAAGAAACAAGTGCAAAAGCAGCACAAACCATTGCAACTCCAACTGTTACAATTTTTTTCATAGTTATCCTCCTACTATGTTTTTTTATTAACTTTTATTCTTTTACACCACCAAGCATCATTCCCTGTACATAATATTTTTGTACAAAAGGATAAATACAGATGATTGGTAATGCCATAAGTACCATTGAACAAGACTTAATGTTTGCCGCAATCTGCATCTTTTCTGCACTAACTTCACCAGGATCAGCAGATGTAGAAGCACCATTAATAATAGTTCTTAAATAATAAGCAACAGGCCACTGCTCTCTTTTATCCAGGTAAAGGAAAGCGTTATACCAGTTGTTCCAATATCCAACCGCATTGAACAAAATCATTGTTGCAATAATTGGCATAGACAGTGGGAATACAATTTTTGCAAAAATCCCAATTGGACTTAAACCATCCAATTCACCGGCTTCTTCCAATTCATGGGGACATTCTGAAAAGAATGATTTCATCAAAATAATGTAGTATGTGCTTAAGAGAGATGGGATAATAAAACCTGCAACCTTGTTTATAAGATGAAGCCTCTGCATCAAAACATAGTTAGGAATTAACCCACCACCAAAATACATAGTAAAAATAATCAGTTTAAGAATTACTTTAGAGCCTACAACTTCTTTTTTTGATAATGGATAAGCAAGACAACAGCTGAATAACAAAGAAAGAAATGTACCAATTACCGAATAAATCAATGTATTTTTATAGCTTCTAAGAAAGTCACCCTTTTTTAGAACAGAAATGTATGTCTCAAGATTAAAATCAACAGGAATTAATCCAACTTTTCCAGACATAATTGCCTGTTCAGAAGAAAAAGACTGGGCAACAAGATATAGGAATGGATACAAAGTTACAAAACAAATAATCAACATAAGGACTGTATTTACAACCTTAAAGATTTCATAACCTAAAGATTCTTTAATTTGATTTTCTTTTCTCATTTCCAAATCTCCTTACCACAAGCCTGCGCCAGTTAATTTTTTAGAAGTCTTATTCGCAATTGTAAGAAGAATAAGATTCAAAATACCTTCAAAAAGGTTTACAGCAGTAGCATAACTGTAGTTTCCTGACTGAAGCCCCAAACGGAATACGAATGTTGAAATAATATCCGCTTTTTCATAAGTCATTGGATTATAAAGAAGGAATACTTTTTCAAAAGCACCACCAGAGCCAATAAGACCACCAATATCAAGAATAAGAAGAGTTGCAATTGTTGGTAAAATACAAGGAATTGTTACATGCCATACACACTGGAAATGACTTGCACCATCAACCCTTGCTGCTTCATACAAAGAAGGATTAATACCAGAAATAGCCGCAAGATAAAGAATTGTACCCCAACCTAAACTTTGCCAGATACCTGAAACAACAAATATTGATGTAAACCATTCAGGTTTTGCAATAAATGAAATTGCTTCACCACCAAACTTCTGAATCAAAGCATTGATTGGTCCTGCTGTAGAAATAAGTTCACGAATCATACCAGTTACAATTACCATAGAAATAAAGTGAGGTAAGTATGAAACAGTCTGAACAAATTTTTTCCAATGAAGATTTCTTATTTCATTCAACAACAAAGCAAAAAGCAATGTTAATGGGAATCTAAAAATAAGATATGTAAGGTTAAGTGATAATGTATTTCTAAATGCTCTCCAGAAAGTTTTATCCCCGATAAACTGTTTGAAATATTTAAAACCACTCCATTCATCACCAAAGATACTATGACCAGCTCTATAACGTCTAAAAGCGATGATATTACCTGCCATTGGGATGTAACGGAAAATAATGTAATAAACCACAGGAACCAGCATCAATAAATAAAACTGCCAGTACTTGCGCAAATATTTTTTGAAGTTTCCAGTAGATGTTACTTCAAGCTGATTTGGCTTTGATTTTGCAAACACTTTTTGCTCCTATTTTTTAACTATTTCTAGTATACTTGCATACTAGTTCAACTAATATTTATGATAAATCATTTTTTTAGTTTTGATATAGGGGATTTACCCTATTTAATAAAAAAAATTTTTCTATTTCACCGATTGACATTTCAAGTTTTATTCAACTAAAATTGAAAATCATGACAAATATTGAAAAATTGCCGAAAGAATCTAATCGCGATTTTGCTTTGCGAATCATAAGAAAAAACCTTATTAATCTGGAATTAAAACCTGGTACAATGATTAGCGAACAGGACATTGCTGATGAATTAAATCTTTCACGAACACCTGTACATGAAGCATTACAAGAACTCTCTTCAACAAAAATAATTGAAATTCTTCCACAAAGAGGAAGTCTTGTAAGTTTTGTAGATATGTCATTAGTAGATGAATCAGTTTTTATGCGTTCAACAATAGAATCAGCAGTTACAAAAGAAGCTTGTGAAAAAGCAACTCAGGAAGATATTGATTTACTTGAAGAGAACCTGACTTTACAAGAATTTTTCTATCAGAAGAATAATCTGGAAAAAATCATGGAATTAGATAATGCATTCCACAAAGCAATGTATAAAATTGCAAATAAAATGCAATGTCACTTTGTTGTAAGCACAATGAATATACATTATGATCGTTTCCGTGAATTAAGACTCCATACATCTGATCCTGCAAATATTATTGCCGATCATAAAGCAATACTTGAAGCAATAAAAGAAAAAAACAGCGAAAAAGCAAAGGATTTAGTCTTAAAACATCTTAATCGTTTATACACAGATGAAATGGAAATACGAAAAAAATACCCGGATTATTTTATTGAAAATTCAAAAAAATAATTTTTTTTTTGATATTTTAAGATTTTGGTATTGACACTTTTTAGTGATTCATATATTATAACAAACATCAAGCGGGTGTAGCGAAGCTGGTTATCGCGCTGGCCTGTCACGCCGGAGATCACGGGTTCGAGCCCCGTCACTCGCGAATGAAACCTTCAGTTTTTACTGGAGGTTTTTTTTTATTTAACTGCTCTCACCGTCGATAAATCTCCTCCGTGCATTTTTGCGGACAATCCTAAACAAACCGCCCTGGCGCTTTGTTTTTAACGGATTTCCGATTTATGCAGGTTCGAGCCCCGTCACTCGCGAAGTAAACCTTCAGTTTTTTACTGGAGGTTTTTTATTTTTAAATTTGCTCTCACCGTCGATAAATCTCCTCCGTGCTATTTGGTGGAAAATCCTAAACAAACCGCCGCAGCGCTTTGTTTTTAACGGATTTCCGATATAAGCAGGTTCGAGCCCCGTCACTCGCGAATAAAACCTTCAGTTTTTACTGGAGTTTTTTTTTATTTAACCTGCTCTCACCCTCGATGAATCGCGAACTATCTCTGAATACGACCAGAACCGTTTCCGCCGGCTAGTTTTTCAACTTCATCAACAGAAACCATGTTATAGTCACCTTCAATAGAAT
>SAMEA3663085__coassemble_37_pt1 | contig 79602 bp, 66 predicted proteins | sample SAMEA3663085__metabat2_low_PE_011 | metagenome-assembled genome bin SAMEA3663085 (sample SAMEA3663085) | pig gut metagenome | biome: pig gut; feature: pig-associated habitat; material: faeces | place: France | collected 2012
GCTTGTGTGCCTGCAAGCATGCGCACCGGCTCACGAGCCGTAAAACGATAAAAAAAGAACTTTCCATGAGGAAAGTTCTTTTTTTATTACTAATTCATTAACATAGACTATTCAGATTTTTTAATTAAAAATACCTTTTCATACACTGTAAGCCCAATTGGAAAGGCAATATAAATCAATCCAATAATAGCAAAGAATGGGAACAGCCGGTTCACAATATATGATGAATCAATTGCCGGTGGAATCAAAACATAAACAACAGTCATAACTATATACAGGATTTTTTTCTTCTTATCATTATTTTTAACTGCCACATAAGTATTCCACAATGCATAAGCAATTCCAGCCAAAAATGCAAGATAAATAATTGGCCTGAAAAACAGGTCATAATTAGAATATACAGAACCAGACATTGTTAGAAAATAATATGGTAAATAAATTGCATTAAACGAAGCAATCAAAGGAAAGAAAGCCTTGATTTTAAAGTCCACAGAATCTCTGGAAATTAAAATAAAAACAACATAAACCAAAACTGGAGCTAATGCAATTTTAACTAAATAAAAGAAATAATTCAAAAAGAAAGAGTCTGGAATTAATCTATGGGAGAAGAAGAAAATAAATCTAATACCACAAACAATAATTCCTGTAATTAAGCCTGTAAAAGCCAATGTTATAAATTTCTTTTCACCCCATGTATTAAAATAAATAAACAATGCAGCGGGCAATAAAATAAATAAAAATAAATACATATAATTAAAATACCTTTTATAACTTTATTAATCAATAAACATAAATATATTATGCAACTTTAATTCTCATTACTTTTGCAGAACCTTCAATAGTAATTTTATCTCCAGGAGCTGCAGCATATATTTCTTCTGCAACAATGGGTTTCCCAATTTTTTCATCATTAGAACGGATTACAGCTTTATCTGCAGAAATAATGTATAAAAGTTGAACATTTTCAGGTTTTGTACCCTTTGTACAAAGCATGCTCCATCCTCCTTTTACAGTAATTTCATCCATTTCAAAATATTTACATTCAAAATGACCTGGGAATGGTGCAATTGGAATCATATCTTCTCTTTTAATTACAGCAAGACCTTTTTCTATATGAACTTCCCTGTCACGTCCCCAGTCATAAAGACGGTAGGTTAAATCACAAGATTGCTGTACTTCCATTAATCGTAAACCACCACCTATAGCATGGACAGTTCCTGCTGGAATGAATACAAAATCTCCGGCTTTTACTTCAACCATTTCAAGATATTGTTCCAAATTCTTTTCTACAATAGCTTTTGCAAGAACGTCATTTGAAAAACCTTCTTTTATACCATATACAAGCTTAGCACCTGGTTCAGCAGAAAGAATATACCAGCATTCCGTTTTTCCACGGTTTCCCTGACCTTCCAATTTTACAGCCCACTCATCATCGGGATGAACCTGAATTGAAAGAGATTCATTTGCCTGAATAACCTTTACTAAAAGTGGATAGTCTCCTCCACAAAGCTCCTTAAATTCTGGCTGACATCCATTAGGATGTGTAGAAGCAATCCAAAGTTCATATCCCCAAATTTTATCTGATTTTATTGCCTGTAGTTTTTGCATTTTCCATTACCTTTATTAATCATTTATTACTGTTTCTAAAGCAAGCAGCATCATGTCTTTAAAAGAGAGTTGACGTTCTTCTGCAGTTGTTTCCTCACCTGTAACAAAATTGTTGCTTACAGTTAAAATTGCAAGAGCCTTTCTATTAAACTCAGCCGCTAAAGTATATAATTCAGCCGCTTCCATTTCAATACCAATAATTCCAAATTTCTTCCAAAACTTCCAGGCATCATCCTTATCATAAAAACGGTCTCCTGAAAAACATGGACCCACTGTTGTTTTAATACCTAATTCCTTTGCCTTATTATAAGCAGTGTAAAGTAATTCAAAGGATGGAACCGGGGCATAATGATTAAGGCCAAAGCGATTTGTTTGTAAACTTGAATCTGTAGAAGCTCCATTTGCAAGAATAACACTTCTACAAGGAACAGCTTCACTTACAGCTCCAGCGGTTCCAATCCTTACAGCCTTCTGAACATCATAAAATTGAAAAAGTTCCTGAACATAAATAGAAAGAGATGGCTGTCCCATTCCAGTTCCTTGTACAGAAACCTTTTTCCCTTTATATGTACCAGTAAAACCGTACATACCTCTAACTTCATTATAGCATTTAGCATCTTCCAGAAAATTTTCTGCAATAAACTTCGCTCTTAACGGATCCCCAGGAAGAAGAACCGCATCTGCAATGGCTCCCATAGGAGCGTTAATATGTGTACTCATAATTATAGTATAAAATGAAAAGCAAGGATTTTACAATAATAAAATTATTTTATCAAAAAATGTTTTGCATCTGTTTCAACATCAAATGCAAAACTAATTTTAATTCCTTTAGGTTTATTTTCCATAATATGAAAATCGGCATTAATCTGATTTGCTCTATATTCCATTGAAGAAACACCCAATCCTTTTTTTATATTGTCAGTAACAACAAAGCCTTTTCCATTATCACAAATTTCTACACATACCCTTTTATCTTTAAAACTAAGGTTCACTTCTACCTTAGAAGCATTTGCATGCTTTTGAATATTATGCAAAGCTTCCTGAATAATTCGGAAGGTATTTAATTTTTGTGTAATTGAAAAAAGAACATTTTCCGGAATCTGCCAGTTATAATCACATTTAATTTCTGTTTGCAAAACAAAAGAATTACACAAATTCGAAATACTATCATTTAATCCAAGGCTTTCCAATTCAACAGGATATGAATTATGAGCATATTGTCTTGTGCGCTGCAATGTATCGTTAATCAAATCAGCTAATTCAACAATCTGATTTTTATCAATGCCATTTTCCATTCTAGAATAGCTCCTGCACAACATTGAAATTCCAGCCAGACGTTGGCAAATATCATCATGCAAATCCAGACTAAAACGTTGCCGCTCCATTTCACTAATTCTAAGAACTTCAGCTTCTACTTTCATTCTTTCATTATTTGCTTCAAGAAGCTCCCTTGTACGCTTAGAAACCTCCTGCTCCAAAAATTCAGCTCGTTTTATCTCCTGCTCAAAGTTTTTAATTCTAACCATAGCCTGGCTGATGTAAATACAAATTGAACAAAGAAAAGGCAATCGTTGGGAATCACCTTCATAAATTACACCCCCGAGCAACTGATTTCCAAGATTTGTAAATTTTACAATTTTGTTTTTCAGATTAAAAAGATTTTTTTCTCTTAGTGATTCCATGAACCTATTAAGAGGGAGAGCTTTTTCATCATACAAATTCTGTTGAAACACACCATTTGCCCGAACATAAATCGGATGAATTAACACATTATTAACATCCTCAAGCTGATCATCTCCAATTTCATTTACAAAGCCATAAACATAGAAATTTTCAACTTCCAGTTGCTTTAAATAATTATCTAAAATATGACGTAAGGTCTCTTCGTTTTGACAGAAAATCAGTTCCTGACCCATATAACTCAAAATTCTAAGCAACTGCTCTGACTCCATGTAATTTGACTGAATTTCTTCTACCTGCTTTGAATTTATTGCTATAGAATGATGATCTGTTTTACAACCACAGGAATTTCTAATAACAACATTTGATTCAATATAGGATTCCATTTCAACAGATTCATTATCAATCACCTTTTTTAGAATATCTACAGCTTTTACTCCAGATTCATTCAAAGGCTGATGAACAGTTGTTAAGGCTGGCACCATATACTTACTCTGAGGAATATCATCAAACCCCGTTACAGCACAATGTAATGAATTCTGAGATGCAATCCTAAAAAATTTAAGAACACCAATTGCCATATTATCATTTGCACAAACAACTGCATCAGGAAGCTTTTTATTTTCTGAATAATAATCTTCCATGGCTTGTGTTCCATAAATTTCAGAGAAATCACCATGCTTAATTCTATACTTTATTTGGGGAAACCAGTTTTTATATACTTGAAGTGTTTTTTCAAAAATATATTTTCTTTCTTCAGAATGATTATGATATTCATAACCACCTATAAAAAGAAAATCCTGATAATTATGAACCCGAACAAGATGTTCAATTAACAATTTCATAGAAGAATCAGTTTGAATTAACAAAGAGGGAATTCCATCTATTTTTAATCCAAGGGAAATAACATCTATTCCAGGCCACAATTTGTCTATTTGACTCTTATCTTTCAGTTTATAACCGTCTGTAAGAGATGAAGAAACAAGTATAATGCCCTCAATTCCAAAAAAAGAATTTGCAGGAAACTTTGCTGCAAAACTTTCTTTAGAAAATTGGATTCCTTCCAGCTGAAAACAAACTAATTCAATACCCAATTCATCGCATTGTTTTTTTACACCGTTATATACAGAAATTTGATACTCTTCATTAAGAACATTTAAAACTAATCCAATTCGCATAAAAATATTATACTATTCTTTTGAAATATGTGGTAATATAAGTTTATGGAAAATACAGTATTTATTATCGATGATCATCCTCTGTTTAGCCGTGGACTGGCTCAATTAATTGAAACCCAAAAATCATTAAAAGTTATTGGAACAGCAAAAGACAGAAGCGAAGCCCTTGAATTTATTTCACAAAATTCTCCAGATTTAGCAATTGTTGATTTGAATTTGGGACAGGAAGACGGACTTGAATTAATTAAAGATATTCTTTCATTTAAACCACAAACAAAAATTCTTGTTCTTTCTATGCATGATGAAAGATTTTACGCAGAACGAGCATTAAATTCAGGTGCAAAAGGCTATATTATGAAAGAAGAAGCTGAAACACAGGTTATAAATGCTATTCAAACAGTATTATCTGGAGACATTTATTTAAGTGCCGCTGAAAAACAAAGATTAGATCATTTAACCACAGGAGATACTTCTTCTCAGTCTAATTTTGATTCCATTTCTGCATTATCCGATCGTCAATTCCAAATTTTCAGTCTTATTGGTAAAGGACTAGGCACTGTAGAAATTGCAGGAAAGTTAAATTTAAGTATTAAAACAATTGATACTCACAAAGAAAATATTAAATCTAAACTTCACTGCTCTTCATCTGCAGAATTAAGACAAATGGCAATTGAATGGACTAATCGTAGCAAATAAAGATTATTTTATATTTCTGCCATATAACTGTGAAAGAAATTTTAACTCCTGGGCATAAGAATCTTTTAATTCTTTGCCATTAAATCTCCATGTCCAGTTACAGCCTGTAGTTGCAGGCTGATTCATTCTACCAGAATTATCTGTGCCCAAAATATCTTGTAAAGGAACAATTGCAAAAACAGCTGTAGAAGCGAGGGCTGCCTTTATCATATTTTTCCTAAGTTGTCCATTTTTTATCATACTTTCTACTTTTTCAGCAGACAGAGCTTTTCCTTCAATATACTGAGCAACTAACAAAGACTGCTCTTCATTACAATTTTCAAGCCAGCCTTGCAATGTATCATTATCATGAGTACCTGTATACATAACACAATTAGAAGTATCAAACATATGGGGTTGGAAATAATTTGTCATTCCATGTTCACGAACTTCATCGGGACTAAAAGCAAATTGTAAAACCTTCATACCAGGAAAATTACAATCATCTCTTAATTTTTTTACTTCATCAGTAATAACGCCCAAATCTTCTGCAATAACAGGTATATCTCCAAGCTTTTTCTTAATAGCTTTAAACAAATCAATTCCAGGTCCTTTAACCCATTTTCCATTAATAGCAGTTTCTTCCCCCGCTGGAACTGACCAATAAGCTTCAAAACCTCTAAAATGATCTATGCGTAAAACATCTGTTAATTCATATATACGTTTAATTCTATTAATCCACCACTGATATTTTTCAGCCTTCATAGCATCCCAATCATATAAAGGATTTCCCCAAAGCTGACCAGTAGCACAAAAATAATCAGGAGGAACACCTGCCACACAATTTGGACGACCATTTTCATCTAATTGAAATAGTTTTTGATTTGACCAAACATCTGCACTATCAGGAGCAACGAAAATAGGAATATCACCAATTAAGCTAATACCTTTTTCATTTGCATATTTTTTAAGACCATTCCACTGATAATCGAAAAAGAACTGAATAATCTTTATGTTTTCAATTTCGTTTTTATGATTTTTTTCCCATTCTTTTATAGCAGACTCATCACACTTTGCAAGAGCAGGCTCCCAATAAGTATGCCACATAGAAGATGCAGGTTTTTCAGTTTCAGCCTTTTTATCGTAAAATTGTTTAATGCTCATAAATGCGGCAAATTTATCTAACCAGGAAGATTTTTCTTTGCAGAAAATTTTATACATTTTTAGATCTTCTTCTGAAGCATTATTCAAGAAAAATTCGGCACATTCATTAAGAACAGGCATCTTCCACCATACAACGGCACCAAAATCCACATTTCCATCTTTTTTTATATAATCCGGAGTTTTTAATACTGATGATGATGCCCAGTTTTTTTCTACAAGACTTTCTAAATCAATTAAAAGAGGATTTCCTGCATAGGTTGAAAAAGAAGCATAAGGAGAATCCCCATATCCTGTTGGTCCTAAAGGAAGCACCTGCCATAAAGTTTGATTTCCCAAAACTAACCAATCAATAAATTTATAGGCTTCTTTTCCTATTGTTCCTATTCCATATTTTCCAGGTAATGATGTAGGATGAAGTAATACTCCGCTTTTTCTTTCAAATTTCATAAAAAAACCTCAAAATTGCTTGTACTTATGAAATTAATTTTATCACACATATACAAATTTTTCTATTACGATGTATAATTGCTATATGACAATTTATTTTGCATCTCAGGAACCAGAAATCTGTCATATTTTCTCAAAAGAATTTCCAGAACACAGCTGCTTCATTTTTACAAGTTTTGCTTCCCTAATGGATATGATAAAAAAACTTTCAATTATGCCAGATTTGCTTGTACTGGACTACCTTCTTTATAATCATGATATTTTTGATATTTTTAAGGAAATGAACAAAAAATCCGTTTACATTCCACTTATTTTTTACAACGATCCTACATTAATTTTACCAAAGCGCTCTCTTCACTGGAAACACATAATCGAATATCAGAAACCAGACTTTTGCGATTTTACCATTACTGAAGAATATGAAAAAATCTTTTCAAAAATTGAAGAAATGGTTGAATCACCGGAATTATCTCCTTATATACCTTTAATGCAACCTCATAAAAAACTGCCAAAAGAAATAATTAATTCTGACTATTATAAAAAAATGTTAACCACACAAGAGGAAGATAAACTAATTTTTTTAAAAAATAACCTGTCAGAAAACCAATTCTTTCTATTCAATTTATTTTATGAAAATCTAGATAATTTTCTTTCCTTAGATACAATCATAAAGAAATACAAAGCTGATAATAGGGAGATGACGGAAAATTCATTAAAAGTTGTAATATCAAGATTAAGAAAAAAACTGCGAACACTGGAAATATCAGGTTTTTATATTGAAAGCCATAAAAACAATTATTGTCTTTTAGAAAAGTAAATATGTAAAAAAAAAGCTGCCTTTATAAAAGACAGCTTTTTCATACTAACCTAAAACCTTAGCTATTCTTTCCAATACCTTTTTACGATCAAGAGGTTTTACAATATAACTCTTTGCACCAAGCATTAAAGATTTTTTTACAAGTTCTTCTTTTCCAAGAGCACTTACCATTACAACTTTTGCATTTTTATCAAAAGCCATAATCTGTTCAAGAGCTGTAATACCGTCCATTTTTGGCATTGTAATATCCATAGTTACTAAATCAACATGTGGACAAAGTTCTTTGTATTTTTCAACGCCTTCTGCACCATCAATTGCAGTTGCAACTACATCGTAACCTTCGCTAGCAAGAATCTGACCTAACTGCTTAGCAACGAACATAGAATCATCTACTACTAAAACCTTGAATGATGTACCGTCAGTTTTTAATCCCTCAGGTGGACGTTCATTGATTGTTGGATAATCCTGTATTGTTTTCATTTTTTACTCCTATTTATTAAGTACGTTCTCTTATAGCTACGTTTACTTCAATTTTACCACAATGAGAAATAAGTGGAACAATAAGTGCTTCTACATTTTCTGTAGTACCACCTAAAGCCGCAATTTCCATTTTCTGACCAACAAACAAAGTTGGAGGTGTAAGATCAAATTTGAAACCTAATTCATGCAATTTTGTTACTGCCTGAGCTGTAATAAGATTTGCCAATTCACTAATAGTAGCTTTAGCCAAATCATCAAAAACAGGTAATGTTTCACCATTCATTGCAGAAGCAATATTCAAGGCTGTTTCCATTGTCATATCAAACAAAACACGACCTTCAACATCACCAGCAAGACCAACAAGTGCAGCAACACCCATAACAGGCATAGCAGTTGATTTTAGGTACAAATCACCTCGTTTTACTTCCGCTCCTCCTAAAACTTCCTGAAGAACACGGAATGAAGTTTCTACAAACGGGTTAATATATTCTACTCGCATGTTTTTCCCCTTTTTTTACAAATTTCTAGATATACTCTAAAAAGTTGATTTAATCTTTAGTATATGCTGTAATGGCGCCAAATGTTTTTTCGCCAAAACCATATTTTGCAGGAAGAACTTCATTATCTCCTACAATAATAATTCCATTTCCTTTAATTTTTTCCTGGAAATCAGTAATAATAGCATCTTGTGCACTTTCGTCACACAATGATAATACATCTCTTGCAAAAATAAGGTCAACCATTGGAAGAACATTAGTATTTTTACAATCATGATATTCAAACATTATGCTTTCTTTGATTTCTGGGCTAAATGTATATTCACCATTAGCTTTCTGTGTAAGATAAGGAGCATACCACTGATTTGCCAATTCAGCAGGAACTGAAAGCAAAGCCGCATTAGAAACACAGAGCAAATCTACATCCTGTGCATAAATCTTAATAATTGCATGAGGATATTTTTCCTTAAGGATACAAGCTAAAGAATAAGTTTCCATTCCTTTTCCACAGCCAGGATTCCATACAACAATTGTTTTAGCAGCATTTTCAGGTAACAAAGCTTTAACAGATTCAGCATATTCTTTTGTCCACCATTTATCACTACAGGTTGACCAGAATGGTTTTAAATATGCATCTGCATCATCAGCACTCTGCAACTGAGTTGAACCGCCATTCTTTTCTTTTTCCCAATCAGAATATCTAAATTCAATCCAAGATTTATTTACTTCTGTAACAAAAAATTTCTTAAATTGAGCCAAAGTTTCAGAAATAAATTTAATATCTATTTCAGCTTTTGGTGGCTCTTTTTCAACAACCGGTTGCTGTACTGTAGCCGACTGAACAGGTTTTACTTCCCCCTCAAGTTTTTTTTGCATTTGAAGTTTAGCTGTATTTTCCTGATAATATGTATTAATATCCTCAGCTTCTTCTGTCTTATCTTTTACAGCAAAAATTCTAAGTACATCAAGAAGTACATATAATCTGTTATTATTTTCAACTACACCACTAATATATTTAATATTAATATCACCAAATAAAGGATGTGGTGGCTGAATAGTACTTTTCTGTACACCAATAACTTTATCAATTTTATCTACTACAAGACCAAAAATCTGATCATCAATGGAAAGAATCAAAAGATTTTGTAATTTACTTTCATCCTGTGGCTGAACTGGAATATTAAAGAAAATTCTTAAATCCAAAATTGGAATAATTTCACCACGAAGATTGTATACACCAAGAACAAAAGGTGCAGTATTAGGCACATAAGTAAAACGACCAGCCTTGGCAATTTCTTTTACATGCATAATATCAATACCGTAATCTTTACCAGCAAGATCAAATGTTACCATTTTGAAGTCAATAAAGGATGCGGCTTCTTTTCTTTCATTAATCTGTTCCGCAGTAAGTGCAGCGGCATTATTTAAATTCTCTGAACTCATAAGCTTCCCCTCTTACTCCGCAACAAATTCCTGCTGCTGTGCAATAATTTCTTGTCTAACACCAAGCTCCAGCAACTGACTTACATCAATAATCAATGAAACAGAACCATCACCAAGAATAGAAGCACCGGCAATTCCAGGAGATTCTGTAAACTTGTCTTTCAAAGGCTTAATTACAACATCTTCCTCGCCAATAAGTGTATCAACCATAACACCAATTTTCTTTTCCTGTGTACCTACAATTACAATGTAACATTCTTTTACATCTTCTGGCTCTGGAATATTAAACAATCTTGAAAGTCTAAGAATACTAATAACTTCATTACGAACATTAAGTATTTCATAGTTATCAATATGCTGAATTTCATCAATATTAATACACTGGCTTTCAATAACGTTTGCAATTGGAATTGAGTAAATTTCTTTTCCAACTCTAATAAGAAGTCCCTGAATAATGGCAAGAGTTAAAGGTAATTTAATTGTAAATGTTGTTCCCTGTCCCTTTACAGAAGAAACAGAAATTGTACCTTTAAGATTAGTAATCATTGTTTTAACTACATCAAGACCTACACCACGTCCAGAAATGTTTGAAATCTTATCTGCAGTAGAAAAACCTGGCTGCATAATAAGCTGATATGCATCCTGATCTGTGATGTTTTTATCTGGATGGATAAGACCTTTTTGAATAGCCTTAGCCTTAACTTTTTCTACATCAATTCCGGCACCATCATCTTTAATTTCAATAACAATCTGGTTACCTTCGTTAGATGCTTTAAGCAATACAGTTCCAGTTTCATCTTTTCCTGCCTTTGCACGAACATCTGGCATTTCAATACCGTGGTCAACAGAGTTACGAACACAGTGCATAATTGGATCCAGAAGATCTTCAACAACAGATTTATCAAGTTCTGTGTCTTCACCTTCAATTACAAGGTTAATTTTTTTATTCAAATCACGCTGCAAGTCTCGAACAACACGAGGGAAACGACTGAAAATCTGATTGATAGGAACCATTCGGATTTTCATTACACCTTCCTGAAGTTCACTGGAAATTGTACCAAGCTGCTGTGTATAAGAACGGAATTTTGCTGTAATTCCTTTTGTATCTGAATCATATGCTTCAAAAATTGAATTTAATGAACCATATTCTTCCTGAATTGATTTCTTAATATCATTAAGATTTGCACCCTCATTAAGACGGCTTGCATATTCTGGAATACTATCGAATAAAGAATGGAGTCTTTCTTTGTACTGAGATTCAATAGATTGCAACGTTGCCAGCTGATTTGCAGACTGAATTGCCAGCTGGTTGAAGGAAGCTTTAACGATAACTGCTTCAGACACCAGGTTCAAAAGGTTATCAATTCGTTTAGAATCAACCCGCAATACGGAACCTTGCTGAGCATGAGCTGCTGGTTCTTTCTTAACCTCTGTTTTTTCTGCAACAGCCTTTGCAACAGCTTCTTCATTACTTACAGCAGCAGAAGCTGAAGCTGCAACAGGAGATGATTCAACAACCTGTTCTTTTACATCAGGAGTTGCAGCAGCAACTGGAGTTTCAGTTTTTGGTTCTTCATCTGTAGAATCAAAATTATCTTCTGTAATAAGATGGGCATCTGTAATTAAAGTAACATCACTTAAGAACGACGCATCTTCAATTTCAGCTCCTTCAAAAGAAGATGCAACATAGTAATAAACATTTTCGTAGAATTGATCTTCATATAAAGCATCAAAATCTGGAACAGTTTTTAATACGTTACCAACTGATTTTAATGTAGCAAAAACCTGAATTCCACCAACAGTATTCATAGGATTTGATTCATCAAATTTAACAGCCACACACCAAAGCTTCTGATTTGCTTCACAAGCAGTCTTTAATTCCATATATTCAGATTCTGATAAAGGTGGAATAGACATACCTTTTGTGGCAGGTGCTTCAACTGGAGTTTCAACAACAGGAACCGGAGCCTTAGCAACTGAAATAACAGGTGCTTTTTTAGCTGGTTTTTCACCTTTTTGTGGAATATACCCATGAAGTTTTTCTACAATGGAATCAATATTTTCAGAGTACTGTTCACCATTTTGGCGAGCTTCAAGCATTGCTTTAATAACATCAATAGAAGTAAGAAGTAAATCTACTACATTTTCATCTACAGAAAGTCTATCAGAACGAATTTCATCTAAAACATCTTCAACTGTATGAGTAAAGTGTGATAATTCATTCATCTCAACAGTGGCAGAACCACCTTTAAGAGTGTGGGCAGCACGGAAAATTTCATCAATAGCTTCATGATTAGTTGGATCATTCTCTATAGCAAGAACGTTACTTTCCAACTGTTCTACCTGCTGTTCAGCTTCTGCGAAAAAATCTTTTAAGAGTTCCTCATTATTTGGGTCAAGATAATCACTCATAACATATATTATATACTGAATATGAGAGTTTTCAAGAGAAAACAGGTATTTTTTTTACTTTCATAGGCAAAACAAGTTTTTATAAAGTTTTACAACTATTTTACCGATAATAAATTTGTATAATTTTAAATAGATTACATGTAAATTAGCCTTAAAGAGAGGAAATATATGAGTAATAGAAAAACTTTTTTAGCAGTTGCAGTACTAACTTTATTAGCAATTCCAGCAAATTTAAGTGCATCTTCTTTTTTTACTGCAAATGCAGGTGGAAGATTAAATTATTCTTCTGTTCCGGATTCGGAAACTTATGATCCTACACTCTCTATGGAAGCCTTTATTGAAAGTCAATTCAATTTTTCTGAAACTTTATGGAGTCATTTAAACTTTTCTTTTAAAACTCATGATTTTCTTCAGAATAAATTATTCAGCACAACTGCAGCAGATTTTAGAATTGATGAAATTTCATTAATTTCCAATGCAAAAATTGAAAATTCAACAAATTATATTGGAATATATATGGGAAGCTTTGATCCTGTTGGCTCAGATTTCTTTTTTCAAAGATACTTTGGACAACAACCAATTGCTTCAAAACTTACAGAAAGCTGGCTTGGAAAAGCAAGTTCTATTCTTTATCCTCATTTTGGAATTGGTGTAAGTGATGTTCTTAAATTCAATGCAAAACCAATGGCTATTGGTATATATGCTTATTTCAACAACGAAGATGACAAATTCTATGTTTTCAATACAGATTTAAGATATGCCTGTGTATACAGATATTTTTCATTTGATATTGCCGGAGGATTAGGTATTCCTCTTTCTGATAAATACAACGGAAGTGATGCCATTGTTGTAGTAGATACACTTTACTGGCATGCCGGAGCTACAATGCTTATTGGAAACAACTACACTCAGGGGCTTTTCATTCAAGGAGGATTATTCAATGCATCCTTTACAAAAAAAGACAATAGTATTTTAGCTTCACCAAATGATTTTTACATTTTGATTGAACCACGATTCAGAATTAAAAATACACATTTGAATTTTACAGTTTACAGCTTACCAGAACAGACTGCGGAACAGTTGTTATTCATAAAAGACACATTAGGATTAAACGTTAATATTTATAATGACACACTTTCCTGGGGAACTAAAAAGATTTGTGTAGGAACAAACTTTGCTTTATCATTCCCTACTCGCACTTTTATGGACGTAACTGCAATTCCAGAAGACCTTATGACAATGAAATTTAACGGATTTGTAACACCATATTTTTCAACAACACTTCTTTCTGGACAGCTTCATGGACAAGTTACAATTGAAGTTATGGACTTCTTTAGAAATAACTGGCAGAACGCATTTAGTGTTGATTTAGGATTTAGAACATCCTTATAAAAATATTTTTTTGTTATAACATATTCCTTCATAATTAATATTTAATTTATATTGCCTTATGAAGGAAAAAATATTAAATTTTGATTTATGGCCCATAGTAATATTGATGAGTTAACTGAAGAATTTACAACACAAGATGCCTTAGAAATTTCAGGATTACCAGCATCTATTTCAAGTTTACCGAAAACATCAGACGATTTTTATAAAATGGCCTTTCAGTTTCAGCAGATTATGATGATTTATGAAAGTGCTGTAAAACAAATAGAAACAAAGCTTGATATTCTAAACAAAGAAAGCAAAGTCAGTAGAAAAAGAAATCCTATTGAAACTGTAAAATCCAGAATTAAATCTCCAGACAGCATTGCAAAAAAATTAGAAAAAAAACATAAACCTGTGACCTTTGAATCTATGATGCAAAATCTGAATGATATTGCAGGTGTACGTGTAATATGTCCATATATTTCTGATATTTATACAGTTAGAGACATGCTTCTTAAACAGCCGGACATTACCCTTTTAGACCAGCATGATTATATTGATGAACCTAAGCAAAGTGGATACAGAAGTCTTCACCTTGTAATTTCAATTCCTGTTTATCTTTCAAAAACAGAACACAAAGTTAAAGTTGAAATTCAACTTAGAACTATAGCAATGGACTTTTGGGCAAGTCTTGAACATGAACTACGGTATAAAAACACAGCAAAAGTTCCAGACAGTGTTAGAAGAGAATTGTTCCGTGTTGCAGAAACAATTGCTATGACAGACAGAGAAATGGAAGAAATAGCCTTGGAATTACAGGCATTAGAATAATCTTAACCGATTTTTTCTATTTTAATGTTCCATTTGCACGCATAAAATTGAAAACCGAATCATCACCAATAAAATGACCTGTTCCTGCAAAAATAAAAGTTGTGCCACCTTCATTTAAATAATTATCAATTGTAACAGCCCAATCCTTATTTCTTTCTACAAGAAGAACATCATAATAACCTTTAAATCCTTCATATTCATTAATTTCAGTTTCAATTTCTTTGAAATAAGCTTCTTCCATTACCTTTTCATCAAAAGAAAGATAGGCTTCATATAGATTCAAGAAATTTTCAACAGTCTCTTCTGGATTTTCTATGGCTTCAAAAGAACCTTTTAAAGCCACAAGCTGAAAATCAAAATCACCATAAGAGAGACAGTCTATTTGACGTTCAACAGAATCTAAACCTTCCATATTAATGCCACGGTCATTTGAGCGTGCAATAAAAAATGAATCGTAGGCATCAACAAAATCCATATTAGTTTCTGATAAGGTAAAACTTGAAATAACCTGATTCAATACCCAAGGTTTATATAAAAACATATATGGAGCCTGAGCACCAAGATACTCATAAGTAAGAGCAACTTCTTCTTCTGTCAAAAATTGATCAAGATGAGATTCAGAATCAAGCATATCAGAAGCCATTTTTGAAATTAAAACTGACTGAAGTTCTTCCCATCCTTGTGTACTTATTTCACCACAAACAATATCCGCATTGTCATAGGCATCTAAAACAAACTGTGGCAATGGATACAATCTGTCATCTCCAGCATGAAAAGTTCCAAGAATATAAACCTTTGATTCATTTCCGTTTTTATCGGTTCCTGTCATTTCCCAAAACATTGCACCATCTTTTTTTTCAACAATTGCTTTATCTCTTGCAAAGCAATTATATAGAAGAACAAGAAAAAAAACGAAACCAAAAATAATCTTTTTTTGAATTATTAGCCATACAAATACCCTTTTATATATTGTTAGAATTATCTTTATAGAAAGAACAGTTACAACGTCCACCTTTCTTTACTTTATACAAAGCTTCATCAGCCTGAGTTTCAAGAACATCATCATATCCGCAATCGGAGAAAGCAACTCCAACACTAAGAGAAACAGAAGGAAGTCCATCCTGAATATTTTGCAAAATATTATTGATTGATGCAATTTTTTTATGAATAACAGATACTGGTGAATCACCAAATTTAGTCATAATAACAGCAAACTCATCTCCACCAATGCGGGCAACATAATCTGTATTTCTAAACTGATCTAAAAGCAAATGACCAATCTTTTTTAAAACTTCATCACCTACTCCATGTCCATAAGTATCATTAATATTTTTGAATAAATCTATATCAATAAGTAAATATGCAATGGCTTCCTGTGAACCCCTAAAAACATTTTTAATCTGATCCAAAGCAGCACGATTAATGAGTCCTGTAAGAAAATCATGTTCTGCCTTATGTCTAAGAACAGAAGCTTTAATTTCATTTTTTTCAATAAGAGAATTATAGGTTCTGGCAATATAACGAACTTCGCAAGAACCTATATTTTTCATTTTTTCACCCTTTTCAATACTTTTAATATGTTTTGAGATTGGGCGCAAAATTGCAAAAAGAATAAGAAAATAGAAGACTACGCAAATAAAAACAAGTACCCCAATACTAATTGTAGTATGAATAAATTGTTTTGCGATAATAGAATTTTGAACATTTTGATTATTAATGGAAGAATTAATAAGAGAATTTAAAGCTGTAGAAGAATATTTTAAAGTACGTTCTTTTGAAGAGAGATATACACTATCATAAAGCATTTCTCTTCCTTTCTGAATTTTTTGCTGATTTGATAAAGCTTTATCTTCTTCAGTAAGTGATACATATGAAAACTTATCCTGTGGAATTTCTGGAGGATTCCCTAAACCTTCTACAATAAGCTTTTGACTATATATTTCAATTTCTCTTAAATATTCTGATTCCCGCAATGCCATTTTTAAACAGACATCTGGTTCATCACCAATATGTGTAAATTCAAGAATTTCCAATGCAGACTGACGTCTTCGGACAACATTATATTCTTCATAATAATTATTTAGAGAATCTATATCAAAATTCATTGCAAAAAGACGCATCTGATTTGTAAGATATTGTTCTGCATCTCTAAAATCATTTATTGCTTTATCACATTCTGTATAATCGTTCATTTCTGAAATTATTTTGCCATATTCATGATTAACAGAAATAGTGTTCCAAAAAACAAAAAAACAGAAACAACAAACCAAAACAATGAAAATCCAATTGATTTTCTTAATTTCCACACCTTTTGATTTAAACTTTTTTAATAAAGACATACCCACCTTCAATATTTTTTATATTCTTATATTTTATACATATACGTTATATCATTCAATAATGAACCTGGCTTTTGCTAGTAAAATTAAAATTTTCTGTGTCAATTCAAAAGATTCCGGCCATAATGTTTCAAGATTATCTTTTGCAGTATGAAGATATTCCCACGTGCGCACCCTACACCCCTGGCTTGCATTCTCTACTTCCACAGAAGGCAACAAAGAAATTGCAACAGCAGGAATTCCATTAACTAAAAAACTAATATTATCACTATAATCAGAAGAAACCTTAAACCATTTTCCATTATTTGCCTGAGAAAGAAGTTTTTCGGCTTTCTTTTCCAGCTGTTCATATTGTTTTAAAAACTGTGGAGAAACATTTTTTGGGAACTTTATCTTAGAAATAACAGGAATATCACCTCGTCCCATACAATCAAACACGAAAATATCATCATTTACAATGTTCAAATTTTTAAATAATTGGGCTAAATCATAGGCACCTTGCTGATTAACACCTTCTTCTCCCCGTTCCTCCCCGTCTGTAAAAATCAACCGGATATTGTGGCACTCAAATGAATCATATAATTTACAAGCCCATTCCAACATGGAAAACACTGCGGCAGAATTATCATTAGCACCAGGGGAGCCGGAAACCCTATCATAATGAGCAATTACAGTCTTTATTTTATAAATTGGATTATATTGTCTGAGAGGAAATTTAACATAAATATGATTATTTCCGTTTATTGAAATAACAGGAGCCTCTATTCCCCGCTTTTTTAACCAGGAAACAATAAACTGCTGACGATTACAAGCGGCTGAAATAAACTCTTCAAACTCTCCAGGAATAATGTACATAAAATTAAGATAACATTTTTTTTAATAAATAAGCAATTGTTCAAATTAGGAAGGAGGAATTAGGAATTATGAAGTATGAAGTATGAGTTAGGAGTTAGGAAGGAGGAATTAGGAATTAGGAATTATTTTTTTGGGGGGGGCATCTTTTATTTTTGTTTGTAATATAGTAATATCATTAAAAAAAATATTTAAGATTTGGAGTGTGAATTATGTCTACACCATTAGAAAATTATTTAGCATCATGCAACGGAAAACCAACTGCTGCAATGTGTGCTTATGTTGCAAACCTTCAGCAGGTAGCCGCTGTTGGTCCAGATATTGCTGCTTCAATTGTAAACGAAATTGAAAATCAGCGCAGTCATCTTAAATTAGTTGCTTCTGAAAACTATTGTTCTTTGAACACACAGGCAGCTATGGGAAACCTTCTTACAGATAAATATGCAGAAGGATATCCTGAACACCGCTATTATGGTGGATGTGTAAATATTGATGCTGTAGAAAATGTTGCCGCTCGTGAAGCAGAAGCTCTTTTTGGTGCAGACTATGCTTATGTTCAGCCACACTCTGGTGCAGATACAAACTTAGTTGCTTACTGGGCAATTCTTTCTGCTAAAGTTGAAACACCAACCTTAGAAGAACTTGGCGTAAAATCATTAAATGATCTTACAGATGAACAGTTTGCACAGCTTCGTGTAAAATTCGGAAATCAGAAGCTTATGGGTCTTGACTACTCTTGTGGTGGTCACCTTACACACGGATACAAAATGAACGTTTCTGCCCGCATGTTTGAAAGTCATCCATACGGAGTAGATAAAGAAACAGGTCTTTTGGACTACGATGCAATTGAAAAACAAGCTATGGAAGTAAAACCATTAATCCTTCTTACAGGATATTCTGCTTACCCTCGCAAAATCAACTTCAAACGATTCCGGGAAATTGCAGACAAATGTGGAGCAGTTTTAATGGTAGATATGGCACACTTTGCAGGTCTTGTTGCTGGTAAAGTATTCACTGGCGATTACGATCCAGTAAAATGGGCAGATATCGTAACAACAACTACACATAAAACACTCCGCGGTCCTCGTGGTGCTATGATTCTTTGTAAAAAAGAATATGCTGACTATGTAAACAAAGGTTGCCCAATGGTACTTGGTGGTCCTCTTGGTCACATTATGGCAGCAAAAGCAATTGCCTTCAAAGAAGCACGTACTCCAGCTTACCAGGCTTGGGCTCAGCAGGTTGTAAAAAATGCGGCGGCTTTGGCAGAAGGATGTAAAGCTCACGGTATTCCTCTCCAGACAGGAGGTACAGATAATCACCTTATGCTTTGTGATGTAACAGTTTACGGACTTACAGGAAAACAGGCAGAAGCAGCATTGTTCGCTTGTGGTGTTACAGCAAACGCAAACGCACTTCCATATGACAAAAACGGTGCCTGGTGGACATCTGGCATTCGTATTGGTACTCCAGGTCTTACAACTCTTGGCATGAATGAAACAGATATGAAAGAAGTTGCAGACATCATCGACTTTGTTCTTAAAGGAACAAAACCTGGTCTTACAAAAGAAGGAAAACCAGCAAAAGGTAAAATTGACCTGGATCCAAAAGTTCAGGAAGAAGCAAAAGCTCGCGTAAACAAATTATTAGCAGCTCACGTTCTATACCCAGAATTGGATTTGAACTTCTTGAAAAAAGAATTTGTTAAATAAATTTGTTAGTTTATTTAATCAACTAATATAAAAATTTCTGGATAAAAAATTTGTCTGCAATTCTGATTTAATATAATTAACTTTATTTTTTACTTAAATTATGATAAACTTTTCATATGATTCAGAAAAAGAAAGTTCGTTTATCAGATATTGCAGACAAATTAAATATTAGTATAGTTACTGTTTCAAAAGCACTTGCTGATAAAGAAGGTGTAGGAGACGAATTACGACAGCAGATTAAAGAGTTATCTGCCGAAATGGGATACAAAGTAAAAAAAAGCTCTCTGCACCCTTCAAATGCAGAAACTGGTAACATAGGAATTATAATTCCAAACGGTTACTTCCTTGCTGAAAGCTCTTATTATTGGTTCTTATTCAATCATCTTACAAAAGCACTTTTAAAAAGAAACTTTTACACAATTCTAGAATTGATTAGTCCGGAAGATGAAGCAAATCTTAGACTCCCTCACCTTTTACAAGACAACAAAGTTGATGGAGTAATTATGCTTGGGGAAACAAGTACTGCTTATATCGAAAATATTGAAAAATATACTAAAAATTTTGTCCTTTTAGATTTTTATACAAATAACACAAACCTTGATAGTGTATGCGATGATAACTTTTTCTGCACATACATCCTTACAAACAAAATTCTTTCAATGGGTCATAAAAATATTGCATTTGTAGGCAACTTTAAATCCACAACTTCAATAAAAGACAGATTCATGGGCTTTCAAAAAGCAATGCTGGAACACAACCTGCCCTGTGATGTAAATTCTATTATTCCAGATCGTGAAGATGGAGATACAATTATAAAAATTAAACTGCCAGAGGATTTGCATGGTATAACCTGCTTTGTTTGTAACTGTGATGAAACAGCTGCAGCATTAATGGCACGCCTTACAGAAAGAGGTATACGCATTCCAGAAGATGTTTCTGTAACAGGTTTTGATGATTTTTATTTCTTTAATAAAAGTTCAATTCCATTAACAACAGTTTACATCAATCCAGAAGATACGGCTGATATTGCTTCCGATTTAATTGTTAAAAAAGTAACTGGGCAGCCCTATATAAAAGGCCGCCATGTTGTTACAGGAACTGTTGTAATTCGTGATTCATTAAAAAAATTGAATTAGACTACAATTATAGTTTAATTTGATTTTATAAAATCAATAATAGCCTGGGCTCCAATTTCATGGGTTTTTGGACCTGGGTGACCTCTACTACCTTTATCTTTTTCTGTTTTTTCCACATCGCTCATAGAAGGCAGTTCCATTGAAAAAACAAAGTCATCCTTATTTTCTGCTTTATAATCCTTTATTGCCTTAGAAACAACCCCAGGAATTTTATCAAGAGAAATCATTCCCCAAACCCATAAAATTTTTGCAGCAGGATTTTTAGAGCGAATAACTTTTAAGAAAGCTTTTACATCATCATAAACAACACTAATATCTTGGCCAGAAGCAGGAACAGTAACACCAGTATTATCATTTGTTCCAAGATTTATAACAATCCAGTCGCTACCTTTTTTAAAATCATACTCATCTGTAGTTTTAAAAGACTTTTGAAAATTGCTGTTTAACAGAGAACACACTTTTGTATAATGAGGTGGAATTTTACTATTAATATTTCCATCCCAACCCCAGCTTATGCCCCATCCACATTGACTGATAACAGACCAGTCTGCATTCATTTCTTTTGCAACCTGCATAGCATATGTTTTACTAGCACAGAACCATTGAGTAATCCAGTCCATTTCATCACTATGACCAGCAAGCCCTTCTCCACTAGTAATGCTGTCTCCAACAAATTCCATTTTCATAGAACGAGATTTTAATTGCAAAAAAGTTCCAGCATCATCAAGTCCAACTGCATTAATAAACAAAACATGATGATTATCTCCACTCATAGCCTGAGTATCTTTTATGATGGAAATAAGATTTTCCTTTTCTGGATTCAGGTTTCGTGCTATACAAATCCATTGTTCTTCTTTTGGTGCCATAAAACGATTTGTCTCATATCCATTTATTTCTACAGCAATCCATGATTCATAAGTGTCGTAATCACTGCTAATATTAATCCACACCTCTTTTGCGTGAACATTAATCTCTAAAGCACTTGCCCCCCAAAACAAAGCAAGGGAATCTTTATAAAAAGAAGTGCGACCTAAAATACGTTTATTATTAATTTCATTTATTTTGTATGATTTCATGAATATATAATAACATACTTAAGAAGAAAATAAACATCTCATTTTCATAATTTTATTCCCCCAGGTTAGGCTGATTAAGCTGATGTTTTTGAAAATAATTTACTTCAAATTAAGTAATTTTTAATTAAATTTACTTAAATTTTTCTTGACAATTTAACTAACCAGAAGTAATCTATAATTAAGGGTTGTGAACTAGCCCTAATGCTTTATTTTATATATTGAGGTAAATAGTATGTCAAAAATTATCAGCGGTGGTAATTTACCAAACATTCCTTGGCAGGAAAAACCAGCAGACTGTTGGCTTCCTATCTGGCGTTATTCAGCAAATCCAGTTATTGGACGTAATCCATTTCCTGGTATGGGACGCATTTACAACTCTGCAGTAATTCCATGGCAGGGAAAATTTAAAGGGGTTTTCAGATCAGAGGACACATCTGCAAGACCATTCCTTTACATAGGAGACTCAGAAGATGGTATTCACTGGGATTTCCAGAAAGAAAAAATCCATATGCACGATCCAGATGGAACTCCCCACGATCCTTTCTATGCATATGACCCTCGCTGTGTAAAAATTGATGACACATACTATATTCTCTGGTGCGGTGATTTTGACGGAGCTTCTATTGGAGTAGCTACCACTAAAGACTTTGTTGATTTCACTCGCCTGGAGAATCCTTTCCTTCCATTTAACAGAAATGCAGTTTTGTTCCCTAAAAAAATCGACAACAAATTTGTAATGCTCTCTCGTCCATCAGATTCAGGACACACACCATTTGGTGATATTCTTCTTTCACAATCACCTGATATGAAATATTGGGGAGAACATCGTCTTGTTATGCAGAAAGGTGGCAAAGGATGGTGGCAGGGAGTAAAAATTGGATGCGGTCCAGCTCCTATTGAAATTGAATACACTACTCCAGAAGGAAAAACAGAACAGGGCTGGCTTATGTTCTATCATGGTGTTGCAACAACTTGTAATGGATTTGTATATTCATTTTCAGCAGCAATTCTTGATCACGACCAGCCTTCAATTGTTAAATACCGCTGTGGTGATTATATGCTTACACCAGAACAGCCATATGAAACAACAGGTTTTGTAGACAACGTTTGTTTCCCAGTTGCAGCTTTAACTGATGAAAAAGATGGTAAAATTGCAATTTATTATGGATGTGCAGATACAGTTGTAGGACTTTGTTTTACTACAGTTGATGAATGTGTTAAGTTTATTTTAGCCCATGATGAAAAAAACTATTGGGATACAGATATTGGTAGATTCTAATAAATTTCCCGCAGATTACGCGAAAGACGCAGATTAGCGCAGATTTAGTTTTAGGGTTTTATGCATTTAAAAACCTTGCCCTAAAACTAAATCTGCGTGCATCAGCGATTATCTGCGTTTTCTGCGGGAGTTAATTTTACTGTTTTACGTGCTTCTTTAATTCTGCATAGAATTCTGGCAGCTGCTTTTCTAAAACAACAGGGCGGCCGTTTCCATCAATAAAACAGTGAGTACTTGTACCTGTAAATGCAACGTCGCCATTGCAAGTCATTGTATACCAGATTGTAAATTTAAGTGATGATAATTTTTCAATTCCAACATCAATTGAAATCTTATCTGCAAAAGTTGTTGTTTTTTTGTAATTACATTCAATAGAAACAACTGGAGAAGCAAATCCTAAAGCTTCAAGTTTTTCAAAACTAAAGCCAATTTTTTCAAGAAAATCTACCCGAGCTTCTTCCATAAAACGAACATAATTTGAATGATGAGTAATGCTCATTTTATCAGTTTCATAATAATTTACTTTGTGAACATATGGTTCCATAATGATCTCCTTGCAATATGACAAATTATATCATTTTGTCACAGAAAATTTCAAGGGTACATTTATGTTTGAAAATATATAAATTACGGTTAAAATATAATAAAGGAATAAAATATGATTAATTTTAATAGCGAGTCAAAAACATTTTTTTTACACACAAAGGATTCTACATACGCAATTACAATTTCTGCAAAAGGATATTTGGCACATACTTATTATGGCAAAAAAATTCCTGAGGAAGACATTACTTACCTTACACGGCAGTATGAATATGGTTTTTCTAATAGCGAGATTTTTCGTGAAAAACACAGTCTATTGGATTTTTTACCACAGGAATATCCAACAGAAGGTGTTGGGGATTATAGAGAATCAGCATTGAGTATTTATGACAAAGATAATCACAATGCCATAGAATTAGTTTATAAAAATCACAATATTTATGATGGAACAGTTTCAATTCCCCATATGCCTTGCGTTTTCGACACATCAAACCAGGCAAAAACTTTGGAAATCATTACAGAAGATAAAGTTTTAAATGTGGAAGTAAGCCTCTATTACACCGTTTTTGCCGATACAAATGCCATTGTTCGTTTTTCAAAAATTAAAAACTGCGGCGAAAAATCACAGAACAACACAATCTATATAAAAAAAGCACTTTCCCTTTCTTTTGATATGGATAACAACGATTATGATATGATTACACTCCATGGCAGCTGGGCAAGAGAACGTCATATTGACCGCCACCCTATTCACATGGGAAAACAAGGAGTTGTAAGCCTGCGTGGAGAAACTAGCCACCAGGAACATCCTTTTATTGCAATTCTTGATCACAATGCCGATGAAAATTCTGGCAGTGTTTATGGTATAAATTTTATTTATTCTGGAAATTTTGTAGCAGATGTTCAGAGAAATCAGTTTGATACACTTAGAACTGTTATTGGAATTAATCCTGAAAATTTCAGCTGGAAGCTTGCACCAAAAGAAGAATTTTATACTCCACAGGCAGTCATTACTTATTCAGATGAAGGTTTGAATAAAATGAGCCATGCTTTTCACGATTTATATAGAGAACATTTAATTCGCAGTCCTTATAAAAAAACAATGCGCCCAATTCTCATAAACAACTGGGAAGCAACATATTTTAATTTTGACACAGATAAATTATTAGCTATAGCAAAAGAAGCCCATGAAAATGGGATTGAAATGCTTGTTATGGATGATGGCTGGTTTGGCCACAGAAACTTTGATGATTCTTCATTAGGAGACTGGTATGTAAATGAAGAAAAAATCAAAGGGGGATTGAATTATCTTGTTAGTGAAGTAAATAAAATCGGCATGAAGTTTGGAATATGGTTTGAGCCAGAAATGATTTCTCCTGATTCAGATGTATATAAAGCACATCCTGACTGGGCTATTCAAATTCCTGGAAGAGAACCTGGAATGAGCAGACAGCAGCTGGTACTTGATATTACAAGAAAAGAAGTTAGAGATTATGCCTATAATTGTGTTGCTACAATTTTACACTCTGCAAACATTGAATATGTAAAATGGGATATGAACCGCCAGCTGGCCGATATTGGAAGTGTTAATTTACCAGCAGATCAGAATGGTGAATATTATCACAGATATGTACTTGCTGTTTACGAAATGCAGGAACGGCTTATAACAGAATTCCCAAATCTTTTACTTGAAAACTGTTCTGGTGGTGGTGCCCGCTTTGACCCGGGAATGCTTTATTACAGTCCCCAAATCTGGTGTTCAGATGATACTGATGCTATTGAGCGACTAAGCATTCAGGAAGGAACAGCACTTATGTATCCACTTTCCTGCATGGGAGCCCATGTTTCTGTATGTCCAAATCATGCTTGTGGAAGGGTTACTCCATTTAAAACTCGTGGTTATGTAGCATTAGCAGGAACCTTTGGCTATGAACTGGATATTACAAAACTAAGCCCAGATGAAAAAGTAATGGTAAAAAATCAGATTAGCTTATATAAAAAATATAGCGATTTGGTTAGAAATGGTGATTACTGGAGAATTGCAAGCTATAGTGCAAATGGAGAATATGATAGCTGGATTACAGTTTCAAAGGATAAAAAAACAGCCCTCATGACTTTTGTACAAGTTTTAAATCATCCAAATTATAAAACAAGAATGATTAAAATTTGTGGTCTTGATGAAAATGCAACCTATAAAATATCTTATCCTGATGAAGATAAAAATCAGTACCCGGATATGATTTTAAGTGGAAAAACATTAATGAGTGCAGGATTACCAATTAAAAGAGATTGGGGTGATTTCCAGGGAAAACTGATATACCTGCAGCAGCAGTAAATAACTCCCGCAGATAGCGCAGAAAAGTGCAGATGAACGCTGATACGCGAGATCTGCGGGCATTTATTTTTCAAGTACCAGTTTTATCATTTTATACGAAAACCCAGCCTGCATCATAGCAGCAATTAATTTTTCATCCGTCTTTCCTTTTTTTACAAGTTTTTCACAGGCTTTTTTACAGATTTCCATTTCATCATTTTCTTCAAAAAATTCATCCAGGGCCTGATTACTTATTTCTTTTGAAATACCACGACTCATAAGTTCTGAAAGCAAACGACTTCGACCTTCATAATGATTTATTTTTCTAGAATGAAGCCAGGCGGTTGAAAAACGAAAATCACTTAAATAATTTTTACTTTCAAGTAAATCAAGAGCCATCATAATATATTTTTTTTCAAAGCCTTTTTCAGTAAGCTTACGATTCAATCCAAAGCGACTTTGTTCACATCGGGCAAGATATGCAACAGCTTTTAATTCAACAACACAAGCAAGGCCAGCATCTAAAAAAATTTCAGTCTGAGAATCATTATATTCAACATCTTTATCAATTAAATCAAAATTAATTCCCGGAAGATATTCAGGGCGGACAAAAAAAGATGTCCCCTCTTTTGGAATTACTTTGTACATGCCAGCATATGATGTTGGATTTATGGATGAAATAATCATATATTAAAAATACTCAAAAAAAGTTCTATTTTCAATTAAAAACTAATATGTAATGAAAAAAGACATAAAAAAAAACGCGATGGATAAAATACCAATCGCGTTTTGTATATAAGTTTAATCTGTTTTCGAATTCCAAAAACTAACGTTTTGAGAACTGGAAGCGGCGACGAGCACCTTTCTGACCGTACTTTTTACGTTCAACCATACGTGGATCACGTGTGAGGTATCCGTTAGCTTTAAGAGCTGTACGAGCATCTGGATCAACCTGTACTAATGCACGAGAAATTCCGTGTAAACAAGCAGCAGCCTGTCCGTTTAATCCGCCACCCTGTACGTTAATAAGGATGTCGTATTTGTTACCCAATGAAGTAACAACTAATGGCTGATTTACAACCTGAACCTGTTCTGCAGAAGAGAAGTAATCTTTTACATCTTTTCCGTTTACAACAATTTTACCTGAGCCTTCGCGAACAAATACACGAGCTACAGCTGTCTTTCTTCTACCTGTACCAATAGCAATATTCTTTACCATTTCCTAGACTCCTGAATTAAAGTTCGATTGGCTGTGGATTCTGAGCAGCATGTGGATGTTCAGCACCAGCATAAATCTTAACATTAGCCATCATTTTGCGGCCAAGACGACCATTTGGAAGCATACCTGCAACAGCTCTTTCCATTGGTTCTGTTGGATGTTTTTCCAAAGTTTTTTCGTATGTGTAAGAACGAAGTCCACCTACGAAACCTGTGTGATGATGATAAATCTTTTTCTGTTCTTTACCACCAGTAACAGCAGCTTTTTCAGCATTAATAATTACAACAAAATCACCCATTAACTGGTTTTTTGTAAATGTTGGTTTGTTTTTACCACGAGCGATATAAGCAGCTTTTGCAGCTACACGTCCCATTGGTTTTCCGGCTGCATCAATAATGTACCATTTGCGAGCCTGTTCAGCTTCTTTAACGAAGATAGTTTCCATGATATACCTTACTTAATATAAAAGTTTATCTTGCAGCAATTAATCTTTGCATCTGATTTATTGCCACATAGGATTTTCGATGAGCAGTCAAAAATCCTTTAACGGGTATGATATTTTAGTAAATTTACAAGGAGTGTGTCAAGAGCGAGATTAAGTCTGATGATTCTTCTTTCAAAAATATTAATTATATAAAATTAATTTGCAGGATAGAATAATCCGGACCAAATTTCTACTGTGCCATTTTTTGCATTAATTACATATTCAGACAAACCTGAAACTGTTACTTTTACTTTGAAATATTCAAAACCAATTGATTCATCATATGTAAAGAATTCATCTGTTTCTCCTTTTAAAGCACAAATAATGTTACCATCGGAATCACAGGCATACCATTGGTAATTATAATTTACAGAATTAGATATATCTTGTTCTATTAAATATGCTGGATATTGATTTTCTGTGTATTTATCAAAACTTTCATAAAATCCTAAGGGATAATAACATAACTTTGAATTCGGATAATACCCATAAACTGTATTTATATCTTCAGATCTAAAAGGATAACCAATTTTTACCTCGGCATATAATACTCTAAATTTATTAGCCATAGTTTCATCTAGAGTAAATGGATTAACTAATTGCAAACTTTTAGTCAATTCATTTTCATTTCTAGTAAGAATGAAACTACCGTCTTGTCCTAATGCATCTGCTGAAAAAAACTTCTCTGTTAAATGAGGAATTTTAATAGTTCCTTTTTTTGTATTAATATTCATATAAAAATCTTCTGGATACAACATATCAGATTCAGAAAAGACTTTGTCTTGAAAATAACAACCTACTTCAAAAGGATCGCCTCCAATAAAATCACTTTCAGATAATGGATACAAATGAACTGTATCAATTCTAACAAATCCATCTTTTTTTAAAAGAGGTTGCCCTTCTTCCCATCCTTCAGGACAATTGTAAATGATTCCATTAACAGTATGCATTGTATTAACATCAGGTTCTTTTCCAGAAGAAAAAAAATCTAAAGAAGGGTTATCTGTAATTGTCAGTTTTTCACCGTCCAAATACCATTCATATAAAAATTGATTTGAACTATCTGAATCCTTTACTTCTACATATACAGATTCATTTAAGCCTTGCATATACACAGAAGGATCATAAATAGAATTTGTTGGTTGCTGGGTTATTACAGGACAATTAACCATTCCAACTTCAGCTTCTGCCATTTGACCTTTTACAATATTTAATTCAGTATAGCCAGATAAAAATGTTGTTTGATTAAAATTTCGCTGAACTTTTGCAAAACATTCAACAGAATAATCGCCAGGACGAATATATTTAAATGTAACAGTTTTTCCACCTTTGGATTTTTTAGAATATTTTACCGTATCCCCCTGCATAAGGTTGATTTCATAAAAATATACATCTGTATCATAATCCAGCCCATCAAAAATTTCTGCAGCAGAAATAGAACGGGCACTACTCTCTCCACTTTTTCCACCTAACTCTGGTAAATACATGCTGACAGATGTTGTATCATTAAAATGCAGATTTGAACATGAAATCAAAAATACTGATAACAAAATTGAAAATAAAACATTTTTTTTCATTTAAACTTCTCCATAAAAAAAGATTGCAAAATGATTTATTTTTGCAATCGCAATTAAGAGTTATTGATTATTCGTTTTCAGACGCTTTTTCTTCTTTTTTTGCTTCTTTTTTATCTTTTATATCTGCAGCACCGATGAAGAAACAAATCAATCCAAAAAATCCTGAAAGAACTGGCAAGCTGCCCTTTATAAAGGCGATAACTTCTGGTCCCCAGTTCAATGGTCCCGCAGGAAGAACTGAGAAAACTGTGAATGCTACAAAAATTATACCAACAAGTATAGAAATCATTTTAATACCTCACTTTTTAATATTATTTTAAGCATATACCAAAAAATGTGTGTATGCAATGGTGAACCAGGAATAATAACAACTCTTTTCTACGGTGTTTGTTCAATTGGGAGAACTGGTTCGCCGTAACCTGTTGCTGAATTATCACCATTGATATTATTCCAATTCGTATAAAGAGAAGAATCGCTTTGACTTTGAATCCAAGTATTTAAGGCTGTTGTAACATAATGACAATCGGTAGAATTAACTGTAATGGAAACATTATAACCACTATCCGCATATGTTTTTTTAACAGTGTCAGTTTCTTCTTTGCTACTATCTTTCCACATTTCACATTTTGTTGAATCAAAATAGCAGTATTCAATTGTCGCAGTAGTACTTCCTGTAGCAACTATTGCAGCATTAATATTTGCACCAGAAATCTGACCTACATTAAAACAGTTTAAAACTTTATTATCCGCTTTTGAATAACTTTCAAACCCAATTATTCCGCCTGCATGAACTTTTGAAGAATCGCCAACAGAAGCGTTTGAATTTTTTGCATTTGAAGTAATTGAACCTTTGTTTCCACTATTCTCAATTACTATTACACCACCACTATTTGTATCGGCAAATCCAACAACACCACCAAGATTAATAGAAGTCGTTGCTGTACCAGAATGTTTTATACCCCCTTTATTTTCAACATTTCGAATAAATGTTGTATTGCTATTAATTGATACAAGAGCAACAATACCACCAGCTTTAGAATTCTTTTTAGAAATGTCCATTGTACCAAGATTTAAACAATTACTTATTGTTGATGGGGTACCTGTTAGATTTGCTGCAATTCCTGCAATACATGAACCTTCAATTGTTGATGTAATATTTACATTTGACTTACAGTTTTCAATGATACAATCATCTGCCATTGCAACAATACCTGCTGAATAAGGATTAGAATCTGTGTTAACTGTTATCTGACCAGAAATATCAATATTTTTAAGAGAGGCGTTTGTCGCTCTATTAAATAAAGCAAAACCATCACCTGCTGAATCATTATTAAAGTTTATAATAGTTTTATTATTACCATCAAAACTTCCCCCAAAAGGATTACTAACAGTACCAATTGGAGTCCATTCTATACCATCTAAAGAAACATCATAATCCATTTCAAAAGTTACGTTTTCAAGTGTAGAAGATTGGGACCAGGTGGAAATCTGTTGTAAATCAGCGGCTTCTCTAATATACACTGTGCCAGAAGATGGAGCAGATGCCATTGTAGAAGCATAGGTATGACCAGCAATTGGTGGATTTGCAACCACTGGAGGAGGCACTAAATAAAGCCCTTTTGCTGATTCGTAGGCCCAAGACAAATATTTACCTGGCTCAGATGCATTATTAGTATTTACCCAGTTATTTAAGACTGTTGGTAAAGTTGACAATTCTGATGATGAAAATGATTTATTATCTATGGAACTAATATTTGATGAACCATATAAAGCTGAAATTATTCCATATGCTGTTGTAAAATGACAATTAGAAACTGTACCAGAATTTGCACCAAAGGTGTCATTTCCAACTATTCCATATTTATAGCAATATTTTGAAATATTTCCGTTATTTACACAGTTAGTAATAGCAGCAGCACAACCAGCATTTAAATATCCAACAATACCTCCAGCCTTTCCTGTTGTTTCTAAAGATGTAATATCTGCATTGTTATAACAGTTTTCTATTGTTGTTTGATTATTTTCTGAAATATTACCAACAATTCCACCAGAAGATTTATTTGAATGCGTACTATTATTTGCTATAGTGCCTTTGTTTATACAGTTAGTTATTGTACATTTATAAGAAATGTTACCAACAATTCCACCAACGTACCCTGTATTTTCACTAACAGTAATATTGCCAAGATTAACACAATTATCAATATATGATTCTCCTGAAGAACCATGACTAACTTTTCCTACAATTCCACCAGCAGCATACGCTGTAGTGTTCGTTGAACCATAAATAATAGTTACATAACTAGTACAATTTGAAACAGTACTATCTTGTAAAATTGCTACAATGCCGCCATTATCTGCATAGCATGCCCCTGAGACATTAATACTACCAAATACATTACAATTTAATATTGATCCATTTCTTACAGTTCCAAACACCCCTGAATCCGTAGAAGTATTATCATCTTTAATTAATAAACCTTCAATTTTAAAATTGTTACCATTATATGTACCCTGGAAACGCTCTGTTGGAGAGTTTCCAATTGGAATCCAAGAAGTGAAAGAATCATCATACAAATCAGTTAAATCGATATCAGCAGTCTGTTCTACAGTAATATCTGTGAACGTTTTATCCGTTACTTCTAGTGTTGCTGAAGCTTCTCCATAACTACCTGAATTTACAAGAGCAGCAAATGCTTTTAAGTCTTCTGCTGTTTTTACATATACAGTTGTTCCTCCAGTATTCAAAGAGTTAATATTATCTATAAATTCAGAAGAAAGAGAACCAGTTGGTGCAGCAGGAGGTTCCCCTTCAGGTGGAGTTCCAAACTCTAATCCATTAGTTTCATCAAAACAAACATTTTTGAATGTTACATCACTTACTAGCGGTGTTTCATTTGCATAATCAACCCAACTATTTAATGCATAAACAAGGGCTTTTATACCTGTTTTTCCACCTGCAGTAACTGGGCTTGCTAATGTTCCATACCATTCATCGGCAGGGGAGTTAAGTGTAAAACTTGAACAGTTTTCTACTACAGTATCAGGGTCATCGGTCCCTTTCATTTCCAATGTAATTCCAGATGGAATATACCAGTAACAGTTGCTGATTGAACCGATTGAATCTGAATCTGAAGCAGTTGAATTTACTACATTAATAATACCCGACTTTTGGGAAGCACTTTCATTAATGTTTTCATAAGATACACAGTTTTGTATATCTACTGAAGTTTGCGATTGATTTATTGCTGCATAACCAACAATGCCAGCAGAATAACCATTATAAACATAAACAATATTTTCATTATAACAGTTATAAATTTTATTTGGTTTACCATATAGTGAACCTACAATTCCACCAGCATGACCGTTTGAAGAAAGAAGAACATTTCCTTTGTTAATTGAGTTATAAATTTGTGAATTATAAAGATATCCAACAATACCACCAACTTCCGCAGTTAAAACAGAGTCACCTGAACACATAATTCTTTTTTCATTTTTTACATTATCAATTAGGGTGCCATATGCCACCGAACCGGCAATGCCACCCATATAAACTATATTATTTGCATTTGCTACAGAGACAGGCTGTTTTGAAATACAATTTGTAATTTTGGAATCCGATATGGCATTCGCTACAATACCGCCAATATTTGCACCATCTACGGTACCATTTTTTATAACTATTGAAACATTATTTACACAACCATCTACTATGCCACCCTCCAAATATGAAACAACACCAGCTGCAAGTTTTACGGTTGAATCGCCATCAGTTGTAATGTTACCACTTACAGTAATGTCTTTTACAGAACCATTTTTAACATATCCAAATAACCCAAGTGTTAACTCAGTTCCAGAACTGTAAGACATTAGAATATTTATTGTTTTATTATTACCTGCATAATTACCACTGAATAGATAACTTGTTGGTACATAGGTGGAGTTAGTCTTTCCAATTGGAACCCATTTTTTTGTATTATCATTTGTAGTTAAATCTATATCTTCCAACTGCTCAAAAGTTACGCCTTCAAAAGAAATTCCGCTTGAAGAAAGAAACTTTTTACTTCCATCTGCATTTAATAAATATCCACTATTTACGAGTGTCTGCAATGCATATAAATCGGCGGCATCTTTTATATAGACTGTATCGCCTTCAGCTGGAATTGATGTAAGATTTTTTGCATACAAGAAGAATTTTTGTATATAACCTGTTGAAAGAAACTCCCATTTTTGTTTTTTTGAGTCGGCAAGCAGTTCATCTTTAATTCCAATATTCATATATGAAGCAGCAAGACCATCTCCAGATAAATATTGTTTATCTTCTGCATAGGAAGTCTGTGGCACATAAATAAAGTTTTTTAATATAGTATTATCCGCTTCTTCAGTTGAATACTTATTATCAGCAGTTTTATATATCTTTTTTAACTCTGAAGGAATTTTTATAACAGGTGCATCATTTTCTACTGCAATATATTCAATATAAGTTGCGCCAGTTAATTGAACAGTTGCATTTTCATATACATATGCACCAAGAGGGGCTGTATTATCAGTACTAGTACCATAACCGATGATTGCAACATTTTGGAGTGTAAAAAGGCAGGCTCCTCCATCTACTCCCTTAAATGAAATACCACGACTACTTTCTGTAGGTTGAATTTTATAAATTTCGGACTCAGGTTTAGATTTAATTGTAAGATTAATTGGATGATGTGGTTCAATTGTAATAAATGTATCTGAACCAGAGGCCGGTGCTCCTGTAATATCGTTACACAAAATAATAGAATAATCTATATTAGCATCATTTCCATCGTTTACAGTATTAATATAATCCATGGCTTGTGTAAATGTATTAAATGGGTCAAAAAAGCCACCACTTCCAGAATCTGAAGCTGAGGAATTAACATAAACTTCGTGATTTCTATTTCCTTCTATCAAAGAAGCTGTAATTTCAAGAAGATTATTTTCATTATTCCATTTAACAACATATGAAGTACTGCTGGCACCCGGATAGATTGTAATCATTTCTGTTCTGGAATATAAACGAATTCCCGTACCATCACTTCCGCTGTAAAATTCCATTCTCATTAAATAGTAACCGGCGGAAATATTAGAACCAGGCTGTAATGTGATGATTTCACGTCCTGTTTCAGAAACAGTATCTGCATTCGCAATAAATCCATCAGGCTTTATTCCATCAAGTATATTTGTAAACTCAACTTTACAGCTTTCAATACCTGTATCTGTAACATCTATTGGCAAAGAAAAAGTTCCTGTTGCATTGGCAGCTGTATTCATTTTTAATTCAACAGAAGGCAGTGTTACAGAAGATGAGTTAATATTATATTCCAGATTATTAGAAACTAAAATTGGAATTGTAGAATCAGTTATTTCATCAGAAGTTGCTACAAGATAGGCTTCTACATAAAATGTCCATGTACCTTTATCTAAAACAAAAGAATAATCTTTTGAACTTACAATTGTTTCCTTTACTTCAAGAGTTGGCTCAGAAGGTGTAGCTGTAACTTTATACCAAAATTTTTCTGATTCGTTTTTTGAAGAAGAAGCTGTACGTGCCCCAGAAGCAGAAGAATCCATGGAATTAGAAATTCTTCCTGTTACAACAAAAGGACCCTCTTGCTTAGATTCAATTTTTTGTGAATCAAACAATCCCTGGCAAGAAAAAAGCATGAATGTAAATAAACTTAAAAATTTTATAACATGTTTTTTGGTAATTTTGTTCATAATTTTCCTCCTTCTTCTCTACTACTTCGTCATTTGCAGGGTTGCAAAGAATGGAACACCGTTATAGGTTCCGCTTACATCCAGATCATAGGTTCCAGAAGGATATTCAGCTGGAAGTGAAATGCTATCTGATGAATCAGGGTCTGCATATTTTGTATCTGTTAATGGGGTATCTGTTAGAGTGCCGTAATAATAAATTGAAATTGAAATTGTGTCTGGTTTTACAATTGTTCCATTACATTTTACAACAATACGAGAACCATTCAAACTTGCAGTAACAGTTTGTTCTAAAGGATTTACAATTCCACTGCCACCAGCATCAGAACTTATACAATCTAATATACCGTTTGAGTTTTCTGATTCCTGCTTAATTGCCCATTTTTTACCATCAGGAGAATCTGAAACTTTAAAGAGGGATGCAAAATTGCCAGCACTTCCCATTATGACCTCCTTTCCATTTGTATAAGATTTTGGATTGCTATCTCCAACTGCTTCTGGTGTTATCAATGCAATAATATTTCCATTATCTATATAACTTGATGGCTCCAAATTAGTATTTGAATTTACACGAATTGGGTTTTTAATATTGTCTTTGAAATAAATATCTTTAGTGGAATCTGTATAAGCTGTATCTTCAAAAATAATATATGTTGTAGAAATATAAACAGACTGTCCTAATCCCAATGATGTGAATGTGCCACTATCATCAGTTACTCCACAACTATTATTAATAAGTTTTGTATTACCAGAAAGGATTACATAACCACCCGAACCTTTAATAGAAATACCTCCACCATCATTTACAGAACGGTTATCTCTAATATTACTATTCTTAACTGTTGTAGGTGATGTATTTGAAGTAATACCACCACCACAGTCTCCTGCAGAGTTAGAACTAATAGAAGAATCTTCAATATATAGCTTAGAACCTTTTATATAAATACCACCACCAGTACCATTATTTCCATTTTTATTACGGGTTACGTTATTTTCAATACTTACATTCTTAAAGTTCACTACTACATCAGATGTTGAATTTCCTAAACCAGCGAGGTAAACAGCACCACCACTTGTGGCAGAACGGTTATTCTTCATTTCTACGTTTGTCAAAGTTACAACAGGTTTAGTACTGCTACTAGAAGCAATACAGATTGCACCACCCTGACCTGATGTTCCAGTTGCAGTAGAAGCACCATTATTATTAATTTTTACATTTTCCAGTGTAAGGAAGCCAGAAGAAACAAACTCAATTCCACCACCAGAACCACCGTTACCATCGCTAGAATTTGTTGCATAGTTACTACAAATTTCTACTTCGTTTCCATTTGTTGCAACTATACTTAACGAACCACTGCTATAAATTGCACCACCACCTGTAGAACCTGTATTGTGGTTATTCTGAAGGATTACATTATTTCCAATGTACATTGTTCCTTTATTAACAATCAGTGCAGTTGATGAAGTCTTTCCTTCATTATTATATTTTCCATCACTAAATAGCAGAGTACCATTCAAATCATCTTTAACAAATTTAGCCTCACCATCCAAAGTGATATCTTTTAATGGTTTTGTTGAATCCATTGTTCCAGAGAAGTCAATAAATGGGTATGTTGTTGCATATCGTTTTAGTTTTGTTCCAAGGCCAGAAAGATTTTCTACATCTTCTAAAGATTTAACTGCGGAAAGTAAAATAATTTGAGTATCTGTTTCAGCATATTTTTTAGCTTCTGCAATTGTTTTAAGAGCCGAGGTTGTCGTCATACCTTTGTTTTCATCACTGCCATTTTCTGGATCTACATAAATCTTTTTATAATTCCATTTTGCATATAAAACGTCATTTGTTCCATTAAGCTTATCTACAGGTAAATTAGAAACACCGCTTGATAAATTAAGTTTTGCATTTTCATCATCGCATTCAGGATTGTTTACATACCAGCCTTCAAATACTGCAACATCAGAATCTACATCAGATGGAGAATCAAGAGGCAAGTCTGTTCCAGCATAACTCCATTGTTTTGTTTCATCAAATGTTCCCGAAATAGTTTTTCCAAACTGGTCTTTAAATGTTAAATCGTAAACCTCTGGACCAAAAACAGGATAATAATCTATATATTTTGGAGGAAATTTTTTAGGAATTTCTTCTTCAATTATAGCCTTTGCTTCATTATAATCATTTTTTATTACTTCATCATCTGCATCTGGTGCTTGGGTTGTCCACCCGTAAAAGCGATAGCCACTTTTTGAATTATCAGGCCATTTAGTTAATTTTACATCTCTACCATACTTTCCACTTTCTTGATATTGTTGATTATCATAACTTGCCATATTATGAAAATTCAAAGAACTTTCATTTCGCTTATATTGAACTGAAAAAACTGTATTTCCTCTACCATCAATTGTGCCACCTAGTAAAGGAGTATTTGCTGTAAAACCTTCATAAGGTTTAATATCTGTGTCGTTCAAGGTTACAGTTGTATCTGTTACTCCATATCTTGTTTCAAATTCTTCATGGTCAAAAACATCATCGTATTCTAAAGATTCCAACTGATATTCTATTTTATAAGGAGTGTCTTTACATGGTTCCCAGCTTCCATAAAAAGACAGGGAATATCTTGGCACCACAAAATATTCTATTGTTCCATCATCTTTTTCTGCATAATCCAAATCAAAATCTATGTCTGCTGTTTTCAGAGTCCAGCCCTTGTTTATATACCCGGGTTTTAATTCCCAAATTTTTGGATCCTTATGATCCGGAAGATCTGAGGCTATTATTTTTTCGCCAATTATAAAATCGAAACTTTGCCCATAGGTATCTGTATCATTTGCAAAGAATGTTACTGGAGTAATGATATATCTTCCTAAATCGTCTTGAAATTTTCCGTTCCATTCAACGTCAATATTACAGGAAGCAAGAATTAATATGACTAGTAAATTTACGATTATTTTTTTAATCAAATTGTTTTTATTCATCATTTTTCTTATCTCCTTTTAGAAACTCACACCAACAAGGATTATTGGCGTTGCAATAACAAAAATATTATCTGGCGTGAGTAATGCAATTGCCTGGGCACCAAGTTCTATATTCATGTACCGAACAGGTCTATACATAAATGCTAAACTACCATTTACAGCCGGGTAAATATAGCCCTTTTCAAAATCATCACCGTGACCACCACTTGAAAACAGATCCATAAAAGTAAAACCCATACCCAATCTGGTGTCAAAATACAGATGTTCTTTCCAAAGCTCAAACTGATAAAGCACACTAAACTGAACGGTGTGCATTGCAACCGCAATTGTTAATAACTGATTCTGGTAAATAATATCATCAAAATTATAAGAAACATCAAAACCAAAATAATTTCTTCCGAAATTAATTGGTGCAATAGAAAATCTACCACCTAAATTAAATTTTACCAGATTATCTAAAAATGAGAGAACATCACTATTTCCAAATAAGAAGGGATATCCGCCTTGAAGTTGAAAATTGACATTTTTGAAGTCATAATCTTTTTTCTTTAGATTGATGTTAATATTATCAGAAACAATGCTTTTTCCACCTGGATTTGTTACTTTTACAGTCCAGTTTCCTTCTGGAAGTTTTGGAACTATTAATTTATCTACTATATTAATACCAGTATCTTTATCTGTTTCTACTTCAAATTCTGCAACAACTTCTTCATTTGTTTCTGAATTAATCATTACTATTTTTGATGCATCAGAAACATTTTCCAGCTGAACTGGAATTTCAACTTTGTTTGATTTCTTTACGGTAATATTTTCTTCCATATCACCAATTATTGGCTGCACAGCTTTTGTAATTGTAAAAACACACCATTTACTCTGAACTGCTATATGTCCAAATAAGTCGTATACAGAAATTCTATATTTATAGTTTCCAGGAGGAAGTGTAAATGTAACAAAGGTTGCTTCTGTTGTTAATGTTAATGGTTCTACAGAAGCATCTTCTGAAATAATTTCTATTCCATATTGCCAGGCATTTTCATCTCCTTCCCATTCAATTCTCTGAATATACTTTTGCGAATCAGAAGCTTTTGTTTCCGACACAGAAGATTCCAAGGCTTGTGGAAAAAGTCCTTTTGGAACAAAAAGTGAGAAAACTAAAAATGAAACAACAGAACAGAATATCTTCTTCATCCACTAATCTCCGTACTGTTTTCCAGGATCAATTGGATTGACTTTTGAAGGTAAACCAATCTGAATGCTAAAGTTTTGAATTGACTGTTTACTGTGAATTGTTGTTTCAGAAACACCAGTATGTTTATATGCAGTAACTCGCCATTCAAAATTACCATTTTGCAATTTTGTTAATTCTGTAAATTCAAATCTGTTTTGTTCTATATTTTTCTGCTGGAATACACGTTTTTTTCCACCAGAAGGCAAAATCTGATACAAATCAAATGTATAATCGGTTGCATCTTCTACAGAATCCCAGATAAATACAACTTTTCTGTTTGTTTTTATATATTCTGTGTCAATTGTAACGTCTTTCACAGGTTCCAGTAAAACAGGATCTTTTAATGGGATTATTTCCACCACCTTTGTTTCTATCACTGGCTCTTCCACCTTTGGCTGCTCAACAACTTTTTCTGGCTGTTTTTCTACAACCGGCTTCTTTTCTTCAACCGATTTCTTTTCTTCAACCGGCTTCTTTTTTTCAACTGGTTTAACCTGTGGTTTTGGTTTTGGTTCAGTTTTTACAGATTCAACAACTTTTTCTGTTGCTGCTGTTTCTGTTTTTGCAATTTCTACATATTTTTCTGGTTCAACACCTGCTTTTTCAGCTTTTTCTATAATCTGATTTTTTTCGATTGTAATTTCCAAAGGCTGACCTGCTTTTTCCATTGCAATTTCAATTGCGCTCTTTTCAAAAGACTCAGGTTTATCTTCTGGAAGAACAAGGGCTACAGGTTCTCCAGGTTCTTTTTGTACTTCAAATGTTTTGGTTATAGATTCAACTGCATTTTCGCCATCAGTATAGCCAACAACTTTCCAATAATATGTTCCTTGCCCATATAAATCATTTGTTACAGGCTGAACTGATACTGAATTTTCCGTTTTAAGATTTACAAGTGTATTAGAAAAATCTCTGGACTTGGAAACAATGAGACTATATGAATTCATTTTCTGTTCAGAATCCCACATGAATGTAAGTTGAGAATCTTTATCTTTTGCATAAACAACCTGCTTATCAATTGGATAAATTAATTCTGGTCTTGCAATTACTTCCTGAGAAACTTTTTCCACACTAAAAGACGAATATTTTACATTTTCTCTATATCCCTGATTTCCAATTGTATAGTAAGGTACAACGCGCCAATAATAGTCAGTTTTTGTTTCAGTTTGATTTTCAGCATCTAAAACATAATTGTATTTTGTATCAAAAATTTTTTGTTCAGTGATTATGTTATTAAATGAAGAATCTTTTGCCAGCTGGAATTTATAATGAGAAACCTGTTCACCTTCCTCCCAGTTAAAATTAATAGTAAGTTTATCTGTCAATTTCATTTGGGAATTATCTGATGGAGAAATTAAATTAAATGATGAAGCTTTTATTACATTAAAATCACCTGTTGTTTTATTTTCAACATCTGATTCCGGGTAAACTCTCCAATAAACTTTGCCTTCCTCTACTGGGATAGCAAGTTTATCATCTGGGGCTTTTGTATATTTATTCTGAATGTTTGAAAAATCAGGGGTTGTGGAAGTTTCTATTATTAACTTTTCTGATTTATATTCTGGAATTACCGTCCAGTCAATATTTACATCAACTGGCTTTTCTTCAAAGTTTAACACTTGCGATGGGGATGATGCACTTACTGCCTTTTTTGAAATTTTTCCATCCTGAGTCTGCTTAAAGCTTTCTCCCTGGCTCATTTCCAATTCAATACCAGATTCATCTGTTACGGTTACACCACCCTGCTTTACTGTAAATGAAGCTTCTCCATCCTCATTAGTTTCTGCAGAAAAAGCAGCACCTGGTTTTAAAGTAAGGGCAGCTCCATTCTTCATTTGCAAGGAAACATGACTGTTATTTTCTACATTTTCAGATTCAACTGCAATTGTACCACTATCAAGAGAAATAACGTAATCACCATCGTCAGTTATGAAAATTTGAAGCATAGTATTTTCTCCCAGCTCCAAAGATGAGTTATTGGAAAAAAGAATAGTAGCCGTAGCTTGAGAAGCCGTGCGAATAATATCGCCATTATAAAGAGTAGAATTTTGCTGTAATCTTTCCCAAACAACTCGATCTTTAAATTTTCGCTGCGCAGTTTTATACTTGTATTGAACCTGGGCTATGGAAGAAATATCAGTTCGAACTGTATTTCTATTTAATTCAATAAAAAAGTATTTTAGACTAAAGAAAAAAGCACAGATACAAATTGCCGTTACAAAAAGATCAAGTAGTATGGATTTGAATCTTATTCTCTTCTTCCCCAAGATTTACTCCACTAAAATCTGGAACTGGAATTCCTAATAAATCTCTCACTTGGTTTAAATTTTCTGGTCCTTTTGGACCAACAGCAACTTCACATTCAGGATCTACAACAAAATCTGGATCTGTAGTTTTAAAGAATTTTTCAATATCAAAAGCAGGCATATTTACCACACCATAGAAATATTGAATTCCTTTTCCTTTTACTTCAAATGGGACAGGAATTTTCTCTACCACAATTTCGTTTTCTTTGTTTTCATCAAGAATTGTGTAATTGTTATTTTCACACTTTATATATTCGTACTTTAATAATTCATAGGTTTCTTGTGTAATCAGCATATCTGTTCCACAAGGTTTATTTGAACTTTCTGTTCGGCTTGCCATATTTACGGCGTCACCAATAGAAGTAAATTCCATTTTATCATCAGAACCCATAAAACCTACTGTAGCTCGTCCAATATTTATACCAGAACCAATTCTAATATTTGGTTTATATGGTGCGTCTGCATCGTACTGATGTTCCAATGTAAACTGATTTGCCTTTTTATTGTAATCCATTAATGCATAACGCATTGCAACCGCAGCCTTAATTGCATTTATAGCATCTTCCTTTACATTTTTCTGATGCTTTTCATATTTTTCTTTATATTCTTCACTTGCAGGATTCAGCTGTTCAAAATCCAGATTATCATCTCTAAGAACACCCCAGGCAGCCATAATAGCATCACCTTCAAACTTATCAACTGTACCGCCGGTGATTGCAATGCAATTTACCATGCGCTCCATATATTCATTTAAAAATCCAATAATATGAGCAGCGGAGTGTTCACCATAACGCTTATTAAAACCGTCTGAAATTGCAGTAAAACCACGAATATCACTAAAGAAAATTGTAATATCTTTTAAATGAGGCTGGAAATCTATTTTTTTTAAGACAATAGCTTTTGTTACACCTTTATTTGTAAGCTTGGTAAATGTATTTAAAATATCCTGTTCGGCTTTTGTACTTTTATTCAAAATGCCAATTTCATCACGACGATGCTGATCAAGATTTGTAAATAAGTCTGTATCAAATCTACCCTGATTAATTTCATTTACAACTTCTGTAAGTAACTGTAATGGTGTTGTAAGAGAACGAGCAAAAATCCAGATGATTAATATTGCAATTGAAAGAATTGCCAATGTAAGGTAAATATTTTGCAATGTTGTTTTCTTAATTCCTTCAAGAATAATTTCTGTTGCAACCTGAGTTGTTACAGCACAATTAAAGGCAGAAATTTTTGTAAATGCACCAATGTATTCAACTCCATTACTATCTGTATAAGTAATTTGCTCTCCTTTTTGAGCAGAAGCATTAAGACTTTGAATCAAATAATCATTTCCAATATTCCCACCTTTTAGAACTTGCTCCAAATCGGAATGTAAAAGAACATCTCCGGAATCATTTACAAGACAAGACAAATTTATGGAGCCAGTTGAAAAGGAATCCAAAAGAGACTGAGATGAAAATAAAACCAAGACTGTCTGTGGTCCTGCAGGTGTTTTCAATTGAAAAATCATTGAAAGAAGAGGCATACCAAAATATGGAGAAGCATTTGAAAGTTTTGTAATTCCTTTTTGGGCTTCCTTTATATTTTTATCGCAAATTACAATAAAGGAATCCAGCATGGTAAGAGTAATGCCATTTTCCATAAAAAATTTCTGATTAATAAGCTCTTTGTTCTGTTCAAAAAAAACTACAGAAACAATATCTTTATTTCGTGTAAAGAATGCTTCCGCTTCACTGTCTTTGTTTGTTGGATTAAGATCATATAACAAGGCTGCAGAATTCAACACAGTATTAAGTCTGTATTCACAATCAGCAGTAGCTCTATTATTAATTGTGAGGTTATTTTCTTCTGCATTAATTCTTGTATCTTGTGTTACAAAATATGAAACAAGAGCAGTAATTGTACCCATGGAAACAATAACCAGCAAAGAAATAATAATAATTAATTTTGCACCAATTGTTGTTCCTTTATCTCTTTTTTTACTGGCTTTTCTAGCTTTTATTGTTTTCTTAATAACTTTTCGTCTTTTTCTGGAATCATTTCCATCATCATCGTAAAGAGGAACTTCCCAATCATAAACAACCGATGTTGAAGAGTTAAGCTCTGGATTATCTAAAATCTCTTCACTATAGTCTGATTCAGAATTATATTCAAAAACTTCAACAGCTTCCAATTCCTGAGTTTCTTCAGTTTTTACAAAGTCGCCGTAGCTAAAATCTTCATTTTTCACGTCAAATATTTTAACCTATTCTAAGTAAATTCTCAAGGAACTTTATTATATAATGGGTTGTAAAACCATTGCTTTTGTGTACAATTATAACCATGGAAGCTTTACTAGAATTTATCAGCTCTTACGTTTCTTATTGGCCATTAGCAGTTTTTTTACTTTTACTTTTAGCAGGTCTGAATCTTCCTATATCAGAAGATGCATTAATTATTCTTTCTGCTGCAATGGTTCATCAGAATCCTAAACTGCTTTTACCAACATATGTTGCTTTATATATTGGCATTTTTTTCAGCGATGTAATGGTTTACACAATGGGACGTTTGCTTTCAAAAGGATTTTTACAGTTCCAATTTTTAAAGAAAAAGCTTACACCTGAAAAACTGGAATGGGTTTCAACAAATTTGGAAAAGCATGGGCTGTTTACTTTTATTACATGCCGATTTATTCCATTTGGTGTTAGAAATGCTCTGTTTTTATGTTCTGGCTTTGTAGGATTAAACCCAGGAAAATTCCTTCTGTTTGATTCCATTGCCGCTTTAATAAGCAGTTCAACTCTTTTCTTCCTGGTTTATTTTATTGGCCAGGCAGCAAAAAAAGGCCTGGAAGTAATAGGTATTATTCTTTTTGTTGCGCTTGTAATTGTACTGGCAATTTTATTTATCAGACGCAGAAACAAGAAAAAAGCTGCACTAAAAAATTCTGATGATTCAGATTCTAATGCAGCTTCTAAAGTTACAGATTAAGTATTAAGTTTTTAGTTTTAAATGATTTATACTTCCTGTGGTAATGGTGGATTCTTCCATACCCAGAATTGTCTGTGTTTAGCAATAAACCATGCTGCTCTGGAAATAATTTTGAGCGATACATAAACAAGTTCAACAATCAAAACAACAGGTGATTCAATTTTCAAAACAAACATGATTACAGCAAATGCAATAAATATGTAATCAGGATGTGGATCCTGCTTTTTCATTGTAATAGCAACAATTAAAGCTGCAATGTAATCAATATTAAACAAAACAACAATATAATATGGAATATAATGATAATCAGGATTTCTAATTGCAAATAAGGTTGCAACTAATATAGAAGCAGCACAATAAGCCCAGAAACGAATTGAAGCACCTCTTGTTCTAATAAAATTGAAAAAATCAGAAATCAAAGAAAAAACAATGAATGTACAAACTACAGCTTCTGCTATTGTAAGCTTCTGCAACCACTGGCAGGAAGAGCCAAAAATATTCTGAATAAATCCAAAGCTTCCTAATGTAATTAATGCACCATTAACCACAGAGTCAAAATATGCAATTGTAATAATTACAGTAAATGTTAAAATTACTTCAGTGGAGCTGAATTTTCCAAAATACATGTGACCGTTTTTATATCTTTCCCAGAAAGCAACTGCCTGTGTAATATAGGCTTTACACAAAATAACAAACACAATCCAAGGATTAACAATTTTATAACATACTAAAACAGGAATAATTAATTCTGCATTTACAAAACAGTCCAGAAAGTGATCCAAGTATTCACCTAGAGGAGAACCAGTTTTTGTTCTTCTTGCCTGCATTCCATCAAGACAATCTCCAAATAAATATGCAGGAATTAAAAAAGGGATGGCAAACCATAATTTAGTAATTCCTTTTGTAGACAACATTGCAATTAAAAAAGCAATGAATACACAGGTATTTGAACAGATTGTAATAATGTTTGCAGGAAGACCAAAAGGAACATGTTCTATTACTTTTGGCAGAATTTTTCCACAAAGTACAGAATCAACCAGGGATTCATCTTGTGAGGCATAATTATAGCCTTCTTTTTTTAAACTATTGTTGCTCATAATTATTTTATAGTAATAATTTTTTGTTATATTTTCAATACTTGACACTTTTACATTTTTTGTCATAATAAAGTTATGAATATATTTGAAAAAATTTTTTGCCGTGTATTTCAAACAGGATTTAAAGTTGCAATTCCTGTTATGCCTTACAGACAGCCTGTAATTATTGATGGGTTTGAAAATCTTCCTTCAATCATAAACAAAGAAAAAGTTCACAAAGGTCTTCTTGTTACTGACCAGTCTATTATGAAACTTGGTCTCACAGATGGTCTTCAGAAAATATTAAAAGATAATAACATTCCTCTTTTCATTTATGATAAAACTGTTCCAAATCCTACAACTCAAAATGTAGAAGATGCACTTTCAATCTACAAAGAAAATAATTGTGATTTTATCATAGGTTTTGGTGGCGGTTCCTCTATGGATTGTGCAAAAGCACTGGGAGTTCGCCTTGCCTATCCTAAAAAAACATTAAGACAGAAAGGTGGTATTCTTAAAGTTCTAAAACCCATTCCACTTTTAATAGCAGTTCCAACTACAGCAGGAACAGGAAGTGAAACAACATTAGCATCCATTATTCGTGATGTAGAAACAAAAGAAAAATATGCCATAATGTCCTTCCCATTAATTCCTCGCTATGCATTACTTGAACCCCAGGTTACAGTAAGTCTTCCAAAACACATTACTTCTACAACAGGAATGGATGCACTTACCCATGCAGTAGAAGCCTTTATTGGAAATTCAACAACAAAGAAAACAAGATACTATGCAAAACATGCTGTAAATCTGATTTTTAAAAATCTTGATACAGCAGTTTTTACTGGTGATAACATTGAAGCTAGAAAAAATATGCTGGAAGCATCATTCTATGCAGGATGTGCTTTTACAGTTTCTTATGTAGGATATGTACATGCAATTGCTCACTCCCTTGGTGGTGAATATAACGTTCCTCATGGTCTTGCAAATGCAGTAATTCTTCCAATGATTTTAAAAGCATATGGTCATAAAATTGACAAAAAACTTAAAACTCTTGCAATTGAAGCAGGTCTGGCAACTTCAACCACACCCCAGGCAGAAGCAGCTGCCTCATTCATTAGGGCCATTGAAGAAAAAAATAAATCTTACGGCATTGGAACCACAATTCCAGAAATCAAAGCCGAAGATATTTCTCGCCTTGCAAAACATGCGGCAAAGGAAGCAAATCCTTTATATCCTGTTCCAATTTTATGGAATGCAAAAGAGCTGGAACATTTTTATATGGAATTAAGCCCCGCAGATGAAAGTAGGATGAAACCAGATAGATAAGTTTAAATTTTTATCACTTATTGTAAAATATATAAAACTAAATAATTATTGGGAAAAAAAGAAAATGACAGAAAAAGAGATTTCAGATTTAGTAAAAGCTCAGAGAGAATATTTTTTCACAAACGAAACATTATCAATTAAATTCCGAAAAGCAGCCTTAAAAAGACTTCAAAAAGCTATTAAATCAAAAGAAGATAAAATTTCTGAAGCATTAAAAAAAGATCTTGGGAAAAGTGCCCATGAAGGGTTTATGTGTGAAACCGGCCTTGTACTTAGCGAAATTTCTTATATGTTAAAAAGAATTAGTCGCTATTCAAGAGCAAAAACTGTTCCAACTCCACTTACAAACTTTCATTCAACAAGCAAAGTAAAGCCTTCTCCCTATGGTGTTACTCTGATTATGAGTCCATGGAACTACCCTTTTCTGCTTACAATTGAACCATTAGTTGATTCCCTTGCAGCCGGAAACACTGCCATTGTAAAACCAAGTGCATATTCTCCAAATACAAGTGCAATTATAGAAACAATCATAAAAGAAGCTTTTGAACAAAAATATGTTACTACAGTTACTGGTGGTCGCGAAGAAAACAAAGCACTCCTTAAAGAAAAATTTGATTATATCTTTTTTACAGGAAGCCAGGCTGTTGGAAAAGAAGTTATGAAAGCTGCAGGTGAACATCTTACTCCGGTTACACTGGAGCTTGGTGGAAAAAGCCCTTGCATTATTCACAAAGATGCAAACATCAAACTGGCAGCAAAACGTCTGGTTTTTGGAAAATTTTTAAACTGTGGTCAAACTTGTGTTGCACCAGATTACGTTCTTTGTCATAAGGATATTAAAGAAAAATTTATTGCTGAAGTTAAAAATCAGATTATAAAACAATATGGTGAAAACCCACTTTCTAACCCGGATTACGGCAAAATTATTAATGAAAAGCATTTTAATAGAGTTTCAGGCTTAATCAATAGAGAAAAAATTGTTCATGGTGGTAAAGTAAATGCAGAAACTCAGCAGATTGAACCAACAGTAATGGATAATGTTACTTATGATGATGCTGTAATGCAGGAAGAAATTTTCGGCCCCCTTATGCCAGTTCTCACTTTCGATTCTATTGAACAAATCATTGGGGATATTAATTCAAAACAATGTCCTCTCGCTCTTTACATTTTCACAAGCTCTTCAAAAATAGCAAATCAGGTTACTTCCCAGTGCCGTTTTGGAGGTGGTTGTGTAAACGATACAGTACTTCATCTTGCAACTAGTTCCATGGGCTTTGGAGGCTGTGGAGAAAGCGGAATGGGTGCTTACCACGGAAAAGCGGGCTTTGATACATTCAGTCATTATAAGAGTATTTTGCATAAATACACATGGATTGATATGCCAATGCGCTATCAACCATACCAGAAAATTTGGGATAACTTAATTCACTTTTTGTTAAAATAAATACAAATATTTTCACAAAAAACATTGACACAATCGGATATATATTGCATTTTACTGTTTAGAAAGAAAATAACTAACAAAACGACCCAACAAAATAGCTAAGTTTTGGTGAACTTTTTGTCCTGCGTATGTGGGGCTTATCACTTTTAAGATTGAGGTTACTTGAATGAAAGGAAGTCAGGTTACCATTGATCATGTATCCAAAAAATTTGGCGACTTTGTTGCCTTGGATGACATCAACTTTACTATTAAACCAGGTGAGTTCTTCTCTCTCCTTGGTCCTTCTGGATGCGGTAAAACAACTTTACTTCGCATTATTGCAGGGTTTGAATTCCCAGATGATGGTGCAGTTCTCTTTGATGATAAGGATGTAATTCCTCTTCCTCCAGACAAGAGACCTTCCAATACTGTATTCCAAACATACGCTTTATTTCCTCATTTGTCAGTTTATGATAATGTTGCTTTTCCATTAAAACTTAAAAAAGTTCCAAAAGATGAAATAGACAAGAAAGTAAAAGAATATGTTCATCTTGTACAGCTAGATCAGCACATTAATAAAAAGCCAAATCAGCTTTCTGGTGGTCAAAAACAGCGTGTTGCTATTGCCCGTGCCCTCATCAACGAACCAAAGGTTTTGTTACTTGATGAACCACTTTCGGCATTGGATGCAAAACTCCGTGCAAACCTTTTAATAGACTTAGACAGACTCCACGACCAGATTGGTATTACATTTATTTATGTTACTCACGATCAGAGTGAAGCACTTTCTGTTTCGGACAGAATTGCTGTTATGAACTCCGGTCATGTTTTACAGATTGGAACTCCATACGAAATCTATGAAAGTCCTGCTACACAGTTTGTTGCTCAGTTTATTGGTGAAACAAACCTTTTTGATGCAGAAGTTGTAGATTGTGTTCCTCACAAAGATGCCAACGGAAATGATGACTTTATGGCTACTCTTTCTGTTCCTGAACTTGGTAAACAGGCTCCTCTTGCAACTGATACAGAAGCAACAGCAGCTTTGGACCGTTACATGCAGGTTACAGACTATGAACACACAGACAAAGGCCAGAAAGTAGCATTTACAATCCGTCCAGAAAAAATCCGTATTACTCTTGAACCTCCAGCAACTGGTGGTCGTACAGATGTAAACGTATTCAGTGGCATTGTTGAAGAACCAATTTATTCTGGTTTTCAGTCTAAATTCTATGTAAAACTTGATACTGGAAAAATTATTAAGGTATTCAAACAGCACACAGACTATATGGATGATGGTCCTGTTATTCAGTGGAAAGACAGGGTTTATGTTTCATGGTCGGCAGAAGATGCTTACATTGTTGAGGACATTGAAAAATAATGAAAGATAAATTAAAGAAAAATGATGGAGACAAACTCCTGTCTATAGGTTCATTCTACGGATGGCCAATGGGACTGTGGTTCCTTATTTTCTTTGTAGCACCACTTGTAATTATTTTTATTTACAGTTTTCTTAAAAAAGGAACCTATGGTGGTGTTGAATGGATTTTCTCTTTAAAGGCTTATAAACAGATTTTTAAACCTGAATATGGGCTTATTGTACTGAGAACACTTAAAATCACAATTATTTCCACTCTGATTACAATACTTATTTCTATACCATCTGCTTATGCTATGGCTAGAAGTAAACATCAGACATTTTTTTTGTTCTTAATCATCATTCCCTTCTGGACAAACTCTCTTATCAGAATTTTTGCCTGGATGAGCATTTTGAACAACGATGGTATTTTAAATCAGATTTTAATGTCTCTTCATCTCACAAAGGAATATATCCCATTCCTTTACAACACAAAAGCCGTAATTTTGGTAAGCGTTTACATGTATATTCCATATGCAATCCTTCCAATTTTCACAGCAGTAGACCGTTTCGATTTTTCATTATTGGAAGCCGCACGGGACCTTGGTGCTACAAAACCTGTTGCAATGATTAAAATACTTTTGCCAGGAATTAAAAGCGGTGTTGTTTCGGCATTGATTTTTACTTTTATTCCAATTTTTGGTGCTTATACAGTTCCATTGCTGGTTGGTGGAAAAGATTCATATATGCTGGGAAACATCATTGTTGATCAGGTTCAGAAAACAAGAAACTGGCCTTTAGCATCCACATTCAGTATTTTCATCACAATTATTTCTGTTGCAGGCATTTTGTGGATTACAAAAACAAACAAAAAAGATGCACAACTTAAAAAGAGCTCTGCAAAAGAAGAAAATTATGTTTCTGGAGGTACAAAATAATGGCTAGAACTTTAAGTTTATTATTTCATGATGCTATTTTTAACAAAAACAAGCCAACTTCAGAAAATGCACGACATGCAAAACGTTCCTGGAAAAAAAGAGGAAAACATGTTTTTTCTTTCTCAAAATTAGTTTTGCTATTAACAATAATTTTTCTCTTTTTGCCTTTATTTGTAATTACAGCCTATTCTTTTAATGAAAGTAAGGGCGCAGAATTTACAAATTTCAGTCTTGTATGGTACAAGGAGCTTTTCTGCAATTCCGGTGATTTGTGGATGGCTTTGTTTAACAGCTTTATTATTGCAATTACATCTGCTGTAGTTTCAACTTTGCTTGGAACAATGGCTTCTATTGGTATAAACTGGTACAAATTTAAGGGAAAGAAGATGATTCAGACTCTTACATTCCTGCCAATGGTTCTTCCAGAAGTTATTATTGGTATGTCCATGGTAATTTTCTTCAGTGGAATTAAATTGCCTTTAGGATTGTTTACAGTATTTGCAGCCCATACAACTTTCTGTCTTCCATTTGTATTCCTTATGGTAAACGCCCGTTTAGATGAATTTGATTATTCCATTGTAGAAGCAGCCCACGACCTGGGAGCAACTGAAGATCAGACAATGTTTAAGGTTGTTGTACCAGCAATTTTTCCAGGCATTCTTTCAGGATTTTTAATGGCAATTACAATGTCTCTGGAAGACTTTGTAATTACATTCTTTGTTTCAGGTCCAGGTTCTACAACATTGCCATTGTACGTATACTCAATGATTCGCTTTGGTGTTTCACCAGTAATTAATTCCTTGTCAGTAATCATGATTTTGGTTACTTGTCTTATTGCCTTCATTTGCCGTAAGGGACTTAAATCCTTTGCCGCATCTCACTAAGAGATTAAGGACGAATAGCTATGAAACGAACAATTTTATTAATGATTGGTGTTGCTATTTTTACAGCCGTTATGCTCAGTCTTCCATCCCTCTTCCAAAAAGACGATGGTATTCTTTATCTTTACAACTGGACATACTACACACCAGATGAAGTTTTAAGACAATTTGAAAAAGAATATAACTGTACAGTAAAAGTAGATACCTATGATTCAAACGAAGTAATGTATGCAAAATTAAAAGCAGGCGCCCAGGGATACGATATTGCATTCCCTTCTCAAGATTTTACATCTTTAATGATAAATCAGGGAATGGTTGAACAGATTGACCATGACAGGTTTCCTAACATTAAATATATAAATCCTGAATGTGAAAAACTCATGACCTTTGATCCAAACATGGAATATCAGGTTCCTTACTATTTTGGAATGGCAGGAATTGCAGTAAACAAGCAGAAAGTAACTGATTACGAAAAGAGCTGGAACATTTTTGCCCGAAAAGATCTTAAAGGTCACATGACAATGATGGATGATATGCGGGAAGTTATTGGAGACGCATTGGCTTACCAGGGTGAATCAGTAAATACAACTGATGTTGCAAAACTAAAAAAAGCAGCAGATTTAATCAATAATGAATGGAAACCTAACCTTGTTAAGTTTGATGCTGAAGGTTTTGGAAAATCATTTGCTGCCGGAGACTTCTGGGTTTGCCAGGGGTATGCAGAAGTTGTTTTTGGTGAAGTTCCAGAAGATAAGCAGGATGAAATGATTGATTTCTTTATTCCTCCAGAAGGTGGACCAAGTTATCTTGACTCTATGGTTATTTTAAAAGGAACTAAGCATTATGAAAGAGCAATGGATTTTATAAACTTTATCCATCGTCCAGACATTTATGTTCAGTTTTTGGATTCATTCCAGTTCCCAGGTTATATAAATCTTGAAGCAGAAGCACTTCGTACAACAAAACCAATGTACAAAGCAGAAGAGATGAATAATGGAGAATTAAAGCTGGATATTGGCGAAGATCTTGAAAAATTCAACGACCAATGGGAAACAATCCGCTTTACAGCTGAATAATTTAAAATTTATATTCAACATAACGAACGCGGCCTTCTTTGACCGCGTTTTTTATTTCTTTTTCACGATCACTTAATTTAGATTCTCCGGTTTTTACTTCAATTAAAAGCACTTCATCAACACAATTTTTTTCAGCAAGTCCAGAAAACCCAATAAAATCAATTGGCTTTCCAATAAAACGGGCATCTGCGGGGTTGCAAGGGAAGCCAGGCAAATATGGAGAAACCTGCTCAACCATCTGCCCTCCCAATACTGCTCGGGACCTTTTTATTGCATCTTGTCTTTCCTTTTTAAGCAGCAAATTAAACTTAAAACGCTGAACCATCAAAATCACAAATAATAAAAATACCAAACTTAGCAAAATTAAAACAACCCACTGACTATTTAAAAATTCATCCAAAATCAAACCTCACAAAAAATAATTAAAATAAATTATATCACAATAAATTAAACAATATTTTACATTTCTAATATTTCCTTTTTAATTTGTCTATTCCCGTTACAAACAAACAATAAAAATGTTTTCTATATATACCGATAATAAATCAGAGGATTTTATGAAAAAATTATTATCTTTAGCAATTACCCTTTTTGTTTCTTCTACCCTTTTATTTTCACAAGAAGAGGAAGGTGTTCTTTTTGAATTTAAACAGATAAAAGGCGATGCCAGCAGCTACATTTCTACAGTTCAGGAAGATGCATATTTTAATGGAATACTAAATAATCATGCAGAAATCATAAATCGTATTTCCACCACAGTGGATGAGGTTTCAGAAGATGGAACTGCAACTCTCCATACAATCTATATGACCACAAACAACACACTTCTTACAGGGTCAAATAATAACCTTTCATGGGGAGAAGAATCAGATGTAACAGTTCAGCGTAAAAAAACAGGGGAACTTGTTATATCAAATGATTCATTTATGCCAACCGTTCGTAATGTTCCAGTTTTTCCATCAGTTACCCGTAAACCTGGAGAAACATGGACTGCAAAAGGAGAAGAAGTTCATGATGTAAGAAAACTTTTTAATATGAACACTCCAATTGTTATTCCTTTTGTCGCTACATATAAATATATCGGTGATATAGTTATTGATGACCGAACCTTCAACGTAATAGAAATTTATTATGAATTCTATCAAAAAAATTCTGCTGCAAATATAAGAGCTGGAAGTCTTTATGCAGAAACAACAGGCTACTCACAGCAAACACTTTATTGGGACAGTGGAAGAGGACTTCTTGATCACTACAACGAGGAATTTAAAATCCAAATGAAAGATGTTTATGGCAATAAATACCTCTTTTTTGGAACTGCACATTCTGAAATAACAGAATTTCAAACTGTCAGCGATGATGACACCCTTGCTTCTGTACAAAACACTGTAGAAAGCTTAAATCTTAAAAATATTAACGTAAAAAAAGGCGAAAAAGGATTAACAATCAGTATTGAAAATATTCAGTTTGAACCAGATTCAGATATTCTTTTAGACTCAGAAAAAGATAAAATTAAATTAATTTCTGAAATTCTTGCACAATATCCTAACGACCTTTTAATTACAGGACACTGCGCAGAAAGAGGAACAGTATCAGCTCGTCAGCAATTATCGGAAGATAGAGCTGTTAGTGTTGCAAAATATTTAATCGAACTAGGTATTCGGGATGAATATCACATTTTCACCCAAGGCAAAGGTTCAACTGAACCAATTGCAACAAACAATACAGAAGAAGGTCGAAGCAAAAACCGTCGTGTTGAAATCACAATCATGGATAAATAGGCTTTAGTTTTCCTTTCCACAAAATATTACATTCGGCAATTTTACCACCTTGTTTTAATTGCCGAACAATATCTACACTATCAGAATTATTCCAAACATTTTTTCCAATATCTTTTAAAAATCTGTTTTTCATTTTTTCTGTCACTTCTTCTTCCAATTCTTCTTCAGAAAAATAATTCTTACATCTCTTAACAAGGGAATAAGCCATATCTAAATCGGAAACATATAAGTCTTTTTTTTCTTTTATAAAATACAATCTCTTTTTTAAGCCTTTCAGATTTTTAGCCTCTCGTTCTTTTTCCCTATTCTCACATACATCGCAACCGCTACAATAAGCCTGCTCTCCTCCAAGGGCATCTAATAGAACCTGGCGTCGACATTCCGTTGTTTCTGCAAAATGCTTAATATAAGCTTGCCGGGATTTTTCACCATATAAACCAAAAGTTAAAGAATCGTTTAAACTCCATAACAGAAATGCCTTTGCAACACTTCCATCCCTACCTCCACGTCCCGCTTCTTGAATGTAGGCTTCAGGGGTTTCAGGAGGCTCCAAATGAATTACCGTTTTTATATCTTTTTTATCAACCCCCATTCCATAGGCACAAGTAGCACATAAAATCCCATCTTTACTTTCATAAAACCATTTTTCAACAACTTCCTTTTGTTCTTTTTCTAATCCAGCATGATAAAATCGGGAAGTATTATCACCAAAAACCATGTTCAATTTCTTACACATAGCTTCAGCTTTGTCCCGAGTTCCACAAAAAAATATCAAAGGTTTCTGCTCTTTTTTCGCCAGCAAAAGTGCTTCTTTATCTTTAGCACCCGCTTTAATCACATAATAGCGAATATTTTTTCTATCACTTTCGCTTCGAACAACATGAGCAATCCCATTAAATAAAATCTGCGAAACCCGCTCCAAAACTGAAGGCGAAGCTGTAGCCGTAAAAGCAGTTATAACAGGAGGATTAATTTGTTCAATTACCTTTCCCAAACCAAGATAAGCACTTCTAAAAGTATCTCCCCATTCAGAAACACAATGAGCTTCATCAATCGCAATATGTTTAATTCCAACATTTTTCAACTGATTAATTAACTTCTCACTTTGCAGCACCTCTGGATTCGCAAGTATAATTTGAGCACCATTCTTTATTTTTTCAAAATTTTCAGTTCTCTCTTCTTCGCTTTGCCCACCACGGAAAACTACACTTCTCAAACTTCCATCTTCCATACGCCGCTGCTGATCAGACATCAATGCCAATAATGGATAAATCACCAATGTTGGTCCATCAAAAATCAACGCAGGTACTTGAAAACATAAAGATTTTCCCGCTCCTGTTGGTAAAAGAACAATCTGTCTTCCTTTACAAAAAGAATCAGTATTTTCTTTATCAAACAAGAGCCGTTCCTCAATAGACATATCCTTTAACTTTAAGAAACAATCATAGGCTTCAAGAATATTTGCTATAACAAGTCGTTGCCACGGAAATAAATATTTTATACCAAAATTCTCAAAAGCAGCTTTCGCCACAGGATCATCATCATAAAGATTTGGATCTGCACTAACTTTTACAACATTCTCCACATAGATAATATGGCTTTAAAATAAAAAAAAACGCAATTTTCAAAAAAAAAATTGCGTTTTTTATTTATTTTTCCTCTTCTTTTTCTTCTGCAACAGGAGCTGGTTCCGCAGTTTTTTCTTCCTTGCCTTTCTTTCTTTTTGGAACCTTTGGTTTCTTTCTGTAATTTATAATCATGTTGGCAAAATGCATAACCATAATCATCAGAACAACAGTAACAATTACCTGCCAGCTTGATAAAACTTTTAATGCAATAGATAAATAATCCTTAATACTCATACAAAAATTATCGGCAAAATTGTAAAAATTTACACTTGAAATACAGCCTTGTTTACGTTAAGTTTTTCTCATGATTGGAATTATAGATTATAACGCAGGAAACATTACAAGCGTCCAACGCTCATTAACACATCTTGGAATGGATTTTATTTTATCAAAATCACCTGCTGATTTAGATAAATGTGATAAATTAATTTTCCCTGGTGTTGGAGATGCAACATTTGCCATGAAACAGCTGAAAGAAACAGGGTTCGATTCTTTTATTAAGGAAAAAACAGCCGCAAACCTTCCTCTTTTAGGAATATGCCTTGGTTCCCAAATTATTTTTGAATTTTCAGAAGAAGGAAATTCATCATGTCTTGGATTAATTCCAGGAAAAATAAGACATTTTTATTCAATTGATCCAGCTCTTCAAAATAAAGAATTAAAGGTTCCTCACATGGGATGGAATAATCTTGAATTTACAAATGGAGAATGTCCAATATTAAAGGATATCCCACAAAGGGCTGATTTTTATTTTGTTCATTCATATGTTATCTGCCCAGAAGACAAATCAGTTATAAAAGCCTGTGCTGATTACGGAATTAAAGTTCCCGCTGTTATTCAAAAAGGAAACATTTTTGCCTGCCAGTTCCATCCAGAAAAATCTGGAGCAGTTGGTTTACAGATACTTAAGAATTTTGCAAATTTGTAAAGACTATAGGAAATCACTATGTTAAAGAAAAGAGTAATTGTTTGTTTAGATGTAAAAGATGGTCGCACAACAAAAGGTGTAAAGTTTCAAAATAATATTGATATTGGTGACCCTGTAGAAATGGCAAAAGAATACTACCGACAGGGTGTAGATGAACTTGTTTTTTATGATATTATTGCATCTGCCCGTGGTCGTGGTCCAATTCTGGACTTAATTTCAAAAGTTGCCTCCCAAGTTTTTATTCCATTTTGTGTAGGAGGGGGAATTAATACAATTGAAGATATCCGATCAACAATTCTTGCAGGTGCCGAAAAAGTTTCTTTAAATAGCCCAGCTGTAAAAAATCCGGAATTAATTACAGAGGGTGCAAGAATTTTTGGAAACCAGTGTATTGTTCTTGGAATGGATGTGCGTAAAGATTCTACAAAACCAAGTGGATATGGAACTACAATTCACGGTGGCAGAGTTGATACAGGCCTTGATGCTCTTGAATGGGCAAAAAAAGGTGTTAGTCTTGGTGCTGGTGAAATTGTATTAAATTCTATGGATGCTGATGGTATGAAAACTGGCTATGATGTAGAACTTACAAGAATGATTGCAGAAGCTGTTCCTGTACCTGTTATTGCAAGTGGCGGTGGCGGAACCCCACAGCATTTGGCTGATGTGCTTAAAGAAGGAAAAGCAGATGCAGCTCTTATTGCATCCATGGTTCACACAATGGGTTACACAGTAGATGGCATTAAGAAAGATTTAGATAAAATGGGTGTTCCAGTAAGAATGTAATCTTTAATCAACAGACAGAATATCTGGCACGGCTAGTGTCAGTTTCAAATACATCAACAGCATAAAGGACTGGTGAAGTTTTTCCTTCAGCGAAAGATAAATCCAGTCCTTCTTTTTTAACTTCTTCAATAATTCCGTTATATATGTACATTGCAATCCGCTCTGCACTTGGATTCTGATTAAAAATTGCCATATCATTTAAATTTGTATGATCAATTTTTTTGCAAACAAAACGAAGTGCATTTTTTAATTTAGAAAAATCCATCAACATTCCGCCTTCGTTTAATTCTGAACCTTTAACGTGAGCATAAACCTTGTAATTATGACCATGAAGGTTTTCACACTTTCCATTATAATCACGCAAAAAATGCGCTGCTGCAAAATCAGCTTCAACACGAATTTCAAACATAAATTGATTATATCACAAATAAGCATTATTATAAACGTATGAAAAAAATACTTTCACAATTACTGCCTTCCATTGAACACAAGGTAGTTGCCGTTGACGGAACAGTTATTACTGATTTGTCTGTTATAAACGAAATACCAATTACAAATCTTGTTTTTGATTCTAGAGAAGTTACTACTGACTCATTATTTTTTGCTCTTCCAGGTACCCATATTGACGGAAATAAATTTATTTCAGAAGCAATTCTGGCTGGTGCAAATGCAGTTATATATCAGGGAACACTTTCTCCTGGCAATCAAGAAGATATTGCAAAAGCAATTATTAAACGAAGCATTCAAAATGAAATGTCCCAGGATAAAATTAAATTTTCTCCAGTTTTAATAAACGTAGCAGATTCTCGTTATGCAATGGCTCCAGTTTCCAGCACCTTCTATGATAATCCATCAGAACGAATGGTTGTGATTGGGGTTACTGGAACAGAAGGAAAATCATCAACTGTAAGCTTTATCTGGCAGTTACTACGGGCCTGTGGGAAAAAAGCAGGTTTTATTTCTACTGTAGAATATTCCCTTGGTGGGGAAGCCATTCCAAATCCTCAGCATCAAACAACACCAGAAGCACCAATCATTCAACATCATTTAAATGAAATGCTTATGAATGGTTGTGATTACGCAGTTGTAGAAACTTCTTCCCACGGTCTTTCTTCAAAACTCAACCGTTGTGGAAATATAATGTTTGATTGTGGAGTTTTCATGAATGTTACACTAGAACATCTTGAATTCCACAAAAACTTTGAAACATATAGAAGTGATAAGGCAAATCTTTTCCGTGCTTTGGACAAACACAATCATATTAAAACAATTCAGGGCCAGAAAAAGAAAATCAATTCCATTGGTATTGTAAATCTTGAAGATCCTTCTGCTAAATATTTTATTGATGCAACAAATCATCCTGTTTATGGTTTTACATCCTTAGGAAAAGCTGGTAAAGCAGCCTCAGAATCAGAAAACACGAGAATTTCCCTTCCAGAAATTCCTGCTAACCTTCGCTACATGACTGCCACAAATATTGTATCAGATACATATGGAATTTCCTTTGATGTTGATGCAGATGGAAAAGATGGAATTTATGGAGAAAACTATAATTCTGCTACTCCAAGAGAACATGTTAAATTTTCTGTAAAAGCGTCTATTCCTGGAGCCTTTAACGCATATAATCTTATGGCCAGCATTACAGCCGTTAGTAGTGTTACAGGGCTTTCTTTTGAAGATGTAGCTTCCAGAGTTTCAACATTAACACCAATAAAAGGTCGAATGACAGTTATAAATGAAGGTCAGCCTTTTGAAGTAATCATTGATTATGCCCATACTCCCTCTAGCTTTGAAACAATTTTCCCTCCATTACGAAAACGCTGTTCAGGAAAGATTTTTTCTGTATTTGGCAGTGGTGGCGAACGGGATGTTACAAAACGTCCATTACAAGGACAAATTGCTGCAAAATATTGTGATGTAGTTGTTCTAGCAGATGAAGATCCTCGTGGTGAAGATCCTGTAGAACTTCTTAAACAAATTGCGGCCGGTGCTGAAAAAGAAGGCAAAATCATGGATAAAGACCTTTTTATTATTCATGAAAGACAAAAAGCCATTAGAGAAGTTTTCAAAATGGCTCAAAAAGGTGATATTGTACTGCTTCTTGGAAAATCCCATGAAAACAGTATTATTTATAAAAACTATACAATGCCTTATGATGAAATTTCAGAAGCAAAACAGGCATTAAAAGAAATATTAAAATAGAAGGTAAAAAGCATGAATATTTGTTTAATTTATGGTGGACGCTCAGGTGAACACGAAATCAGTTTAATTTCTGCTTCTTCAGTAGCAAGAGGTTTTTCAAAAAAAGATAACATTACACTTATTGGTATAGCAAAAGATGGAAAATGGTATTTACAGGATAAAAGTGAATATGAAAGAATCTGTAAAGATGAAAAAGCAACATTTACTATTACTGCAGATGAATCGAAACTTGTAAATATTATTCCAGGAGGAAAGAAAAACAGTTTCTGTGTTGCAGGAAAAGCACTTGATATTGATGTTGTATTCCCTGCCCTTCATGGTACCTATGGGGAAGACGGAACAATTCAAGGTTTATTTGAAATGGCTGATATTCCATATGTAGGTTGTTCTCACATTTCTTCTGCAATCACAATGGATAAAGAAAAAACAAAAATGCTCTGGCAAAGTGCAGGACTTCCTGTAGTTCCATATGTTTGTATGAAACGCTGTGTTATGCTGGATTCTGTTGTTTATGATGCTTTTATTGAAGAAGCAGAAAAGGAACTTGGCGGATATCCATTATTTGTTAAACCATGTTCTGCTGGAAGCTCAAATGGAGCCTCAAAAGCAAACAGCCGAAAAGAACTTTGTTTTGCACTTATGGAAGCATTTCAGTGGGATGATAAAGTTCTTATTGAAAAATCAATTAATGCTCGTGAAGTAGAATGTTCTGTAACAGGAAACTCCGTAACTTATCCGGCAGACAGCGATACAGAAGAAGTTATAGCCTATATTCCAGGTGAAATTGCTCCAAGCCATACATTCTATGATTTTGATGCAAAATATAATGATCCAAACGGAGCAAAACTTTTAATTCCTGCCGATCTTAGCGAAAACGATTTGGAAAAAATCAGAAAAACAGCTGTTGCAGCCTATAAAGTTTTAGATGCAACAGGCCTTTCCCGTGTAGATTTCTTTATTGATCGTGATTCAAAGGCTGTTTATCTTAATGAAATTAATACTATGCCAGGTTTTACACCTATCAGTATGTTCCCAAAAATGTGCCATGCAGCAGGCTTACATTTTGAAGAACTTATTGCTTTGTTAATAGATGAAGCCATTGGTCGTTATAACGCAAAAAACAGTTTAAGTACATCTCGCTAAAACTGTATTACAGATTGTTACATTGACACCAGTTCGGGTCTATGTTAAAATTGTTAGATTATTAAAAACTACTATATTAAAGGATTATTTATATGAAAAAAGGTGCATTGTTCACTACAGTCGGTTCCATAATTATTCTTATCATTTCTTTTATTGCATTCGTACTTCCTTCTCAACTTGGAAGCGGACAGGAATCAACAAAAAAAGTGTTTGGTAAATATAAAAGCCGTGAAATCGTTTATGAAAAAGATTCTGATCTTGTAAACAATCTTCAGAGCATTCAAAACAATTTCTATAACACATATGGAAGAGAACCTGATAAATCAGAATTCTACCAGAACTTCTATAATGCTTTTAAAACAACAGTTTCACAGTATGCTTATGAAGAAGCAGCAAAAAAAGCTGGTTATGTAGTTTCTGAAGAAACAGTAAACAGAAATCTTCGTTCTTACTTTGTTGATGAATCAGGAAACTTTTCAAAAGCATTGTACGATGAGGCAGATAAAGATGCTATTGTTCGCATTAAACAGCAGATGCTTCAGGCTGGATATTCTAATCGGGTAACAGAAGATTTGTTCGGCACAACATCAATCGGAGAGTCTTCACTTTATGGTCTTAAAGAATCAGATGCAGAATTAGATTTTCTTTCTAATTTTGATTCAAACCAGCGTGCTTTCAACATGATTTCATTAGACAAATCAACATATCCAGATGAAGAAGTGCTCGCTTTTGCAAACAAAAATGCAAATCTTTTCACAAAATATAATCTTTCAGTTGTAACATTCAGTGATAAGGCTGCTGCTGATAAAGCTGCAAAAAAACTTGCAAATGGCACTTCATTTGAAGAAGTAGCTAAAGAAGGCTTTACAAGCTTCTGTGATTCTGAAGGAAAATTAATCTATCCATATTATTACAACTACAGATTATCTATGATTCTTAATGATTCAGCAGATTTAAGTAAAATTACAGCACTTTCTAAAGACGCTGTAAGTGATGTTATTGAATTAACAGATGGATTCGCAATTTTCAAAAACCTTGATGCTGAAGAAAAGGCAAACTTTGAGGATGAAGCAACCTTCAAGGATGTTAGAACTTATGTTTCATCATACGAATCTCCTATGATTGAAGACTACTTTATTGCTAAAGCAAACGAATTTAAATCTCTTGCTACTTCAACTTCATTTGATAATGCTTGTGCAGAACTTGGTTTAACAAAAATTGATGTTCCAGCATTCTCTTTAAACTATGGTGGCAGTTCATTTGGTACTTCAGTTAATTCTACACTTCCAGGCCTTACTTTTGCAGATACAAACGAAACTTTCTTAAAAACAGCATTTACTCTTAAAGAAAATGAAGTTTCATCTCCAATCGTTATGACGGATCAGTCTGCAGGCTGTGTTATTGTGCTTCAGTATGTTCCAACAACACAGGAGGATTCTTCTGTAGATATGAAAGCATTCCTTGCTTATCAGATTCAGAGTTATGACAACATTGCTGCTGCAAATAATTTGTTAAAAAGCAAGTTTGTAACTGATAATTTCAGAGCAACATATAACGGATACTAAGCTTACGGAAGTCTTAAACAATAAAAAGCCCTGTATTGTTGAAACAACACAGGGCTTTTCTGTCTTATACAAAGAAAAACTTCTCTATTCAAAATATAATCCATCAAGAGCAATTCTATCCAAAATTGAAAATCTTTCTTTACTTTCTGGTACATTAATCTTATGTTTTTCACCTGTTCTTGAATATGGTTTAAAAGAGCTGTCTAATAAGCTTCCTGAAAATTGCTTTATTTTAGGAATAGAATTAGAGGAAGCCCTTTTAGAATTTATTGAAAACAATTCTAGAAACTACAAAGATATTTCAAAATTTTCTATGCTTACCATTTCCGAAGCCTATGATTTACCTTCCCTTCTTACTAAAAAAGATATTAAGTTAAAATCAGGAACAATGCTTCCCAGGGCTGGAACTTTTAAAAGAACTGTTTTCATTGATTTTTCCGCTGGGGTTTCATTTCATAGTGATTTATATCAAAAGCTATATACTTATTGTGTAAATTCCATAATGACATTTTGGAAAAATCGAATCACTTTAACTAAATTTGGAAGAAAATATTCTCATAATTTTTTTTCCAACCTTAAAAATATTGATAAAACTACTCCAATTCAAAATTTTTATGAATCTGTAAATAAACCTATTGTAATTTTTGGAAGCGGAGAATCTATTGATAAAGGAATAAACTATATTAAAGAAAATCAAAAGGATTATTACATTTTATGTGCAGACACCGCATTACAACCTTTGCTAGAAAACTCTGTTATTCCCAATGGTGTTTTTATAGAAGAAGCTCAAAATGTAATTTTACAATCTTTTATTGGAACCCAGAATAAAAATGTCACAATTTTTGCAGGACTATCATCAATATCTCAATTAGCACACAACTTTCCACTTAATAATTTTTCCTATTTTTCCACAGAATACGTGGAGGCTAACTTTATAAACAATTTAAATTCCCAAAATATTATTCCTCCTTTGAATCCACCTTTTGGCTCTGTTGGACTTACAGTTTTTTATTATGCACTAAAATTTAGAAAAGATTCATCTATTCCAATTTATACATATGGATTAGATTTTGCATATACAGCTGGCAGAACCCATGGAAAAGGAACCTTAGCACATAAAAATATTTTATTGCAGTTAAATAAAATTAACTCTTTATATAACTTCTATAGTTCCTATAATAACAATTCCATATGTTTAATGGAAAATAATAATAAAATATATTCAACTCCACTATTACAAAGTTATGCCTCCCTATTTGTAAATCTTTTTTCAAATAATCAATATGAAAATGTATATAACAGCTCACAAATCAGCAATTTGATTAAATTGCCATTTAAATTACCTGAACCTATTTTACTTTCTGATAAAAACGAGGAAGAACAAAGACATAATTTTGTATATGATTCAGAAAAAATAAAAAAATATTTTGATGATGAAAAACAAGCTTTACTGTATTTAAAAGACTTGTTGACCGGCAAAATAAATATTTCTACACAAGAACGAGAAATAGAAATAAAAAAAGTGGCCGAAAATAGAGAATATTTATATTTGCATTTTCCAGACGGCCACTGTTTTTCATATACTCAAGATTTTCTAAACAGAATGCGCATTGAAATAGATTATTTCTTAAAGATATTTTAAAGGATGTTTCTTTTTATTCTGACTTTTCCTTTAATACTGCAAGGAAGGCGCTTTGTGGAAGTTCTACATCCCCTACCATTTTCATGCGTTTTTTACCTTCCTTCTGTTTTTCAAGGAGTTTTCGTTTACGAGTAATATCACCGCCATAACATTTTGCAAGAACATCTTTTCTAACCGGGTTCACTGTTTCTCTTGCAATAATCTGCCCACCAATTGCCCCCTGAATTGCAACTTTAAATTGCTGCCTTGCAATTTCACCTTTTAATCTTTCACAGACCTTGCGTGCTCTTTCCACCGCATTTGCCTTAAATGTCAGTAAGGATAAGGCATCAACAGGTTTACTATTAATTAAAATATCAACTTTAACAAGCTCTGTTCCACGGTATCCAATAACTTCATAATCAAAAGAGGCATAACCACGACTATAACTTTTTAATCGGTCATAAAAATCAAATAAAACTTCTGATAAAGGCATTTCATATGTAAGTTCAACCCGTTTTGTATCAAGATATTGCATATTAGACTGCAAGCCACGTTTTTCTGTACATAATTGAATAATAGAACCAAGATATTCTGCAGGAGTAATAATAGTCGCTTTAATATAGGGCTCTTCTGCATCACGAATACGTCCCTGGGGATATTCTGATGGGTTATCAATATACATATCTTCACCATTAGAAAGATGAAGCAAATATCTTACAGATGGAGCAGTAAAAATTACAGACTGATCAAAATCTCTTTCTAATCGTTCCTGAATAATTTCCAAATGAAGTAAACCTAAAAAACCACAACGGAAACCATTTCCTAATGCAAGGGAATTATCTTTTTCATAAACAAGACTTGCATCATTAAGCTTCAGTTTTTCCATACTATCTTTTAATTCTTCATAATCATTTGAATCCATTGGATAAATTGAAGAATATACAACAGGTTTTACTTCCTTAAAACCTGCCAATGGCTTTTCTATTGGCTCAGAAACAGATGTAATTGTGTCCCCTACTTTTACATCACTTACAGTTTTAAGTCCAGAAATAATATATCCAACATCACCGGCTTCAAGACAATCAGTTTCTTCGTAATCAATTTTGAAAATACCACACTGCTCTACTTTATATTCAGTGTTAGTACTCATCATCTTAATTAACTGCCCTTTTTTTAAGCGTCCTTCTTTTACACGAACATGAACAACAACACCTCGGTAAACATCATAGTGACAGTCAAAAATTAATGCAGCAAGCTTTCCATTTGGATCTCCCTGGGGAGCAGGAAATTTTGTTACAATTGCTTCCATTAATTCATCAATTCCTTCCCCTGTTTTAGCAGAAACAAGCATAGCATCCGCAGAATCCAGTCCTAACTCCTTATCAATTTGAGTTTTACATGATGGAATATCAGCAGAAGCAAGATCAATTTTATTAATAACTGGAACCATGGTTAAATCTTGTTCCAATGCCATGTACATATTACTTACAGTCTGACTTTCTACACCCTGTGTAGCATCAATTAGTAAAAGAGCACCTTCACAAGAAGCAATTGCACGAGATACTTCATAAGAAAAATCAACATGTCCAGGAGTATCAACAAAATTCAATTCATAATCATGGCCATCTTTTGCATGGTATGGAATTGTTACAGCCTGACTTTTAATTGTAATGCCACGTTCACGTTCAATGTCCATATTATCCAGAATCTGATTCATCATTTTGCGTTCATCAACAATTTTTGCTTTTTGAATAAGCCGGTCGGCCAAAGTTGATTTACCGTGATCAATGTGAGCAACAATACAGAAATTTCTTTTATATTTCATTTCAGTCATAATTTTCCTCTATACTAAAAATAATATGGACTATCAAATGGAGAGCCAACAACCATTGAAACATCTAAGAAGCCTTTTTTTCTTCTTTGAACATACAATTGGGCTACAATCATTTCATTTTTTGTATCAATTTCAACTTTCTGAATAGTTACTGGATCATTTTCAGAAAATCCCATTTCATCAGCGGTTGTTCCATTTAATACTTTTGTTATTGTATACAATTTTTTGTTTGTTGTCGATGAAGGATACACTTCCATTCCAAAAAGAGGGATAAAAGATCCATTAACAATATCACTATTAAAGAATGCAACACCAGGTGCCTCAGGTCTTTTATTTAGATAAAGAACTGTCTGCTTTTCTATTCCATCTTCATTCTTATATTTACATTGTACTAAACTGCCTGGTGCATAGGCCATTAATGTAAGCTGTAAATCTTCAAGACTAAAGATTTTTCTTCCATCCAGTTCTGTAATAATATCACCGGCCTGCAATTTAGAAAAATGTGCACTTCCACCAGGCATAGTATAATATAATTCTACACCAGTTTTTTCTGATCTGATTTTCTTTGTATTTCCATAAGCTCCAATCCATGTATGAAGCACTTCTCCACCATCATATAGAATTGGCAATTCCTGTTTTAAATATTCAACCGGAATAGCAAAATTTAACCCTTGATATTGAAGCATACCTGCAAAAACAATAGCCTGTACCTTCATATTCTCATCAACAATAGGTCCACCAGAATTTCCTGAGTTTACAGCCGCATCCAGCTGAAAAACACTGCCCATTGTATTAAGTTTTCTATCTGAAGCGGAAATAATACCAGAAGTTAGTGTTCCCTCCAAACCAATAGGAGTACCAATAGCTGAAATTTTGTCACCTACATTAAGATCTGCACTAGAACCTAAAGAAAGACAAAAAGGTGGTTCTACATCTGTCTTGATAAGGGCAATATCCAAAGCCGAATCATAACCAACAACCTTAGCTGGAATTTTTGTATCTGGATCTGAAGGAAGTTTAATGTAAAGTCTTGAATATCCTTCATATTTAGAATCAACCATTGAAGAAATTACATGATAATTAGTTACTAAATATCCACGTTCATCTATAAAAAATCCAGAACCAATTACAATATCTTGTATTCCAGCTCCATTTTGAATTTTAAGTCCTTTATCAACCCACATTGTTACAGTAGAATTAATACAATCCTGAATATTTTTGGGACGCTTATCTGCCGAAATCTGTGTACCAGGCAAATCTAATTTCCTAAGATTATTTATTTGTTTTTGGGTAATAACCTTAGTTTCATAATCAATAGCTTTCAAAGAAAAATAAAGCCTGTCTAATTCAAGATAATCTTTATCATTTAATGCCAGTTGAATCTGATTTTCTACTAACTGAATGCATTCCTCTAATACTTCATCATCTTTCAAAAAATATGCGTGATATAAAGCTTCAACAATATCACCCTGCTGAAGCTTTTTAATATTCTTTTTTTCGTTATTAACAACATCAGAATCTGAATAATCTAACTGTTTTACTACAGACTCTGGCTGCACAATTGATTTACAAGAAAATAAAAAAAATACCGTAAATAACAAATAAAGTATAAATGATTTTTTATTCATTGGAGTTTTCCGCTTTCATAATATTTAAATCCAGATAAGATTCAGGAAGTCTTCTTATAAAGGTATTTTTACCAATTTTGATAACTGAATAACGACCATATTCTTTTAAATCAACCAATGTAACAGCACCAATTGTTAATTTACCATTAGTCTCCAATATAACTGCTTTTTCCACAGAAATATCTTCTGCATTTTCTATCCAATAAATACTTTCAAATTTACCAGGAAGAATATTTTTTTCAACTTTATTTACAAATACTTTATATGGCTTATCATTTTTATTCTGCACAGAAACTGTTTCAATACCATTTGTGCTATAGAATGTAGTTTCTTCTATTATATCTTCCCCTTGGGCATGGGGATATCTCATAAACTCATAGTCCCATATACCATTTCCATCAGAATCCCAAGAAGATAATTTCCCACCTTCAGACATAAAAACTTCTGAATATTCATATATGCCATCATTATTTCTGTCGATTTTAATTTGCTGAAGATAAAATGGCGTTCCAAAATCTATAGAACCAAATACTTTTTCAATAAATTCTTTATCTTCCTTTGATTGAAATAATCTTTCCTTATCATCACCATAAATTTCAGAGGTTTCTAATATTCCATCTCCATCATAATCAACATAGCGTGTAAAAGGAAACATCTCTTCTGTAACAGTCCAGGCATATGCAACTCCAGAATCATCATAAAAACTGATAGAATGAGGTCTGCCTGCAATTAAAGCATAATCGGCAATTGAACCTGTTCGTTCCTGAGTCTGAATTTTTAAATGAGAACAATTTAAAAGCATATAACTAAGTTCCGGACAAACATATTCATCACTAACATAGGGAACATAAAAATCTACACCTAAAGCATCAAAAACATTATCAACTGTCATATCAAAAGGTGCATACACAAAATCAGTTCCAACAAAATCAAATGTAGCAGAACCTTCACTATGGAAAATAGTTTCTACATATGGATAAATACCATAATGAACTTCAAATCCTTCTGGTTCACAAACCACAAGCAAGGGCTCTCCGTAATCGCAGAAAGCAGAAATATCTATAATTCCATCATTATTATCATCAAACTTAATAGATGCGGCCCGTCCCCGTTCATAGACAATTTCAAGTTCATTAATTAAATCAAGATTATCATCAGCATAAACAGAACCTTCAAATGCGTTCAAATGCTTTTGTAAATTTTCTGATAAAGCAGGATCCTTTATTAAAGAAACAAAGGCTTCCAATGTAAGCAACTGTACTGATGAACCAAGATTTTCGAAAAACAAATTAAAGGCTTTTTCTTCAGAGAGAACGCCGGCTCTTAGGGCTGCAAGGGCGTATAAAGAATCAGCATTAGTTTTTTCGCCAGTAGCCTTTAACAAACGAGTTTTAAATTCTTCTGGCGTAAACAAACTGGCCATAATTTCCATTTCAATTTTATGTGTTTTATAGTCAGGCAATTTTACAATATAGTCCAATGCAATTTTTTGAACTTTAGCAGGAACCTCATAATCAATTCCATGTACAAGGGCATTTTCATAAAAAAGAGTTTCGAACATAAAGAATAAATAAGGGAAACGTTCATCTTTTGAATAAATTCTTCTTGAAGTTTCAACTTTTTCCCGAGCCTGATTTATGGAATCATTTGTTCCAATTCTATATAAATCTTTAATTCGAATAAATTCCGCATCTGCCGTATAAATTAATGGTGCCTCATTCAATACATCAAGGGAAGCCTCAGGATTACAGGTTTCACTAAGCATATCAGCATAAAGAATTCTGGCATTATTTTTATTATTATTTATCCAATTGTCAATTTCCAATGCTTCACGTACAGTTAAAAGAACTTCAGCATTAACAGAGCCTTCAAGATGATTAAGGGAAGTAGCCTTAATAAAAAGCAAATCGGAAATGCTATTGTCATAGGCAAGACCTAAAACAGCCTGATTATATGCGGACTGATAATCATTATTCAGAATAAAATTTTCTGCAAGCTGAAGACAACGTTGTGCAGTTTTTTTATTAGCGGCGGAAACTGTAAGTTCCTGTGCAAAAAGATTAAGACTTAATGAAACTAAAAAAAGACAAAAAAACTTTTTCATATTACTCCAATATTTTCTATTTTCTTAATATCCAATCTTTAAACCCCAGAAATTTACTAAGGATACAGACCAAAGGCTGTTCAGCAGAATCTAATTCCTGAATAACAGGAACAAGATTGCGTTTTTCCCCCGGAACCTTCCAGTCATTAAGAATAACAGAAACTTTTTTAAGTGAATTGGATGCACTTAAAATATAATCATCTTGTGCCATATTACGAACCCTTATGGGATAGTTAAAACAACATTCCGACACAGTTCCATTAATATTCACAAACCGATTATTCTGATTTTTAGTAAGAATTTCTAAAGTTCCAAAAGGAAATTCAAAAATTCCATCTCTTTGTATTATAACAGAAAATACTAAATCAGTATTCAAAATTTCACTCTTTTTTACAAAAAGCATGTCATTTTTTTTAATAATTTCCACCTGATTCAATGGTTTTTTAAATGTTTTTTTAGAACCATTTATTAAATCCAGAACTTCATTAATAAAAACAAAAGGGATTCTATTTTCACCCTCCCTCTTACAAACATGATTCAATGCATCCAGCAGTAACCGTCTTTGAATTCCTTTTTCTAATTCAAGAAACTCTTTTAAACAAAAACAAATTGAATCATCCTCCGAAACCAGGGCCAATGAAGAATACTGATTAACATTTTTTGCTATTACTAAACTATCCTCACAGGCTTTTTTTCCACCATTAAGAACAGCTTTTTGCCATCCGGGAAAATTTTCATTTAACACAGGCATTAATTTATTTCTGATTCTGTTACGTAAATATTTTGTATCTGAATTTGTTGAATCTGTACAATAATCTTGTTTTTTTTCTCTAAGATATTCTTCAATTTCATTCCTAGAAATATTTAACAAGGGGCGAATATATTTTTCTCTTACAAGGGGAATTCCCTGACAATGCTCTACAGACGAACCTTGCAAAAAACGCATAAGCAAGGTTTCCAATTGATCATTTTGATTGTGTGCAAGACACAGGCAGTTAAGTTTTTCTGATTCTATAAAAGCTTCAAAGGCTTTATACCTTAAAGTGCGAGCAGCATCTTCTATTCCCGTCTTTTTTTCTTCACAAAGTGCTTTTACACTCCCCTTTTCCAACTCTACCAGACATGAATCCACAGGAAAACCTTGCTTTTTTAGTTTACAACATAAGTCCATCACAAAAGCAGCATCTTTACAGGTTTCTTCATCAGCTCGGATATAATGATTAATTGTGATTACTTTTAACTGAATTGGGTATACTTTAGCTATATTTGAAAGAGCAAGCAACAAGGATACAGAATCTGCACCACCAGATACTGCAACACCAATCTTAAGAGAGCAAGATTCTTTGTCAGGATGAATATTACATGCATTTAAACCGAGAAGAACTTTCTCTTCAAAATAATTCACAAATTTCCCCAAAAAATAAGGCTACCTTGCATTTTTACAAGATAGCCTATTATACACTAAATAATAACTATTAGTGAAGAAAGATTAACGAGCTGGAGATACAGTTACTAATGGAAGATTAGCATCTGTAAGAACTTCAACTTTATTTCCAAGATCAAGATCTTTTACGCGAAGTGCTTCAGAAACGTTGATTTTTGAAACATCAGCTGTAACTGTTTCTGGAAGATCAGCGATACAAGCTTTGATTTTAATCTGATTATTGCGTTCTTTCTTGAAACCACCTTTAAGAACACCAGCTGGAGTTCCCTGGAAGTGTACCTTAATTTTCATAACTAATTTCTGATCAGCATCTGGAACAAAGAAATCAGCGTGTAAAGCTTTGTCTGTACGGATATTGTATTCAACATCTTTAATCAAAGCGATAGATTCTTTTCCATCAATGTTCAATGCAATTGATGTTGTTGGAGTAATTGTTCTCCAGACCTTGTTGAATTCTACTTCGTTTACATCGATAGATGTAGCCTCACCTTTTGCATTGTATACAACGGCAGGGATACGTCCTTCTTTGCGAAGATTTTTAGCAGCTGTTTTACCAGTTGTTGTGCGAGTTTTTGCATTAAGTGTCATCTTACTCATTTTCGTAAAGCTCCTTATATCGTTACCAGTTTTAGAACTGGCCCGTTAGTTTTTAGTATTAAATATTTTATCAGAAACATAACTGAGTTTCAAGGCATGGAAATCCATATATTACAATAATTTTAATAATTCAGGACGAATAGAATCCATCCATTTATCGCTAATACCAAAATTCATCTGCTTGTAAGACCAGGCAGCACGACCAATGTTATGTCTATTCAAAACAGTTGTAATCATTCTATACCATTCCAAAGCTTCTTCTGGAGAGGCACAATCAATTACACCATATTCACCACAATATAATTCCACATTTCTTTCTTTTGCAACTTTTAATGCATCTGCAAAAATAGTTTCAAAATATTCAGGTGTAACAGTTTCATTTTGATTAAATCTTGTAAAATTGGCACAATCAGGCTTAACAACTTCAAGAGTTTTTGACTGATATAGACTAAATGGACTTGAAAGAGCAAATTTAAATTCTTTAGTCATTTTTGGACTAACCCATTCTCCACCTTGATGAGTAAATACCAATGGTTCATAACAATGAAAATTATAAATAATATTTTTATCATAAGGAGAATCAAGATCTCTCAAAGCGTCAAAGCTGTTATTCCAATAACTACCAACAAGAATTTTGATTGTGGGAGCAATTTTACGAATTCTTTCAATACATTTTCTTGAAATTGAATTCCACTTTTCACTATACTCTTTATCAGTAACTTCATTTAATAATTCGAACTGAAGCATATCTTCATATTTGCTATATCTTTTCGAAAATTCTTCCCATAAGGTGTAAAACATTTCCTGATATTTTTCATTATCAAAAAATCCACCTTCATTTTCGCCAACATCAAATGAATATCCTGCAGTTTTATGCAAATCAAGAATAATGTTGATATCATTTGATTTACACCAATTAATAGCATTTTGAATATAAACAAAACCTTCTTCTTTAAATGAACCATCCTTGTTCTGCACAAGATTATAGTCAACTGGAATTCGAACATGATCCAAGCCCCAGTTTTTTATAGTTTTAATATCATCTTCATGAATAAATGAATCATAATGCTCTTTTGTATGAATACACTGAGAAAGCCAGCCGCCAAGATTAATGCCATGTTCAAAACCTTTCATATAAAAACTCCATATTAATAAATTAAATGAAGATTACAAATAATTATATTTTGTAAATTGAATAAAACTCTGTGAAAAATTGTAAATAATCATTTATTTTTTCACAAAACTTTTTTTGTTAAAAAAAAACTCACTTCTTTCGAAGTGAGTTTTCCCTTTTTCTCTGGGTCGACAGGATTCGGCGTTACGGTGGGAAACCTCCTGTTTCCCGCCTCCACGCCGCCTTCGTTCGCTAACTCCGACATCCTTGTCGGAGTTTCCTTAAAAAGGCTCCAGGTTTTCGCCTTTTTAACGACCGCTCTCTTCGTTTCGAATCCTGTCCCTTGCTTTTTTCACAAAACTTTTTTTAAACAAAAAAAAACTCACTTCTTTCGAAGTGAGTTTCCCTTTTCTCTGGGTCGACAGGATTCGAACCTGTGGAATACCGGCACCAAAAGCCGGGGGCTTACCGCTTGCCGACGACCCAATAATTTTATCATTAAAGAAATTGTTAGTCTTCTTCGCCACCAACTTCTATATGACCAGCATTATACTCTGAAAGTATCTTGTTTTGCAAGTCCGTTCTGAATTCAGGACTAATTGGATGAGCAACATCTTTGTACTCTCCATTAGCAGTCTTTCTGCTTGGCATTGCAATAAATAAACCACTTTTGCCTTCAATAATCTTTACATTATGAACGACAAAGCAATTATCAAAAGTAACAGTTACATATGCACGTAACTTTCCTTCATCTTCAACCTTTCTGATTCTAAGTTCAGTAATCTGCATAAGCCTTTAACCTCCGCCTATTTTTCAACAAACCTACAGGGTTTGTACCAGTTTTACACTCCATGAATTACTCACCATTTGTTCGGCTTTTTTTGCATTTTCTAATGAAGTGTATACTCCAAAAACAGTTGATCCAGAGCCTGACATTGCAGTATATACAGCATCTGTTTTTTTCAATTCATCCAACGCTTTTTTTATTTCAGGAATTTTATCCTCAAGCGCAAAATAAAAAGTATTATTAAAATTCCATTTTTCTGGTGGCAACCTGTATATGGTTTCCAACTCATTAAAATCTGGATAATTTAATTTATCACCATGGGCTAAGAAAGAATCCACCATAGAATATGCTTCTTTAGTGTTGCTTCCAACCCCAGGGAAAATCAAAAGCAGATATAAATCTGTCCTAGAATGGATTTTTTTCACTTTATCACCACGACCAGAAACAAGGGCAGCACCTTTTCCTTCTTCGTCACAGTGCATAAAGAAAAAAACATCACTTCCGGTTTTTGATGCAATAAAATCTAGTTGTTCATCCGAAAGTTTAATTCTACATATCTTCTGAAGCAGTCTTATAAAGGTTGCCGCATCTGATGAGCCGCCACCTAATCCACCACCAGCAGGAATTCCCTTTATTAAAGTAACTTTAACACCAGGAACATCTACACCAGCAATTTGACAAAACGCTTCATAAGCCATTGTGATAGTATTTTTTTGTGGCAATACAATCGTATCACAAAAAACTTCACAGCCAGCACAGTTTTTTACTTCAACAATCACTTGATTATACAACGAAATTGTTTGAAAAATGCTTTCGATATCATGAAAACCATCTTTTTTTAAAGGCAGAACCCTTAAATTAAGATTTATTTTCCCAAAAGCCTTTGCACTAACGTTACTATCTAACAACACAATTAATTATACATTATTTTTGTATTGTGTCAAATAAGAAATTTACTTCAATTCACATAAAAACTAGTTGACCAAAGTACATCTTAAACATATATTAAGGATAGTTTGTGAGTTTATACAATATTTCTTCAGAAATTCAGGGGTTTATATGCCATCCAATTCAGATTTTGATAAGTTCGACAGTGCATTTCCATTAGATGACGATTTTGACACTTATGACGAAGATTATGATGATGACTTCGACGACTATGATGAAGATCAAACATTAAATGATTATGACGATGATGTTGATTTATTCGACGATGTTTTTAAGGAAGAAGAGGATTACGACGAACCTTTCGATGACGTGGAAGCAGAAGACGGATATGACTTACGAATCCATCATGATGATGACGATGATATAAGCTTTATTGATGAAATGTAATAAAAAAGAGATTGGTGTTATAAACCAATCTCTTTTAATTTAACATCATTAATGGGTTTTTATTAATATTCCAGTTTTTTTCCAGAGAACCAAAGCTTTTCCAAATCATAGAATTCTCTAGCTTGTTCTGACATTAAATGAACAACAACTGGCCCCAAATCAATAAGATTCCAATCATCACCATCTGGACTTTTTCTGTTTGTAACATGAATTTCAAGATCATTATCTTTGATATATTCTTTTACCTGTTTATATAATCCCTGCCAATGAGTTGAACTGGTTACAGTTACAATTACAAAATAATCAGTCCAGGAATTCAATCCACTGATGTCCAATAACACTACATCTCGACCTTTTCCATCTTCCATTAATTTAGCAATTTCTTTTGCTTTTTCTTCTGTTGTTTTCATTTTTATTTCCTTGCAATATTTTATCTTACTACTTCACCGTTAAAATCCATACCGAGAATAACAGTAAAATCCACACTGGCAGTTGATGAACCAGCTTCTTCTGCCGCCTCTTCTTCTGTAAGGGTTCTTATGTTAGAGCAGCGAATAAGTGCACCTACATTTTTAGCAGCAGCTTCATTTCCTATATGATCAATAACAACTGTTTCTTCATAAGTGGTATCTGCATTATCAGCAGGAAGCATATTGTAGCTGGCATCTCTATATTTTTGAGTAGTTTGTCCTGCAAGTCCCTGTCTTCCAGTTCCATTCAGGATACGAACAACATATACGTGACCAGCTGCATTACCATCTTCTGAAGTAAGCATGCTTGTTGTTTGTTTTACAGCAGTTTTAATGAAATCACCATTATTTAATGGCAACAACATTAATTTTCCTTCTACAGTTCGCAAAGAGCCTGTAATTGTCTGTCTAATAATTGATTCAGAATCTACTTCTGAAATCATTTTAAACAAAGATTTTTCATCCTCATCTACAAGATTAGAATCAATACAATCTGCAAAAGCCTTAAAATTTCTATTATTAAAAATAGTAAAAGAATTATCGTGAAGTCCAGTTAAAAAAGCACCAGTAACATTCTGGTAGCGGTCAATAATATCTGTTTCATCTTCGTCTTCAATCCGGTAATGCAAATAGGAAGAAATTTTATCACCATCAAGGATTACAGCCCCAGAAGGTAAAAGCCAGCGATTTCCATCTCCATCAATCTGATCAATTTCTGATGGAATAAAAATTCTCATCCCACCAAGCATATCAGTAATTTTTATGAAATTTTGCATTTTGATTACAGCTGTAAAGGGAATAGATTTAATACCTAACAAGGTCTCTACTTCCTTCCTGTAAACATTTATTCCTTTTTCATTATAAACAGCCTCTAAAGTATCAGTTCTTCCTAAGGATTGAAAAATAGTACCAGTATAATTAGGCAGGTGATAAGATGCCGCTTTATGTGTATTTGGATCATAAATAATTAATGTAGAAAATAATTCGTTACTGTCATCTTCTTCTACAACTAATAAAAGACGGACAAGCTTTTCACTTTCCAAAATATCTTTTATAGTATCAGTCTTTAATGATAAAAAGAAGAAAACACTAACACCAACAATAATTAAAAATATTAAAACAAGAAAGATAATTCCTTTCTGTTCATCTCTTAACTTACCCATAAATTCCCCTATCTATCTATTATAATAATCTACAATATCTTTGCTACCAGGATAAGGCTTATAACCTTTTTTTGAAACATAATCAAAAGATTGTTTTAGAACTTTTCCCATCATTTCATCTAAAGTATGGGAAAACAATTCTTTTCTGTACACTTTTGTTGAAAATTTTCTTCCTGGTTCAACTTTATCCGCTATATAAAGAATCTTAGAATAATCATTCATTCCAATTTTTCCAATTACATGATTTGAAACAGCTTCTATTAATGCTTCATCACTTATGAAAAACTTTTCCCTTAGTACAACACCAGCTGCTAAACCATGTAATGCATGAGGATCTTCCAGATAAAAAGGCTGAATCTCTTCCCCACTCTTTTTTGCAGTATTAATCATCAATTCATTATCATAATGCTTACATATATCGTGAGAAATCCCTATTAAATAGGCCTCTTTCTTTTTTAATCCAAATTGTTTTGCAAGTTGAACACAAACCTTTGCAACTCTTTTTGAATGTTCATAACGAGTTTTTTTTTCTACAGATTTTGCATATTTTTTTATTTGCCAGATTTTTTTATATGTAAGTTCACTCATTTTTGTTTCTCCAGATTAATATAAAGCTTATGTTCTTTAATATAATCATATACTGCTGGGGGAATCAGATATTTAAAACTTCTATTTTCCAATATTCTTCCACGAATCTGGGTAGAAGAAACAGGAAGCATAGGCTCTTTTAAATATAAACACGGATATCCAAATTTCTTCTCATCAAATCTAGCCTTAAAATCTCCTGCATAATCTTTGCCAGGAATATTTTTAACAAGCTTTGATTCAAGAACTCCCGCATCAGGATATCTATGAGTGATTATAAAATCTGCAATTTGAGCAATTCCTTCTGGATTTTTCCATTTATGAAATTCTGCAGCAACCTCATCCCCCATTACAAATGAAAGTTTTCCATCCAGCAGATTTTTATATTTTTCAGCAAGAAAAGTAAGGGTATCGAAAGTATATGATACCCCTCCTCTCCTGATTTCACAATCCTCAGCCACAAAAACATTATCTGGTACAGAATGGCAAAATGCTTTTATCATACCAAGTCTATGTTCTGCAGCAATAGATTCATTAACAATTTTATGAGGCGGAATGAAAGTTGGCACAAACAAAACCTTATCATAATGCAATTCTTTTATAATTGTATCTGCCAGCATAGCATGACCATTATGAAGAGGATTAAAACTGCCACCAAAAACCGCAATTCTCATTTAATTTTCCATTCCAGGATACTGAATATTTTCATCGTCATCATCAATATAAGCTCTACCTTTCATAAAGCTTGAACCAAAGGCTTCTTCCTCAGGCTCCTCTTGTGAATTACGATGTTCAAATTTATTTACAAGATCAATAATATTTTTTTGTGCCTCTTTCATTCCTCTTCCAGTTAATACAGAAACAGGAATTACAACAGTATCAGGCTCTTCTTTTCTGATTTTTTCTGCAGCTTCACAGGCTCTTTCGTAGGCACCTTCCATATCAATTTTGTTGCAAAGAACAATTCGTGGTTTTTCAAGAAGTTCATCAGAATAATTTGCAAGCTCGTTGCATAAAGTTTCATAGGTTGTTAAATAATTGTCGTCACTACAATCTATCATAAAAATGAGACAAGAGGTTCTTGTAATGTGTTTTAAGAAAGTATCTCCTAAACCAAGACCTTCTGAAGCGCCCTCTATAATTCCAGGAATATCGGCAATTATAATATCTGTTTCATCATCAATTCTTAATACACCAAGATTTGGAATAATTGTTGTAAATGGATATGGAGCAATTTTTGGTCTAGCATTTGTAAAATAAGTTAGTAATGATGATTTTCCTGCATTTGGAAAACCTACAAGACCAACATCAGCCATAATAGAAAGCTCTAGCTTTAAGAAACGGGTTTCTCCTGGTTGTCCTGGATTTGCCTGACGTGGTGCCTGATTTGTGGATGTTTTAAAATGAACATTCCCCCAACCACCGTTTCCACCTTTTAAATAGATAAATTGATCATCCTGTTTTGCTGAAGAAAAATCATATATAATTTCACCAGTTTCTGCATCTGAAATTGTTGTTCCTGGTGGAACTGGAATTACAACATCTTCGCCATCTGCACCATAGCGATTCCATCCCTGTCCATCTCCACCGTTTTTAGCTTTAAAACAATGTCTCTGACGAATTTTTGCAAGAGTTCGTAAATTTCTTTTAACGCAGAAAACAACGTCGCCACCTTTTCCTCCATCGCCACCGTTTGGACCACCGTGAGGAATATATTTTTCTCGTCTAAATGCGACACAACCATTTCCGCCGTTACCAGAACGAACTTCAATTAAGGCTTCATCTGCAAATCCTATCATGACTTACCCCTAAAAAAAAAGCCCGGTAGATTCTAACTCACACCGGGCATTCATCAGCTAAAACTGATTTATTTTGCAGCTTCTACAGAAACTATTTTGTGATTATTTCTTTCACCAAATACAACTTTTCCGTCAGCTGTAGCGAACAAACTGTCATCACCTGCTCTCATTACATTGTCACCAGGATAGAATTTTGTTCCTCTCTGTTTAACAATAATAGAACCTGCAGTTACAGTTTCACCAGCATATCTTTTTACACCCAAGCTTTTTGGATTTGGATCACGGCCGTTTTTAGCACCGCTACCACCTCTAGTTCTTCCCATAGTAGTCTCCTAATAAAATTATGCAAGAGTAATAGAGTCAACGCGTACTTTTGTGTACTGCTGTCTGTGACCAATTAAACGATGATAATCTTTCTTTGATTTGTATTTGAATACTAATACTTTTTTGTCTCTAAAAGATTCTTCAACAACTACAGTTACTTTTGCACCTTTTACATAAGGAGCACCAACACTGATTTTGTCTCCATCGCTTACTAAAAGAACTGTATCAATGTCAATTTTTGTACCTTTTTCAGCATCAAGCTTGTCTACTGTAAGGACAACATCTTTTTCAGCTTTGTACTGTTTGCCCTTAAATTCAATAGTTGCGTACATAT